>Ga0116231_10014447_pt1 | contig 10605 bp, 6 predicted proteins | sample S1TSphgellanicum_2_FD_89695 | JGI IMG/M metagenome (GOLD analysis project Ga0116231, IMG submission 89695) | Host-associated microbial communities from peat moss isolated from Minnesota, USA - S1T2_Fd - Sphagnum magellanicum MG | ecosystem: Host-associated > Plants > Peat moss > Unclassified... | reverse complement strand
GAAAGCAAAGAACGCTTCCCACATTTCCACAGCAAAAACGGCGGCTGCGAGTCAATCTCAAAGCCAAAACTAAAAACAGAATCTCTAGTTATCAATGGATGAGAAAACGGGGGCAGGTCACCGGCGCTTAAGGAGCGTCGCTGAATATATCTCTCTGATTGCGAAGCAGAGAGGCAAACTCGAAGTACTTCATCAGGACGGTATACCGGTCCGGGCCCAGAGTCCGCAATAAGAGCCGTAATACTGCGTTCACGAACTTCACCTTGCGATCTTGTTTGTTATAGGCTTTACGGCCATATTTTCCAACCGAATCACCATGGCTTAGAAGATGATGCCGCTTGGCCCAATGAAAAAACAGACCCTTGGAGTCAAATGGATTTCCTTCTCCGAATGCATCTAGATTTGCGGCCAAGGCCGCTCGCAACAGCTTGGTGACTGGCAAGCCATTGTCGAAACTGCCGAACGCGTACGGCCGGACGTTGGTCTCTCGAATTCCATGAGCCACTAAACGCTCTCGGTAAGCATGAAACAACTCCTGGAGATCGGGTCTCGAAACGAGGTCAAACTGATCGGTATGCTTCGATATTCTTCCTCCTCCATCGACGCTGATACCGCTGAAGTGGAAGAACAGGAGCGGCACGATGCCATTCACTGTCCACGATTCCCCAGTCGCCTGCAGCGTTCGCTCATGAAGGTTCCAATAGGCGACGTTGCATCCGGGATGCTTGAGGACAAAAACCGAGTCGAAATAGGAAGGAACCAGGTTGATCCACTTCTGATCGACGAATAAACCGGCCCATCGTTCATCGTATCCGAGACTCAAACAGCGATGCTCCCACCAGGATAGAAAACGGTCGGCCTCGGCAGTGTGCGACACCGCGACAAAACCCAGGTTGTATACCCCGTTAATTAACAACAGCACCTCACTGTAGGGATCTCCTTGGTTGGGAGACTTGCAGTGCGGCGTGATTACGATGCTATTGGTTTCGAGCGAACGATAAATGAGGTCGATCGGCGAGCAGATTAGTATATCGGGATCAAAGTAGACAACCTGGTCGGCTCCCAAAGCGAGAAGCCGCTTCAGAAAAGTAGGCTTGACGTTGGTATTCAGTTCGAGTATGCCGAACTTGAAGGCGACGACTTTGAAATTCGGAATACCCAATTCTTCGGCCAAAACGAGATGGAAGTTCTCTTTCGATACGTCCATGCCCGCCGGGAGGCGATCAACGAGCAACACATAGAAATTGCATTCCGGGTGGAACCTCCTAAAGGATTCACATAGCGTACGCGCATACGGTAAGTAATTCAGTGAAACAATGGTGCAGGCGGCGCTGGTCATTGGACATTCACCCATTGTTGCGTTGCGGAATGAAAGGTTTTGTTAACCCGGGCGGGTATCCCTGAGGCGATGGAAAACGGAGGAATTGTGCCGTGCACCACGGAGTTGGCTCCGATGATCGATCCTTCACCGACGATCGATCCGGGGGTCACAACGACGCCGTCGCACAACCATACATTGCTCCCGATGATCACACTGCGATGGCTGTCCAGTGGACGGTCTGCCGGGGGGATCTCCGGACTCGTCGGTTCGGTCGAGTAGTTTCCATGATTGTGGTCGGTAATGAGCACCTTGCTGCCGATCAGAACATCGTCGCCGATGACAACCGAATGTGTGGCTGCGATGTGAACAGAACGGCTGATGCGGACATGGCGTCCGATCGTAATTCGAGGAGTGAAGCATTGATCTCGATGCCGAGGGATCGCTTCGAGCCAAAGATCGGATTCAGCCGAGAATTCTTCTCCAATTTGGATGTATGACAACGCGCGCATATACGGGCGTGGGCCGATGTTGATCTTGTCGACTCCTAGCTTATGGCCAATCAGCTTGCTGCGAAGGGCTGTGGCGGCATGATCGATGACGTTGATAACGAAGAGATATAAACCGTTTTCGCGAAGAAATCGCAAGTACCGATTCAAACGCCCACCTCACTTTTTCTTAGCTCTTGGATAGAATCTCTTCTGGTGCGCAGGGCCAGTAGAACGGCCGCAGTTAACGAAAGGGTAAGTGCCGCTGCGACCAGGAATGGCTTCATTGGAACGCCGAATCCGCTCGAGACAGCCAAGGCCAGCAGAGGTGAAGTGCAGAGTAACGGCATCAGCACTCCGGAGAGGACAAATTCTCGCCTCGACAGGTCAATGGCGACCTTGGTGCGAGACATCGAATACCAGAGGTGCGACCCAATGCTCACGAAGGCGCCAACTAATGTGCCGAGCGCGACTCCAAGTGCGCCGAAACGCAGTCCAAGGGCTATGCTTGCCGCGAAATTGGTAACGCCCTCCGCAAGTGGTGGAATCTTAATGAAGCGTTGCTGGTCTGTTGCCACTAGAACAATGGCGTAAGGCAAGCCGATGAGCCGGATGATGTTGGCGACGATCAAGATCATCAGGAGGGGGGTTCCAGTGGCAACGTAACGCTCTCCAATCCAGAGGCGAAGGATGGCGCCAGCGTAAAGGACGATGGGAGTGCCGGATAGAATCAACAGCAGCAAGCTGATACGCGTAGTACCGACAACCAGTTTCCCAAGGGCTGCGGCTTTTTGTCCGGCATGGAGAGCCGCGGAGTGCGGCAAAATTACATTCACAACGGCAGAACCAAGCCCGGCGATAAGGACGACCATGCTTGCGCTGACGGAATACGGTGTGACCTGACCGAATTGAAATCTACCCACGAGGATAAGATCGAAGCCGGTAACCAGAAGCATCGAAAACGAGATGATGGTAAGTCCAAAACAGTACCTGACCAATTCGCGCGCCGTGGACTTTCGCACCATGGAGCGGCTGAATCGGATCTGCGGCGCAAACTTCCGCATTGCGCAAAACAGCGCAAGATAGGAGAGCAGGTTAGCCGACGCCATGGCTGCGGCCATCAGGATCAGGGAGTGTCCAGTGAGCGCGGCTGCAAGAATTCCAAGCGCTGAGAGGAGACGTGAGCCACCCACGATCACAGCAGGGATCTCGAATCGTTGCAAGCCGATGAAGACGCCGCTCCACGCCGAGGCAGGCAGTTCAAGGGCCGCTGAAACACCGACGATCAACAAAGCTATTCGCATCTCTGGAATCAGGGCACGAGGTGCGCCGGGAAAGATTTTGGCGATGCTGAAGGTCGCGGCGAGGAGGCAAATCAGCGAGAGAATCGATGCGCAGCAGAGTCCAACGAAGGCTGTGCTGTAGATGGAGTCTCGTTGATCGCGATCTCCGGTTTCATTCGCGAAGGCGACGTAGCGGCCGATCGCCGTCTGTAAGCCGAAATTGAGATAGCTGACGTAGGCGGCCGATTGCAGCACCAGCACCCAGACCGCGTAGGATGCCGGAGTCATGTGGCGCACCAGGATTGGGGGAAGCAGCAAAGCTACTACGGCGGCAGCGCTTCCACGTCCCAGGTTGGCTGCGGCATTTTTAACGAACCGCCAATGGAGGTGCATTCTCTCTATCTCAACGTCTCAAAGTTAGTTGTTGGAACTCTACACTATTTTCGATCACATCCCAACATGGCACTGTGCATTTTCGATCTAGGCTTGACGTTGGAATTAGGCCGGTGTGGTCAGGTTGAATGCTGGCTGCGTCATTTCGAACACTCCGGTCTCCATTCGCTTCGATAGGATAGCGTGAGGCCTTTGCAAAGATGAAGCGAGGGGTGGCGGCCAATCGGCTGATTGATTTCTATTGTGGAATCCCTATTCTCAATTTGCTCGCCTGTTTCCATCGAACAGGTGAGCGACAGACGGCGCCTAAGCGAATCGGTATGCTCTTCAATCCTGCGTTGGGCGACACTCTGCTTGCCTCCGCGGCTGTGCAGGACGTCCGGGAGGTCTATCCCAACGCCACATTGATTGTGTTTGCCACGAGCGCCAATGCCGCAGCCGCAGAGCTTCTGCCGAGCGTGGATGCGATCGAGTTCTTGACGTTAACGCGGCCCGTCAAGGCGATTCAAACGCTTCGACACAGCCGGGTGGACATGATGCTGGATTTTAGCGCATGGCAGCGAGTCACGGCCATTTACACTCTATTGTCCGGCGCGAAGTTCACAGTGGGGTTCGAACGGAGCGGGCAATACCGGCATCGCGGTTACGATCTCACCGTAGCGCATCGGGGAGACTGCCACGAGATAGACAATCTGCGCCGACTCACTCACGCTCTCGGTGCGCGCTACCATGCATCTCCGGCATTGGTCCTTCCATCCTTGCCGCTGCCGCGAGCAATTGAGGAGAATCAAAGCGTGATTGTCTTTCACCCCTGGGCTTCCGGCGCGCGCTGTTGGATGCGAGAGTGGCCCGAAGCGCGATGGGCAGAACTCGCCGGTGAATTATCGAAGCTGGACTCTCTTAGGGGATGCATCATCTTCATCACCGGTTCGCTCGCCGATCGGTCGCGATGTCATTCTTTATGCGACAAGATCGAAGCGCGAGATGTCCACGCGGAGCTTCTCATTGGACGCAGCGGCCTAGGTGAAGTGGCGCAAGTGCTCAGGCATGCACGCCTCCTGGTCAGTGTCAATACTGGAATCATGCATCTCGGCGCGATTGTGGGCGCTCCCACGATCTCTCTGAACGGCCCTACATCCGGGCTTCGCTGGGGTCCTGTCGGACCCCGTGTGGCAAACGTCGCGCCTCACGATGGCAGTGGCGGCTATCTTGATCTGGGATTCGAATACCGCGGCCACACGGGAAATGTCATGGATAAGATCCTGGTGGCCGATGTCGTTTCTGCGGCTGAACGACTGATGGATGGAACGGCGTAGCCTCATCTGAGAGTGAGGGTATCGATCGTAAGCACTTGCGAGAGACAGGCGTGCAGAGACGCGTGTCTCTTCTACTTGAGTACCTCGACCGCAGCGGCTCCGATTGCCAATTGCGAGAAGATTTGTGTCCAGTCCAGGAGCCCCCTCAGAGCCGTCGGGCGGAGCGTCTTGTCCGGCACGATGATCGTGTCTCCGGGGTTCAATGTCAGAGATCTAAAGTCATTTCCCCATAGCCCTTTGACTGATTCACGGCTGACCACGGATCCGTCGGCGCGAATCACAAAAGTGTGTTTCCAATCCGCATTTCTGTCGGGTCCGCCAGCCATTTGCAGATAGTGTGCCGTGGAGCTGTGTTGACGATAAAGAAAGGAGTTCTCATCGTACACAGCGCCGACCACATTGATGGTTGCAGGAGTTGGCGGAACGATAAAGCGATCTCCGTTTTCGAGGCTGATTGCGGGTACTTGTTCGACGCCATTGCTATCCGGGAGGAAGTTGAGCACGATTCGGCCGGTGGCCCGGATTTGCTTTAACCGCAGGAGCAACTCGCGTTCAGCCGCGGTCGCAGCGGTCGTATTCGAAACCGTACCGGCAGACGAGGTAGCCGATGCCGTCAAAGCCAGCGTGCCTCGACTTGCATCGAGATCGACTCGCCGTACATACTCGTCGATGCGCTGTTGTTGCAGGACGCGCGTGGATTCGCGATCAAATTCAGAGCCGTAGAGATAGGCTTTGCCGGTCAGTCCTCCGGCACGCCTCGCCAAGTCTCGCAGGGTTTCGCCGGGCTGAACGCTGTACACCCCCGCGTGCACAAATTCACCTTCAAGGCGAACGTATTTCGTCTGATCTTCGATAGGTACCTTAACATCGGCCTGCGAGAAAATGGTTACGGTGTCACCGGGCTCCAGGGTGAGGTTCTGACTGGCATTGTGGTCCATCACCAATTTGCCGAGATCGAATGGGATCAACGAGGTCTTGAGCGTATTGCGATCGAGACGTTCTATGACCGCGTAGCTCCAGTCGATCTCGGGCGAAGATAGGATCACTTCCGTTTTCTTCGGCTGCCTCGATGCGCCAGGGACACTCATCTGGTCATAGCGCGAAGCGAGCGTTCCTTGGCTGCCGATCTGTTCTGGATTGTTACTCCCGCCAACTGAAGACTCGCTCTGTTCACTTGCGGACTGGGCATCGGTGAGGTCATTCTGCGCGGTGAAATCGTTAAGTCTGAGGTCTGCCCTGTTGCGATACTGCGTTGATGATCCATCCTGTATCTGATTGTATGGTTGCCCTTGAGTCTCGACCGACGACAGGCCTTGATCCTGGTTCGAATTTTGCCCTTGGTACCGTTGCATACCTTGCTTGCCAGGCTCGATGTTGGCGATGTAAGGTTCAAACTCTGGCGTGGGCAAACCCAGGCGGCTACGCTTCCACCAATAGTCTCGACTGAGCAGCGAATCGCGATCGGGGATAAGATCACTAAGGCGCATTCCTGCATGCCATGCGAACCGCCCTGGGTTAGCCACATCTCCACGCAAAGTGACCGTGTTTTGATACGAGGGAACTATCGGGAAAATACGAATGATATCGCCGCCAGTCAAAGTGGAATTCAGGCCGGGTCCGTCGAATGCGAATTCCAAAGCTTCCCTTACTTGATGGTCGTCCGTGCGCTCCACTGAGATCCGAACATTGGAGGCAAGCGTTGTAGTCTTGCCGGCCATATCGATAAGATCGCTGATGGTTTCTTTCCCGCGCAGTTCATAGATTCCGGGACTTTGAATGCTGCCTGTAATCGCGACTTGAGGGCCTACGGCGGGAATGTAAAGCACATCTTCGGGCAGTAGCCGAGCGTCCTTGGATTTATCGCCTAAGATCAGCAGTTGATATAGATCGAAGTCGGTAACAGTCTTCCCATTGCGGCGCAATTCGAGATGACGCATCGAACCCTGAGCCGATGGTCCTCCGCTCGCGAAAAGGGCATCAACGAGTGAACTCAAGGAGCTCACGGTATAAACTCCCGGACGCCGCGCCCGTCCAGTGACATAGACTTGAATGGAGCGGATTCGTCCCATATCCACAGAGAGATCGAAGTTGCGATAGATGCGGGCCACAGCGCTTCGTAGATGCTGATCCAATGCGGAAAATGGAAGGCCGGCAACCTGCACGGAGCCGACATCAGGCAGATGAATTGCTCCCGATCGATCAACGCGCAAGTTTCCTGAATAACTAATTTGTCCCCAGATGCGTATTCGCAATTCATCATCGGGACCGATCACATAGTCCGAGGAGACAGGCACCATATCGCTGGGAGCAAATGTGGAAGGCACATTCCGAAACAGATTTGCCCCATATACAGTCAGGTATTGCCCTGTTGTCGCTGCCACGAATCTCTGGAATTCGGTCAATGCCTCAGGAGTTGACGGTGCGCGATTCGAATTGTCTCTGGCCTTCGCACTGGAGTTGTAACCGGCGTCGTCCTCGGGATCCGATGGAGTGTTTCGGTGTGCTTGTGGCTCCGCAGCCTCACTGAACCCCTCGCCAGCCCCGGAACAAGTCATTCTTCCGTCGCCTCCGGCGGTTGCGAAGCTTCCGTCCGGGCAATGAGAAACGGAGTTTTGCTGTGAGGTCTGCTGGAGATTCTCTTGCGAATTCCCAAATGCCTCCTGCGACAGGATTGGCAAGCTGCACGCAAGCAGCACCCAGGTTGACAAAGTGAGATGCAGTCTATTCATACATTCGCTTCATTCTCTGAAGTCTCATCATTCCATTCGCGCCTATTGCCAGCGCAGGTGAAGCTGTTCTTTTCGCGATTCGTACAAGCGAAAATCAGTCGGGACAGTGTAACGTTTGCTGAGCTGGTCAAACTCCAGGGACGCAGACCGTATCATGAAGTTGCTACCGTATCAGCCTCCTTGCACCTTCGATGACGGCGCAAGGAATACTCAAAAAAAGTCTTTTCATCGCGCTCCCACTCGGTTCAACACCGCTGGGAAGGTTCGCAACAGAATCTTCAAGTCTCCGATCAAGCTCCAACTTTGAACATACGCAGCATCGAGTTTGGCCCGCGATTTGAAGTTGACGTCGCTGCGGCCTGACACCTGCCACAATCCCGAGAGGCCCGGCGTCGCTGCCAGGTAATATGGCTCGAGCTCGCCATAGAGGGGAAGTTCAGCAGCAACAACGGGCCGCGGACCGACCAACGACATCTCACCGGATAATACATTCAAGAGCTGAGGAAGCTCGTCCAGACTCCAACTGCGCAGGAAGCCGCCGACAGCGGTGATCCGTGGATCGCCAGAACTCTTGTGGATGCGCCAACGGAGTAACTGACCGCTGTTGATTCCCGCGGGTGCAACCTCTTTCCACTCCGAGCTCTGACACATGGAACGAAATTTCCAGATGCGAAACGTGCGTCCGCCTTTTCCGATTCGCTCCTCACGATAAAAGATCGGACCCGCAGAATTAATCGCAATTGCCGCCGCAATGAACAAGCCCGGAATCAAAGAGAGGGCTATGACAATTGCAGAGAACAGGAAGTCGAGGCTCCTCTTTGCATATTGGTAGCGCCATGTGCTGACGTGCGTGCATGCGGATAATGTCGGTAAGCTGGGGCGACGACCGCTTGCCTCTGAGTGGCTGCTCTTGAACGCCGCCCTCACGCTATCGAAGTCATAGTTGATGTGAGCCTTCAGCTCTGCCATTGGCGCTCTCTCAGAAATTACTTTTGAACTTCAAGGTTTGCGAGTGTCCTGCTGGACGCCCGATTCCAAGGAATGAATTCAACTGCATTGCCCCGTGTGAGGTGCAGATAGAAATGAAGTGTCAAAAGAGTCGCTGGACCTAGTAATCTTCCCGTCGACTAACGGTGATGTTGCTTAAACTAGCACCAATCCCGATATTGCATACTGGGCAGGGTGAATAACCGCCTGCCTCACTCATAACGTACCCCGGCGCTGCGCGGAAAAATGCCTAATATGAGACATACTGGAAGGATAAGTTGATAGCTGTGTGTCTTTTAGCGGCGCTGGATGCCGCATGGGAATGACGCGTTGCCTGCGGGCTGCCGGATTCCGGCAAGTATTTGAATCCGGTTCAAGAATACCCCGAGAATCACCAGGTCTTCTTGATCAGCGCATCGACAGCGAAGCCGCCGTTTGGATCGCGAGTCGCACTGAGAGCCACGCGTGGAGAAACCTGATACTGCCCCTGGATCGTCTGGCTCTGCGTCGAAGCGACATTGCTGGAGAAAGTTACGAAGAGATTGCCGGTAACTCTCTGTTGAATCGTAATATTGGCGCCGGCCGGCCCCGCAGTGGTGCCGCTCTGCAACACCGGACTGATGGAGAGCTGCGATATACCGGCAATCTTTGAGATGCGGCTGGTCACCTGGCTGCTCACCTGTGAAGCAACCAAGGACTCCGCCGCCTGGTTTGCGGGAGTCGAAGCAGTGTTTGCGTTGGCCTCGGTTGTCTGCCCAAAGGCCAAGAGGTTGATGATGTCGGCCGACGGCAACGCAGGGTCTGAATTATAACTCGTGCGCAGTTGATCTACAGGCCCGTTGAAACGAAGAAACACGTCGTACTGTTGGATAGTGGTCTTCAGGGATAGATTCACTACCGGCTGCGTTTCGTAGGGATTGACGAAGGCGACTGTGCCTCCATCGAGAATAAACCTGTCGCCATTCAAGATTACATCGCCGCTGTTCAGGTTGATGCGCCCAAGGATCACGGGGCTTGCCGCGGTGCCTCGCACTTGAAGATTCGCAGTACCGGAGAGGCTCAGTGCGCGGCTTACAAGGTTCATATCGTTACTCGATCGCACTGCGATGTTCAGTTGAAGATTCTGGCTGAACCCCGGCGTTGGGGGCAACGCCACTCCTCCAGAGAATTGACTGATGAAACTGGTCAGATCGAATGCGGGCGTAAAGGAAATATCCGAGAGTTGCACGGAGCCGCCTAATTGCGCAGCGTCCGTGGTGCCGGTGAGTCTCAGATCGGCGTTGATGCCTTCGCGCATGCCCTGCGGATAAAGCATCCGAATACCCTCGGCTGAAACACCCACGTCGAATTGCAGGCTGGGCCGCAGCGCAACGCCACCCTGCGCAGTGAGCGAACCGCCGCCAACGGTGCCCTGGAAGCTGGCGATACTTAGGCGATCCCTGGTGAGTTTCAACTTGCCGTTGCCGTGCTGCAAACCAACGGGTAAGTCCTCCGATGCATAAGCGGCATCGACGACATCGATTTCGCCGCCTACATTGGGGTCATTCACGGTGCCGGTTGAGTTGATGTTGAACTTCAATTGCCCTGAAGTGCGGATGTCGGGATCGAATAGTTGCGCCAACTGAAGATTGACTGTTCCCAGGAGCATGGCAGACATGGTTGCGCTGGCATCCGCGTAGCCTTGAATGGGGATCGACGCCTGTAGTTGCAAATCGGTATCCGTTCCACGAATCGCGGTCTTCTCAAGAGAGACAATACCGCCTTTGTAGTCGACACGAATGGGATCGGCTGCTGCCAGTTGAATGGAGTTGCCGTAGGCCATCTTCAACACCGGGATGTTCAAATGGGCTTCCAGATCATTCACTTTTTTGAGTGGCCCGTGAAGAGTGGCGTGCAATTCCGTCTGCCCCGACAGGCTTGCTGCTTTCTCCGGTGCATACAAGGCGATCAGCGGTTGCAGCGCGATCGTTTGCGTATCGAGCGTGGCGTCGGCAAGGTAGTCTCCGGAGAGATGAACCTGGGCCCTGACCTGAACACTTGTGTTGACCACAGAGGTGGTCAGCGAGGCATTCGCCAGATGATCGGCCGCAT
>Ga0116231_10014446_pt1 | contig 10608 bp, 5 predicted proteins | sample S1TSphgellanicum_2_FD_89695 | JGI IMG/M metagenome (GOLD analysis project Ga0116231, IMG submission 89695) | Host-associated microbial communities from peat moss isolated from Minnesota, USA - S1T2_Fd - Sphagnum magellanicum MG | ecosystem: Host-associated > Plants > Peat moss > Unclassified... | reverse complement strand
CAGGAGCTAGGAGAATGGAGTAGTGTCGCTCTTCTTCCGCTGCTATTAGCGACCGATGACCTCTAGCTTCTGTATTTTGGTAGAGCTAATTAGAAAGTTAGAATGAAGAGGACTGCGGATAGAAATTTTGGAAGAAGAACAATGCTTGTGCTGTCGGAATTGTTTCTCTGAAATCTAAGCCATGGAATGCTGGCACTTGATTTTCTGCTTGTCTGAGTCGAGTTAGTGTGAGCTAAGTGTGAGAAAGCTCAGAGGATTGCTCATGTAGCTAGGTTATGAATTCAAGCTTGGAGACAAAGGAAGGTTATCTGTCCTGTTGTGTTCTGGCCGTAAGGTGCCATTGTGCTTGATCAGTCAGAGCACGCGAGGGAGGAGAGAGGTTGCTGGCCGCCATGATTGTTCTGCGTCTCTCTGGTGTCCCTCCATTTTTGGTTACAGTTCTTTTTAGGGAAAATTTAGAATAATGAAATTTCAAGGAATTTTTTTGAGGGGGGTTTGTTCATTAATATATATATATATATATATGTGAGTGAAAATATAAGGTGTTATATATTAGCTATTGGGTAAAAGGTATTATTTATTCAAAGATATATTTATAATTAATATATATTATGAAATAATTAAAATATATTAATAATATATATCGGTTTAAATATTTTGTATATAGTTTTTAAAAGGTAATAATAAGACGAGAAACAATAGGTTCAACAAATATAAAATACACTCCAAAAAATGTCTTGTTTGATGCACATGGTTTAGAACTCCAACACTTAATGACCCCCTACGAAAATAATGCAAGTTCAATGAATTTCTGTTAAAACTTTGAGATCACAAATTTGAAAGAAAAAAAAGATTATTCATAATGAATAATGATTAATAATTTCAATGTTAAAACCATAAATAATTCCAACATCAAACTTATTTTAAACTTACACCAACATGAAATGTATATAAGTTAAAATTTTATAATAGGTTCTAAGATTTGTAGCCAAAATATAGAAGAATTTTAACAAACTACTATTTTAATATATTGTCTATAACCAAAACATAATTAAATCTTTTTATCAATGATTGTCATTTGAACAACACCACAAAATTGAAAATAATAATAATAATAATTCATTGATGTCATTATTATGAGATTACCATTTTTGACGTTTTAATTTTTTTAAATAATTAAAAATTTTCATCTCTAAATACTTAGACATAAATGTGTAACAAAACAAAAAAATGTTAAATCATGGTAACAATAAAAATAATAATATATCCAAATTATATATATATAGCTAAGATTTATATTTCTCATACATTAAGAGATAAAATGGAGAAATAGTACAAGGATTTTTAAAAAAAGTTTTGTTATTGTGGCATCATGAACATTTGTAATAAAAAACTTGTCCAATGATGAACAAACCAAGGGAAAAACATAATTTTAAATTTATATAAATGTACAAGTTTGAAAATAAAAATTTTAAATATAAAGGTTTACATGGACCCTATACTTTATATATATGAACATTTTGACTTAATCTTTAATTCAAATTTTAATGTGAAACATAACAAGTTTATATACATTCATTTAAAAAAATTATGGTGAGTGCAAAATGCAATTAGATAATAATGGATTTACCACATTCAAAATGAATGATTTAACTCATGTGCAAATGTTAATAATTCAAAAGATGTGAAATCTAATTATAAGTTATTGCATGTGTTTTATTAAATTATGATAGGTGTAAAATGCAACCTATGAACAATGGTTTCAACATGATACAAATATTCAATTCAATTCATGTATCATGTTGATAGTTGAAAAGATGTAAAAAAAACACTAACCATTATAGTGCAATGTGTAAATGAAGTTAAATGTTACTTTAATTTCCACATCAACAATTTGAAATTATCAAAAAGAAGAAGTGAATTCTTGTGTAAGTGTAAGGTGCAATTTATGAATAACATTATCCACTTGTTATCAAACCTTGATTCAACTTATGCTAGATGTTAATAGTTGAAAAGTTGTTAAAAGAATGACTACTAAACAATATTACTACTTGTGCAAGGAGTCTAGGGTTGAAATATTTTCCATGTCAAATTTTTTTCCATTATTATAAAATTCAACACGGAGGAAAAAATTAAGTGGTAATGAACAAGGTAATCATTGGTTTCACTATGGAAATTATGCACAAATAACAAGCAAACAATTTTACTTGTTATTTGTGCACAATGGTAATAAATCAAATAGTGGTAAAATTGGACAAGTAGTTGCAATGGGTGGTAGTGGAAAAAACCAAGATTTTTTCTTGTGATATGAAATGGTCGCTGACCTTTGTAAGTTCCTTGCCAATGGTGTTTTGCACAAACCATGTTTTATACTATACCATATTTATTCCTATTTCAAATTCAACATTATCTATTATCTATTTGGTGACAATAATATTATTGTGTTTTTAGTTTCATCATTATTCATTGAAATTTTTAAAAACTATAATTTAAAAAATTTGAAAGAGACCATTGAATAAATGTTTTATAAAAAGGTAGGCTAAATTTGACATTTCTTGGTAGGTATGGCCAATTTGACTAAGCCTTGACCATTTTCGATTTAGTCCTTTTTTATTGTATGTTAATATTGACATTTGAAAAAGGTCACTTCAAGAAAAATTATCATTTAAAAAAACCATGTGTTTTTCATGCCCCAAGCCTCAAGTTAAAATGAATATCCCTTGTGGTCAATGTGGAAATTTTAGTTCAAAGTGGAATATTTTTAAAAATTATGATTTCTTGTAGTGAATGATCAAAGGGGGATGCATTACTACAAAATGTGGGTGCAATTCACTAGTTTTTATTCACTAAATTAGTGAATTTATTGCATCCCCACTAGGTCTTGTTCATTAGACCAATGAATTCATTACATCCCCACTAGGTCCTATTAACTCAAACCAATGAATTCATTCAAAATCTAGTGATTTCACTTGGCATACAAGGATAATCTTTTGTTGTAACAAAGCTATTTTAGAAATATAATGAGAAAAAATAATTACAAAAACAAAAGGGGTTCTTAAAAGAAAATGATCCAATAAAGAGTAATAATAGAAAAGGAGGGGGGATATCGAAAGAAGATGACAATCCCTTAAGGAATGATTCCTTATGTAAATAAATGAAGTTCAAAAAAACAAATTTTGATTGTTGTTGCACTCTCTAGTCAACAAAAAAAATAGAAATGGGAGGGGTCATAATTGATCAAGAAAACACAATTATCATGAAAATATTCAAGGACGAAAAATGCAAACATAAAAAACAAGGTGTGTTATAGACAATGGCCTTGCCATTAATTTAATATCAACAATCAATATTATATGATAAATTGGTCATAACTAAGGAAAATTAATAAATAAATATATTCTAATGTACATCATCATGTTGTAAAAGAAAAATTGTCATGATATTTTTGTTACATCACATTAGTTATGAAGAACCCAAAAGGAATTTCATATTAAATGAGGACATATTCTAGGAACCAATTTAAACATTTAAAAAAAAATTACTAAACCAAAACCAATAAACATGACTTTCAATTTTTTGGAAGTCTAATGATTTTTTTTTCAAAAAACAAAAGTGATTATATATTCCCTTTTCATATTTATTTTCACATTTGTGCAAAATTTCAAATCAAATAAAGAAGAAATGTGTATTTGAATGTTTTTAATCACATTGTCACATTTTGAAAAAATTACATGAATTTTGCATATGATGTGTGCCATGACCATTTTTGGAGAATATAGTTTCATATTTAATTTTGTGGGTTATGGATTGGTGATAAAGTTGCGCAGGGCTAGGTGCACATTTGAGAAGGTTGAGGAGAAAACAAAATGTCAAAAGATGAATGTGAATTTTTTTCCAACCAAATTAGGATGAATCATCTCACCTAGTTTCTAGGGGGTAAAATTCCTTGAAGTTATTATATTCTATAATGATTCTCAATGTAGTAACCCTACCTTACAAGGTAGGGCCAACAAAGGACAAGGATTTAGTGAAAAATGATGAACATGAAAAAGATCATAAATAATAATGATATTAAAGAACCATCACCTTTAACCAACAACAAATTAATTTTCACTTATTGGAATTGACAATAATTATTTTACATTGTGAAACTCATTATGTAAGTCCATTGCATAAATAATAACAAAAATTTTGCTCCAATAATTGTGTGTATTAATATTTAAAGTTAGAAAAATATAATATTCATAGGAACATTTTTAACATTCCTCGATTCTTTCTTCTAATATGTATCTTATTTAATAATTGTTAAATGTGGAATGATACTTGCACATTTGCAATGTAAAAATAACCTCATTGCAATGTGAAAAATAATTTAATATTCATATTCAAAATCTAAGTAGGAGTATTGTGCAATTATAATGTAACTAACAAGTACATACATCATCATTATTAACTTATCATTAAAATGCAATATAAACAACACATGGCATGAACTTATAACAATTAAACTACAAGCTTTACATTTTATAAACAATTGTTTCAATTCAAAGTATGGTGTCATAAGCAAAATTGGAGGGCATTGAATTAGAATTTCCTCACATGTAAATGTAAACTTATTTTGGTTTTTGTTGTTTTAATAACATATACGTCTATTAAACTTGGATGCCTTGGGACTTGCATCATCAAAGTTCATAATTAATAATTCATTTTAGTTGCATATAAACTAACAACCTAGTAATATAATATTTGTATGCATAGGGTGCAAACATGTTAAAGTAAGGCGATTTGTGATCCCTGTTTTTTTAAATTGAAAGTAACCATAAAGTATTTTTTTTAAAAGTATTTTTTCATTTAATGATCAATATGAAGATGTTTTTTGACTTTAATATAATAATAATTTGTTTTCTATTCTTAATTAAGTAAAAATTTGAAAATGCAAATAAATATAAACAAGTGTCCCAAATTGATTTGAAGTAGATGAACATAATACTTCAAATAGATTTTTGGTAACTTCAAGTTGATGGCAACTTTAAAGTTTTGCATAGTAAAGGCCTTAGTTTGCTAAATTTTTAACTAAAAGGTAAGTTTTAACAACTAATTAAAAACCTACTTATTACATATTTTTCTAACACCATTTTTTTTGAAACTTGGCATTTAATTTATTATGAACTTAATGAAGTGCATGATGGTTCCATAACCATCTTTGAAGAGGTTTTCAATTTACTTTCTTACATTTATGTCAAAAAAAAGGGTTATAATGTCGAGGGATATTTGTTTGGCCTACTTTTGCATGCTTGTTCCCCACATGTATGATGAATAATATTGCAAATGCACAAGATAACATTAGTGTCGAAGTTGAATATTTCTACTCATTACAAGTAAAAACTAAAAGTTTTTATAATTTCACACAATCATAAAAAATAAGACTTTGATGCTTTTAATTAATATATATATTTGCATTAGACAAGGAAATGAACAACAAAAAATCAAATGTTTTCATTCAAATGAAATTTTTATTTTTTAAAACTTGGATTTTTTTTGGAACTAAAAACCAAAATACAAAAAAGATCATGTTTTTTAATTGTCTCACAAGAAAACAACAAGCTTAATTTTTTTATAAAAATCATATCTTTATTCATCCTTTATATACTATTTTTTAACATTAGGCACAAGTGCATAGTAACTACAAATGTAAGTTTTAGGATTTATTAAAAACTACAACCATGTGTCACATGTTTTTGCATATCTCGTGCAAATTTGAAATTTGTGTGGATACTTAATTATACATTAGTTGTGAAGGATCAAAAAGTTCAACTATTAGGTTTTAATCTGTAGACCTCCCACGACAGTGATTTAAATCTAAAACATTCTAGACACATTAGACTGTTCCACAACAATGACAAGACCTTGTTTATTATTTGTTATAATCATTATCTGTCCAAAATTTCAGAATTAGAAAATCAACATTTGAAGTTAAGATTCCAAATTTAATTAAATATTCAACAATTTGTTGTCGAAATGGTAGAGGTACTACAATATATAAGGTGTGTTCAAATTATATGTAATTCCATTTTGTGAGTAATATGTGATTATCATAGAACTTGTGGATTTGTAACATAACAATTTGTTTAAAAATACCTTATATTTACATGAGACGAATGTAGCATAGTTGCATATTAATTGTATTAAAGTTGCATTGGACACCTAATTGCAAGGTAGTAAAGTTTTCATGGACACAATTTTTCATAGTGAAAAAAAATAAACAATTGCACAATACATTAAAAGAATGATAATTAAAGGTTATTTTATTATGAAAATATTCAATAATTGGAATTAGAGACTATTTTTATTAAGGATATCATTGAGTAGCAAGGCATTTTCAAATCAAAGGGCACTTATTTCTAAAATGCCATGTTCCAAAGGTGTTACATTGCCCAGAACATTGATAATTGTTTTCCATGCTTCAAGGGTGTGACATTGCATAAAACATTGGCAATTTTTTATTTTTTATTTTTTGGTGATATCCACTAAGAAAATTAAGGTGGGGGGTTGGGGGAAATGAGCGGGGTGCTTATTTTGGGAATGCATTGCTCCATTTTTTTAATTTATTTTTTTCTTGTGATATACCCAATGGGTACCACAAGAATTTTTAAAAGAAAAAAGGGCATGTATTTGAAAAATTTGGTCATGGAGTCTAAGTAGGTTAGGTAATAAGTAATAAGAAGGTAGGTTAATAATTATTTTGGTTAAATAGGTAGGCTACCTTTGTATGGGACAACAAATGTGAAGTAATGTTGTTATGTTATCTTTTTGTCAACATGGTCATTGCACGCCAATATGGACCAAAAGTGGCAGATTTTAGAATCCATAGGTTTTTTCTTCAAGGTTTTGAAAGATAATATTTGATGTTTTGAGAATGCAAATTAGTCCATTTGAAGGTATGGGGCAAGAATAATACATAAACCCTAAACTTATAAGTTTTCAAATTATGACATGTGGTTCGATTTGATCAATTAGGGGAAAAGTTGGAAGTAAAAACATAGTTTTTTTGAAATTTTATAATTGACAGATGTTATGTTGGGTAATAGTGTCACTTTTTATAAAACAACATTTATCAAATTTTCCATTTCAATAAGTTATGAACTTTTAAAAATAATGGTAATCTTGTAAAATCTTAATAAATTAGAATATTAAACTTGTTTGGAAACTGTTATTTTAGGATTACAATAACTTTATAATCATATTAGGGTAAAAAAAATCAACAATTAAAACATGTTTAATATTAATAAAAGTCCATTACACATTTTATGGACTATTATCATCCATTTTGTATCACTTGAAAAGTCCACCTTGTAATGAAATGATAACATTTTATTTTCAATTTTTTAAATTTAAGGTTTTAAGTGTTATATTTTTTAAATGAGTCCCTTTAAAAAATTCAATCAAACCTCAACACATATTATACCAAATTTAAAGGTACCCCATAAAAACTGCCCTGTGACATAAAAAAATGGACTATTTACTATGGAATTACCCCACTAGCTTCATCAACTAATTGGAAGTTAATTTTAATTATAAAAAATCAACATTGTATATTTAATTTTGATCATAAAATCCCTAAGAAAATAGGAAGATTCAACCATGACATCACTTAGTGTTGATAACAAAGTGCAAGAAGAAACCACAAAAAACTTGCTAAGGAGACATGAAAGAGGAAAGGCAAATGGGAAAAAGGAAGAAAAGAAGAAGCTCAAAGGAGATAAAGGGAACACTAAAATCAAAGCAAAAGGAAAATGTAAATCCAGTGGGAAGTTTAGTCTTCCGCATTCAACACAAAGGAATTTGTTGTTGTAACGACATGAAAGATAACTTCAAAACTATTCTTGGTTATCTTGAAACTCATCTTTTTGTTATCCATCTCTCATATAGTAAAATGATAGTGGTTGCCATTGGAAACATGTACATAACAACAACAACATTTTTCCTTAAAGGTGTACACATAGTTTTACGTTTTTTTCAAAATGATCTTCATATTTTTTGATGCAGACATAGATGCATGTTTCTTATAAATTGAAAAACTATTGTCAAGAATTACAACTTCCCCTCCTTCTTTGAGTACCTCATTAGCTACTTGTTTTTTCTATATCATCGGTACCTGAGAAAAGATATGTTTTTTGTAAGCTGACACTGGTTCACTCTTGCAAAGGAAATATCTTTTCTAACACTTCACTCTTTTCATTAAAATTTTTGAGCAAAGAAGGGAGTGATGATGATGTTTCAAGGTGCATTCACAAATTAAGGAGCCACGAGTGCACCCTTACTAAAGACTTGATTAAGTGTTAAATTTGAATTTTTGTGAAAAAAAATTGATGCATGAAGGTTAGTCCAAAACACATGCCAAGTCAACTACACAGCGTGATCAATGAAATTTGAATTAACTTACTCCTACCTAGCTTGATTTGTAGCCTACCTAGTTTATGAGCATTGCATGCGTGCTCTTTTCGTTTTGCAAGTTTGACTACTGATTTTTTTTCCTTTGTTGATCGTCATGCATGTTTTTTTTTTCTCAAACTAATCTACCCAAACTCAAGCTTTTAATGCTTTGCTTGTTGATTGGGTGAGTCAACTTTTTGGTTTTGTAGTTACACAATTGTGAAAGTTCGTTGAGTTTTTATGTTGATTAGGTTAGATAGAGCTTGCATTAGGTTTCTTCTTTGCTAGAGTCACCGCTCAAGATGGCTCTTGTTTGGACATTTTCATTTTTTGAAATGCTTGTTGATAGATTATGTTACATTAATTAAATAAGGTATCCTCCAACTACACTAAAAGAAATTTGAACACATCTTTATGCTAAATATGGTGTCTAACCACACTAAAAAGAAATTCAAACACATCTTTACACTTTATGAAATTTTTGGAACTTGAGGTTCTTTGATTAGGAAAAAATTCAAAAGTTGGAACTGGAAGTTAGGCTAATAATGTGTCCTCCAACTACCACTAAAAAGAAATTGAAACACCCTCTTTACGCTTTATGGAAATTTTGGAACCGGAGGAGGGTCTTTGATCAGGACCAAGTTCTAAAACCGGAACCGGCGGTTACGAACGGCCTGAAATACCCGCCCGCGCCCTACAGGTAGGTAGATGTGGCGTCCGAGGACACGCACTCTTTGCACGCATCGACGAAAGTGGTGTCCGAGGGGCAACGGAAGGATGAATAAAGAAATCGGACAGCGACGAGTTTCGTGAGCAGCGGGAATTCCGTTCGTCGCAGTGGCCGGAAACTTATGCGAGGCAGGCCTCAACCCTATCTCTCTCTCTCTCTCTCATACTTACGTTGTCTTTGCTTCCCTCCGAAACCGGTCGATCCTCCCGCGCCCTCCCCACCTTCGCATACCTGCGCACACACGTAGCCTTCTGCGCATAACTCGCGGTGAAGACATATCATCATCATCCTCACCTTCTCTTCTTCTTCTTCTTCTTACAATCTTTTATTTCTCTTCTTCTTAGAAAAACATCTTTTTCCTCAACAAAAAAGGAATAAGAAAAAAACAAAAGGGACTGACCCGCAATACGGGACTGACTCATAGTAGCGTTTAGGAGGGTGTTGGTGGTGGTGGTGGTGACTCTGGGACGTTTTTGAAAAAGGGTCTTGGCCGTTTCCGCGGTTGCGTGTTGCTCGAAATTTGGTTTGCTGCAGAGAGTTGATGGTGAATGGAAGGCTGTATTTTGTTTATATGCGAAAACTTCAGTTTGTAGGGCTTTAGGTTTTCTGAAAAGCGGGGCAAAGAGTTTTGAGGGTGCGGAAGATCAGGGTTTGCGATTGCAGAGAGAGGGAGCCGAGTTTTTTATTACGATGGCGAACGCAGCAGACCGATCTGAGACCTCTTCCTCCTCATATCACTCTACTCGGACTTGGCAATAAAAGCTTCCGGTTTAGGACTAGGGAACTGGATTGGGTTCGATAAAGGGCTAATTTCGTGAGAAGCCTGTTTTTTTCCTTTGGGAGGTGACTGTTGTGCTTCTAGGGCTCGCTCTCTGGTTTCTTGGCAGCGCTGATTTTTGCGTGGGGGTGAGAAGCGAGCAGGGTTTTGGGTCGACGATGATAGTAGAATGGATGGAAACGCGTAATGGGGTCTTTGTGACTTCCGAGAGAGTGAAAGTTCCCAGAGTAGAAGACCCCATATGTTGAAGGTGAGCTGCTGCAGGTTGTTGGAGCGTCGATGATCGAGAGAAGGATGTTATAGTACCACTTTATCAGTTTCTTTGGCGGGAATGGCGATATTCTTAGGGTCTTCTTCTGTAGTTCGGTACGAGGGGGTTGGTGTTTGAGGGGGTGGTAGGCGTTGTTGTGTGCGTGCAGGGTGGGTGGGTTTTGGGTTTGGGGGAGGAGCCTTTGAAATGATTTGGTGGGCAAGGGTCCTGTCAAAATCTTGTCAGTGAGGAGGTTATGTAAGCAGACAGAAGCGGGGTGGGGGGGGGGGGTTTGTTTCCAGAGCATGCAGGAGGTTGGCAATAAAGGGACTGTTTCAGGTTCAGGGAACCCTGCGGTTGGGAAAGGGCGGTGGGTGGTAGGGTTGTTTTGTGGTGGGGTGGTAACGATGTTAGGCT
>Ga0116231_10014445_pt1 | contig 10609 bp, 11 predicted proteins | sample S1TSphgellanicum_2_FD_89695 | JGI IMG/M metagenome (GOLD analysis project Ga0116231, IMG submission 89695) | Host-associated microbial communities from peat moss isolated from Minnesota, USA - S1T2_Fd - Sphagnum magellanicum MG | ecosystem: Host-associated > Plants > Peat moss > Unclassified... | reverse complement strand
CTTGGCCTGCCGATCGCGCCAGTGAAGGCGGCGAAGAGGCTGCTTTCGGCTATCCCGGCGCGCATTCCGGTCGGGCGCATCTATTTCATGGGCGGCGATGGCGCCGAGCATTTCCGCTATTTCACGGTGGCGGCCGGTATTGGCGCGGACGCGCACCTGATGTACCGGATGGACGCCACGTTGAAGCGCCAGTTTGGCTACGCGCTTTATGCCGTGGAGGGCCTGCGTGTACTGGCTACGCACGCCTTTCCGCCTTTCGACGCTGAATTTGTCGAACTGGGCCGAAGGAAGCCGCGCGTCGAGGTGGTTTCACAACTGCTGGCAGTGCGCATCCGCAATTTTGGCGGCATGATCCACAATCTTGCGCCCGGAGCTACGCTGCACAACCATAACCTGCGGCTACTGGCCTTCAAGACGCGTAGCCGCTTTGACTTTGTGCGCTTCTTGGCCGCCGTGCTTTTTCGGCGGCAAACCTTCAAGGGCAAGATCGAGCTGCTGGATTCGGTTTCCGTGACCTGCCGCGCGCACAAAGGGACAAGCGTACCGGTCTATGTTGAGGCCGATGGAGAGCTTCTAGGGGGATTGCCGGCGCGGATTGAGATCGTGCCGGATGCGCTTACGCTGCTGGTGCCGACCGAAGCTCAGCCCTAGGCAGCGTATTGGCTGCCCGGCTCCGATCTCAGAGGAATTCCACCAATTCTTCGCTCTTGGCGCCCTGCCCGTAGTGCGAAACCACATAGTTGTCGAGGATCTGCTGGAACTCCTCGACGATACGGTCGCCGCGCAAGGTGGTAAATTTCTGACCGTCGACGAAGACCGGCGCCACCGGTTCCTCGAAGGTGCCGGGTAGGCTTATGCCGAGGTTGGCATGCTTCGATTCGCCGGGGCCATTGACGATGCAGCCCATCACCGCCAGCTTCAGCTCTTCCACTCCGGGATATTGCTGCCTCCAGACGGGCATCGAGGTGCGCAGGTAGGCCTGAATCTGCTCGGCCAGTTCCTGGAAGTAGGTGCTGGTGGTGCGTCCGCAGCCGGGGCAACTGGTGACCTGGGGCATGAAGCTGCGAATCGAAAGCGATTGCAGAATCTGCTGAGCGACGTGGACTTCTTCGGTGCGGGCTCCGCCCGGAGCGGGGGTGAGGCTGACGCGAATGGTGTCGCCGATGCCGGCGAGCAGCAGCGGAGCGAGGCCGGCGGCCGAGGCGACGATGCCTTTTGCGCCCATACCGGCTTCGGTGAGGCCCAGATGCAGCGCGTAGTCGCAGCGCGCGGCCAGGTTGGTGTACACGTCGATCAGATCGCGCACACCACTGACCTTGGCGGAGAGGATGATCTGGTCACGGCGCAGGCCGTAGCGCTCGGCGGCGGCGGCGTTGTCGAGTGCGGAGACGACCATGGCCTCCATCATCACGTCGCGGGCCGGCTCGGGATTGAGCTTTTTGCTGTTCTCATCCATCATGCGGGTTAGCAACGCCTGGTCCAGCGAACCCCAATTGACGCCGATGCGCACCGGCTTCTGGTGGTGAACGGCGACCTCGACCATGGTGCGGAAGTTTTCATCCGTTTTGCGGCCGATGGAGACGTTGCCCGGATTGATGCGGTACTTGGCCAGTGCCTCGGCGCAGGCCGGGTGGTCCTTGAGCAGCTCATGGCCGTTGTAATGGAAGTCGCCGACGATTGGCACATGGATGCCGCGCTTTGCCAATCCCTCGACAATGTGCGGCACGGCCTTGGCGGCGTCGTTGTTGTTGACCGTGACGCGGACCATCTCCGAGCCGGCTAGAGCCAGCGCCTGTACCTGATCGATGGTGGACGCGACATCCGCCGTGTCCGTATTGGTCATCGACTGCACGACGACCGGCGCTTCCCAACCTACGCGAACCGTGTTCGCACCCGTTCCAACTTTGACCGTAACCGACTTCCTGCGCTGTATATCCGCCATACCTTCAGTTTACTCGCAACTGGTGCAGGAGGGAACTCGCCAGGTTGGTTCTCTTTCGGTTCCGGTCTAGGTGAAGGCGGATTGCGGCGATGGTCAGTGGGCTGAAACCGGACTTGGAGCTGCGGCCCACGTCTGACAGTAACAGTAAATTAACCTGACGGCGTTCCGGCCGAAGTTAAGATTAGGCTTTGCTTTGTTGAAGGAGACTGCATGTCCACCGGGCCTGGGACGACCTTTCAATACGATATAGAAGAGTCCATCGACGATAGCCAGTACGTCACCACCACCATCAAGTGCCACGGCCGGCTGATCAGCGAGAACACGGTTGAAATCCGCGAATTGGTGACTCCGCTCATCCAGCGCGGCGGCAAGATTGTTCTCGACTTCACCGATTTGGAATATCTCGACAGCTCTGGGCTGGGCGCGCTGGTCGGTTTGAAGGTTTCAGCGATCAACCGCGGCCTCTGCGTGCTGGAGTTGGTGAATCTGACGCCGCGCGTCAAGAAACTGCTCAGCATCACCAACTTGCTGCAGCTTTTCGGTCAGTAGGCAGGCATGCTCCGCCTGGTTCTTCCGTCCAAGCTGCGCTACCATAGAGATATGGCCCTGTAGCTCAGTTGGATAGAGCAGCGGTTTCCTAAACCGGAGGTCGGAAGTTCGAATCTTCCCAGGGTCACCAAGGATTCGGCCCGTTACCTGATTTTTATCTTAAGACTGGCCCCTGAGCTCTTCTTGACTCGGGGCCAAAGGCCTTTTCTCGAAGCAACCAGGCGAACCCCTCGAACGTGACCCGCATTAGTCTCTCATCCATAGTGCGGGAATCGTTACTCATCCGGAAGCAGTCGGCGATGAAGATCTGGCGCGGATTTGAGGCATGGCTTCACGACTGCCGACCTGGCCGGCTTCACGATTTTTGGCCGCGCCTCCAAAGATAGCGCGGACGATCTGTGGATTCTCGGTTGATTTGCTTCCATTCGTTAGAAAGTTAGTGCGGATTGTCGATACGGTGGGCTGGGAACACCAAAGGTGGCGCGTTTTATCCTGATTCCTTGCTCATCGCGTCCGCGGCGTTGCCGGCCACGACCCAGCTTGATGCGCGCCGTGGACAGTCGAATGAGCGATGTGTCGAGCACGCTCGCGGGAAGATACCCCTGCTGTACGGCATCGATGTACGCTTTTTCGACCGTTTCACCGAAGCGTTCGGTGCAGGTGACGCATTCGTTGACGATGCCGCGCAGGACTGCGACGGCTGCGCCCAGCGCCTGGGTGGGCCGCGCTCCGGATGCGGTTAGCCTTCCAAGCCCCAAAGGCGCGGGCGCCGGACGGTTCTGGGTGCGGATAGATGAGCAAAAACCGTGTACTTCTGTAACTCTTTTGCCGTGCTATTCATCCAAATGGAACACGGAGTTAGTTTAAGAGGCAGGAAGCGGAGACTTCCCGGTAGCCATACTTTGACAGATGCCTCCAAATCGATCGGCAAAACCGCCTCGGAACCCGCGGAGCCAAATGCCACGGCGCGAATCATCGCCCGCATTCTGGCCGGCGAAGCGCACCTGTTTCACGAACTCATCCGGCCAGTCGAGCGCCCAGTCTTCCTGATGCTTTTCATGCTCCTGCGCGATGAGGCCGACGCCGAAGACGCCGCTCAGGAGACCTTCATCAAGGTCTACCGCAACCTGCATAATTTTCGCGGCGATTCGAAATTCAGCACCTGGGTACTTTCGATCACGCGCAACGAAGGCCTGGGATTGTTGCGCAAGCGTGCCGCCCATCCGGAGGAACCGCTGGAGCCGGTCCTCGATGAGTCGAGCGGCGACTTTACTCCGGCGCTTTTGACCGACTGGCGCGAACTGCCGCCGGAAGCGCTGGAGCGGGAGCAATTGCGCGCCTGTCTCTGCCGCGCGATCCTGCAACTGCCTCCCATCTACCGGGAGGTCGTCCAACTAAGAGACGTGGATGAATTCGACGTACAGGAGACGGCAAATATTCTGGGTATAAGCCCCGGTTCGGTGAAGGTGAGGTTGCACCGGGCGCGCATGATGTTGCAAAAGGAGTTGGTTCCGCAGTTGAGGGCGTTTGCTCCGCAAAGCAAACGCAAGTGGTTCGGGAGGCGCGTATGAGAATCGATTGCAAGCACGTTTGGCAGCACATCACGGCGTATATCGATGGTGATGTGGAGGCGACGCTGCGCGCCGAAATCGACCGCCATCTGGAGCACTGCGAAATCTGCTCGGCGGTCATGGATTCGACGCGCAACGTCGTGGTTCTGGTGGCCGACGATCGCGTGTTCGAAATTCCCGCAGGTTACAGCGAACGGCTTCATCGCCGCCTTGATGCAGTTTTAACGGAAGAAATCTCAAGAGACTGACCCACGGCATGCGGCGTCAATGCGATGCGCGAATCGCCGGCGCGGGCTGAGGCGCGGGTCCAGTCCGGTGCACCATGGGGTGCGTCCAGACCTCCAGCCCCACCAGCACCAGCGTCACAATCGCCAACGCCAACTGAAGCCTTTCGGAGCGGCGCTCCTTTTTCGAAAGCGTTCTGCGCCGCCAAGTTGCTGAGCTTCGCGCGCGCAGAATCCAAACCCGGAACAGCACCGTGAGATTGACGATCGCCCCCAGCGCGCCGATCGCTAGCATCGGGATCCGAATGGCGTCCTGATGGAATCCCTTGGCGGGCGCATAAATGCCGCTGGCCGCGGCGAGCGCCGTCAGACCGATCGCCACGCGGATGCCGCTGACGGCCAGCACGGCAGTACACAGGCTCTGCAGCACCGCAAAAGCAAGTGCCACCAAGCCAGCGGCGCGAACGCCCGCAGTAGCAGGACGTTCGGCGATGACCGGTTGTGCGACGGAGTTCTTCACAAACACGAGGGTATCGCAGCGGCCCTCGGTTCTCCAACGTCGCTCCCAATCGGTTCCTCCCAATTCGCTCCCGCGCTCTGCATTGACAAGCGAAATGGGGCGATTGAGCGCGTCCGTGTTACTCGATGCAAATTTTCCGTTTGTTGCCTGTAACCTTTCATCTGTCGCGTCGCTCCTACGGGGCGAAACCTAACTCCAGTAGGGGCGCACGAGTAAGTCGTAGCCTCTGCCACATGCAACCCGCGGACGACCGTCCGCTCACCGAAACAAGCGAGGAAAAACACCATGAAGACTTCTCTCAATGCACTCCTGCTCAGCGCAGCGCTCACCGGACTCGTCGGCGGCACCACGGCCGCAGCCCAGCAATCCAGCAACGGCCAGAACACGATCAAGGCATCCACCGCCTTCGGTCTCCTCGCCGGCGCAGATAAGACCACCGACAAGCATGCCTGTAAGGGAAAGAACGATTGCAAGGGCAAAGGCGGCTGCAAGACCGGCGACAACGGATGCAAGGCCAAGAATAGCTGCAAAGGCAAGGGCGGATGCGCCACCGACGGCTCCAAGCCACCCAAGACTGTCTAAGTCAACAAGCGGCCTGTGCCTTGCGGCACGATTTTGCAAAGCACAGGCCGACTTACCGAAATGTTCCTGATTTGAGGGGATTCTCCATGTCCGCAAACCGCTTCAATGCTTTCCAAACTCACGGCGTGGGCATCGGTTTGCGCATCCCTCATTACGACCATATCTTCGCCCACCGGCCGGCGGTGGACTGGTTTGAAATCATCAGTGAAAATTACATGATTGACGGCGGGCGGCCACTGCACATGCTCGACCGCATCATGGAGCATTACAAAGTCGTGCAGCACGGCGTCAGCATGTACTTCGGCTCGGCGCAGGTCGCGGATCGCGAGCACCTGACCCGACTCAAGTCGCTGGTCAAGCGCACGAAGACACCCTGGCTCTCCGACCATCTCTGCTGGGGCTCGATCGACGGCACGTACTCGCACGATCTACTCCCTTTGCCTTACACCTGGGAAGCCGTCGAAAAGACTGTCGCGCGCATCCGCGAAGTTCAGGACTTCCTCGAAATTCCAGTGGCTGTCGAAAACGTCAGCAGTTATGCGGAGTTTCTCGATTCCGAGATGACCGAATGGGAGTTCTTAAACGAGGTAGTCGAGCGCGCCGACTGCGGCATTCTGCTCGACGTCAATAACATCTATGTCTCTTCGGTCAATCACGATTTTGCACCCATCGACTATGTCGATGCGATTCCCGCAGAGCGCGTCGCTCAGATCCATATCGCCGGCCATACGCGCTATGAGAAATACATTCTCGACACCCACGACCATCCCGTCATTGACCCCGTCTGGCAGCTCTACGCCCGCGCCATCGAGCGTTGCGGCCCGACTCCGACGCTGCTCGAATGGGACGATCGGATTCCTTCTTTCGACGAAGTCTGGACCGAGGCGCGCAAAGCCGAAAAATACCTCATTCCGGCAAACTGCGCAGCGGAACCGGCCCAACCGACAGGAGCCGCGCGATGAATCTCGAACAGTTACAGCGCACCATGGCCGCAGCCGTCATGCAGCCGCTCACGGATGAGGAACAGATGCAGGCGCGCGACACGACCGGCCGCTGGAATGGCCGCGCGATGAGCGAAGTTGTAGGCGAATTCATCACGCCCAACAGCCGCCTCACTGCCTTCGAACGCCTTGAAATCTACAACCGCCAGTATTGGTTTCGGCTGCAAACCGCATTTACGGAAGATTTTCCAGCCCTGCGCGCGGTTGTCGGCTCGGAACGCTTCGATGCACTGATGAATGCCTATCTCGCAGCCCATCCCAGCAGCTCGTTTACGCTGAGGAATCTTGGCTGGAAGTTATCAGCGTGGCTTGTGCAAAATTCACAGTACGCGGGCCGTAGATGCAAGCTGGCGCTGGACGTTGCCGCCGTCGAATGGGCTTGCATCGAAGCCTTCGACAGCGCCGAGTTTCCCCGCTTGAGCCTGGAAGAAATAGCCGCGATGGGAGCAAATCCTCAACTCACGTTGCAACCCCATGTGCAGTTATTGGCTCTCGACTATCCAGCCGATGAGTTGGTTCTCGACATGCACCGCCGGCAGAGAAGGGAATCGAGCGAGGCGGGCGCGCGCCCCGAAGCGGCAAGCGAGGTAGACTTTACCCCGTTGCGCCTGCACAAGCGTCCAACCTGGCTGGCCATCCATCGCGCGGACTACTCGGTTTACTACAAACTCCTTTCGCTGCCCGAATACCGCACCTTATCCGCCCTGCGTGCGGGAAATGCCCTCGCCGAAACGCTGGAACAAGCCTTCTCGGGTTCGCGTTTGAGCATCGTTTCCCAGGCGCAGCGGGTGCAGCAGTGGTTTGCAACCTGGGCCCAACTCGGCTGGCTCGTCCGGCCTCCACTGTAATTCCAAATGAAACCACAGGAAAGAAGCAAGCCCATGTCCGCGATCGCATCCACCTTGCATCCCACCCGCAAACTGCATAACCTAGGCTTGAAACTCGTCAGCTATCTCGAAAGCCCGTTGTTGTTAGTCATCCGTCTTTATTGGGGATTGCAGTTGGCTCAATCCGGCTGGGGCAAGTTGCAGAACCTCGATCGCGTTGCGGACTTCTTCCTTTCGCTTGGCCTTCCTCAGCCTCACACTACGGCATTGTTCGTGGCACTCGTAGAGTTCGTCGGAGGCATTCTCTTCGCTTTGGGCCTCGGCTCGCGTCTCATCTCGCTGGTCCTTTTCGTGAACATGACGGTGGCCTATTGGACCGCAGACCGCGAAGCCTTTAGCCAAATCCTCTCCGATCCGGGAAAATTCTATGCCGCCGATCCCTATACCTTCTGGTTTGCCGCACTGCTGATCCTTATCCTGGGACCGGGTTTTTTCGCGGTGGACACCGTACTGGGCCGCTTCTTCCACACGGACCAACACCGGAAATAGTGGATCGCACCGAACTTGGTATCCGCCGCCTCCTCCGCTTCGGCGTATGATGAGCTCATCCCCGGCATCACTTGCCCGACCTGCGTTGTGGATGAGAGACCATTGCGAATCCTATACATCCTCACCACCCTCGGTATCGGCGGAGCGGAAAAACAAGTCGTAGCCCTGGCCGAAAGCATGGCCGCCAAGGGTCACGTTGTTGCGCTCCTTGTGCTCAAACATACCGACGAGGAATGGCCCGTAAAACTGCCTGTGATGCGGCTCAACTTGCGCAAAACGCCAGTCGGGATTGGTCGCGGCCTGCGCTTTGCACGGGATTTTCTTGTTCTCTTTCATCCCGATATTTTGCACAGCCACACTTTTCCAGCGAATATCTTTGGCCGTCTGCTGTCCTTGATGCTACGCGGCAAGACCGCGCCCCTGCGCGTGGTGAATACAATTCACAATGTTTACGAAGGCGGCTGGCATCGGATGCTTCTCTACCGCGTCACCGACAGTCTCGCCGACCGGATCACCGCTGTCAGCGCCGCCGCCGCCGACCGTTTCATCCGCCGGCATGCGGTTCCCGCCGGTAAAATGCTGGTCATAACCAACGGCATTGACGCAGAAGCTTTTACTCCCGACAAGGTGCGCCGCAAGCGCACACGCACTGAAAATGGCCTCGGCAAAAGCTTCCTGTGGCTGGCCGTCGGCCGTCTCGTCCCCGCCAAGGATTACCCCAATCTCCTGCGCGGATTCGCGCAAGTGCATAGCGCTTCTCCCGAATCTCGTTTGTGGATTGCGGGCGAAGGCGACCCAACTCTCTTCGCGGATGAACCGGCACGAGCCGTCGAATTCCTTGGCTTGCGCCAGGACATCGCCGCCCTGCTGGATGCCGCCGATGGCTTTGTCCTTTCTTCAGCGTGGGAAGGCATGCCACTCGCTGTCGGTGAAGCGATGGCGATGGAAAAGATCGTGGTAGCCACCGATGTCGGAGGCGTACGCGAGTTAGTCGCCGACGCTGGATTCATCGTTGCTCCCAAAGACAGCAAGGCTCTGGCGGAGGCTATGCTCAAAGCCATGGCATTGCATGAGATCGACCGCAAGACCATGCAGCGCGATGCACGTCGCCGTATTCAGATGCACTACTCGATGCCCGTCAAATCCGAAGAGTGGGATCGTCTCTACCGCGAGATCTTACTCGGGAAAGCTTCATGAAGACTCCGCCCGATCGCATTCCCTTCGACCGCCGGTTGCGAGCGCCATTGCTCACTGCCGCGTTTTTGCGCCTATCTTTGATGCTCGCCGCATATGCATCCACGGGGACGCGCATTATGACTCAGGGCGATACAGCCAGCTATCTCGAACCTGGCCGTAGCCTGCTCCTCCATGCCGTCTTCGCTACGGCCGGTCAGCCCGAGATCGACCGCACTCCCGGCTACCCGATTTTTGCCATGATCGCCGGCATGGCCTTCAACAATGTGTTACTGACCGCGACAGGGCAAATTCTGCTGTCGCTGCTCTCTCTCTTGCTCGTCCGCCGCATTGCCGACCTCGTGTATCCGGAGCGCAATATCGGCCTCATCGCGGCATGGCTCTGCGCCTTCGAACCCCTCTCTATCCTTTACACGGTCCGTCTTATGCCGGAGACACTCTTCGTCTTGGTGCTGCTTGTTGCTATCGAAAGACTGTTGATCTTTCAGCGGACCGGACGGCTCACAGAGATAGCTCTCGCAGGAGGGTTGCTCGCCGCTGCGACGTTTGTCCGCCCGGTTGCGTTGTATCTGGGCTTTTTGCTCGCTGCCGGAATCTCCCTTACGACCGGATCTCGCCGACGGCGCTGGATGGCGCCTGCCGTGCTTCTCTTTTGCTTCGTGCCATGGCTTGCCGCGTGGCAAATTCGCAATGCGGTCGAGACCGGCTATCGCGGATTTTCATCGATCGTCGAAAAGAATCTCTATTTCTTTCAGTCCGCCGAAGTTAGCGCCGAGTTACAGCACATTTCTCTCGAATCGGAACAGAAACGGCTTGGATATCCAGGCGAATCCGACTATCTCGCGGCGCATCCCGAGCAAGCAGTTTGGACTCGCTCGCAAAGATTGCGCTATATGCGCTCCCAGTCCACGCAGGTACTGACTCAACACCCGGCCCTTTATCTCAAGACGCACCTGGCGGGCGTTGGCGTGGTGGCCCTTTCCCCCTGCGCTACCGAATGGCTGCAAATGCTGAACATCTATCCAAGCCCTGAAACCATGCCTCGCCGCATTCTCAACGAAGGCATCTTCGCATCGATCGGACGCATTCTGCTGTCGCATCCCGGCGTCACGCTATCTATGGTTTTCTTCGAAATCCTATTGCTCCTCCTCTACGCTTTGGCAGCCCGCGGCTTTATGAGCCCGCGGCAAAATCGCCTTGCTGCCTTCACGCTTCTGGGAATCGCATTGTATTTCCTGTTCATCTCCGGCGGAGCGCAAGCCGTTGGCCGTTACCGGCTGCCGGTTATGCCTATCCTCTGCGTTTTTGCGGCGGCTGGAGTTCCGATTTCTCGAGCAAAAGAAATGCGGGGCCATCGCGGCCCCGCAGTCGAGTTGCAAAGGGGAAGTTAGAAGCTGAAGACAGCCTGCAAGCGGATCACGCGCACCGCCGTGCCTTGCGAGAAAATGCCACCCTGCAAGCTGCTGAACTTGCCGTAATTTGTGAGCGGTGCCGTCACCGTTCCGTTCGGTGCGCCTTTGGAAACATCGTTGAACAGGTTGCCGGCCTGCGCACTCATCGTAAGGCTGTACTTGCGCGTATTCACGGGGCCGCCGAAACCTCCCGGCCGACCTCCACCGCCAAAGCCGCCGCCGCCGAAGCCGCCGCCTG
>Ga0116231_10014444_pt1 | contig 10610 bp, 6 predicted proteins | sample S1TSphgellanicum_2_FD_89695 | JGI IMG/M metagenome (GOLD analysis project Ga0116231, IMG submission 89695) | Host-associated microbial communities from peat moss isolated from Minnesota, USA - S1T2_Fd - Sphagnum magellanicum MG | ecosystem: Host-associated > Plants > Peat moss > Unclassified... | reverse complement strand
GAAGCCGGAAGTCACCGCACATATCTTCCGTATTATGAGATGACTTCAGCCACCCGTGTCGGCCTTGTTTGCATCCTAAGAAATAGATGCCATGACGACTGAGGCCATGCACGTGAAGAAGCCCTGTAGCGCCACCGACCCGCTCTGGTACAAGGACGCCATCATCTATGAGATCCACGTGCGAGCGTTTGCGGACTCTAATGCGGACGGTATCGGCGACTTTCAGGGCCTGATCTCCAAGCTCGACTACTTGCAAGAGCTCGGCGTGACCTGCCTGTGGCTGCTTCCCTTCTTCCCGTCACCACTACGCGACGACGGCTACGATATCGCCGACTACACTGGCGTAAATCCTCAGTACGGGACGCTCGACGACTTTCAGCAGTTTCTTGAAGAAGCCCACGCGCGCAACATGCAGGTAATGATTGAGCTGGTGATCAACCACACCAGCGACCAGCATCCTTGGTTTCAGCGAGCACGACAAGCCCCCAAAGGTTCGCCTGAACGTGAGATGTATGTGTGGAGCGATACCGATAAGAAGTTTGAGGGCGTCCGCATTATCTTCACCGATACGGAAAAATCTAACTGGGCCTGGGACGAGGTCGCGCAGCAGTACTACTGGCACCGCTTCTTCTCACACCAGCCGGACCTGAACTTCGACCATCCGCGGGTGATGGAAGAGGTCCTCACCGCAATGCGTTTCTGGCTAGACATGGGCGTAGACGGCCTGCGTCTGGATGCGATTCCCTACCTGATCGAACGTGACGGGACATCTTGCGAGAACGTGCCCGAGACCCATGTGAAGATCAAGCAGATCCGCGCGGTCATCGACGCTGAGTACGAAAACCGCCTCATCCTCGCTGAGGCAAACATGTGGCCTGCTGATGTGCGGCCCTACTTCGGAGACGGGGATGAGTGCCATATGGCCTTCCACTTTCCGCTGATGCCGCGCGTCTACATGGCGCTGCGGCAGGAAGACCGCTTGCCCATCACGGACATTATGGCGCAGACGCCACCCATCCCAGACATCTGCCAGTGGGGGCTTTTTCTGCGCAACCACGACGAGCTCACCCTGGAGATGGTCACAGACGACGAACGCGACTACATGAACCTGGCCTATGCGTCCGACGCCCGGATGCGGATCAACGTCGGCATCCGCCGGCGGCTTGCGCCACTAATGGACAATAACCGCCGACGCATCGAGCTGTTGAACTCACTACTGCTGAGCTTTCCCGGCACGCCGATCCTCTACTACGGCGACGAGATAGGCATGGGCGACAACATCTATCTAGGCGACCGCAACGGTGTCCGTACGCCCATGCAGTGGAACTCCGACCGCAACGCCGGCTTCAGCAAAGCAGTGCCGGCACAGCTCTACTTTCCGGTCATCATGGACCCTGTGTGGGGCTATCAGGCCATCAACGTAGAGGCCCAGCAGAGTGACCCTTCCTCGCTGCTGCACTGGACGCGCAACATGATCGCGCTGCGCAAAATATTTCAGGTCTTCGGCCGCGGCACGCTGGAGTTTCTGCACCCGGAGAACCGCAAGGTGCTCGCATACATCCGCAGTTACACTGGCGAAGATGGCCACTCTGAGACTGTGCTCTGCGTCGCGAACCTCTCGCGGTTTGCACAACCTGTCCAGCTGGATCTAGCGAAGTTTTCCGGCATGCAGCCTGTGGAGATGCTCGGTTACGTTCCCTTTCCACCAATCGACGAGACGCCGTATGCGCTCACACTTGCGCCGTATAGTTTCTTCTGGCTGGAGCTACAAGCCGCCGCCCCGAAGTCACTTGACGCTGCGCCGGAGGTCAAGATGGAGTCTCCTACTCCAGTACTCAAACTCGCCGACTTGCTTCAGGGCGGCACGCTCGAACAGCTGCAGTCCATGCTGCCCTTGTATCTCGCGAAACAGCGCTGGTTCGGTGGCAAATCACGCACGATCAAGACAGCTAGCATCTACTCGACGACGCCTATCGACGATGCTGTTCTGGCCCTCATCGAGATCACGTACGAGGACGCATCAACCGATCTGTATCAGATCCCACTCGCTATTGCCACGCAGGAAGACCGCACATCTCTCCGCAAAGACTCACCCAATGCTGTCCTTGGCGAAATCGAAGGAAATACGCTTTTCGACGCAGCGTACAGCACTCGCTTTCAGGCGGCACTTCTCCAGAGCATTTTGAACACGACGAGCGGTACAGCCCTAGCTGCCAGCTGCTCCGCTGTGCTTGATCCTGCAACGCTCAGTGGAGTTTCTTCACATATCGGCTCAGCCGAGCAGTCTAATACCAATATCGTCTATGGCGATGTCGCTATCCTCAAGTTATTCCGCCATCTGCGCAATGGAGAAAACCCCGATGTCGAGATGACACGATTCCTAACCGATACCGCGCACTTTACGCACATCCCGGCTTATCTAGGGGATCTGCACCGCACCGACGACCAGACCACCATTGCATACCTGCAGGCTTTTGCACCAAATGTCGGTGATGGCTGGTCATGGACGCTCGAACAGGCAGGCCTCTTCTATGATTCTGTGAGGCAGCTAGGCGCACCCGAATCACAGGCTAATAGAAGCGAAAAAGAGTCTGCCTATCTCGATGCCGCCATACTCATCGGCCAACGTACCGCAGAGTTGCATCTCGCACTGGCCACGCCCACTGACGACCCGGCATTTCTCGTGCAGCCCACCACTGGTCAGGATCTAGCAGAAGACCGTGAGCGCATCGAGCAACAGGCTACAAACGCACTCAATACACTGCAGGCAATACTGAAGACTTCTCCCGAGAAATTCTCGCCGCAAGCACTCGAGCTTGCGAAAGATTTGCTCAACGGGAAAGAACAGTTGCTGGCCAAGCTCAGCGCGCTTATCGGCGAACCCAATACATTCGGCTCCCGCATCCGTATCCACGGCGACTACCATCTCGGCCAACTCCTGCGCACCGCTGATGATTTCTTGATTGTCGACTTTGAAGGCGAGCCTGCACGCTCTCTTGTAGACAGACGCCGCAAGCAATCACCCCTACGCGATGTCGCAGGAATGATCCGCAGCTTTAGCTATGCCGCGCAATCCGCACTGGCCGCATATAAAGAATCCCATCCGGAGACACCACCTACGCTCGATGACTGGGCCATCACCTGGCAGAGCGCTGCTTCCGACGCATTTCTCAAGGCCTATCATGAGGCCATCTCTTCAAAACCTGGTCTTCTCCCGCAGCCGTCACAGATGCAGACCATGCTTGACGCATTGCTGCTTGAAAAGGGACTCTATGAGTTGCTCTATGAGTTGAATAACCGTCCTGCATGGCTGCATATTCCGCTCACCGGGCTGCTTTTGCTGACGCGAAGTGCATCCTAACTGCCAGTTCAACCTATCATGCCAACCGACCTCAACGACCGACTGGAGACGGACACAGCCAATATACTCGTCTGTCTACCGGACCTTACCGATGACGCCTATGGCACTGCGGTGGATGCCATCAAGACGGCATTTCCGTCAGAGCATATCCTGATCGCAACGGGCGCTCCGGATATTGTTCCACAGAAAGCACCGACGCTGACCGTACTCCCTTATAAGACGCAGCGAGCGGAGCCAGGATGGGTGCTTACCGCTGCGGATTACAGCGCTGCTGCTAATACCGCGCTTGAGCACGGCGCAGGAACCATCCTCTTACTCAGCAGCAGCGCTGCCAGCGCAAATATTCCGCTTCTCCGCGGACTCGCTGCTAGCGTTCATGACAAGAAGATTGACCTCGCCGTTCCTCGCTTTGCACTTGGACCCAATAACGGGCTGGTAAGTGCGGCGCTGTTTCATCCGCTCACACGCGCTTTATTTGGTACAAACATCCACCTACCGCTGCCTGTAGAGGCGGCCTTCTCGACGCGTATGGCACAACGTCTGGCCATGCTGAAGCCGCACCAGCCTGCACAAAAATTTCTCTGGCCTGTCGCGGAAGCAGCCATAGCCGGCTTTTCGGTTTGCGAACTTGAGACTGACGCTACGCCGCCGACCCCACCTGATAGCGACTTCAATGCGCTCTTCAATTCCGTCGCCGGGTCATTGTTCGCTGACATAGATGCAAAAGCAGCCTTCTGGCAACGTTCACGTGCTATCGTATCCCGCACTTCAACCACACCCGAAGCGGAGAATGTCGGAGAGGTCTCCGCAGAGATCGAATCGATGATTGAGAACTTCCATCTGGCGCAAGCCAACCTGCAAGAGATCTGGTCGCTCGTCTTACCACCGCAGACCCGTTTAGAGCTAAAACGTCTTTCGCAGCTTCCATCCAACGCCTTTGCCATCACGCCCAGCCTATGGGCGCGCATCGTCTACGACTTCGTTCTCGCCTTCCATCTTCGCACGCTGAACCGCGGCCACCTGCTCGGCGCGATGACACCGCTGTATCTCGCCTGGGTCGCATCGCACCTCCTCATGACAGAAAACAACGCCAAACTTGCCCCACAGTCTCACGAACAAACTGCAACCGCCTTCGAGATGGAGAAACCCTATCTCGTCTCCCGATGGCGCTGGCCAGACCGATTCAACCCGTAGCCGCTGGGGCTTATAAACGGAGAAACACATCATGGGACAGCAAATCAAACTCGCGCTTCTACAATCGATCCACCGCATCGTGCTCGTGCTGGTCAGTTTCCTTCCGGGAGTGCTGGCCTTTCTGCTCGCGTTGATGCTGTTCACGCTTATCGGCTGGTCGCTCTCGGCAGTCCTGAGACACCTATTGCTCTCCCTTCGCTTCGACGAGCGGCTCGCCGCACGGGAGAACGAGGATTCACCCACGCGCGTAGCGGATTGGTCCCCTTCCAACTCGCCGACCTTGCTGGCTGCCCGTATTAGCTTCTGGGTTTTCCTACTGCTCGGCATCACTGTAGGCATCCTGGCGTTCGACGCGTCTTATTCGGCTGACTCCCGCTGGTCAATATTCCTGCTTCCTTACTTCACCCACATCACGGGCGCCATATTGATTCTGCTTGTCGGGAGTCTCCTGGCCCGCTTCCTCTCGCGCTCCATACTCATAGGCGCGGTGAACGCACAATTACACTACGCACGCTTCCTCTCGCTCGGCATCAAGTGGCTTGTCTACGTCCTTGCCTGTGCCATGGCTCTGGACCATCTCCAGATCGGTGGCGGCATTGTGGAGCTGGCCTTTGGCATCTTATTCGGCGGCATTGTCCTCACGCTGTCGCTGGCCATTGGGCTTGGTTCAAGGGACCTCATTAGCCGCTCCATCGAGAAGACCCTCGATAAACCCTCTCCAGCCAAGCAGACTGAGGCGGTCTCCCTGACAAATAGTGAGATTCCACCAAAGGTCCGCCACTTTTAACGGGATAGTAGCTTCTCAACCCATTTCGTATATCCCCGGCAACCTTAGCAAACAGCCTGTTCCGGGCTAAAGGTATCCGTGTAGGCATGGAACCAGAATGGACAACACACGGGCCGAAAACCACTTACAAAAGCCTCGAATGAAGAGACCTAAGCCAGTACACTTTTATTAAAACGTATCTGCGAAAAGCTTCGATGAGCTTATTCGCACATGCCAGAATAAGGCCTCTGAGGGAAGTTACGGATGGTTCGCTTGAAACGACCAATTTACTGCGCTGCGGCCATACTCGGGCTGTATGCGCCCGTCTGCCCTCTGGCACAGATGGCGAAGTCTGGCGTGAACCATACGGACTCGCGGATTGACGTGTATGGCGGCTACGGTCTGTTTCACCCTATCGACAGCAGCCTCAATGGGTTTCAGTACCAGAATGTATCCAATATCAACGCAACGCTCAGCGTGACCGCCTTCCTGAACCGCTACGTTGGAATACAAGCCGAGGGAGGGTACTTTCAGGGCAATGGTGAACACCTTATCTATCAAAACCTTCCGGGCGGGGCCTGCTCGGGTGCGAGCTGCAACCAACTGATCTATACAGTCGAGGGCGGGCCGGTAGTACGTTACCCCTTGGGGCCGTTTGTACCCTTTGTGCACGCCCTGGCAGGTGGAGTACGCCAAAACGGACCGGTAGGAGAGCCTTTGTTCCGTGGAGCAGGTTTAACCGCAGGTTTGGGCATGGACTGGGTACTACCGCCATTGCATCACCGGATTGCGCTGCGGCTGTTTCAGGCCGACTACCAGTATTCCGAGGTGGTATACGGAAATCCGGTTCTGGCTGCATATGCCAGCGGCTTTCAGGCAGGCAAGATCAACGCCCTGAAGATTACCGGCGGCGTGGTAGTGCGCTTCGGTGAGGTGATCGAACAGTCGAAGGTTCAGTTAGGCTGTTTGGCAGACCCGGTCAGGATCTTCCCCGGCGACCCGGTCAAGATCACAGGCAGCACGCTGAACCTAAACCCAAGGACGAAGACCTTCTACACCTGGACAGCCAAAGGAACGACGGTCAGTGGCAACGGACCCGAGACCACCGTAAATACAAACGGCCTTGCACCAGGGGAGTATGAGGTGACCGGACAACTTACTGAGGGTCCAAAGGGGCGGGAACTGGCATCGTGCTCGGCCCCGTTCACTGTGAAACCGTTTGAGCCACCGACGATCAGTTGCTGGGCCAACCCGAACACTGTAAGCTCCGGTACAGACGTGATCATCTCTACCTCAGGCGGCAGCCCGCAAAACAGGCCGCTGACGTATTCGTACTCGGCCACGGCCGGCCAGATTACGAGCAACGGGCCGACGGCGAAGCTTACAACGGCGGGTCTGAGTCCAAGCACGATTACGGCGACCTGCAACGTAGTCGACGATCTGGGCCAGAAGGCAACCACGACCACGACCGTAGAGATTACTGCCCCCGTGGCCCCCGTGATAGCGCAGACACAGCAGCTATGCAGCCTGCGATTTGTGCGCGACAAGAACCGTCCAGTACGTGTCGATAACGAAGCTAAGGGCTGCCTGGACGACATAGCCCTCACAATGAACCAGCAGGCTGATGCGCGCCTGATCCTGGTGGGCCACTACATGGCTGCAGAAAAAGAGACTGCTGCGGCCGAACGCGATTTAAACGCACGCCAATACCTGACCAAGGAGAAGGGCATTGACCCGACACGCATCCAAATGCGGATTGGCAGCGACTCCGGCAAGACCGTAGACGATATTCTGGTGCCCGCTGGGGCGTTCTTCAACGACATCGGCACGCATCCATTCGACGAGTCTACCGTCGTGCGGCACGGACAGGCCTACGGCCTACACAAGCCAAACACAGCCGTCACACCCGCTAAGAAAGTGGTGAAAAAGCGGTTGCCCTCCGTTAGCTTTGCGCCAAACAAATAAAAGCGCGATGATCTGCTAAAATCAACAAGTCGGTTAGCGATGCGCTTGGCTCGAAGCACTGTCCCGGAGCCAATGTGTCGCGAAGTTATAACCAGCACCCACCACAACGGTTCGGGGCGTAGCGCAGCCTGGTAGCGCACCTGCTTCGGGAGCAGGGGGTCGGAGGTTCGAATCCTCTCGCCCCGACCATTTATTTTCATTACGCGACCAGCGGAAAGTTCGCGGGTGTCGATTCTGAGGGCGCGGCGTTCCAAGCCGCCCACCAATCCGTCGGTTTCCGGAATCTACTGCCGTGATGCGCCTGCCGCGCAAACGGCGGCACATTCCAAGCCATCGCCGCCACAGGCTGCTTCATTCTTCCTGGCCTCCGTCGTCTCGACGGTTCTACGAAACAGTAAGGTTCATTGCTAGCTGAGAGACTTTTGTGTCATCCGAGCAGGTGCTTCAGCAGCGCCATCCTCATATATAGCCCATTCTTCGCCTGCTTGAAGTAGGCCGCGCGCGCGTTGCTATCGACCTCGGGCGCGATCTCGTTCACACGCGGTAGTGCATGCATGATGATGGCGTGCGGTTGCAGCGTATCTGCGACCTGTGCGTTGATGATGTATGCATCCTTCACAGCTTCATACTCTTCAGGCAGGGCAAACCGCTCGCGCTGCACGCGTGTGATGTAAGCCACGTCGGCAAGTTCGATGGCGCCTTCAATCTTATCGCCTTCGTGGAAGCGGACGCCCTTATCCATCAAGTACTCGCGGTGTTTGAGTGGAAGGCGCAGCTGCCAAGGCGAGATCAGATCGACGATAACGTCCTTGTAGAGTGTGAGCAGCGGCAGCAGCGAGTGTATGGTGCGGCCATTGAGCAGATCGCCCACAAGAGCAACGCGAAGACCGTTGATACGGCCCAACTCTTTCTGGATTGTGTAAACGTCCGTTAGCGCTTGCGTAGGATGCTCACCGATGCCGTCCCCGGCGTTGATGACGGGCACAGGCGAGATACGCGCGGCCTCGGCGGCTGTACCCTGCTCGTAGTGGCGGATGGCTATGGCGTCGGCATAGCCACTAACGATCCGTATGGTGTCGGCAATGGTCTCACCCTTGGTGGCAGACGAGCTATCGCGCATGTTCTCCGCAGTCAATACGCCGCCGCCGAGCTTCTGCATAGCAGCCTCAAAGGAGAAGCGCGTACGTGTGCTGGGCTCATAGAAGAGCGTCGCGAGTATACGACCGTGCAACAGGTCAGGGAGGTTGCGCGCTGCGTCAAGGCGCTGCATTTCATCGGCCTCAGAGAAGAGATGGTCGAGCAACGCTGGGTCGTCGAACTGCCGTGCGCTAATTATGTGCTTAAACCGTTCCATACACGCTGCCTTGCAATATTGTGTGGCGCACGCGCCCGGGGAAGGTGAAGCCTTCAAACGGGCTCCATGCACACTTGGTCTTCATCTCTTCACGGCGCACCGGCCACGGGGTGTTGAGGTCAAGCACAGTGAGCGAGCCGACGTATTCGGGCCCAATCACACCATATCCTTCGCCGAACGCTGCGGGCATAAATTCCTTTACGAAACAGCCCGGATTGTAGGCACAGACGCGGGCGATATCCTGTGCGGTGAAGCTGTGCCTGGACATCAACCACGTAGCAAACGCTCCATATGTGTCGAGCAGCGGAACGCCACTCACTCCAGTTGCCTTCTCTTCCAGAGTATGGGGGGCATGATCCGTCGCGATGTAATCAACCAGACCAGAACGCAGGGCTTCGATCAGTGCGAGACGGTCGGCAGGTGAGCGCAGAGGAGGGTTCATCTGCAAAAGCAGGCGATTCTCGTCGGTAAGCATCGTGTCATCAAAGAAAAGATGGTGCGGTGTGGCTTCGGCGGTGACACGCACGCCGCGTGATTTCGCCTCAGCGATGAGCTTAAGGCCTTCACCCGTCGAGTAGTGGCAGAGCTTGCCAATGAGCTCATATTTTTCGATGAGATAGAGCGCGAAGGCTGTTGCGGTAATTTCAGCGCGCGCAGGGCGGCGTTGCTCGTGCGTAGGCGCACCTTTGCTGTCACGAAGAATCTCGGGGTCTTCGCAGTGGAAGCTAACGTTTTTGCCGCGATAGTTTGCGATGACGTTCTCGAGCTGCTGCTGCGAGGCGAAGAAGAGGTCACCGACTGATGGACCCATGAACGCCTTATAGGGCACGTGGCGCGCGAGTGGCGACGTGTCCGGCCCAATACCTGCATAGAGCGTAACGTGCACAGCGGATGCCGTAGTGAGCTTCTCTTTTTCGGCGTAGCGCGCATCGTCAACAGGAGCGACAGGATTGTTTGGCATATCTGCAACGTGGGTGACGCCGCCATGGATTGACGCCGCAGATATGGTCGAGAAGTCTTCCTTGTAGCGTTGTGTACCGCTTACGTCGTCGCGGGCGTGGATGTGCAAGTCACCAAACCCAGGGAAGACGATGCAACCGGCGGTGTCTAGGTCGGTTTTGCCAGTGCACTCGCCTACATGCGTGATAAGACCGGTAACGGTATCGATCTCAATGGCACCATCAAATACACGGTCATGATTTGCAATGCGGCCCTCGATGCGCAGTATGCTATCTCGTGCCATGCACAACCTCGCGGGCGGTGTTGATTTGGTCGCGTAGTGCGCGGGCAGCTGTCGCAGGATCGTCGCTGTACAGGATGCCACGGGAACTGGAGATCATCAGTCCACCACAATGTCTGTCCAGTCCGGCCTCTACGACTGCATTCACATCCCCCCCCTGCGCCCCAATACCAGGCACAAGGAACACGATCTCTGGCGCGACAGTGCGGATGCGGCGCATCTCGTCGGGGTAGGTTGCACCGACGACCAACATGCAGTTGCCCTTCGAGTTCCACTCCGTTGCGACACAGTGGGCAACGTGCTCCCATAGTGGCTTGCCGTCAACCATTAGGTCTTGCAAATCGCCCGCGCCAGGGTTTGAGGTGCGGCAGAGGATGATCGACGCTTTGTCTTCGCGTGCAAGAAAAGGTTTAAGAGACTCTTGGCCCAGATACGGATGCAGCGTGACTGCATCAAATCCCATCGCATCAAAGATAGAGGTTACATAACCGCGGTTTGTGTTGCCTATGTCACCGCGCTTGGCATCGCAGATGGTGACGATGGCGGGATGCTCGGTGCGGAGGTACACCATAGTGCGCTCCAAAGCGAGCATTCCTTGCGCGCCGTGCGCCTCAAAGAAGGCAATATTCGGCTTATATGCTGCTGTCACAGCTTGGGTCTGCTCGATGATCCAACGGCAGAATTCGAAGAGCGGAAGCGCGGCAGAGTGAAAGTGTGGAGGAATGCGTTC
>Ga0116231_10014443_pt1 | contig 10611 bp, 6 predicted proteins | sample S1TSphgellanicum_2_FD_89695 | JGI IMG/M metagenome (GOLD analysis project Ga0116231, IMG submission 89695) | Host-associated microbial communities from peat moss isolated from Minnesota, USA - S1T2_Fd - Sphagnum magellanicum MG | ecosystem: Host-associated > Plants > Peat moss > Unclassified... | reverse complement strand
CACGTATGCGTAATTCTTGTCGAGCGCACCCCAGGCGCGTAGCGACTCGAGCAACTTCTCCTGATCCTCCTTGCTCACCGCAGCATCGAGCGCATTTTGCCGCGTGGCCTTGGCGAGCAATTCGGCGACGTGCCCCTGATAGTCGGCCTTGACCTCGCGAAAACGCTGCGGCTTGCCGCCGAACGCGTTCGTGCTGTGCAAGTAGGCGTTGTAGTTGACCTGGAAGAATGGCTCGAGCGGCACGCGCAGGCGCTTCGCGTAGTGCATCATGCCATGATGGTGGTAGGGGATTCGCCACGGGCCCGGATTGATATACAGGTCCTTGTCGAATTTGACCTGCTGCGTCGCGCCGCCGAGTTCGGTGTAGGAGTCGCCGCCCCGCAGTGTCCAGTTGCGCCCGCCCGCGCGGCCGTTGTACTCGAGCACCTGCACCTTGTAGCCGGCGTTGCGCAGCTCGTAAGCGGCGCTCATGCCGGCCATGCCGGCACCGAGGATCAGGATGGAAGTTCCCGCCGGTGCGCCCGACAGGTCGACGGGACCCTTGAAGGGAGAGGCATCCGCGAATCCCAATGTGCTCATGGCGTGGTACATGGCGGCGCCGCCGGCGCTCGCGCCGATCAGGCGCAACAGGTCGCGGCGGCTGACCGAATTCGAATCCGCATCGTCGTGCATCATCACTCCGTCATTTTCTCGATGGCCATACCCCCCCGGGCCGGCGGCAAGCACCATGTCCTTAGCTTTTCGGGTCTTTACTGGATCTCGAATTGAATATAGTACATGTCCTACGTCGTTGCTCGCGCTGTTGCAATGAACTGTCGGAGGAGTTGCGTGTCTTATACAATGATCGACGGGAAATTCCGATCCCGTGCATTGGGTGCTGCCATGCTGACATCTTCTTTCCATCGCAAGTTCGTTTTGGCGCTATGTCCGGCTCTGGCCGCCGTCGCCCTCGTTGCGGCTCCCGTTCAGGCCCAGCACGTCGGCGGCAGCAGCCGCGGGTTCGCAGGTCATGCCGGGGGATACGGCGGATACCATGGCTATGGCGGCTATGGGTTTCGCGGCTACGGTGGCTGGGGCTGGCGCGGCGGATATTGGGGCGGCCCGTGGGGCTGGGGCGGCCTGGGGTTGGGATTGTATTTTGCGACCTTGCCCTACTACTACTCCACGTATTGGTGGGGCGGCGTGCCTTACTATTACGCTGATAACACCTTCTATCGGTGGGACGGAGCGGTGGGTGAATACGTCACCGTGGCGCCGCCGGGCGGAATCGCGGATGGGGCAGTGGTAGCGCCCGGAGCGCCGGGCCAACCCGGGGCGCCCGCTGGGCAGCCCGCCGCACAGGAATTGATGGTTTACCCGAAGAACGGGCAGAACCAAGAGCAGATCGGCAAAGACAAATACGAGTGCCACAAGTGGGCTGTTTCGCAGACCGGATTCGATCCGACTCAAGCGGGCGGATCGGCACCCAACCGGCGCATGGATTACACCCGGGCGCAAACGGCCTGCCTCGAGGGCCGCGGCTATAGCGTGAAGTAGTCACGCCAGGCTTCCAATAGCGCTCCGCCGGGCGCAATGGCGCTCTGCCGCGCGAGAAATCCCCTTAGCCTTCGACACGCCCGCCGCGACGTGCGAGAATAGCGGGTTTGGTACCGGCCTCACGGCCTTAAACTTTGGGAAGTCTTCATGCCTCGCACAACACCCCTGGCGGATATTCGCAATATCGGCATCATCGCCCACGTCGATGCCGGCAAGACCACGACGACCGAGCGCATCCTGTACTACACGGGACGAAAGCACACGATCATCGACATTCACGACACCAAGGATCTCAAGACCTCGACCACCACGGATTATCTGGAACAAGAGCAGAAGCGCGGCATCACCATCCAAAGCGCGGCGGTCTCCGCGTTCTGGCGCGACAAGAAGATCAATCTCATCGACACGCCGGGCCACGTCGATTTCACCATCGAGGTGAACCGCAGCTTGCGCGTGCTGGACGGCGCGGTGGTCGTGTTCGACGGCGTCGCGGGGGTCGAACCGCAGTCGGAAACCAACTGGCGTCTCGCGGACAACTACGGCGTGCCGCGTATGTGTTACGTGAACAAGATGGATCGCAGCGGCGCGAACTTCCTGCGCTGCGTCGACATGATCAAGAAAAGGCTGGGTGCGCGGCCTTTGCCCGTGCAGCTGCCGATCGGTTCGGAGGACAACTTCAAGGGCATGATCGACCTGGTCGAGATGAAGGCACTGGTGTGGGATTCCGACGACAAGGATGCGCAATGGCAGGTTTTGGACATCACGCCGGACATCGCCGATAAATTGCACATCACCGTGCCGAGCGACCGCAAGATTCTCGCCGACATCGACAAGTACCGAACCGAACTGGTGGATACCTGCCTCGAGATGGACGATGACGCGATGGAGGCCTACCTCACGGACGGCAAAGTGCCTTCGGCCGATGTGCTGCGCAAGTGTCTGCGCAAGGGCACGCTGACCTCCGCCTTTACGCCGGTACTATGCGGCTCTTCGTACAAGAACAAAGGCGTGCAGCAGGTACTGGATGCGGTGGTCGATTATCTGCCGGCTCCCACCGATGTTGCCGCGATCAAGACGGTCGATGCCGACGGTGAAGTCACCGGCGAGCGGGCGACCTCCGACGATGAGCCGTTCTCGGGCCTGGCGTTCAAGGTCATCAATGACGCCTACGGTGCATTGACGTTCCTGCGCGTGTATTCGGGCGTGCTCACCAAGGGCGCGTCCGTGATGAACTCGACCCGCGGCAAGCGCGAGAAGATCGGACGCATGGTGGAGATGTTCGCCAAGGAGGCTATTCCCGTCGAAGAAGCCCGTGCCGGGGACATCATCGCGCTGGTTTCCCTGTCCGACACCGAGACGGGCGATACCTTGTGCGACACCGCGAATCCGGTGGTATTGGAGCGCATGCGCTTCCCGGACCCCGTGATCAGCGTGTCGGTGAAGGCGAAGAACAAGACCGAACAGGAGAAGTTCGGAGCGGCCTTGGGCAAGATGGTGCGCGCCGATCCCTCCTTGCATCTCGAGACCGACCGCGAAACCGGGCAGACGATCCTGCGCGGCATGGGCGAGCTGCACCTCGAGGTGACGCTGGATCGAATGCGCACTGAATTTGGTGTGGAAGGGATCATGGGCGAACCTCAGGTCGCCTATCGCGAGACCATCACCAAGAAGGTCCAGGAGAACTACATTCACAAGAAGCAAACCGGCGGTTCAGGCCAGTTCGCCGAAGTGTGGATCGTGTTCGAGCCATTGGAGCGCAGCGCGGGCTTCGAGTTCGTCGACGAGACGGTCGGCGGATCGGTGCCGAAGGAGTTCGTGCCGTCGGTGGAGAAGGGACTGAAGGTGCAGTTGAACGACGGCGTGCTCGCGCATTATCCCACGGTCGACTTCCGCGCCACCCTCGTGGACGGCAGCTACCATGACGTCGATTCGAACGCCATGACCTTTGAAATCGCCGCCAAGGCGGCGTTTCGCGAAGGTATTCGCAAGGCGGGACCGATACTGCTCGAGCCGGTGATGAAGGTCGAGACCGTGACGCCTGGCGACTACTTGGGCGATGTCATCGGCGACATCAACCGCCGGCGCGGCATGATCCAGGATCAGCTGGAGCGTGGTACGAATATCGCCGTGGTAGCCATCGTGCCGCTCTCCGAGATGTTCGGATACATCGGACATCTGCGGGGAATGACGAGCGGCCGCGCGTCCTACACCATGGAGTTCTCGCACTACGAGCCGGTACCGCGCAACGTGGCCGAGCAGATCGTGGAAGAGGTCGCCAAGGCCAAGGCTGCCGCCAACGCCTAGGGGTTGTGAGCGACAAGCCTCCTCCGGTCACGGACTCCGCCCATGCGGTAGCCGCCGCCACCGAGACCGACCGCAAGACGGAACGGCTCAATACCAAGGCGGCCGGCATCATAACCCTGGCTGTCATGTGCAGCCGGGTGCTGGGGCTGGCCCGCGAACAGATCTTTCTCGGGCTGTTTGGGGGCGCGGCAGCCATGGACGCGTTCATCGCCGCGTTTCGCATACCCAACCTGCTGCGCGACCTGTTCGCCGAAGGGGCGCTGTCGACCGCCTTCGTGACGACCTTCAGCAAGACCATCGCGCGCGGCGGCGACGAGGCGGCATGGCGGCTGGCCGACAAGGTCGCGACGCTGACGGCGGTCGTGCTGGGGTTGATATGTGTCGCGGGCATGGTGTTCTCGGCGCAGCTCGTGGCGGTGCTGGCCCCGGGCTTTGCGCCCGAGAAGGCCGCGTTCACGGCGCATCTGACGCGCATCATGTTTCCTTTCATTCTGCTGGTGTCGCTCGCAGCCTTGGTGATGGGTATGCTGAATGCGAAGAACGTATTCGGCATGCCCGCGATGGCATCGAGCTTCTTCAACATCGGCTCGATCGTGGGTGGATTGCTGCTCGGCTACTGGGTCGACCCGCACTTCGGGCCACGCGCGCTTCTGGGCGTGGCCTATGGAACGGTGCTCGGCGGGGCGCTGCAATTGCTGGTGCAGCTACCCTCGTTGGCGCGCCTGCAGTACCGCTATCGCGCGGACTTTCAGTGGCGGGATGCCGGCGTCAAGGCGATCTTGCTGTTGATGGGACCGTCGCTGATAGCGGCGAGCACCACCCAAGTAAACGTCTTGGTCAACTCCATGTTCGCCTCCGGATTGGGCAACGGTGCCATCACCTGGCTGGCGATCGCTTTTCGCCTGATGCAGTTACCGCTGGGCCTGTTCGGGGTCGCGCTCGGCACGGTGACCCTGCCATTGCTGTCGCGGTTGGTGGTCGCGCAGCGCATGGACACCTTCCGCAGCGAGCTCGCGCGAGCCATGCGTCTGGCCTTTCTGCTCGCCATCCCGTCGACGGTGGGCTTGATGATGTTGGCTGAACCCATCATTTCGGTGGTCTATCAACATGGCAAATTCAACACCTTCGAGGCCGAGCAGGCCGCCGGGGCGCTGCGCTTCTACGCGATCGGGCTCGCCGGCTATGCCGCCCTCAAGGTGTTGGTGAACGCCTTTTACGCATTGGAGCGGCGCAAGACGCCGATGCTCGTGAGCTTTCTCGCGGTGGGCTTGAACTTGCTGTTCAACTGGATATTCACGTTTCACTTGGGCTGGGGCCACCGTGGGCTGGCCTTGTCCACCGGCTGCATTGCGAGCTGCAACTTCATGCTGTTGTACGTCTTGATGCAGCGGCAACTGCACGGCTTGGAGACTTGGCGCTTAGGTGTGCTGCTCGCCAAATTGAGCATCTCCTGCGGCGCTCTCGCGCTCGTCTGCGCCGCTTCGTCCCACTGGCTGCTGTATGGCTGGCGCACCGATGCGCTGTGGTTCAAGGTCACCGCGCTGCTGTCGACCATCGCTGCCGGGTCTTTGGTGTTCACCGCCGTGAGCCTGCTGGTGCGTATCGAGGAGATGCGCGAGCTGCTCGCGGCGCTCGGCCGGCGAGTGCGTTTGTTACCGTGAGGGTTGTTGCGCGTTTACCATAAGGCTCGAGTCCCTCGTCGAGGCCCAGGCGACGACTCCCGGCGAGCAGCGCCTTTAGCTATCATCGAGCCCATGAAGGTCGAGCACATGAAGGCACTCAAACCATGGTTCCTCTGGACGGCATACCTCGGGTTGCTCTGGAGCATGAACCTCGCAGCGGCGCCCGTGCAGCAGATCGAGCTGCGCATCGTCATCGGAGCTGAGCAACTGACACCCGGCAGCGACCTGGAATTGCGAATCTACGAAAGCAACGGCATCGTCAGGCGCTTGACCGTCGCGCACGCGGAGCCGTGGTTGCCGGATTCGACGCATTTGATCCCCTTGAAGCTTCGCGAAGCGCTCGACCCGCGCAATGTGCAGCGCTTTGCGATCTATTATCACCCCTCGAGTGCGCTGTCCGAGCCGTTCGAGATCATCGCCGCTGACGTGGAACTGCCCGGGGGCAACGGTCAGCCGCAAAGACTTCTCGGCGTGACGCTCTCGGGTGTGCTGCGCCAGGGTGAAATGGCCAGCGACGACCGTGCCGGCGAAGCGGCCGCGTGCCACACCGATGCCGATTGCGACGACAGACGCGCCTGTAATGGACGGGAACGCTGCGCGCCGCAGTCGCCGCATGCCGACGCTCGCGGCTGCGTCGGCGGCACGCCGGTCGTGTGCCCGGTCAATCAAGTCTGCGGCGATGGCATCGGATGTCATGGACTCCCGCCGCCCAAATAGCTGCAAGTGATCCGCTAGTAGCTGAACGTGATCCGCTAGCTCAGCGCGTCTTGCAGCGATGCCACCTGATTTTCGGCGTGGACAATGATGTCGGCGCAATCTTGTTCGTTGAGACCGAGAGTCTGGAAGGCGTTGATTCCTTCCATGTGAATACTGCGCGGCACGGGAGACTTCGCTGCATCCGCGAGTGCGATGCTGACAATCAGCAAATCGGTAAGATCCGCTTCGTGCCGCACGCGACGCTCATAGTCCATTTGATTGCCGATGGCTTCCGTGAGTTCCTCCGCAAATGCCCAGTTCTCGAGCACGGCCTTGCCGATCTGCGCATGCCAGCCGGCGACCAATTCGATGAATGCGCCGTCGTTGCCGATGGCGCTGCGCTGTGTAACGGCGCGCACCAAGATGTAGAGACGGCCGATCCCATGTACCAGACCGGTCAGAAAGGCCGTGTCGGGGTTCACCCGGGTGCGGCGAGCAATCACCTGGCAGAGGCAGGCTACCATGACGGAGTCGCGCCACAGATCGCTCATCGGCTTGGCGATCGAGCGCAAGGATTTTTCGTCCTTCATCTGCGCCACGGCATAGGCCATGGCGGCGCTCTGCACCAGTTGTTGCCCCAGGCGCACGATCGCCGTGCGAAGTTCCGTGATCGGCCTGCCGGTGGTATTGAAAGCGGCGGAGTTCGCCGTCTGCAGCAGACGCGCCGCCAGGCGCGGTTCCGTGCTGACCACCGTGACCATGTGTTCCGTGGTGGTTCTCGGGTTCTCCAGTGCCTTCCTTATGCGGATGACGACATCTGGAAAGCAGGGCAGATCGACGGTGCCGCCGGACACCTCCGCCGCAAGCCCCGCGAGAAACTGCATCGCGGCGCCGCGCGACTGCGTCGAAACCTCGCTATTTTGCGGGGGGACGGATTTTTTGCCCGCCTTGTAGGTGGGCGCGGATACATCTGACATAATTCACCTTCTTTGGTTCAATTCGCAACACGTGCCCGGTTATCGGCATCGGGATGTGATTCTTGAACGATCCAACCGAGGCGTCTCCAGTGGGATATCGTGCGTTTGAAGCTCGAGCGCAGCGCGGCCAGCGCTGCGCCTTCCTCGACCCTGCCTGCCGCCCGTTCGAGATTCGCTGCGCAGGTCGCGATCTCACGCGCGGCGGCGGCACTCGCCGCGCCCTTGAGACTGTGCGCAAGCCGGCGCAGCGTGTCGGCGTCCGGGCTGCGATGCGTGATCTCCCATAGGGTGCCGCCGCCCGTTTTGATGAACAGAGCTACGAGTTCGCGCGCGAAATCGCGATCGTCGCCGGCGCGCGCGAGCAGCGCGGCCTCGTCGAACAATGCCTCGTCATCGACGTCGACCCGGGAAGCGAGGTCGCTTGCCGCGGGCAAGGCTCTTGCGAGCGCCCGCTGCAGCAGGGCCGGATTGATGGGTTTCGTGAGGTAGTCGTCCATTCCGGCGGCCAGACATTTGGCGCGATCCGTGGCGAGCGCGTGCGCGGTCAGCGCAATCACCGGAATTTTCGGGTTACGCACTCCGGACGCCGGATCGCGAAGCCGCCGGGTGGCCTCATAACCGTCCACCTCCGGCATCTGGCAGTCCATCAGCACGGCGTCGAAGTCGTCTGCTTGCAGCGCCAGCAGCGTCTCGGCGCCGTTGTTCGCCACCTGCATCTGCGCCCCCATACGCTGCAACAGCCGGCAGGCAAGCTTTTGGTTCACTACGTTGTCCTCCGCGAGCAGGATCTTGATGCCGCTGAACGGTAACTCGCGCACCGCGTTCTGCCGGTTTTCCGCAACGCTCGGCGCGCGCGTCAGCTCCTGAAGTGCACGCACGAGCACACCGCTGCGTACGGGTTTGGTGATCACGCGGTCTATGACCCTGACGTCGCCCTCGGAGGTGGAGGCCGACAAAGAGGAGAGCAGAACCAACGCCGGCGGCGGGGCAGGCAGCCGCCGTATCTTACGCGCCAGCCAGGTTCCGCCGGGAGACTTCACATTGTCGTCGATGACGACGACCGCGGCGGGGTGGTCTGCGAGCATTTTTTCGTATTCAGCGAGCGCGGACTCGGCGCTCGAGGCGAAGTTCAAGTCCGCACCTTCCGGCGCGAGCTGGCGTTCGAGCGTGCGGCTGCTGCTCGCCGCGCCGCTCACCACGAGTATGCGCACGCCGGCCAGGCGATTGCCGACCTCGTGCGCCGGCGCCGCGGCGGCGTGCTGCAATGTGACCGTGAAACGGAACGTGGAGCCCTCACCGGCGACGCTCTCGACCTCGATGCTGCCTCCCATCGCTTGCGCGAGACGCTTCGAGATGGACAGACCCAAGCCGGTGCCGCCGAACTTGCGGGTCGTGGAATTGTCGGCCTGAATGAACGGCGCGAACAGCGTGCTGATGCGGTCTGGGGCGATTCCAATACCGGTATCGCGCACCTCGAAGGCCAGTGCATCGAGGCCCTGATCTGCCGGCTTCACCGACAATGACAGTGCAACCTCGCCGCCGTTGGTGAACTTCACGGCATTGCTCAATAGATTCAGCAGCACCTGGCGCAGCCTCAAAGGGTCGCCGCAGTAGAATCTGCGCGCCGCCGGGTCGATTTCCGCGAGCAGCTCGATGCCCTTTTCCGCAGCACGCAGCGCCACCGCATCGATGCTGTCCTCGATCACGCCATGCAAATCGAAGTCGATGCGCTCCATTTGCAAATGGCCCGCCTCGATTTTCGAGAAATCCAGAATGTCGTTGATCAGGGCCAGCAGCGACTCGCCGCTCGAGCGCACGATCTCGGCATATTCGCGCTGCTGCCGTTCGAGCGGGCCGTCGAGCAGCAAGCCCGTCATGCCGATCACGCCGTTGAGCGGCGTGCGGATTTCGTGGCTCATGTTGGCGAGGAACTCGCTCTTGGCGCGGTTGGCCGATTCGGCCGCGTCCTTCGCGGCGCGCAGACTCTCCTCCTGCTCGCGCAGCAGCCCTTCCGCGATCTTGCGCTCGGTGATGTCGACCACCAGCGCGTACAGACCCACGACCTCACCGCCGCTCCAATGCGGCACGAACTCGCTCTGCCAGTGGCGCACGCGCCCCTCCTCGACGTCGGTTTGGTCGAAGAGCTGCCGCTCGCCGCGCAGGGCGGCCGCGAAATGCGCGTCCGCCGCCGAACCAAACAGCTGCGAGAACGACATGCCCAGCATCTGGCCGGCGGTCAAATTGAAGCGCTGATGAAGCGCGCGATTGGCGAAGCGGCACACGCCGTCGCGGTCCCAGTAGGCAATCTGGGCGGGAAGGCTGTCGGAGATCTGGCGCAGCCGCTCCTCGCTGGTGCGGGATTGCGCCTCCTGCGCCGCCAATGCATCCTGCGCGAGCTTGCGTTGCGTGATCTCGGTGCGGATGGTGACGAATTGCGTGACCATGCCCGTCTCGTCGCTGTAAGGCACGATGGAAGCATCCACCCAGTACGAGTCGCCGGCCTTGTTGCGGTTGCAAAGCTCGCCCCGCCAGACCGAGCCTGCGAGGATGGTGGCCCACATCTCCTCGAAAAGCTGTTGCGGGTGAACCCCCGACTTGATCAGGGAAAAGGTCTTCCCCAGCACCTCCTCGCGCGCGTATCCCGAGATCTCACAGAACCTGTCGTTGGCGTAGGTGATGACGCCGCCGCGGTCTGCGACCGCCACCGAGGCGAGCTGATCGAGTGTGTAATGGAAGTGCTCGAGTTCGCGAAGCGCAGCCCCCGCCGCCGCCGCCTGAGTCTCGAGCCGGGTGTTGATGTCGCGCAGGCGGGCCGCCTGCAGCGCGCTGTGAGCCCGGCCGGTCTTGAGCAGGTAGGCGAGCCAAAGCGCCGCGATCGAGGCCAATACGGCCGCGCCGAATGACAGCGCCGCGAGCCAATGAATGTAGGAGGTTTGCATGCGCCTTTTGCGCGGACAGCGGCCATTTATCGGTGGATCTGCGCCTCATATAGCATAATTGCACCGTGGGAAACCGCGGCCACGTTGAAGGTTTGAATGAGGAGGTCCGCAGAGCGTGAGGGCGATCACAGAATTGGCGGATCTGCGCAGCGACACCGTCACCCGTCCCACTGCCGGCATGCGCGCCGCCATGGCCGAGGCGGAGCTTGGCGACGATGTCTACGGCGACGATCCGACCGTGAACCGGTTGCAAGCCACGCTCGCGGAAACGTTCGGTTTCGAGGCCGCACTGTTCTTTCCCAGCGGCACACAGAGCAACCTGGCGGCGCTGATGGCGCACTGTGCTCGCGGCGATGAGTACTTGGTGGGGCAGGAGGCGCATACCTACAAGTACGAGCAGGGCGGGGCGGCCGTGCTCGGCAGCATCCAGCCGCAGCCGCTGCAGAACGATCCCGACGGCACGATCCCGCTCGATCT
>Ga0116231_10014442_pt1 | contig 10612 bp, 9 predicted proteins | sample S1TSphgellanicum_2_FD_89695 | JGI IMG/M metagenome (GOLD analysis project Ga0116231, IMG submission 89695) | Host-associated microbial communities from peat moss isolated from Minnesota, USA - S1T2_Fd - Sphagnum magellanicum MG | ecosystem: Host-associated > Plants > Peat moss > Unclassified... | reverse complement strand
GCTAATCAAAATCGTAGGGTGGGCTTCAGCCCACCCCTCATGTCGGCCGCGCGATGGTGGGCTGAAGCCCACCCTACACTGGCAACTATACGAAGTCGCCGCGAGCCGTTGCTTTAACTCATTGATATAAGCGCGAAAATTAAACCTGGACGATCGAATTCAGGTCAAACGTGTCGCCAGGCGGGTTTTCGCCGATGCGTATGGTGGTGGAGCTGACGACGCGGTAAGGCGGGACCGGCAGATTATACGGGGCAGGGACGCCCGAATACACGCGGCCGGCCAGATCGTATTTTGAACCATGGCAGGGGCACAGATACCCACCCGGCCAGTTCGGCACCGGGTCGTTGCCCGGATTCGGATAGATCGCCGGCACGCAGCCCAGATGGGTGCAGATGGCGACCATGACCGCATACTCAGGGTTCACGGAGCGGTGCCAGTTCACGGCGTAAGGCGGCTGCTGCAGCACATGCGAGTTCGGATCGCTCAGCACCGACAGAACTTTTGGGCTTTGCAGGCTGGCCAGCGCCTCCGGCGTGCGGTGCAGAACAAAAATCGGCTTGCCGCGCCAGACCACCACGATCTGCTGACCGGGCGCCACCTTGCTCACATCCACGTCGATCGGCTCGCCGGCGGCCAGCGTGTCGGCCGCGGGCTGCATGCTGTCGATAAACGGCCATACGATGGCACCACCACCCACCGCAGCTCCAGCGAGCGCCAGAAGCGTGAGGAAGTCGCGGCGTGTCTGGCCCTCAGGCGCATGGCCGCCCGCACTATGGCCTGCGGCCGCTGCCGCCGGCTCGGTAATCACGTTCATGTTTCAACCCTCGATAGGACAGCGCGTGCTGCACCCGCTAATTGGCCTGAGTTTCGTCATTTGGGAAGCCCCGCCCATCAGTTGCTGCATCGAAATGACTGGACTTCGTCGGGCAACACTGCCAGGCTCGGCCGCGTCGGCACCCCAAGTCGGAGCAAAATCCCGTGAGCCTCCCTATCGCCGAGCCCGCCCGCTGGGATGATGGGCCCGCTCTCAAAGAGTTTCTCTACAGCCTGCATGAGCGCCGCCGCATGGCGCTCACGACCTTCGCCGCTTTCGTCTGCTTTGCCATGCTCATCGCGGCACTGATCCCCCCGAGCTACGAGGCCACCGCCTCCGTCACCATCCTGCCGGCCCCCGAATACACGGTGCGGCAGGAGGCAGGATCGACCGCGGTGAATAACACCGCGTTAGCCATGGACCAGATCATGCAGGCGGAGAGCGAAATTCTCGACAGCGACGACCTTCACCTGGCCGCCCTGCGCCGCGTGGGACCTGGTTCCGTCTATCCCGAACTCGACCCCACCTACGAGCCCGGCCTGATCCACCGCGTGCTGCACCCCGTGCTGCACCCGCTGCTGCGCCTCTGGAAGCCCGACCCTCCGGACGAAAACGCAGCCCGGCTGGAAAGCGCCCTGATCCGCTTCCGGCACCATCTGACCATTCTGCCCTCCAAGGACGGCAACGTCATTGCCATCAATTTCAAGAATCGCGATCCGGAGGTGGCGGCCCGCGTCGTGACCGCCCTGATCGAAGCCTACGCCCAGCGCCGCGGCCACATCTATGACGACCCGCAGCTCGACACGGTGCGCGCGCAAGCCGAGGCCGGCGGCCGCGCCGTGGCGGCGGCCGAGCTTGCCCTGGCCGACTTCAAGCGCGCGCACGACATTTCGGACGCCGCCGCACAGCGCAGCCTTTTGCTACGCCGCCGCAGCGACGCCGAACAGGCGCAAGCCGATGCCTCCTCCGCCGCCCGCGAACAGCAGGCACGGCTGACGACGCTTGCGGCCGAACTCAAATCCGAGCCGGTGAACGTCGGCCTCTACCAGGAGCACGACCCGGACACGCGCGTGCAGACACTGCTCGCCAGCCTGCAGGATTTGCGCGGCAGGCGGGCGGCCAACCGCGGCCGCTACCTGGACAGCAGCCGGGTGATGCGGGACCTCAACGGCCAGATCGCCGCCCGCGAAGCCGAACTGGCGCGCCTCGCCAAAGACCCGACGGCGTCAGTCGTGCGCACCGGCCGCAACCCCTCCATCGACCAGCTTCGCCTCGACCGCGACCACGCCGCCGCCGACTATGCGGCCGCAACTGCCCGCCGCGAGGCCGCCACGGCCGAGGTTCAGCACATCGCCGCGGAATTATCGGCGCTCGATATCAACGAGACCGAGCTGGAAACCCTGCAACGCCACGTCACCCTGGAGCGGGACACGCTGGCGACTCAAACCCAAATCCTGGCCGCCAGACGGCTGACGGAGGCCGAGGATGCGCTGCGTTTCGCCAAAGTCCGGGTCATCCAGGCCGCGCACACGCCACAAATCCCACGCCCGCTGCCGCTGCTGATCATCGCGGCGGGTGTCCTGCTGGGGCTGGTCGCGTCCGCCGTCCGCGTCACCGCGCGCTTCATGCTCCATCCCACCTTCCTGACCGCCGAAGGTCTGGGCACCGCCAGCGGGCTGGACGTGCTCGCGGTTTTCCCGCGCGTGCTGGTGGAGGTATAGCACTGTCCGTCCTTACAACTTGCCACACTCCGTAGGCTGGACAAAGTCCACCTTCCTGCCTCTCCACTGGCGTACCGCTGGGGGGGCTGCTCGCGCACTTGGACCGCGCACGCCTGTCGAGAAATGTAGGATGGGTTTCAACCCATCACCACACGCCGGAACACCATAAGACATTGGTTAAAACCCACGCTACAGAAGTAACCTTTGTTTAATCCCCATGAAAGCCCAGATCACCTAATTCCTATTGTATTTTTATGGCGCCACCGTAATACGCGGTGTAACACAATCTGGAACCGCCGCATGCGCCGCCTCGCCCTAACCATCCTGCTGCTTGCCGGCTGCGAATCCAATGTCCAAACCACCTCCGGCGCCGATTACCGCGCGGCACAGCCGGGGTTTACCCCAAGCGCCAGCAGCGCCATCGACGAGGCGGTGGCGCAGGCCTCGCAAATCGAACCTTTGTTGCAGTTTCCGGCGCGCATCGGCCTGGCACGAATCCAGTTCGGCGGCCTCGCGCCGGTGCCGCCGCGCGAAGCGGACGCATGGATCGCCTTCGCAAAATCGCACGGCGACTATGGCACCTTCGTGCCCATCAGCCCGCTGATTGCTGACATGGCCGGCAGCCGCGCGGGCACGCTGGGGAACTCGGTGGTCAACCGTATCCGGCTGGCCGCCGCGACGCAGCATGTCGATGCAGTGCTGATCTACAGCGTCGGCGGCCAGACGACGAATGCGACATCGCCGCTATCGCTGCTCGATCTGACCATCGTCGGCGCTTTCCTGGTGCCCTCGCGCAGCATCCACGGGCAGGCAACGGCGACCGCCCTGCTGATGGACGTGCGCAATGGCTACCCGTACGCCACCGTCACCACAGACGCGAGCCAGAGCGGCTTCGTCCCCTCCGTCGGCTCCGGCCACGAAAGCCGGGATCTGGCCGAAGATGCGCAGGCAGCCGCAGTTGCCAAACTCACCGCCGCGCTGGACACGACGCTGAGCAAGCTTCGCCTCGACCTGCAAACCAAGGAACTCGCCGCGCTGCGAGCGCAGTCGGCCGCGGCGAAATAAGGGCACAAACGCCGTAGGCTGCGTTGATGTCGTCGCCGATTAGTATCACAGCATCAGGTCGCGTATGACCGCGACCGGAAACCACAGGGCGTCGAGCAGGTAACGCGGGCCGAGTCGCTGCGGCTCCTGCGTGAGCCGCCACAGCCATTCCAGGCCGAGCGCGCGCCATCGCCGGGGCGCCCGTGCCACCAGCCCGAGTTCCACGCGCAGACCCTGGCCCACGCACATCGCCCAGCACGGGGGAAGCCGGTCCCGGTTGCTGTGCACGAAAACCTCGCTCACCGGGGCGCCCAGCGTCATGATCAGGAGCGTCGCATCGCAGGCGGCCACAGCATCGGCCAAAAATTCCTGCGCGGCCCGGTCTTCACCAAGATTCGGAACGGCGACAGCCACTTGGGTGCGCGATGCCAGGCCACGCACCTGCGCCCAGGCCCTGGCCGCCGCCGCCGTGGCCTCGCTCTCCACCACAAGAAACAGACGCTGGGACATCAGCCCTGGCGATCGCGCCAACTCATGCACGAGGTCGCACCCCGTCACCCGCCCCGGCAGCCGCAGGCCGCGGCACCAGGCGTAGAGCAGAACCGGGAAACCATCGACGCACGCCAGCGCGGCACTGGCATAGGCCTGGGCAAAATCGGGCCGCCGCAACAGCCGGATATGATTGATATTCGGCGTCACAAGCAGGCGAGCCGTCCCCTGTGGGCGCGACGCCAGCATGTGCGCGATGCATGCCCTGGCATCCAGCGCGGAGACGGCAATACCGAATATCCGCCGGGGCCTTCCATGGCGCGTGAGCACCAGGTCGCACAGCGCGCGGTGCCGATCGACACAGGCTTGCACGCTGAAATCCGCCGCCCGCGCCCGCCGCTCGTCGGCTGTGATGGCATGGGTCCGATACTCATGCATAGCGGCGGCCAGAATAAGGTGCTCGCCTCAATTCCGCGGCCGCCCGCTGGTGCACATGTTCGTGCATGGCGGCTGCCAAAGCATCCACATCGCCGACAGGAACCAGCCTGCCCAGGCGCCCACCCTGCAAAATCTCCGCAGGACCGAACGGGCAATCGGTCGCGATGACCGGCACGCCGCAGGCCAGCGCCTCGATAATGACATTGCCCAGTCCCTCGAAGCGGGAACTCAGCACCAGCGCCGTCGCGCGCGCGATCCAGGGTAGCGGATCGCGCTGAAACCCGGCAAAGCAGACGGCCTGAGCGATACCCAGATCTCGCGCCATCTGCTGCAGGCGTCCCGCCAGCTCGCCCTCCCCTAAAATGATCAGGCGCGCCGGCGACCGGCGTAGCAGCCGGGCGAAGGCAAGCACCAAAGTCTGCGGGTCCTTCTGCGCGGTCAGGCGGCCGGCAAACAGGAACACCGGCGCCTGTGGCCTGGCGAGCCACGGATGCGGCGGCGGCACGGCCGCGCGCGCCGCATAATCGCCGCTCACCACAGGATTATAGATCACCGTGATCGCGCTGCGGGGAATGGCCGCCACGCGCGCGAGATCGTCCGCAACACCCTCGGAGACCGCCACGACGGCATCGGCGGCGCGCCAGAGCAGACGATAAAACAGCGGAACGAGCCGGTATTTCCACCCGGCACGCATCTCGGCGGAGAGCGCATTATGCTGGCTGACAATCACCCGCGTCCGGCGGCCGGAGAGCAGGTTTGCGATGAGCAGCACGATGTTATTATGGTCCAGGTTCGATACGACAATGTCGAACCTTCGTTGCCGCAACAGCCGCGCCAGCGGCACGATGTCCGCGGCCGTGCGCCTGTTGCCAAGGTTGATCACAGGAACGCTCGGCGGCACCATACCGGCCAGCGCGCCGTTGCGGGAATGCACGATGGCGGTCACAGACATGCCGCGTGACGGCAGCGCATCGAACAGCGTCAGCCGCATGCGCTCGACACCGCCGCCGGCAAAATCATGCATGTAGAAGGCGACAGCGATAGGTTTGGCGTCGTCCGGGTTTTGCATGGCTTATACCACCGGCTGCGGCAAGGGCGTTTGCGGAAAGCCGGGCTGCTGTCTGGTGCGTGCCGGCGACGGCAATTTGGCGACAACGACGGGCCTGGACATGCTGGAGGCAGCGGCGGCCAGCACCAGAAGCAGGGTCGATTTCCGGCCGAGCGAATTGCTGGTGGAGGCGGCCGCCAGCAGGGCCAGCACCATGGGAAGGCCACGCCCGCCACCCTGCCTCGCGCACCAGGAGAGCAGCGATGCCAGACCGGCGAGAAAGAACGGGTATCCCAGCAGCCCCAGGCTGAGAAACATCAACAGCCAGAAATTCTCGATAACCGGCACGCCATACGCCAGGCGCAACGGTTCGAGCAGGGCGATGACATCCTTCCGGGCGGCGCCGAACAGCATTTGCTGCGCGTTGAGCAGATCCAGCACATGCCATTGGTCGAGCCGGACCTGCGCGCTCGAATCCCAGTAAAAATGCCGCTCCAGACGCCCGCCGAGCCCCGAAAAATAAATCGCGACCCCGGCAGCAACGCCACCCAGAACCGCAACCGGCACCAGCGCCAGAATGCGCAGCGGCGCATGGCGCCGCAGAACCGCCCGCCGGATCACGCCCGCACCGAACCAGCACAGGCACAACCCGCCAGCCGCCATCGCCGCACGGCCGCCGAAAGCCACCAGCCCGAGCGGGATGAGACAACAATAGAGATCATGCAGCCGCGGCCTGCTGGCCCGGTCAGGCGGCACGAAGGCGGCGATGAGAGTCATCGCAGCGCCTGTCAGCGGGTGGTCGTAGAGCGCCATCGGCCGGAACTCGGCCTCTGTCAGCAAGTCCGCCGGGCCATCCGGCGCGAGCGGCACCAGAGTGGTGTGCGTCACTCCCTCGATCAGGGCGAGAAGGATATTGCCCACAAAGCAGAGTTGCAGCGCTGCACGCAGACGCGCCCGCTGGGCATCGGTCGCGTCGCAGCAGACGGCGGCGAGCAGACCGGCCGGCAAATACGTGTCCAGCAGCACGACCAGGTTGCCGACACCTGTCATCAGCAGTTCGAGCACCAGGCACATCGCCACGGCACAGAGATACAAAGCCACCAAGGGCTCGGCGACGAGGCGCTTGCAAAAGCTACGGGCCGAAAACACCAGCCTTGCCGCCGCCGCCAGACAGCACAGGTCGCTCGCCGGATGCAGTTTCAGAACGAAATTTCCACCCTCGGCCGTGTAGGGAATACCAAACCAGGCCAGCACATTGGCGCTGACGCACAGCGCCACGCACACCGCCAGCAGAGCCAGGGCGTGTGCGGCGGCCATCAGCGGATGCCGAACCGGCGCAGCCACGCGGGCGGCGGCGGCACATCCGCCAGCACCGCCCCGAGCACAACACCCCCGGCCTGCTGCACCTCGTCCACCGCCCGGCGCAACTGCGCCAGAGTCGTGCTGCCGGCGCGCACCACCAGCACGGTGCCGCTGAAAGCCGAGGCCAAAATCGTGCTCCCGAGGCCGTCATCGCTAAACTGACTGTCGAAAACGACCATGTCGTAGCCACCGGCTTCCGCCTCCGTGGCATGAAGCAGGGCTGATCTGCCATGGCGCACGACATCGAGCGGACAGAGGTTCAGCCGCCGATGATAGAGTCGGGCAACGGCCGCATCAGGAAACATGCTGTCATGCTCGAGCGCGATCCGGGGCGGCGCCAGCTCGGCCTGCAACACATTGCCCAGGCGATGGGCCGCAGCCACGCAGAATTCCCGGATCACGCGGGCGGCAGGCACAGCGTCGAAGGAGAGAAATTGCACCAGATGCGGCGCCTTATCCGGCAACCGCGCCATGATTTTGGTCAGCAGCGCCTGTGCCGCCACGGTCGGGGTTTCGAGGCACGCCGACCCGAGCAACCGTATCACCTGGCTTTCGTCGTCCGGGACCTGGCCGGGTGCTGCGGGCTCGATGGGCCGGCGATGCGCAGCCGAATCGAGCCTTGACGTGTGGCCGGCGGCGGCTTTGCGTATCTGTCGTGCCTGAGCGGTCAAAACGCATTCTCCCTGAACAGAACCGTGAAAGGCGTCAGAAGCAGTATTCGGATGTCGAACAGCAGCGACCAGTTCTCGATATAGAAAAGATCGTGCTGGACCCGGCGGCGCAGTTGTTCGGCCGTCGTCGTCGCCCCACGGTAGCCGTTGACCTGCGCCCACCCGGTCATGCCTGGTTTGACGCGGTAACGTTGCGCATATTCGGCAACGACCGCGTGGCTGACGATCTCATCGGCGTGCAGCGTATCCATGTGCGGCCTGGGCCCGACAAGGGACATGTCGCCGAGCAGCACGTTAATCAGTTGCGGCAGTTCATCCAGGCTCGTACTGCGTAGAAATGCGCCAAACCTGGTGCAGCGCGGATCGCGTCGCCTGGTTTGTAGCACCGGCCCATGGTCGCCCTCGCGCATGGTACGGAATTTGAGCAGCACAAAGCGGTGCCCGGCCCACCCGCTGCGTCGCTGCCGAAAAACAACCGGGCCCGGGCTTTCGATCACAATCGCGGCAGCAATAACCAGCATGATCGGCGCGGCAATCACCAGAAGCACAGATGACAACAGCTTGTCGAACAGCAATTTCGCCAGCAGATTCCAGGCTCTGATCGGTCGATTCGCAACCACGGCCATGGCCACGCCACCAAGCTGTCGCACGCCCTCCGGATCGTCCACGTTGGAATTCACGTCGGGGCATAGAATGACTGGGACCGGAACACCCTTGAGCTGTTCAACGATTTTGGAAAGCGCCGGATTTTGCCCCCGCGACATGGCCACAACCACGGAGTCGATCGCGCCGCTACGCCCTAAAGTCAGTATGCTTTCAATCGGTCCAGACGGCGCAAAAGGGCCGTCGATGCCAGACTCGTCGTTGAGCACCGTCTCCAACTCGTCGCCGGCTTCGACATTGAGAACCACATCCGCTTCCGCCGCCAGCCTTGTGGCCAAATGCCCTTCCGCGCCGGCCATCGTCACGATGGCGATCGCTTTCCGAAGCGCGCCGATACCGATCAGCTCGCGTACATACAACACGAATGCAACACGGCTCAAAACGACACATAGGCCGAACATAGCTGACCAGGCCAGCAGCCAGGCACGCTCCATGTCATCGATGGCACGGGTTGCAAGGCCGACGACCAACAGGAGCGCTAAACCAACGGTGCCGCGAACCTGCATGATGGACAGCAGCCGGCCGGGCATGAAAAGCTTGCGGTCGGTGGCTAATCTGGGTTCGCGAAGCACGACGCCTGCCAGAACGCTTCCCAAAGTAATCTCCTGCCAAAACCACCCTGTAACGTCTAGGTCAAACATATGATCAATCGTGGTCTTGGAATATAAAACGAGCGCACCTTCACCAGTGAAAAGTCCAGCTAAAACATCCCAAATAAAAAGCAAATCGACGATAAAGGAAAAAATATCCATATCTCGCCTGATACTCAGACGAAGTGGCCGCTTATTTGTGATCTCGTTATGGATCATCGGGATTCATTTGGCACGTTGGGCGACCCACACTGAGTTGATCAGGCACGGTCCGTCGTCGTCGAATCGGCGCTATCGTTCTTATACCGCAACTAGAGATTGATCACGTTTTCGTGTGGTGCGCAAGGTTGTATTTCTTCTGCCGCGAGGGGGTGTCTTGGCGCCCACCCGCAGGCGATTGTACCCTGGGTGCAGCAACGGGAGGTTCTCCAGCCCGCTCGATGTGGCACGCGGTCAAGGATGCCCGTTTGTCCGCCGCCCTCCTGAGTGTCCATCCGAAAGCAGATGGAGTCTCCGGAATCACTTATGATTCGATGTCTGGTAAACGAGTCGCAGATCTGGCCGACGTGGACGAATGAGAACCGCGCCCGGTATGACCGCAGCGAGCTGCGCTATCCCAGCGATCTAGCGGATGACGAGTGGGCGATCATTGCCCCGCTGATTCCCTCGGCTAAGCGCAGGGTCAAGAAGCGGAGCATTGTCGAACGAGATGCCGCCAACGCGATCATCTATGTCCTGAGCACCCGTTGCGAATGGGCTTCGCTGCCGAAAAATTTACCGCCGCGCAGCACGGTGAACGATCATTTCCGCTGCTCGGACTATGACGGTCCGTCGAGCCTCATCGTTATGTACGTACATTAGGTGCTGTGAGCAGGCCGAACAGGGAGGCACCCCGACGGTAGCAATCATCGACAGTCAGATCGTCAAGAGCGCAAAAAAAGGGAGAGGCCAAAAACGACCCGAGCTATGGCTGGAAAGCCGAATATAGCAATAGTCGTGACCGGGCTTGGTTGAGGTGACAGAATTCACTAGGCGACGGCTCATATCGTTCGACGAAGTTTTCACATAACGCCAATAATCTGCAACCCGCCAAAAACCCCCAGGCTAGTCGTCAATACGCTAACTAAAATCACCACCCACAGATAAGTCCCCTTTAGCCGCCGTTCCAAAGGTAAGGCGGTGATCGACAGCGCTACCAGAAACCCCAGCACCACAGGCAGCAGCAGCGCGTTCATCACCTGAACGCCAACGTTCAGCGACACCAGGTTCGGCCATACGGCGACCAGCAGGGCGCCGGCCAGCACGCAGGCGGCATAGATGCCGTAAAACCACTTCGCCTGCAGCGGCCGCAGCTCGAGCGAGCGCCGGTAGCCGGCCACTTCGCCCACGCCCCAGGCGAGCGCCAGCGAGGCGACGATGGCGGCGACCAAACCAGCGCCCAGCACGCCCATGGAGAACACCAGCTTTCCTGTCGCCTCGCCCAGGAACGGCGTCAGCGCGCCGCTCATCTCGCCCACCGTGTCGAGCGGCGCGTGCGCGTTATGCGCGCCGATCGTCGCGGCGCAGGCGATCAGCACGGCGGCCATGACGAGCTGCGTGATCAGCGCGCCCACCGCCGTGTCCCAGCGCGCGGCGGTGTAATGTTCGGGGAGGAGTTTTTTGTCGGCCACCGCGGACTGCTGATAGAAAACCATCCAGGGCATGATGACCGCGCCGATATTGGCGGCCGAGAGATAGAGATAATCGATGTTGGCGTAGGGGATGTCGATGGC
>Ga0116231_10014441_pt1 | contig 10612 bp, 7 predicted proteins | sample S1TSphgellanicum_2_FD_89695 | JGI IMG/M metagenome (GOLD analysis project Ga0116231, IMG submission 89695) | Host-associated microbial communities from peat moss isolated from Minnesota, USA - S1T2_Fd - Sphagnum magellanicum MG | ecosystem: Host-associated > Plants > Peat moss > Unclassified... | reverse complement strand
GCGCAGACCTCGTCCGGCCAAGACGCCGAAGCCGGACAGGGTCGGATCCTCCTCGTTCTTCCGTTCGACAACCTCACCAGTCCAGTTACTCCGGCACTGCCCGCGTCAGCCAATCCAACTCCGGTGAGCCCGGACTCCGCCAAGCTCGCCACGGCGAGTCTGGACCCTGCAAGCCTGGATTGGATCCGCGAGGCCGCCCCCGATATCCTCAACAGCCGCTTCACCTCCGCCGGGTTTTTCCCCCTCACCCGCGAAGACCGCCTCTACGCCCTCGACCACCTGGGCCTGCCGGAAACCTTCCAGCCTAGCCGCGCCACCGCCCTTAAAATCGCCGAAATACTCGACGCCAACTACGTCCTCATCGGCAGCTTCAGCGTCGACGCAGGCAAGCTCACCCTGCATTCCCGCATCGTCGACGTAGCCAGGCTCCGCCTCTCCGCTGAAGTCACCGAATCCGGACCAATTGGCCAGCTGATCCCCCTGCTCAACTCGCTCGCATGGCAGCTCACCCGCGAACTGGACCCCAGCTTCAGCGTCGCCCAGGAAACCTTTCGCGCCGCCAGCGCTGACCTGCGCGTAGACGCCTTCGAGCAGTACATCCGCGGCCTCACCGAGCCCGACCCGGCCCAGCGCCTGCGCCACCTGAAAAAAGCCACCGACCTAAGCCCTAACTTCACCGAAGCCTGGCTGGCGACGGCCAAGCTCGAATTTTCAAGCCAGCAATACGAGCAAGCCGCGATCTCCTTTAGCAAGGTGACGAAAACTGACCCCTCCGCCCTCGAAGCCGGCTTCTACCGCGGCTTGGCCCTCATGTACTCCGGCAACTATCCCCGCGCCGAGGAAGCCTTTGCCTCCGTCGCCCGCGTCTTGCCGCTTCCTGAGGTTGTAAACAACCAGGCCGTCGCGATCAGCCGTCACAGCAAAGACGCCGCCAACGCGATCGCCCTCTTTCGTCAGGCCGCCGCGGCCGACCCCACGGACGCCGACTACCACTTCAACCTCGCCATCAGCCTCGACCGCCACGGAGACAAAGCCGAAGCCCTCACCGAACTCGCCGAAAGCCTCAAACTCCGACCCAATGACAGCGAGGCCAAATCCGTCCTCGACCTCTGGAAATCCAACCCTGCGAACTCGCCCGACAGCGATCCCCTCGAACGCATCAAACGCAACTACAACGGCGCAGCTTTCCGACAGGCAGCCCTGATGGTCGATCAGGTGGAATCGGCGCGGCTTGCAGCCCTTCCCGGCCCGCAACGCGCGGCAAAACTTGCCGGCTCCGCTCACGAAAAACTCGACCGCGGCCTGCTCCTCGACGCCGAACGCGGCTTCCAGGCAGCCCTCGCAGCCGATCCCCGCTCCGCCGAAGCCCACGCCGGCCTGGCCCAGGTGCGCGAGCGCTCCGGCGACCTCGACGCTGCCCGCAAGGAGGCTCAAGCCGCCCTCACGAGCCAGCCCAACGTGGACGCCTACCTCGTACTCGCCCGCCTCGACCTCGCCGCCAACCACCTCCCGGAAGCGCGCGAAGAAGCCGAATCCGCGGTCAAGCTCGATCCTGGCAGCCGCAACGCCAAAGATCTCCGCAAAACCATTGAATCCCGAGTCGAAGCCAAATCCGCCGTTACCACCCCGCCCCCCGCCAAGCCCTAGCCCCTCCGTCCAAGTCCTACAACCGTTGGCATCCTGGGCAAAACTAAGGATCTGATTTTGCTTCACTTGCTGTTATTCCCTCTTTGGATCTGCTGTTCTATCCATGAATTCCGCCCCATTCAAGATATTTCCCAGTATCGGGAACTGTTTTGATATCCTCACGCGTAACAAGGCAAGCAGACTCATTCCGAGTTACCTCCCAAGATGCCTCAAAGCTACTTAGGACTCTCCATCCCCGCCGCACCCGAAATCCGGCTGCCCATTGCCGATATTTCGGAAGCTATCCCCGGCCTCGTCCAGATCCACCACGTCGTCAAAACCTTCGGGGAAAAGACAGCTCTCAAAGGCATCACTTTCTCTGTCCCGGCCGGCCAGATCTGCGGACTGCTAGGACCCAATGGAGCCGGGAAAACTACCCTCTTTCGCCTGCTCATGGGCATCCTCAAACCCAGCGAAGGTGCTCTCCGCATCGATGGCCACGACTGCTTCGACGAGCGCGTCACTGTCATGCGCCTCATCGGCTTCCTTCCCGACGAGCCGGTCTTCTACTCCTACCTTTCAGGCCGGGAAATCCTCGAGCTCAGCGCCGCGATGCACGGCCTCAACGTCGCGGAAGCGATGGAGCGTCTCACCCCCACCATCGCGCGCCTGCGCCTCGCCGACGACATTGACAACTACGCCGAGGACTACTCGCGCGGCATGAAAAAGAAACTCGGCCTGCTTCTTGCCCTGCTTCACCAGCCTAAGCTCCTCGTCCTCGACGAACCCACCAACGGCCTCGACGTTGAATCTACCCACCTCTTTTACGAAATCATCTCGGAAGTAGCCGCGGAGGGCACCACCGTCCTCTTTTCCACGCACCTGATGGACCACGTCACCCGCCTCTGCTCTCACGCCGTCATCCTCAACGAAGGCACGGTCGTCGCCCAGGGTACCCTGGAAGAACTATCCTCCGAGCACGGCCACGCCACGCTCGAAACAATCTTTCTCGTACTCACCTCGCGGCCACCCCAGGGAGCCACGGCAGCTCAAACGCCATGAATCTCCACGCGACCCCGCTCCGCTTCTGGCAAACCGTCCGCGTCTTACTGCGCACCTCGCGCAAACGCGCCTCCGGGCGGCGACGACGCCAGCAGGAGCTAATGAACAACCGCGCCGGGAAGACCACCACCGACTGGAGCTTCCTCGGCGTCTTTTTCCTGGTCGTCATGATGGGTGCCGTTAACATCATGGCCGCTTTCGCTGTCAGCCTCGCGGTCGAATCCGCGCAAAGGGCCCAGCCGAAGCCCCAAATTGAAGGGAAAATCATTGTGAGCCAGGAGTTCTTCGATGCGGTCATGCGGATCACCGCGCCCCATCGTCCCGGCGTCGTCAAGCACAGTCAATTTCCTGACTATGCCGGTGAGTCAAAACGAATTGCGCGGAGCTCCGGCGGCTCGCCCGAGGAGATCCAGCAACGGCTCATAGACTCGACCGCGCTCCATCCCGAAATCTTCATCTCTGAAGACGATGCCATCCCGGGACTTCGCTGGCTGCCCAAAACCGGCCGCTTTCCCGCCTTCGCCGGCTCCGCAATCCTCTTTCTCTGGTTTGTCATGCTCGTCTTTCAGGGCGAGGGCCTCGAACTCGATATCCAGCGCCGCCGCCATCCCATGTGGGAGTGGCTCTACTCGCATCCCATCTCCACCGGCGCCATCTTCTTCGCCGAGATGCTCACGCCCGTCGCCGCAAACCCCATCTACTGGACTGGTCCGCTCTTCAGCGGATTTCTCTACGGGCTGGCCTACAGCAACCCGCTCATCGGACTCGCCGCCACACTCGCCGTCGGCATCCCAATCACCCTCGCCGCCGCCTGCCTCGGAAAGGCCCTTGAAGTCGGAGTCGTCCTCCGCTTCCCTCCCCGCACCCGCGGCGGCCTCGTCGGTCTGATGAGTTGGGCCGGATACGCAGGGATGATGTTCTTCTTTGTCGCCTTTTATTTCCTGCCCATCCTAATCACCGGCACAGCAAAACTCCTTCGCGTCTTCACCTTAATCCCCTGGCCCTGGCTGGGCTTTTTCCTCGGCGCAACCCCGGCCGGAGCGTTTTCTTTTCCCCTCGGCATTGCCATCTGCTGGCTGGCCTCCACCGTCATCATCGCCTCCGCTGTCGCCTTCAGCGTGTGGGGAACGCAACGCGGCATCGCCGGCCAATTCGCCAAAGCCGACCCCGCGCCCTCCGCCAATCGCAAGGGCACCCTCAACTTCGGCCGCGAACCGCTCTACCGCAAAGAATTTCTCTGGTTTATTCGCGACCGCAGTGCCATCGTACAGACGATCCTCATCCCCCTCACGGTGGCCGGCTATCAAGCTTTCAACCTGCGCTTCCTCACCGAACACGCCTCGGAAGCCTGGAACTACCTCTGCGGCGCAGCCATTCTATTCGGCACCTACTTCCTCTGGGTGCTCGGGCCAAAATCCCTGGCCAGCGAAGGTAGCGCCCTCTGGATCGCACTTACCTGGCCGCGCGGGCTCGAAAACCTGCTCAAAGCCAAAGCCTGGCTCTGGACCCTCATCTCGACCGGCCTTGTCGTCCTCGTCCTCGCCATCGGCTGCTTCCTCTTCCCGCATGAAATTTGGAAGATTGCCCTCGTCGGCGTCGCCTGGTACTTCTTCGGACGCAGCATTGCCGAAAAATCGGTCACCCTGGTCACAGTCACCTCGGAATCCGGCGAAGTTCAGAAAACTCCGGGCGGACGACGTTGGGCTGCCCAACTCGGCATGCTCACCTTCGCCATCGGCATCTGCACCCAGCAGTGGCATGTCGCCTTTGTGGGTATCGTCTACTCCTACATCACGGCCGCCGCCATGTGGCAAAACTTCCGCGCCCGCTTGCCCTATCTGTACGACCCCTGGGGAGAAACCCTACCCAAACCGCCCACGCTCATGCACGCGATGATCTCCATCTCCATCCTCATCGAAGCGGGAGCTGTCCTCTCCGGCATCTCCCTGGCCGTCCTCGGCCCAAACAACCTGGCCATCGCCGAGGCTTTCGGCTACGCCGTTTGTGCCGTCGCCGTGATGATCGGGACGACCTATTTTCTGGGCAACCGCGAAGTCTCCGCCGATCAGGTCTGGCTCTGGAAACCTGATCTTCCCGCCGGACCCACCCCCGGCAAATACGACTGGCTCTACGCCCCGCCGCCCGAGCCATTCTTCAATCGCTACGGCCTCCTGGACCTCCAGCTCATTCCGGCTCTTCTCATGGGCGCCGCCGGCGGCCTGGCGCTGGGCATCGCAGGCCGGGGCTACCGATACCTGCTCGCCCACCTGCCGGCCACGCAGGAAATCCTGCACAAATCCGCCCAGCAAATGGCGGAAAACCCCGACCTGCGCACCTCTTATTTCGTGATGGCCGTGATCTTCGCCCCATTCGCTGAAGAATTCCTCTTCCGCGGCCTGCTGTTTCGCGCTTTGGACCGCGAATGGGGCGGCTGGCGCGCTATCGTCGGCAGCGCTGCTTTCTTCGCCATCTACCATCCGCCCCTGGCGTGGCTCCCGGTCGGCCTGCTCGGCGCGACCAACTGCCTGCTCTTCAAGAAAACCGGCAAACTCCTTCCTTGCGTCCTGCTCCACATGGTTTACAACGCTGTAGTCCTCACGTAACGGCGCTCGCGAATCTGCTGTTCAACCCGCTCGATCCCCGAATTCTGGAGCAAACCGAGGTAATAAGCGCATAATAAGGGCGCAATCCTCTCCGGAGCACCGAATGCGAATCACCCCAAACTCGGTCTTCCTCAGCCTGCTGATTTTCGCCTGCGCTTTTCCAGCCGTTGCCGATCCGTCCCGGCCCCTCGTCGACAAAGTCGAAATCCGCGACACCATCCAGCCCATCAGTGCCGGTCGCCTCATCCGCGCCATCGATCAGACCAATCGCGACCACGCCGCCGCGCTTCTGGTCGAGCTGGATACGCCCGGCGGCCTGCTCGACTCCACCCGCCAGATGGTCGGCGCCATCCTGGCCAGCCGCGTGCCGGTCATCATTTACATCGCGCCCGCGGGCGTGCGCGCTGCCTCCGCCGGCTTCTTCCTCCTGGAGTCCGCCGACATCGCCGCCATGGCCCCCGGCACCAACACCGGCGCGGCCCATCCGGTACTCGAATCGGGCACGCCCGACCCCACCATGAAGATGAAGATGGAGAACGACGCAGCCGCCTTCCTGCGCTCCTACTCGACGCGCCGCGGCCGCAACACCGAGCTGGCTGAATCCGCCGTCCGCGAATCGAAATCCTTTTCGGACAGCGAAGCACTCTCGCAGCACCTGATCGACATCATCGCTCCCGGCGAATCCCAGCTTCTGAACGACCTCGACGGCCGCAAAATCACCCGCCTCAACGGGGCTCAGCCCACCACCGAAACCCTGCACCTCAGAAACGCCAGAATCATCACACTCCAGCCCACCATCCGCGACCAGTTGCTCGGCTATCTCTCGAACCCCAACATCGCCCTGATGCTCCTGGTCGGCGGCGCGCTGCTGATCTACCTCGAATTCAACGTCCCCGGGACCATCGTCCCCGGCGCGCTGGGCACGGTCATGGTCCTGCTCGCTGTCTTCGCGCTCGATCTACTGCCCATCCGCCACACCGCCGTCGCATTGCTGCTGGCGGCGGCCGTCCTGCTGGTTCTGGAGCTGAAATTCCCAAGCCATGGCATCCTCGCGCTCGGCGGCATCGCCTGCCTGGCCTTTGGCACGCTGACCCTCATCGACGCGCCCATCCCTGAGCTGGCCATTCAGCCGGGAATCGCCATCAGCTTGTGCATCGCCTTTGGCGTCATCACCCTGGTTCTGCTGCGGGTCGCTCTTGCCGCCCGCCGCAACAAAGCGCTCACCGGCCCGGCCGCCCTCGTGGGCTCCTGCGGCACCGCCATGGAACCCATCTGGACCCGCAACACTCTGCCCATCGGCCGCATCCTGGTCCAAGGCGAAATCTGGCCAGCCACCGCAAACGCGCCAGTCCCTGAAAAAGAGCCCGTTCGCGTCATCGGCTTCCACGGCGACATCCTGGAAGTTGTCCCCGACGGGGCCTCCAAAGCCGTCTCACCGGAGTCGTTCAAGTCCAGACCATGAGCCAAATCATCTCAACCGAGCTGCAGGAAGAATTCGGCCAGATCGACATCTACGTCTTCGATCAGATTTTGCGCGGAAATATTGCCCCAACCATGCGCGTCCTCGACGCCGGCTGCGGCTACGGGCGAAATCTTGTCTATTTGCTGCGCCAAGGCAGCGAAATCTTCGCAATGGATGCCAGTCCCGACAGCGTCGACTACGTTCGCCGCATGAGTCAGGCGTTCAAAACTGGACTGCCAGTAGAAAACTTCCAAGTCGGCAACATCGAACAAATGCCGTACCCGGATCGCTTCGCCGATGTCGTTCTCTGCAACTCCGTCCTGCATTTTGCGCGCGACGAAGCCCATTTTCGCGCCATGCTCGCGGAACTCTGGCGCGTCCTGCGCCCCGGCGGCCTGCTTTTCACGAGAATAGGCTCACGCATCGGCATGAACTTCGAGCCTCTCGGCCACGGCCTCTATCGCACCGGCGACGGCTCCGCCTGGTTCCTCGTCGACGAAGCCATGCTCATGGCCCAAACTGCGCAATGGAACGCCACCTTGGTCGACCCTCTGAAGACCACCGTCGTCCAGAACCACCGCTGCATGACTACCTGGGTTCTGCGCAAACCGCCAGCCTAGTGAACCGATGATGGGCACCCACATTGGTACTTGAGGTGGAAAATCGAAGACAAGAGCGACAGCTTATGCTTCGCTCGGCTCAGAATGACAAGCCGCCGAACTATCCGGAACGGTGCTGGTGGAGTCTAAACTCCAACATTCGTAATGCGATCGGTTTGGTGGAGTTAAGCCCAGCCATTTACCATTCAGGAGTGATGCGTCTTTTGAAACCAGCTACCCGTACGTATGCTTTCCGCACTTTGCTCGTCGCCGCAGTCGCGACCGCCTTCGTCGCCACTTTGCCGGCTCAAACACCCGGTTCTTCCTCGTCGTCTTCTTCCTCTTCTGCGACCGGAGTGCAGAGCGCGACGCAGCCGACCAATCCCGTGAACGGGAGCTACATTGCGATCGATCCGCTGGCCGGCGTGCGGTATGACAATCGCTGGGATGTTTCGGTGGGGCTGGCTTCCGGCCATATTCATGCAGGACCGAATCTGCGCGAGGGCGCGGATTTGGGCGGTTTGGATATTTCCGGATCGTATTGGCTGACGAAGCACTGGGGCCTTGAGGCCAGCGGTCGCGCGTATCTTGGCACCAGCGGAACGACACCCGCTGCGGCCGGACCGCCGTACAACGAAAGCGGCGTGTTTGTGGCGCAGTATATGTTTCTGGGCGGCGCGGAGTATCTGGGACCGCATAACAAGCATGTGGCGCTGATTCCACATGCGCTGTTTGGCTTGGCCTATGGCGACTTCGACAAGGAGCTTGGCCGGGGCGGGTCGACGCTGGGTCCGACCGGCGTGGCCGCCTTTTACAAAAATCAGGCCGCTTTGGGCGGGGCGATTGGCGCGCATCTGGATCTGAACCGTTCGGCTCGGTGGGTGTTCCGTATTACGCCAGATGCGCTGCTGACCGGGTATGACGGGACGAGCCTCTATCCGCATACACAGTGGAATTTTGGGATTTCGGTGGGTGTGCAGTACAAGTTCAAGGGGAAGCGGTAAGGCGTAACGGCATATTCCCTTTGGGAACAAATGCAAAAGCGTATCCTTCGCTTTGCTCGGCATGACGAAACTTCCTAGATCGGCAACTTAGATCGGCAACGAATATAAAGTCGAGGCAAACTTCTGAGAATACGGCCCCCTTTTTAGGCGGGCCGGTTTTATTTGCGGATGGAGGGGGTCAGGTATTCAGGGCCCACGGGGTCGATGACATGGCTGGATACGATCCGGTCGATCTCCCGCATGACTGACCCGTCGAGACTCCAACCGACTACGCCCGCGACGGCATCGAGTTGCTCGGGACGCTTGGCTCCCCATAGAGCTACGGAGATTCCGGGGCGGTCGAGAACCCAGCGGGCGGCTAGTTCGAGGACGGTTTTGCTGTAGTTAACCTGGGCGAAGAGTGCGAGTTGCTCGACGGCGTCAAGATATTGGCCGAAGCGCGGCTCCTGGAACTTGGGATCGAAGCTGCGAACGTCGTCCTTTGGAAAGGTCATTCCACGCGCGAGGCGGCCGCCGAGCAGGCTGCGGCAGAGGGAGCTGTAGGTGAGGACGGCTACCTGGTTGGCCGCGCACCACGGCAGGATTTCGGCATCGATTTCGCGTTCGAAGAGGTTGTAGGGGGGCTGGTTGGAAGCGAGTGGGGCGACGGCCCGGAAAGCTTCCATTTGCGCGACCGTGAAGTTGCTGACGCCCAGGGCGCGGACTTTACCCTCCCGCTGGAAGCCGGCCAGGAGTGCAGCGGTTTCTTCAATCGGGACGAGCGGGTCGGGCCAGTGGATCTGGTAGAGGTCGATGTGATCGGTACCGAGGCGGCGCAGGCTGTCTTCGAGCTCCCGGCGCAGACGCGGGGCGGTCGCGTCCGTGAAGACGCCGGGGTGGTTGGGGATGTCCCAGACGAGGCCGGCTTTGGTGGCGATGAAAAAGGCTTCGCGGTTGCCGTGTTTGCGGATGGCTTTGCCGAGGAGCTCTTCGGAGCGGCCGTGGCCGTAGATCGGAGCTGTGTCGACGAGGTTGATGCCGCGGTCGAGGGCGCCGAGGATGGTGGCGATCGCATCCGACTCTGAGACTGCGCCCCATTCCGTGCCGCCCATGGCCCAGGTTCCCAGGCCGATGCGGGAGACGGTTTTGCCGGCGATTTGGGTGAATTCCATCGAAGTTCAGGATAGCGCAGGGGGCTTATGGGTGTTTCCCGGCGGCTGCGAGAGCATCGCGATAGGCAGCGAATGAGACTTTACAGCGGGCCCAGGTGTTGGGATAGCGCGTTAGAAGACCGATCGGGAGCAGGAGCAAGCCGGGAGATTTGCGTGAGCCGCGCAGGGCAAGGTAGGCGAGGAACGCGGCCTGACGCAGGCGTCCCCACGGTTGCGTGGCGAGATATTCAAGGATGACCAGGGTGCGGTTGAAGATTTCATCACCGTGGGAGATGGGGTTGAAGTAGGCGCGGTTCTCTTCGATGGGGCGAACGCCGGGGAAGTGTTCTACGAGGACAGACGGGTCGTAGATGAGCTTGTGTCCCTGAGCGCGAAGGGTGAAGCAGAGGTGCATTTCCCAGCCCACCTGGGCGCCTTTGCCGCGCAGCCGGGTTTCGGGGCGTAGCGTACCGAAGGCACGGGTGCGGAAGGCCAGGTTGACGCCTTTGAGAGTGTCGACATAGCGGGCTGGCCCAGTGCCGAGGTGATGATGGCCGATGACGTGGCCGTGCCAGAGGATGACGCCGACGACGGGTTCTGCGCCCTCGAGCCAGCGGCCGTCGGCGCAGACGTGGTCTTTGCCGCCGACGCCGGCTGCGCGTGGGTCGGAGTCGAAGTGTGCGACGATGCGCTGGAGCCAGTCGGGGTGGGGGATCGAGTCATCATCGGTGATGGCGAAATATTCGGTGCGGACGGCGTCCATTGCGATGGTGAGGGCGTAGACGACGCCTGGCTTTTCGCACAGAAGCAGGCGGGCGGATTGGCAGGGGCGGTCGGGGCGGGCAAGGTAGTTTTTTGTCTCTTCGTCTTCGGCGCGATAGGTGATCAGGATCTCGGCGGGCGCGAGAAGCTGCTCATCCACGGCGGCGAGGCAGCGGGCGAGATCGGCTGTGCGCTTGTAGGTCGGGATGATGAGGGTGATGCCGGGGAGCAGATCCGCCATGCTGCTTGTGCCTCGTTTGCGCTGAGCGGCTGACAGGAAAGGCCACCGCGGGGTGGCCTTTCGAGGGTTGAGGGACAGTAGGTGTTAGACGAGTTCGTAGCCGGCGAACCAGTAGCCGATTTC
>Ga0116231_10014439_pt1 | contig 10613 bp, 8 predicted proteins | sample S1TSphgellanicum_2_FD_89695 | JGI IMG/M metagenome (GOLD analysis project Ga0116231, IMG submission 89695) | Host-associated microbial communities from peat moss isolated from Minnesota, USA - S1T2_Fd - Sphagnum magellanicum MG | ecosystem: Host-associated > Plants > Peat moss > Unclassified... | reverse complement strand
TATACAGTACATACAGGAAAAGAAGAACACGAATTCGTCGTCGTCGTCATTCTCATACATATACATACATTACACAGATGAAATACTCTGTCCAGCAGGGTAGAATTCATCCAATCGCCATCCTTTACTCTACTCAATTTGGTGCCCCTGCCCTATTTAAAATTTTGTGGGTCCAGCATTAGGCTTCCGGAAGTTAACCCACCAGGCTGTTTTTTAAATTTGAATTTTTTTAAAAAAAAATTTGGATTCTAATTTTTTTTCAATTTTTTAAAATTTTCTTTGATTAATATTAATCAGTTACATTTTAAATTTCTGCAGTCGATTTTAATTAATTAATTAATTCAATTTTCCATTATTTCTTTGCATTTTTATTTTCTTGTCTTTTCTTTTCTTTCCTTTTACAATTACTTTTACAATTTTTCGTTTTCTGTTTTCAGGGTATGAAAATACTTTTCAAAGACAAAATTATATTTTAATTTATTTTAAAGCCGGAATTATGTATATTAATCATGAAAATGCTTCCAGGCATTCCAGGGTCTTTTGATTGGGGGAAGTAAACTATCATTCTTGGAGACACTTTGACACATGTATTGGGACTATGTATATTGAGTTGGTGAGCTCCCACAACTGTGAAATGGTGGGTGGTGGTGGTGGTGTTGGTGGTGGTTGCCAACTCTTTTTGTCTAGTATCCCAATTGAAGTGCTTCTTGTTAACAGGGTTGTTGTATTATTGTACACACTTGTAGCTCCTTTGCAGAGTTTTGTCAGAGAATTTAGCTTGGTACTTGAACAGGTCGGTCTTCACTCCTCACCACTCCCTTCCAAGGTACATGTATGTATATGGCAGTGGTTCTTTTGAAAAAAATCAAAATCCATACACCTCAAAGAAGAAAGTAGGATATGGAAGGGACTACTACTCCGTAGGCTCTTTCTTATACACTCCGTTCCATAACATATTGTATGGAATCTATTCTCTACAACAAAAATATCACAACTCTTACATCTTTATGTAAGAGAGCAAAGACGAGAAAATACCCAAAGACCCATTTTCAAAAACATATTGAATGTTAGCATTAAAGATAAATTTGTTTTGCAAACATTCTCAAAATCAATGCATTACTCATTTTTTGAAAGATTTTGTACAACAAATTGAAATTGATTTTTCCAATTGGGTAATTAATAAGCTTTGGAACATGTGTCATGAAAAGTCAAATATGGAACATGAATCTCCATCAAAGAAGACCCAGATTTTAGTAGTGTGGTGTTCTCTACATGACTCGAAAGGATAAGTCTTCGTTACTAATGTGGTGGTTACTGATTTCATGCGGGAGATGATGGTTTTGAGTGTTATTAGTCGATCAACAAGTGTAGTTGCGAAACTTAGCACCATTGCTAAAAATTTTAAGTATAGAGGGCTTCATGAGGGGCACTATTTTATTTCGATGACCATGGAGGTGCATGGCGCACTCAAGTGTGATATGGATCATTTCATTAAGGAGTGTGCCCGTCTTTTCCACGATAGATAGTCAAGAGGTCATTTATCCTTGCCTTTTTACATTTAATTTTTCAAATAGTGTGTTAGTATTGTTTTTAAATGTGCTTTAGCCTCTATTATAGATAGGAAGATTGCGTTGATGGGTGATGCATGTTCTAAACCTCCCATTATTATTAAATCTCACAATTTTTATGTAGGCAACATTAAAAGGGTCATGGGTGAGATAGCTTCCTACCACAAGAGGGACTAACTCTCTCCCTTTTTTTGGTTCTTGTGGGTTGTTCGGTTTTTGGCCTTTCTTTGACCTTTCTTTTTTATCTCCCCTGTGATGGTTTTGGCCATTGATTTTTTATTCTATTTTTTCATTGTTGTGTGGTGTTTCTTCGAAAATCTCAAAATGGAAAATGTTGGGTGTTTCTTACAATGAATTTAATGGTTAATTACTACAATAGCAAATTCTAAATTGGTGATAATATATGCCACCAGGGATGGTGTTGGTGTCTCAAAAGTTGAACTTGATGGAATAACTATGATGTTGGTTTGGAGTAGTGACTTTGTCTCTGAAGGCATCAACCCATATTTGATCAAGGATAAAGGATATCCTTTGCTTCCATGGTTGATGGTACCACATAAGCACATTGGTATAAGGCACTTTATTTTGTAGGCTTTGTTCAACAAAAAACTTTCTTGGGCAACAATTCTAGTTGAGAAAACTTTAGTATTTTGAAGAAAACTCTTAGAGAATTTATGATCAAATTTTACTTGTGTTTTTCCTACGTAATGTAGTTGTGTGTTGTTGTATATTAAACAACATGATCTTGAGTGGGAAAGATGCAAACATTGATGAATTAATGGTTCAATTGGAAGTTGAGAATTTGGGAAAAGATAGACATGGGGGGATGAGACCAAATTTTGATGATCAAATGGCTGATCAAGGAAGTGAACCTACCTTGCAGAAAGGGGAAATTTTAGAAGTCACCCAAAGAATGGCATTAGAATGTTACTTGGGGGATTAGAGACCACAAATCCATGGACAATGTTGAAAAATGTTTATAATTTTATTTCCATTTATGCTTGACTTTGACATGGTGCACATTGCATCAGCACTATAGAGGTAAAATGATACATGGACACTATAACATAATTGTGATTTGAAAGTCTAAATGTCAAATTGATTATGAATGTCGAAGCAAGATTCAAAATTGAAATGAAAGTCTAAATGTCTGCAACAAGATTCTAAATTGAATTAAAAGTCTAAAAGTTAGCAATAAAATTTTAAATTGAAATGAAAGTCTAAATGCCAAACAAAAGTTTGAATTATAATCATGTAACATTTTATAATTGTTTTGTTTCAAATGATTCGTGATTGAAATTAACAATGTTTAACAACTTATTCTTGGATTAAACTTATTTCCAATTATCTAACTTTTTCATTTTGCATCCATTTCCTCCTTTTCATTTGAAGATTTATGTAAGGTAATTGGTGGAGGCATGAATGATTGATTTGTGATGAATGCATGGCATGTAGTCGTGCTTAAATTTGAAAGAATGGTCACCAAGATTTTGCTCATTCGATTCACCTTCTTATTTCGTGCTTTGAGGAACTAAAGGTGACACCTTGAGGGTGCGTTTGTAACCATCAAGTTGTGTATCATAGATCTTCTTCATTGCCCCCACAAGAATTTTGTTAATTTTGTTTGTAGAATCAATGACAAGAGAAAAAAAATACGACATTTTCTCTTGACTATAGTGTTGCCATGTGTAAGTATTGTAGGTGAATTAGGAAAATTGACCACATGAAGTTAGTGGTTTTTGCTTAACAACAACTTCGTGTCTTCTTGAAACAAATCCATGATACTTGCATCTCTTAGTACTTTAAAAACATTTCAAATTAGTTGATCTTGATATTCATTTGCATTCCTTTGCAATTCAAAGTCATCATGTTCATCTTATGTCTCATGTGCAACTTGTGTAGGTGCCGGTTTGCAAATTTTGTCACCTTTAGCATTGATGTTTTAAAAGTGCAATGGAACAATCACATTCCTTTCCATGTGAAATTCCTCAATCAAATCATAGAATTCTTGACATAATTGACAAGGTAAATGATATTTATCTTTCTTTTCAACCACATGATTCCAAAAACAAATATGGTTTTTAGTTGTTTTGTGATAATCAATAATTTTTTTGTAATCAAAATTGAAAGAGTTCCACTTATCTTTGCACATTGTTTCGTTTCATGGAAACTTGCTTTTGGTCCTTGTTTATAGATCTTGAACAATATTCTCCCATCGATTCGCGGTAGGAATCATTTGTGTTTATGGATCAACAAGCTCCTTCAAGGTTGTGTGTTTTGCATGTTTGCAGGAAATGATTGTTAACACCTCTATATGCTCCTAGTTGCCATGCCTTTGTCGATGATTTGCTGATTCTTCATCACTGGCATTAAGGCCCATTTTATCGCTGCCTTGACCTTTGCCTCAACTACTTGTCAATTTGGTTGTATTCAATTGTGTTCTTGCTTGCACTTCAGCCTACAAAGTCACTCATGGCACTTGAAAACTTGTTATTGAAATTTGTGAAGTTGTTGTTGGTGCTTGCAAATTTGTTGCTCCTCAATGCCCTCTTGAATGTGGTCCTAATGCCATTATTCAAAAATCTTGCAACTTCTACAAATTACATCTTCAAGCTTCAATGCAACAAATTGTTTTTTCAAGGTTCGATGATGCAAAGTGTTCCTTTACACTTTTTCAAGTTTCGGTAGAACAAAGTGATCATGGTGCTGTGATGCTAGTTTACCACCCTATTTTTCAAATTATTAGTTTAACTATGTTGATAAGGCGGTGAACAAGTGGGAATCTAAGATTTTGAAAGATTTTTACCTCCGTGCTTGTGTCCTAACATTGGGCTATCACACATTGATAAACATGTTGTTGTTGTGCCTTGTAGGCAATCCACGTCAATTAACTGCATTGATATGTATAAACATTGTTAATTAAAACATGAAAATATTGAATAACTTTGCATGCAACTTGAATTGAATTTAAATTCATGAATATAAAATATAATTAATTGAATTTAAATTCAAATTGGATTCAGATTGAATTGAATTCAAGTTCAATTGAAGAGAAATGGGATACAAATTTTTTTGCAAAATAAAATTTAAAAAATTTCCATGATTATGGTGTTTAAAATTTTTTTTAAAAAAAACTTTGAAAAGACATAGATTTGGAATATGAATAAATTTTTTCTCCTTTTCTCCACAAGAGCTTTTGAGAATTATTTTGTATGAAAATCAATCTTAAGGTATGATAATGCACTTTGGAATTGCTAGGTTAATACCTTAAGCTAGTAGGTAGGTAAGTATTTTGTGGTTGTATCAATTATTTACCCACCTACTTTCCAATTTAAATTACATTCCCAAGGATTAGCCACCTTTTAGGACATTTTTCCCATGTAATATTTAAATTCCAAAGACTAGTTTATAATTTTTTTTCCAAATAATATTTATATTCCAAAGATTAGAATGAAAAAAAAGGATTTTATTATATTTTTAATGATAACCTTTCTTAAGGTAAATCTAAATATTAAAGAAAGGATAAATTTACTTATTTTCCCATAATATTCTCCTCCTTTCTCTAAGTAAATCTAATTATTAAAGAAATAATTTGATAATTTTCTCACAATCTTTTCCCCTTTTTGTCTACGTAAATTTTATGATTTAAGAAAGAATTTTCTAGATTTCCCCAATATTTTCCCCATTTTTTTTTCCATCTTTTCATTGTTAGGTTAACTTTAAAGTAAAGTTCAATGGTTTTTATATTTCAAGCCTTATAATAAAAATGCATAAGTCTAAAAATTATAAGTTTTTCAAACCATTCCAAAATTTCCCATCTTTAAAAACGTTAACATAAACATTTAGAAATAATTTTGAAGGTTTTGAGACTATTTGAAAATATTAAACATCAAAATTTCATCAAAGTGGAAATGTTTGTAATAATTCAATGAAGATAACTATTGATGATTTTTTTTTAATCAACTGTTATTATTTTTTAAAAATTCATTACATTGATTACAATTTATACATTTTAATTTTGGAAAATATTTTTCATCCAAAAAAGTGGCAACATATGTATAATTTTTCACCCAATTTATGTCAAAAACAACAAAAAATCATACCAAATCATTTATGTTGACATAAGTTCCTTTTGTCCACGTGTATAAATAATGATAGATATTTAACAATTTGAAAATTGGCAAAAGTAAATCTAAATTACACATATTTGTTTATAACCTTTTTAATATTATTGAATTGTGGTCATTCATTTTGAAATCTCAATCATAATGTCCCCCCTTGCACACCCCTCTTCATAAAAAGATTTTTTATTTCACAATTTAAGCAAATTTGCCTTCCTTTTTTGGAAAAAAAAAACAAAAAAACCTTGGGACCATTTTTGAATCCTTTTATGTAAAGATGTGAGACAATGAATTTTTATGAAAATACAAGAAGCACATGTGCATGCTAAATTTCATAAATATAAAAAATGAAAACACAAAGGATGAATTAATTGACAAAATGTCTCAATGAATTTGGCACTTTGTTATAGATCCATTAACATGACCTTGAAAGCTTGCCATCAAGAGGAGAGGACGGTTAAAATATTTAGAAACAAAAATGATGCATAATCAAACCATGGTTTCATATATATTATAAGGTTCACAACACCTTGAACTTAATTACGAACAATTATCATTCTCCTCTTTATAATATATTTTGTAGTTTCTTGTGAAAGTTATGTTGAAATGGTTCAAATGTGAAAATACAAAATTGTTAAGTTATGACTTTCAATTTTGCCAAAAGGTGCAATCATGTTAACATGAGCCAAAAGCAATTGTAACCCCTGTTTAATTTTGTGTTTTTTACACCAATTTTTTAAAAAAACAATTTAGTTTGAAAATAAGTTAATTTTTTTTTCACATTATCAATTTTAATATCTTACTTTACAAATGTCCAAAATATGAAATTATTTCATTAACATTTGAACCTTCAAAAGTAGTGTAATATCCATGTAACAATTGCTTTTAAACAATAAAATGACTTATAAATGGACTTGAAAAACTTTGAAAATGACATATTTTTGGCAAAATTTTAATAGAACCGTAACAAAATAGTACAAAGAATATTTTAAAAATTTTAAAAGATTTTTTTGAAAACTTTTTTTGAAAATATTTAAAGAATATTCCCCAAAAAACAGTCACCTAAGTGCGCAGTAGTGGTTTTGATTAACATGTCTGGACCCCAAATTATGATTCTTAGAGTTGATACTTTCATCATATTTTATCCAAATTGATCAATTTAAATATAATAGCCTCTTGAAAGATCTTTTCAATGTTATTTCAAATTCTTCAATCACAAATGATTGAATCCTTAAATTTTGTCATTTAAATGATGGAAAATCACTTTGGTAGTTTGATTCCTTACCATTCAAATGGCCAAAATTTCTAATACAAATCTTTGTTTTGAAAATGCAAACCCATTTTATTATGTTATTTTTTGAAACCTTTTAAATTAATCTAAATAAGGTTCAATCTGAAAAGATTTGGTTCTCAAACCTTGATCCAAAAATTTGAGACACCTTGAAATTTCCAATTCCCAAAATGAAAGTTTAACTTGTGAATTTTAGGAATGTTTCCCTTCAACTTTCGCAAATTCACTTCAAATGGGAATGTGAACTTGAACATTCTTACATTCACTTTATGTTTCAATCCTTTGTTGATTAATTTGATTATAACTAAGAAGCTATCAAAACTCTTTTATTCCAAAAATGACATTTTGTTCCCCATCTTTAGAGTTGATCATGCACCCAAGTTAAAGTCGTGACCAATTTTGCGCAATTATTAAAAACAAGGATAGAGCCATGGCAATTATAAACTTGCATATATATCCACTTACCCACTTAGGGTCAAAAAAAGTTTTAATTAAAGATTCTAAGAACTTTTGGAGGTCGAAGGGTAAGGAAATCTTGCATTCCAAATAACTATTGGCTTTGGAAAAGTCATGCCTTTCTTTGAATTCTTATTAGGCTTCATAAAAATTATGGTTGTTTTTTTCATGAATGAATGTGTGTTATAAGAGACAAGCACATGAATGGCACGTACATAACATTTCATCTTGATTTTGGAAAAAAAAATTCCCTTTTTTTTGGGATTTGATCCTTATTATTTTATGATGAAAAGGTTTGGTGTAAAACTATTGATCAAAAGACAACATGTGTGATTTCAATTATGATAATAACATTCATGTTTCATGGGCTAAGTCTTTAAAAGCTTTTTTTTTTAATTTTTAAAACCATATCTTTTGTTGTTTTTAGGAATTTTGAATACACCAACATTGAACACACATGTTGTCACTTCTTCCTCTTGTTTTGATTTGTACAAGTGGTGCATTAGGTGCAAAAGTTAGGTTTTATGATTTTTTTTTGTTATTTGATGGTCCATTTATATCAAATTTTTGTGTGCATGAATGTTGTCCTTTTGTTGATCATGTCAACCATGTGGGTGAGCCAATGAGACCATAAAATGGAAGAAAATGATTGTTATTTTTAGTTTCAAGAGGATGGAAATGATCATACATGGATGGAAATGGCTACTTGTATGCAAGAATTATTGGCAAGTGTTGCACATGTGAGGTGTGAAGTGTCTATATGAATCGTTATTTATATGTTTTAGTTTTAATTTTGTTGTCATGTGATGTTGAAACAATGGTGAGAAGTTTCTAGAGATGGATCCACATGGGGATATATGAAATCTTTGACTTTCAAATTCATGGGAAACATCACACATTCTATTAAGTCAATTTTCTTATTGGGTTTGAGGAAATGGTGATGTTAAATTCTTTCATGTTTAGTGTTGTTTTGTCAAAAAAAAGACAAAAATATTTTTGGGTGTAGGATGGTTAAGCTTTAATGGTCATTGTGAGTTAGGTGCCCTTTGATTTAGAAGAAAAACCCTACGTAACAAAATGGCATGGATGGAACCCATCCATAAAAAATATAAGGCAAATAAAAGCCCCAAAACACATGTCATGAACGCACATAATAATCTGGACACCATTAATATATTAAGAAAATAAAAGACCATAAGGTAAAAAGGTGTTGTTTGCCACAAATGGGTTAACGACAGAGGTACACTAACTATGATGTGTGGAAAAGATGATAAATGCTTCCCAAGTGCAATAACACGCTGAAAAGTTGTTATGGCCTGTGCACATTAAAGGGCTATGGACACACATTGATAATAATAAAAAATTAAACATCATGAGAATTAAAGAGGATTGCTAATGATGGGCTAGAGTGGCATGAGTAAAAGAAGTAAAAAAAAAAGGTCGAAATATGAATGAAAACAACCATAAATTTCTATGGCAAGGGGAATGAAGTTGTTTTTTGATGCACACTTTGCATATGATCATGTTTTTTCCTAAGTAACAATTGTCAATGCATGTGCTATTGTGATTGATGCATGTTGTGCCATATCCAAGCAAGTCAGATTAGGTATGACAATGTCCATTAAGGTCCAAAAACAATTTCTGATGATTAGAATATCGATTCATTGTCGAGTGTGGTGAAGGAAAAGGTGGGTAACCTTTTTTTATATGTGTGTTCCCCTTTCCAAAATAATAATTGTGACAATATTTTGAAGAATATTGTGGTTTGCGATGTGATCATTCTTGCATGGGGGTCGAAGCAAGTGGATACCTAAACTAACAATGGTCTGTCCATATTAATAACATGAAAGATGTGCAATAGTAGGATGTGGCCAACCAAGGTGGGTATGTAATGTTGTAAAGAAATGAACAAAAAACAAATGAATTGTAGGTGTGGTAGGACGAACTAATAACCAAACGCCCATAATTAGACCTACACAAGATTGAAAATGTGTTCATCTAGCATTTGAAAGGAACATCTATTAGAAATGTGGCAAACTTTTGTTTGTGTAGGTAGTTCGAAAAAAAACCTAAAAGTGAAGATACGATTGTACCAGAAGACTTTCAAAGGGAAGGACTTGAAAATAGAGAACCTGAAATAGTAAAATTTAGGTATTCCATAATGCCAATTTGAAGGGAAAGGTGCCACTTTTGACATGTGTCATCACATGAAAAAAAAGAAGGTGATCGTTTAGTTGGAAATGAGTGACAAATGCAAAAATGATTATAGCCCAACATCCCAAGAAGATAAGAGCAACAAGTTGAACCATTGATGAAAGGCCAAACCCCCTTGAAGAAATAGGTAAAATGATTTTGTGATGAACCAAATGACCCACCGTAACATTGAAAGATCCTACACCCAATAATTTCTATCACGTAGTTATGATACATGAAGCAAATTCCATGTAATGTTACAAAATATTTAAAGATAAGAATATGGTACACAATAAATAGCTTGGGCACTAGGCATAACAAAGTGAAAACATTGCTAAAGCTGCTTGTGGATTTATAAACATAGGGAGGTTTGCTATGGCGTTGAGATCCTCTTAAAGTGCTTCTACAACAAAAGATTCCACAAATGACATAGAACCCATTGGTGCATCTAGAATATGAAAATATATGATTTTTAAAAAAAAATTATGAAAGTGATACGGATGGGTTTAACTCCTATGAAGATCAACACACTTCGTCAACTAAATGAAAAATCTTAATGCTATAAACATTGCCTATAAGTGTAAAAAAACAAGAACCACATTTGAAACATGACCAACAATATGCCTATCATTGGCGAATGAAGGACAAACACATGTAGGGTGAATTGCTATAATAAGGCAGAAAGTGTGAAAATGTGCTAAAACAAACAACACTTTGCCCAAAGGATCCCCATGTTGTGTACTACATTCTAACAAAATGACTCTGGGATCCTTGTGTTGAGAAGCTTGTGAGAAATATAGTGGGGATGGACATGCATAAAATTGTTAGACAAATGGGAAAGTATCGATAAAAGATCACAATTTTTGAAAAATGGTTATTTATGATACAAACTTGAAGGCTAATCACTTGTAATACCACCCAATCTAGATGCAAATCCAAAATAACATGAACCCCATAGATCATTGTTTCACACCCACCTTGTGT
>Ga0116231_10014437_pt1 | contig 10614 bp, 9 predicted proteins | sample S1TSphgellanicum_2_FD_89695 | JGI IMG/M metagenome (GOLD analysis project Ga0116231, IMG submission 89695) | Host-associated microbial communities from peat moss isolated from Minnesota, USA - S1T2_Fd - Sphagnum magellanicum MG | ecosystem: Host-associated > Plants > Peat moss > Unclassified... | reverse complement strand
TTCCCTCATTTATTGCCATTCACTTCCCCCGCTCACGTTCCTCTACCCTCATCCGCTTTGTTTTTTTCTGCCCTCGCTCCCCTTCCCCAACCAACAAGCTGCAGGAGGATTACAATTTTTATTTTATTTTAAGTTTGTTTGGTTGTTTGTTTTCTTTTCCCCAAATTTTAGAATTTTCGCCACTTAGTCAATTTTTTAAAAGTTGGAAAATTTGGAGATATATATTTTTCTAGTGTAAATTCACACAAAATTGCAAAAGAAAACAAAAATTCCAAAAGGAAAGGTCCACCCGATTTTTTTCATTGGATACTTTGGGACCATGTGCAAATAAAGATTCACATTATTAGGGCATGGGAGAGAAGAGTTGAGGGGTATAGCCCCTCATAATTGTGTCATCTAAATTTATTTCCCACTCCCCCACCGCCCGGCCCTTTTTAATTTATATTTTCACTTTCTCCCTTCCTCTCACTTGTTCTTTTTTTGGAACAAATTTTCTGACCAAAAACATAATTTATAAGAAAATGGGCAGTTTGAGTAGCCAAATTCACACATGTGAATTTTAGCTGACAACTTAACAAAAAATAATCCAAAATAATTTTTATTTTCTTGGGCAACACATCATAAGAAAAATCTTGAAAAGTTACACTCACTCAAAAAAAAAATGAAACCATCAAAATCTCAAATTTTTAGGGCCATTTAAAATTTGAAAAAAAGCCAGATCTGGCTGTGTGGGCGTTTAGGGGTTAATGGAACATGACATTTGTCCGAGGGGAGTGTGAAATTTGTCTTATAGGTGTGAGACATTTGGTTTAGGGGTTTGGGATATTTGGCTTAAGGTTCGAAACATTTGTTGGGCCCTGTCCCTGGACTATCGCAGTGGATCCAACTTTTGGAAGTTTTCCCTTATTAAAATCGATTTCACATTACATGAACCGGTTTCTTTGGTGAAAGTGTTTAGACTATTTAGATTAGAACAAATTTTTTTGGTGTTTAGAGTGTGGACACAGTAGGTAGATGAACAATATCTTGGCTTAACATCTTATCTACTGGCAAGGCCACCATGTTTGTGATGCCTTGTTTTAAGGGCATGGGACATTTGGCTTAACGTTAAAAACATTTGTCATAGGGGTGAATGACAATTGTTTTGGGGTTGTGAAACATTTGTTCTAAAGTTTAAGCCATTTGCTTTAAGGGTGTAGGTCATTTGTCTTAGGGTTATGAGACTTTTTTCTTAGCTTTATATAACATTGATTTCAAGTTGGAATAACTTTGTCTTAAGGCATGGGACACTCAAAATAAGGATTGTGCTGCAATTGTTTCAGATTATGTGCCATATTTTTAATGTTTCAAATCACTTAGTGCAACAAATGTTGTGTTTGCCTAAGATTTCATATAAGATCTAGATCTATGGACATGGCATATTATTCACAAGAACCATATTCTTGGTATTTTATATTTTTATTGCCCCAAGTTAATGGACACCATGTGTAGATTTAGGGCGCACCCAATTTGATTGACGAATTGTTTTGAAGTCTATAGATTTTATTGTTGGTTTCTTCTCAAAATAGGAATGTTGGGTAACTGATTTAATCATGCCTCTTATCATTTTATTTATTTTGGGTTGTCACTTGCCTTTTTTGTATAAGGAGGTTTCATATCACTATGAATTGTAAAAAAATATTCATATAACTAATTTTCAAAATGAAATTTGTTTGATAAACATACAAATAATTAGCTTCAATTTTTTTAAATCGTATTAAAATCAAATTCTTAAAAAATTGATCTGAAGGATTATGCAAGAATTGATTAAAATAAAACATATCAATTTTAAAATAAATTAAAATGTTAATATAAATTTTTTTGTGAAATATAAATATTTAAAATTAATTTGATGTTATTTTTTAAAATTTCAATAAGGCTTTGATGGGTAATAATAACAAAAATCATAATGAAATTAATTTTTAATTGATTAAATTATTTATATTCTTATTGTTTTTTATGTTAATTTTTTTTATTATTGCCTTAAGATAGTAGACATGCATGTATGATTTTAGGTTTTACCAAGCATGAATGGGGCAAACACAACTAGTTTAAATGATCAACTTTGGGTAATTTCATAATTGCAAAGGAAGTGAAAAGATGAGAGAGAGAAGAATGTACAATATTTTCAAAAAAATTAGCTGAAAGGTAGAGATTATTAAATTACTTCTTTTTTTGCATGTCGGAAGGCATATACCTATTTCTCAACTTCATTCACACTAATGCAAGCAAGTAAACTCATGTCAAAGTCTTGTAAAGCTTTATTAAAAAACACATCATAGATTAACAAAATGTACAAAGGAATCAAATTAAGGAAAAAGGAGAAGTGACAGGACGTCAAGTTGGCTCAAAGAAAGTGTGAAAATCTCTCCATGTCCATTATCGACCACTTGTGGTAGGTCGGCCATATTTATACATAAAAAATTGAGGACTTGCAATAGATCGACCGTAGTGATGGGAGGTGTGTTTTGAAGCGGTGGAAGTTGAAAAATAGTTAAGCCTACAACTGTTGTTCAATTTAAGATGGAGGACATTTGCATTCTTTGTAATGTGATCAAAACTTTTTGACAAAAAAAAGTGCCAAGGTAGAAAGATGAAAGCTTTTTGGCCCTTTCAAGCTCCAAATGACAGTGGCACAATTGTGTAAAAACACATCAACATGTTTGTGCAAGCAACCAAATACCTCAATTGCAAAAGGAAGGAATTGATCAATGGGGTGTCAATTGTGATAGCTTCTTTTTTGGGCTTGAACTACATCAGAGGTAACAAATCTTTAAGTTGTGCAAGATCAGGGAAGTAAATCCACTTATGTTGGGTTAGTAATGACAACATCGACTAGGGTGCAAATGCCATTTTTGGTAAACATGATGTTGATTCGTCAACGAGAGGAATTGAATGTGATTGAATGAAACACATGTAATTGTTATTGTCCCACGTGGAAGCCAACATTTCTTGCAATGGTGGCAAAGGTGTCATGAATTACATCATAGATTCCAGTGCATTCGTTGCCATGAACACAACATAGGAGGTGGATACTCATAAGGTCAATGGGATGTGTGCACACACATTGAAAGATGCCTACAATTGAAGGATGGGGTAATTCAAGTCGCGTACGAAGTGTTATGGAAAAAAACTGGGGAAGATAATCAAAAGGTTGGGAATATTAGTCAAGTTGTAAGCCAAGTGCCCACCCTTGGGCCAGAACATGAAAAAACTCGAACATGGTGAGCCTCAGATATCATATTGAAGAACATGTTGGAAAATGTATGATGGTGTAAACGTTCCGAGATGGAATCTTGAAATTGAACCATTTGTTGCCTGATGAGTTGTTTAAATGGAAACACGCACATGCTTGGGGTGGTAAAAGGTCATATGTCGCTTTGAAGTGTTGCTCGAAAAGAAATGTGTTGTTGTCAACTCATGCTAAGGTATCAAGAAAGAAAGGACGTTGATCGACCATAAACCTAATAGTTATGATTGAAATGACAAAGGCCCAATTCTTTATATAAGTTGTTGGGGTGATGGTGGATGTTGATACGAGCCCGACGCCACCGAAAGTTATTGGGAGGGAGGCTTGTTTATGAGTTAAAGGTCTTTATGGGTTATCAAAGGATCTTGGACCCAAAAAATGTGCAAACATTTGAAAGAAGGAATAATCAAAGGAAATAAAGGATTTTGTGAAAGTGAAAAATGGAAATGTGCATCGTAAAAAATACGACGGGCATTGCACAAAAGGAATTAAAATTTTAAAGGTTACTTGAACATCACCCATTCTAGGGAAAAGGTCCACATGTTGAACAACATCTAAAAGGGCATATTTGATGAAGGATGATGTGAAAGTTAAAGTGCCCAATAAAACCTTCAAGACTCTAATTCCTTTGGATGGGCTAGTAAATTGGGATGGGGTATTAAAGTTTGGTGGCAAGCTAGATAGTGACCATGTTACACAATTTTGAGGTTGTATAAAAAGGCCTATTGCACGAAGTTTAGTCTTAAAATGTTCATATCCAAATGATACAATTAAAGAAGGACCTATTATGTGAATGTCATTTGCATTGGATGGAAATAGACAAGAGGGGAAATGATTAGTTATAGAATGTAAAACCCTAAAATGGGTTAAAGCGAATAATGCCCTTCCTGAAGGATCACCTTGACAAGTCCCCATGGGAGATGGATGATTATGACATCACCTTCATGATTATGATGACTATAAAACAAAAGATATTCAAATGCATAGAATGTATGAACAAAGGGGATGAGTTGTATGATGTCTCCACTTGTTGCACAAATTTTTTTGAAATATGATCCTTCTTAACATTGAATTGAAGGCCTTTGCCGTGTCAAACAAAATAACAACCCAATCAAGGTGAAGGTACATGGTGCACCTGATGTCATGGATTATTACTTCATAATTGCTTTTAATTGCAACTCCAAATTGGTGTGAGGAAAAATATGTTGCAAAATTTTTGTGGAATTAAAGGCATAAAGTGCGGCTTGTGAGTCGATACAATGTTTCCCCCATTACATTGGGATAAACTCCACCAAAAGGTTTGGTCATGGCTAAGAAGTGGGTCGCTCCAAAGACATGTGTAATTTGGAATGGAATGTGACCTTATGCAATATGAAAACAAAGTTGAAATAATTGAAGGAATCCACTTGTTGAATTTTTAGGTTGAAAATAATCCCAAATGTGTTCAAAAACCATCCCAAAAGGACCACTTGCCAATAAATGTGACATGCATTAGAACGTTAATTTAAAGGAATAAAAATAAAATCAAGGTCTTAGTTTGGCTCGTAGTCATCGAAGAAAAGTGGGAAGTAGCCATTTGATTTGGGGTGTAATGCAGTGAAAGTTGAGATGGTGTCAAAGGATGTGGGTGTGGGAAAAAATGGTGCCAAAACGTGAGTTACCCAAAAGTATTCCCTTGCACGTCCAAGGGTTAAACTATAGAACAAGTGTTTGTGAATTGGAGGATCATGTTGGGGAAAGGGATCGAGTTCAAATTAGTCAACAAAATTTGGGCCCGCAAAAAAAACTCCTCATGTAAGTTTTCCCAGTTGCCTACTAAAAAGCGCTTAAGTCAAATCCTATGCCTTATTGCCCCACCATGAAGGGGCAAAACAAGACACCATTAGGGTAGTAAATGCCAAATTACCACATTGTATGGGTCCTGTGCTAACTTATCCAATGGAGAACAAAATGCCACTTGTACATCATGTCGTAGAATGGTGGGGATGTGGTCATACAATCAAAGATGACAAAGGCTTAAGTGAAAGGACATGAGGACTTTTAATGTTGAAACCCATGTCCAAGCTTATGCAAGTGAGGTGGGAATAAAAGAAGGTATTGAACAAGGATGATCATAAGGGTTTGGATTGGATGAATTAGATGTTTAACAAGAACGTTGATGACAAACTAACCTTTGATTAGTAAATTGGCGCCCATAGGTGGGGCACAAGACTTTAAGTCGAAATTGAAGGCTTGTTGAAGAAATGGGGGTAGGTTGGGGGGTATGATCATGGCTATTTGTAGGGACCAATAGAGTGGAAGGGGAAAAATGTCCTAGTTGTGCATGATTAAGGGGGTTTGGGAAAGTGTAAGGTTGGGACCTCACATTCACACGAAGGGCTAGGGGCTGGTAGGGGGAACTAAAAGGTGGTGTGTGATTTGTTAAAATCAAAGGGGTAACTAGTGGGTGGTTTGTGGTTTACATGTGGGATGAGGTGGAGGATAGGTTAGTGATGGTGCATGATAAAGTAAATGGGTGATGGGAACTATGAGGTTCGATGAAACATGATGAATTGGGGGACATGGGAAATTTTGTGCCCATGAAGTAGGAAGTCTACTATGAACACGAGTCCCATTTTCAAAAAATGGCCTATCATTACAAAGCAATCTTAAATTTGCAAAGCTAATCACATAATACTAAATGAAACGAAAGGAAAAAGATAAAAAAGTTTCTAAAGAGTCCTTTGCAAGGGCATTATGCTAAGGCCAAACCTTAACTTTGTTATAAGCCTAGGTGTCATGATCATTAATCTATTGGATTTAATAAGACCTAAACACTTTAATATCGAAATATTAGAATGGGACCTATTTGCACAATTGCAAATAGGTCCCACATTTTAAAGATTACCTATTTCAACATGGTAATTTTAAACCTTTAAAGCCAACCACATAAAACTAAACAAATCAAATGGAAAAAAATAATGAATTATCACAAACAAACAAGCCATGTTTCAAAAGATAGCTGAATTTTAATTTTGCCATAACCTTCAACACCATCATCCTTACTTTATTAGGTTAAACACAACTTATACATTTTTTAAAAAAATTATTGTGCAAGAATTAAGGGGCTTAAAAACGTTTAATCTTTTATTCTTTAGACTACCCAACTAATGTAACACCCAACTTCAATAACAAAAAAACACCCTAAACTCAATCTTTTGCTTAACAAAAAACACCCTAGACTCAATCTTTTGTTTAAAAAAAGCCTATAAAACATATTATTGGTGAATGACCAACCATTAAGTATTGATGCGTTCACACTTACAATGCATTTTATTTATTTATTTATATTTATTCCCCTTCCTTTGCTGCTTTTCCAAGACTGTGATAAAAACCAAAAAAAAACACCAAGATTATGGCGAAGTCTTTTTCTTTGTAATAAAAACTTTCTAATGTGTTTAATTTGTAAGTAATGACTATAATGTTGTGATAAAAAAATTTCTAAACTTTACGAAAATGTTACAAAAAAGGACCCACCACAAAACAAAACCCAAACAAAAGAAAAGCAAAAAACACAAAACCATCTTCCCTTAGCCTCTTCACCTTTGTTGTCTTGTTGCATGTTGATATCGGTGTTGTTATCGTCATTATCCTCCTCCTTTTCTCCAAAAAATGGTTACTTTCATATGTCCCATCATGCCATGAAAATCTAGAAAATAGATTTACAACTAATCCCCTCAATGGAACTGTAATTGGACTACCAACAAGGCCTCTTATACTAAAATGGAACTGGAACCCTTCTTTCATGTTTCCTAAGGCCCCCAATTGCAAATGTTTTTTCTTTGTCTTTGTTTGTCCCTCATTGTTTATCATTGTTTTTTTCCTTTTTTTGCATTGCATTAACTAGTGAACACAAGGAAGCAACAATAATAGTGGCAGCAAAGCTATTGTTGCCACTACCATTGCCACCCAAATTGTAGCAAAACTTTCATTACCACTAGCACTACTTTTTGTTCATTCAAATTTTTTGAAAAATGGGTGTGCACAGATTGCTAAAAGTAGAACTTCATTTTGTGCACACAATTTCATGAAGAGACCATTGCTCAATATTGGACCAAACCACATGCATCCCCATAATTAATCATTAACACCACAAAAGCCTTATTCTATTACATTATATAAGTTACACCTTCAATGGAAACTTATATGACAATAGACTTAAATAAATTACTTTTCAAAAAATATTTTTAAAAATATAATTGTAAGCTTCAATGTTAAAAATATTTTAATCCCAAGCCAAAATAATAAAAATATTTTAACCATGGGTCTAAATGCTAGGCCCAAGTGTTAAAAATATTTTAATTCCAAGCCAAAATGATAATTTTTTTAACATCTTAAATCAAGATAATTTTTTTAAAAAATCCCTTAGGCCTACATAGATTTTAACCTTAAGCCAAAATATTAAAAAGATTTTAATTTTAGACCTTCACATTAAAAATATTAAAAACTTAAATCAAAATAATAAGAATCTTTTAACCCTAGGCTTGAATAGGTTCTAACCTTTACATTTAAAATAGATTTTTTCTTTAGGTTTAAAAAGATTCTAAACTTAAGCCAAAATATTAAAACATTTTAAACTTAAGCCTACATGTTAAAAGAAATGCAACCTTAAGCCTAAGCATTAAAAATATTCTAATCCTAAACCAAACTATAAATAATTTTTAAACTAGAGATTAAATTATTTTTAAACATTTAATTGTAGGTCAAATTTCAACCAAAGAACAAAGTTTTAAAAAATTTCTAACCATAAGCCAAAATGATGAAACCTTACCAAACTTTATAAAAAGAAAGCACCCAAAGAAAGGGAGAGAAAAAGAAACAAGGGACAAGGACCAAAGTCTAGGCAAGCAAGCAACCCAAATAAGGTAGGCCACAAAGAGGAAAAGGAACTGCTAAGAACCAAACCCTCCATTAGTCACATGAAGCATATCAATTAAAGAGAGGGGAGGTAAACCAAAAAACTCCAAGCCTAAACAAACCTTCCCCTGCAATAACAGTTCGTCTCAAGATTGAGGCGCCCTACATTCTTTGTAATGCCACTAACATTTTTTGTCTATAAAAACAATGTAACACCAATAAAGGAGGGCCTTTGGTGCCCTTTGTTGTCCACACCATGTTAACACATTGATGAAGAAAATTGTTAGCCTATTAGTGAAGACACCCAAAGACCTCTATGGTAAGAAGGAAAAAACAAATTTGTTAAACAACAGTCATAATAAAGTCTTTTTTTCACTTGCGCCACTAATGTCATAGCCACCCCACAAGAAAAAGTCTCATGTGATACTAAGTTTGTTCAAGTGGGGTTGGCAATGACGACATTAACCAAATGAAGACTGAAGAGAAGAAAATGGAAGAATGTGGGTTTGCTCCCGCAAAACATGAAACCCTACATTTTTCACAATGGATGCAAAAACATCTCGAATGACATCATAGGATGTGATCTTCTCCCCACCATGGGCACAACAGAAGAAGTGAATCCCCATGGGGTTTAACAATTGACTAAAAATGCAATGTGTTGGACCGAGAACTAGAGGATGGGGGAGGCCTAATTTAATATCCAACATAGAGGGAAAAATATTAGAGGGTAGATGAAAACATGGGATTACAGGGTGAGCACACAACAAAGTTTTTGAATTTGACCTTGCACATGATCTCAAGCGTGCTTGATGCGAATCAAAAGACATGTTAAAGAGATATTGAAAAAAGAATGGTCGTGCAATTTTTTTGAAATAACTTCCTAAAGTCGATTTGTTCCCTTCTTTACAAGCTGCCCAAACGGGGGTAAACATGTTGTAGTTGTTGGGGGAAAAAGCTCCCAAGACAACTTCAAGTGCATTCGGAAGGAGAGCGAACCCAAACTGTTCGCATCCATAGCCTCTAATAAGAATGGACACGAATCTAACAAGAATCTAAAAGCAACGACTGATGCTACTAGTGGCCAACTTCCCAAGAAAACCGTTGATGCAATGGTCTATGTTGAAATAAGCTCTATGCCTCCATTCAAAATGGGGAGCAAAATTTGTCAACACACCAAAGGGGCCTCTAGACATTCAAGAAAGCTTGGACCTAAAAGCCTCTCAAAAACTTGCATGAGGGCCAAATCAACAAAATGAACTATTATTGAAAGCTCGAGAAACACGATAAAACATGAAGCAAATAAGAAGGCCTCTAAATAAAATCTTTTAAAAGTTTTTGAGCCTAAGCCAAATTGCTCAGAAATTCTAACTTTAGACCATTTTCATTATGTTTTAGGATGTACAATACTTAGTCTTGGATAATCTTGGAAGCACTTTTCCATTAGTTTTGTATGATGAGATGAATATATCTTAAAATATGTCCTAAGGTTGAACCCTAAGCCAAACAAAACTATATTAAGGTCCAAACTAAAATTGCTTCCAGTATGGCGCTTTTGGTAAACCCTAACTACTTGCTGGGCCATACAAACAAGGAATGAGTCAAATTTAGCTAGAGGTCAGACGAAAAAAACCCAAAAAATAGACCTTTGGGGACTCATCGTCTAAATATGGCCACTTCTAACTCTTGTTCAGTCATAATATGACGACTGCACCTTTTTTTTAATATTTTTTTTAACTGCATGGGAATTTTTTTAAAAAAAAGGGTGGTTGCTATGTGAAATTTCGCCCAAGAAAACACTGAATGGCTGCCTATCCCACCTAGGAAAAGTGCCAGAATAGGACACACAAACCAGTTTTGTACGAAGAAAACCCCTTTGTAGACCTGTTACCACCTTACGGAACCTGCGTGGAATTGGCATGTTCTATCATATGGGCTAGAGTGAAACAACAGCCACCAATGCACCAGTTCAAGATGAGGCCGTTCAAGCCGTTTTGGGGATGAACCAAAAACACATCCTCTTGCCGTGCCCAGGGATTTTTCAGCCCCCTTCTCTGCCCCAAAATTTTCCCCTCCTACCTACCTGTACCCTCCTACCTCCCTCACCTCATTTCCTACTCACTCCATCTCCAAAGCTTAGAAGAGCTCATGAGCTTAAGTAGCATAGAGTTTCGAAGAGATATAGACACAAGGCTTGAGGAAGGTGAAGAGGTCAACGTTGAAAGAATTTGGAGAGGAAAAAGCAAGGAGTGCTTCATCCCAAATACAGAAAGGAGAAAAGATTACCTTCTTTATATTTCTTTTTTTTCTCTATGATCTTTTTTTCTTTGTGGTTTTTTTTTTTTTTTTTTTTTTTTTTTTTTTATTTTTTATTTTTTTTTTTTTTTTTTTTTTTTTTTTTTTTTTTTTTTTTTTTTTTTTTTTTTTTTTTT
>Ga0116231_10014436_pt1 | contig 10614 bp, 11 predicted proteins | sample S1TSphgellanicum_2_FD_89695 | JGI IMG/M metagenome (GOLD analysis project Ga0116231, IMG submission 89695) | Host-associated microbial communities from peat moss isolated from Minnesota, USA - S1T2_Fd - Sphagnum magellanicum MG | ecosystem: Host-associated > Plants > Peat moss > Unclassified... | reverse complement strand
TGTGTGTGTGTGTGTGTGTGTGTGTGTGTGTTTTGACAAGGTTTGATGACATTGGTATGTGTTTGTCCTTTTTGAAGAAAAAGGTAGAAAAGAGTTTCAAAACTTTTTTTTAATTTAAAAAAGAGCACACTCACTATTTTTTGTGGTTTTACAAGATTGTTCTATGTTATTGTAGAAAAGAGCTTCAATTTGTGTTATTTTGAAAAGAAAGTTAGAAGAGAATTTCAATTCCAATTTTATAAAAAAAATTTAGGCAGATTTTTTGTGTTGTTTTGAATAAAAAGGATATTAAATTCAATTGATTTGAAGAACGCTGTTACAAAATTTTGCAATCCTATGCAAGGTTGGTTCTTGATCATGGTGTCCACTATACAATCATTCTACTCATATATTGCAATTTTTTTTCATGCAAAAGAAATTGTTTACATCCTAAAATTAATTTGTTACAAACAAAAGGGTTGTTACTCAAGTTGTTTAACCTACTTTAAAGCACTTCTTTTCAAAGGAGCTTAATTATTTTGGGTTGAGGCTTCAATTTTGATTTTGTATGTGTGTGGTGTTTTGTGGAAGATACAGGTTGTTAGAGGATTTAATTGTTTCTAGGAGTGGATGCAAAGTCTACATACTAATCATTTTATAGGGGTTGGTAGACATGGCATTCTTTGCAAGTATGATTATGTACCTACATAACTTGGATTAAACATTGCATAGTTATGTTTCATGATTCATACAAAATTATCATGGATCTTTTTAGGGATTGATGGTTTTGACCTACTTTAGACCATCTGAAATGGGAAGATCATGATAGTGTATGCAATATTAGATGTTGAGATGTCACACAATTGTTCTTTTCATTGTTGTGATTTGAATATAAGGCAAATGGGCAAGATTATGTCTATTTCTTTCAATACATATTTAGTGTATTGAAGTTTGAACATGTGCTAAATTTTACAAATCTATTTTTTGCATTATGGTTTGGTTTTTTTAAGGTTTATGTGAAAGGTTTTTAGGGTTTTGTTTCTAGTTTAAAAGGCTTGTCATTGGGGTTTAGGTTTTATTAGCTTTAATTTTATAGTTTTAGGGGTTTTGTTTTGGGTGTAGGTATTTGTCATCAGGGTTTTTATATTTCAAGGTTTGCCTTTAAATGTTTATAGGGTTTAATTGTTTATTGATTAAGTCATAGGTTTTTTGGTATGGTAAGGTATGTTTATGGGTTTTAAAGGTTTATTGGGGTCTATTTAGGTTTTCGGGGTTTTCCATGAAGGTTTAGGCTTTTTTGAGGATTTAAAATGCCGATGTTTAGGGTTTTAGTTTTTTAGGGTTAGGATTGTTGATTGGATATTTTTAGAAATATACATAATCTGCTTTAAATCTCCTTTACAAGCATGGTATTGGTTTGGCCATTTACACTTAGATAGATTGGGTTTTTGAGAGGTTTATTTTACGTAAAATAAGTAAGCAAAGCCTTTGTAGGCTTTGTTTTTTATATATAATTTTCACAGTTGACAGAAAAGTTATACTAATCATGTAGAACAAATGCAGTCGTGTCAAGCACTCATCATGGATTTCTCCACAAGATGCATGATGCATTGTGTTTAGTTTGATATCAAATATGGAACATTTTTATTTTCTTATGGAATCACAAGCAAGTGCCACACATCAACATTAAATTTATTTCAAGTTTTATAATTTAACAACTAACAAAGGTAATGAAAAAATAGAATATTCATTGACTTCTTGTTCAATCATTGCATTTTAGTTGGTTGGTTGTTGCATACAATGTGAATTTTGGTGTGTACAATTCAAGGAGAAAGCAAATTACACAATTTATACTAAGCATTATCTAAAAGAATGTTGACATGACTTACAAAGTGGAGTACCTTATTCATTGTTCCAAGAGGAGATCTTGAAAGACTAGCTACAAAAGACATTGAAGGTATTGAAAATAGAGATTTTGAATGTAGTTGACTTAGGTATGTATGTGTTATAGTGTGTTAAAGTCTTGACACAATTGAAAACCACTGATGGACATGCACATGAAAATGTGCTAATTAAACAAAGGCCAAGACTAATTGATGATTCTATGTTCTCATTTCTTGTTAACCTTTCTCATGTTAGTTCTTTTCTTGAAGACGATGTAGTTCGATTAAGTAGTCGTCATTCAAGTTTTGTATTTGGTTGTGAGTGTATCAAATGAACCCCTTTTAAAGAGGCTGGAATATATAGACCAAGGCTAAAATGATGCAACAACAATATAATAACATTATAAATATGGCCAAATAATTGAAGACAAATAACAATGAGTAAGATGCATTTCTTATGAAGCAAGATGCATTTTTTTTGCTCCTTTAAACTAAATCTTAATCATGAAAAACACAATGTTGCAAAGATCATGAATCTTACAATGAGTAGATATCTAGGTTGCATTATCAATGATGAGTTCAAGCAACAATTGTAGGCAGTAAATGTTTTTGTAACAACACTCCTATTTACAAAACCATGCATTATCACCACTATCTCCATTGTTGTTTTGGACATGCTCATAAAAATACCCATCAAAGCTGGGCTCCAAGCTTTGGCTCCATAGGTCATTGCTTCTGTCTCTATTGTTGTGGACATGCTTAGAAAAACACACACTGAAATTGAGCTTCAAACTTTGGCTTTTCATTTGTGGTGCTTTGCTAGTGATGCTCACACATTGTAAAAGATAAAGTGATAAAAAGAAGTGTTTGATTGTGTGAAATAGAATTTGCCTCACAGACCTTTTTGGAGCTTTCATGGGCTTTGGGTTTGGGCACTTTTTATAAAGACAAACACATAGTGTTATTGTGAAATCTTGGAAAAACTTTGGAAACCTAAAAACCTTGTTGAAAAAAAACACACACACACACCTACCTCTTGCTCGAAAAAGTTGAAAATCTGTTAGTGCTAAGTTGTTTGATTAACCCTAGTGATTTGTTTGGAGAAAACTTTTGCCTTATCATGGATTTTAAACTTTGTAATATATTTTTCAATTTGACCAAGATGGGAATGTCTCAAGAACATTGTACAAGCTATATTGGTTGACATTGTGCATGTTCTTTGGTTGATAATTCATTGGCATGCTTAGCAATCACAAACCCATAAAATTATAACATGTTGAACAAACCATTTGATTACATGTTAAGCCAACATTCAAACTCCCAAGTGGCCTGATTAAGTTAGTTTCCAGGATTTATACTTCAATTATGTCTATTCTGCGCCTTTTACACAAAAATAAATATTCTTTTTATTGACTTGTACATCACAAGAGTTGCACAAATTTTGATAAATACAAGAGACTAAAAGAGGTCGTCAAGTGAGTTAAGACATTGACAAAAATGGAAGAAATCTCTTTGGTTGGACAAGTGCATTGGTATCGGCTTGAAAATGTTGCCTTTGACCAAATTTTATTATTACAATAACCTTTTATATCACTTTGAATTGTTTAATAGCATTATAATCTAGGACCAATGTTAAACAAATAACCTTAAATTTGACATCTGGGTGATTGTGAACAATTTTTGGAAGGTTCTATCTGAAAATAACAAGGTATAGAGGTGTTGAAATGCTCACTAGGTCACCATAACTCAACAAAACTATACATGTTTTGATATGTTTGAAGATCATGATTAATAAATTAAAAGGGTTAATTCATGCTGAATTCAATTGTTGTTGTGATTCAAAGATTAATTTGAAGAAATTGAGTACAAAACATTCACTAACAGCTGTTGAGAAGTTCAAACAAAAATCATATTATGTATCAGAGGGGATAGTGTGTAAGGAGAAAAGAACTCTGTTGTGTGGATGTTGTCTGGTCATAGGCAATCTTGGGTTTTAGGAATCAAGTAGGAGTTAAGAGCAAAAGAAATTTTGCTTCTTGAACAATTTAATTGCATTTGGATTGCCAAATAGCCTTTCAACATGAATGTTATTATACATTAGTGGGAAATTGGTTTGTAGGTGTGGATTTGAAGCAAACGACTTAAGGCATAATAAACAGCCTTTGTGTAAGGTCAGGAGGACACATAGATTGCAAGCACAAAACATTCTACAAAACATACATTTTCTAACACTACCTATCAAAATGGTTTGAACATTGTGTCTTGACCAACTTCATAATAAAAAGTGCTTAATCTGCCCATACTCTGGGTGTGTTTACTGGGTTTTAGAAAAAGATAAGGATCACCAAGTGATTGCATGCTTTTCGAATACCAGAACATTTGCATTACAGACTCTAGTGGCACGGACCATCATCACATTAGACACTCAGCCCGTGACCCTTGGAAGGCCTACAACAACACGACTATTCAAGGAATGCAACCTTGACATGATAGGAAATCTTGACCTCAACTTCTAACTGAATGCAGCAAGTGCAGAAAATGCTGTGAACACTTTGAACACAATTTGAACACTGAGATGTGTCACATTGAAAGGGATGTGAAATATGCACAGTACCTTGGGGCCTCAAACATAAAGTTTGGAAGAAAACAAACATCCTCAGGTTGTTGTCATCATGAAAATGTTTCCAAGACTCCTGCCAGAGTTGCAACATGGTACTTGGTTCCCACATTAGGCAATGAAGAGCAAAATTATGGCTGAACTTGGCAGAATGACATCTGGTTTGGAAAGAGGACCCAATAACCCACCAGGCTTATCAGACTCTGACACTGACTCATTATCAATCTGCACAGTACTTCACAGTTCGAGGCACTCAGATGCTAACATTGCCAACAGCTGAGGAAAGACTAACTAATCAAGTAACACCAATTGCTGTTGCTGCTATCCATGTACATCATCATCAAGCTGTCATCTTAGAGCAATGGGTTCTAAAATTCCTGCGCTGGTAATACTGGCATCCAGGCCTCAACATTCCAGACTTCTTGAAAAAGGGCATTCAATAATGGAGCCACTGAGAGAGCTGAGCAGAAAGCTACAATGAAGGAATTGGAGAAAGGGGTGGGAGCTGTTGCTACTGGGAGCCCAGATCCACCTTGCTGAAACGCTGTAGTTGTAGCTCATAGCCTGTTGGAGAAAGTGGTGGGAGCTGCTGCTGCTGCTGCTGATGATGGGCACCCAGATCCAGCTTGCTAAATTGCTGTTTTAAAAGTTCATAGCCTGTTGGAAAAAGAGGTGAATGCTGCTGCTGGGGCCCCAGATCCCACTTGCTGAACTTCTTTTGTGGAATGTCAAAACCTGGTGGAGAGAGAGGTGGCAGCTGCTGCTGATGTTGGTATGATAGTCTCTCCACCTCCTTCATCAAGGCTTCACTGTGAGCTGCAAACAGAAAAGACACATGCTCAGACAATGTTTCATAACTTTCACATTTGTCCATGAGACTAATGTCCCAAAAACCAAAACCTTCATTGAGTAACAAGCTGATAAAGTCTACAGGAAAGTCTGCCTCTAAAGCCAAGGACAGAGCTTGGGCATGGATTGAAGATCTGAACCCAAGCACTTTCCTGCAAGCAACAAGCTGTCATGAGACTGCAGAATACAAAATACAAAAAAATACTCACCTTCTTTGATCCGTTGGGTTTGTCCAAGAGTTGCCAACTTTTGTTTCAGGATAACGTTTTCAGCAGTCATCACTGCTCTCCGATGATCATACAAACTGAGCTGCTGTGAAAGAGAGGTGACCTCAGTCTGCAATCCAGGAGAAGCATCCTCAGGATCAAAAATAATATAGATTCAACTTGACCACACCTAGGTTAGAATCAAAACTACTGCACGTATATTCTTCAAGGTGATGGTTTGCATACCTGTAGTGCATTCACACTCATTTCTAGCTCAGAGATATACTGCAACTTCCTCACCCGCGATCTCTGAGCTGATTGCCTGTTCGCAAGAATCCTGTGAAAGAATGCTGCAGTCAAATCAATTATATGCTCTAAAGACCATGCTGCATGGAACCCAAGCCAGCTCACAAGTACTTAGCATAGTAATCATTGCCAGAAATGAGGACAATTTACCAGACTCAGAATCCTAGTCAGCCCAGATATACTACCCTTGAGGGCAAATTGCACATCAAAGGATCACACATTAGAACAAGCAAAAATGGGCTGTACAAAGTACAAAACCATGTCAAAAGAGTGACAACAGATACAATTGAAGTGATGAGCAAGAATGGCCTTTCCCCATATTCACAATAGAAGTGCCTGTTCATAAACAATCTTGTCATCTGAGAGACACAACTCAGCTGGCTAGAATCACTTCATGTTCTATACATTCCAGGAAATTGGAAAAGTTTCCCTCTTTAACCAATTCACAACCCTTGAGGGAAGGCCAGAAACACTACCCTTAAAGCAAAATGCACCCCAAAGGATCACACATTAGAATAAGCAACAAAGGCTTTACAAGGTACAACATTATGACAAAAGAATGAACATTACATTGAAGAGTGACAATTTAGCCATCTTGACATTAGAAATCATACTGTACACATACAAATATAGTCATCTGGGATCCACAATCAGCTGGCTAGAATTTCACAAACCTAGCTTAATAATATTTGACTAATCAAATTCCAGACCATCAGAATGCTGGTTGCAGCGGCAATTACAAAAGAGGTCCTGTCCTGTAACTGATTGCCAGAGTTAGCAAATAACTGTACATGAAACTCACCGCTTTGCTTTCTTGGGATCCAGACTCGGATCAATCTGCTCAGATGTTGTTTGTGTATCCTCCTGTTGTCCTTGGTGAGAACAATCACCCTCCCTCATGTTTGGAACTTGAGCCTCACTTTTACACTTCCCCAGGCTTACTCTCTGCTCATCATTGGATCCTTCACTGTGGCTATTACTATCAGAAATACTCTCAGCATTTACATTGGTTGGCTTTTGTTTTCTCAAATTTTCCCAGACTACTGTATTGTTTGAAGAGCCATGGAGTGAGTTCCTAAGCAGATGTCTCATGCCCCTCTCCAAGGTCCAGTTGTCACCAGATGAACTGGGTCTCACTGCATTAGCAATCATAGCCCTAGAGGCCACAGTACCCTCAGCTCCCTGCTTGGGTTGCCTCTGGAAAGGTTCCATCTTGGCAAGCACAGAAACAAGCTGTTCTTCGTCCAGCCTATTAATGCTGCAGATAAATCAACCCATCATGTCAAAATTCCATTGAGCTCTATATTGCAAGCCCTCTGAGATTTGGAGAGACCCAGAGCCTTCTCACATACCCAGCACAATGTAGACTGCATCTGCACAGAGTTGGTAATTCTTTTCTGCTACAATGCCAAATTTGCTTGAGGTTTTTATTGGAACCCAGGTCTATATTTCCTTGCAAATAATGAATGTCTGCTGAGATGGCTCACCTGTTGTAGTCTGGAATCACATTCCTCAACATATGAGCACCACGAGCACCACACACGTATTCCTCCTCAGCAGTGGATTGGCCTGCAACAATGCTTTTGAAGTCATAAGGGCTTTCCTGGAATGCAGCTGAATCACTAGAAGATCGCCGATGTGAGCCCTTCTTAACTGTAGCAACAATATCTCCATCAGGTGACTCCAGAATCTCCTCCAACCATGGACGCTGCAACTGTGGTAGATACCCAGCAGAAGGGGTGCGTTTGTGGCTGCTGCCATGAGATGGGAAGCTTGAATGCACATTGAATATGTTACCACCTTCAAACAAGCTTGATCCCCCAAACATTGAGTAACCAGGGCTTTTCGGCGGCAAGTGTGCTGAATTGCTCATGGGATGAGACCAGTCGATCGATCGTCCCTCCCCTCTTCCTGAAGAAAGGCTATCCATGCTGATAGACAGATCGCGACAATGGGGCATACAACCTGTCCAGCAGCAGAAGTTGATGAGAATCAGTAGAAGAAGAGAAGCAGCAGCTGGAGGATTCGAGTGCTCCATGCCCTCCTCCTCCAAATCTGATAAACAGTACAAATGAAAGTCTAACTAAACACTCTTGGAGTATCATGTACAGTTTCTATGCAAAGCAAAGAGTCCATCAGGCATATGATCACCAAATAACAAGTCTGTGCACCATTTGGTCAGTCTACCTGGTGTACAAGCAATAAAACATGACACAAAAGCAGCAATATGAAAAATTCTAAAAACTGAAAACATACAGAAGTTGCTTGCAAATCACAATGTTATTACAGCTTTTTTCTCATGGCATACATACAGAGAACAAGGCAGCATGTGTAGATGAAACTGAAATTAGGTCAGCAATCAGCAAATTCCATAAGCTTCAGCAAAACAAAAGCTGAACACATGAAATGGTGAAACCCCCACCCAGCCACCCACACACAGCATGCAGTTGGAGCAAGCAACATCACCTTCCTCTAGTCGCTGAATTTTGCATATTGGCATTTTGCAAAGGCAGAGGAGGAATGGCTTGTGCAGAGCAAATACAATCAGCAGCTATCATTACAAGTAAGGATCAGGAACATGAAAGTGGAGCATCCCCAGTCTGTTGCAGTAGTCACTAACCTTGTGATAAAGAGGCAGATCAACACAAGAGTTTGTGTTGGGTCAGATTGAAAAGAGAGAACTTGGACAGTCTGATGATTGATTAGAGGGAACTTTGATCAAAAAGTGAGGTTCCACTCTTCTCTTGTTGCTCCTCCATGCAAACGCCAATACATACAATAATCGCTATTTGGTGAAGCAGCATTTTCTCTTTTGTTTCTTCTTCTTGCAGGCATGCAATCCTTAGAATGCTTGCTTCCGTGAAGAGCAGCGGCTTAGTTTCTCCAGTAACAGATCCCTTCAACTGTAATCACAAAGAAAGAATCACTCCTGCTTTGGATTTATGCCCTTTATTATCTGATGCGCGCTGCATCCACATGCAAAAACGTATGCTTCTATCTTGATAAGATTCACAATAATTCAGGATCGACATCTTGGAAGACACCCTTGGCAGTCATCACCAGTAGTCCGTCCCCCTGAGGAGGCAACAACAAGACGCCCGACCGAGAGAAGCTGAAAGCGCTCGACCTGCGACGACAATTGTCGGAGGATCTATTGCTTGCCCGTATGTGCTACTGCAGCGTGTCTGGATCGATATCAGCGTTGTTTCTTCTGATCATCACCTCCGCTTATTCATCGCCATCACTTTTTCTGCAGACTAAGTTTCACGAACGACGCTGTCTCATTGTTCTAATCAGAAGAAGCTTCCAGCATCAGCCACTGAAGAACAACAATATCATAATACGAGGAGAACACTTCTTCCAAGGACGAGAGAGAGAGAGAGAGAGAGAGAGAGAGAGAGAGAGAGAGGTGTTGGCAACAACGCCTGGCTTGGCCGAGGGAAGAGAGAGAGAGAAAAGAACCATCGGCGTTGTGTTATCGTTGCATCCCAAAATTGTGAACTCTCTTGTTCCAGAAGACCGTTATTCCTGGCGGAAGTCTTCAAATGTACGCGTTCTTTCTCTAATGGCTGTGCTTGTCGTTGTCGCTATAGAAGAACTGCAGCGGCAGCGAGAGACGCTGTCTTCTCTCTTCTCTCCAACATGAAATTGCTACTTGTAAAAGACTACGTAAGAACGCAAACGAACAAACGGGCGCCACGCGCATACACAGACGAAGTGCACAAGCACTTCAAAAAATCAGCTCAGCACTACACCAAGTTCTCGATGTGCATCACACATGAAGAAGACATCTCTATCTCTCTCCCCCCCCGCTGCTTCCAGTGACTTTCGAGAAGAAGAAGAAGCAGCTCCTCCAATGCCACGAACTGAACTTCTCAAAGACTACATTTCTAGCTAAAACCTCGAACATCGATCGCGCAACAAATGAAGTAGATACTTAATCTTCTTCAAAATCGTCTATACAAAGGTCGTCCTACCAGCAGCAGCAGCAACAGCATCGGATCAGTTGTAAAACCTGTCGTCGCCACAGCTCCTCCATACCTCACTAGATCAACATCGTCATCGTCATCGTATATTAGTACTCCGATCGCCTCCTCGCAATCATCAAGCTGTCCTCGTCATTGCTCAATGGCCTCAGAGACGACAACAGAGACACACTACTGCTACATACACACACCAGTAACAACAAAAACAAAATCACGAAAGAAAGAAAGAAAGAAACGCCTAAAACTACAAAACCTCCCACTAACTCTTCTTCTTTCCTATTTCATCAAGCCTTTCCAAATCTTCCTCCTCGTCAGGAAGAAAGAGAAGCCAAAACCACGACGCCTCCTCCTCCTCCTCCTCAATCCCTCCCTCAACAACACTACGTCTCACCTCCTCAAAGACCTTTGGTAAGAGAAACAATCGCATCGAATCCCTCTCTCCTACTTCGCCTCCTCCTTCCACAACCAGGATTCTTTCTTTCCCCAAACCTCAAGCTGCCACTCCCACTCCATCACGACTTCCAACACACTACTAGACTCTCTCCTTACCCAAAAAGCTCTCAAAATCAGCAACACATAAGAAGAGGAGAGGAGAGGCGACAAAACCACTCACAAGCATCAAACCAAGGCAGAAAAACAGGAAAGGAGGAAACAGAAGAAGCGACAACAACGCTTCCCTCTCCACTTACTCTCCAGAAAACAAACCAAGAACAAAACAAACAGAGCACACTGATTGATACTGCTGAAGCACATGGGCTTGCCATGAAGAACAAGCCCCCACCGCACAC
>Ga0116231_10014435_pt1 | contig 10614 bp, 8 predicted proteins | sample S1TSphgellanicum_2_FD_89695 | JGI IMG/M metagenome (GOLD analysis project Ga0116231, IMG submission 89695) | Host-associated microbial communities from peat moss isolated from Minnesota, USA - S1T2_Fd - Sphagnum magellanicum MG | ecosystem: Host-associated > Plants > Peat moss > Unclassified... | reverse complement strand
CTGCTCGCCGGCCTGCGCTCGCAGGAGGAGACGCCGGCGCGCACCCCCTGGTGGCTGCTCGCCCTGCGTCTGACGGCCGCCGGCCTGGTCATCATCGGCCTCGCCGGCCCGATCCTGGGCGCCGGCGGCCTGAAATTTTCGACGCATGGCACGGCGCTCCTGGTGATAGATGACGGTTTTGCCTCAGGCCCGGACTGGCCGGCGCGGGTCGGTGCCGCGCAATCGGTGCTGGACCGGCTGGAACACGCGAACACGCAGGTGGCGCTGCTGACCACGGCGCAGCGCCCGACCGGCGAGGCGCCGCGCGCCACCGCGGCGATGCAAGCGGCGCTGCTGCGCCCGATCCTCGCCGCCCTGCACCCGCAGGCCTGGCCGGTGGACCGGGCTGCCGTGGCTGGTGCGGTGAAGGCGTCGGGGTCCGGGCCTGTCTTCTATATTGCCGACAATCTGGCGGGCGAGGGCGATTCCGGATTTGCGGCCGCGCTGGCAGCGCGCGGTCCGGTCGAGGTTCTGACCGGCGATTTGCCGACCCGCCTGCTGCTCGCCCGCGCCGAGCCGGAGCGCATGCTCGCCGTGCTGCGCCAGACCCCGGTGCCGGCGGCGACGCATGAGATTGTGCTGGCGGAAACCGGCGACGGCAGCGTGCTCGGCCGCACCTCCATGACCGTGCCGGCCGGTGCCACGCGGGCCGAGGCCGCCATCGCCCTGCCGCCCGAACTCCGCAACCAGTTTTTTGCCCTGCGCCTGGCCGGTGCGCCGGGCTCGGGCTCCGTCGCTTTGCTGGACGAAGGCTCTCGCCGCCGCCCGGTCGGGCTGCTGTCGGCCGGCACCGGCGGCGAAACTCCGCTGCTCGGCGACAATTTTTATATCGAGCGCGCCCTGGGCACGACCGCCGAGCTCAGGCGTGGCGATGCGGCATCGCTGCTCTCGCGCAAAATCTCCATGCTGGTGTCCGCCGACGGGGTGATCGGCGGCAGCGATGCCGACCGGATCGAGGCCTGGGTCAAGCAGGGCGGCATTTTGGTCCGTTTCGCCGGGCCGGGCCTGGCCGAGCAGGCGGCGCAGGGCGGGGTCTCGGCACAATTGCTGCCCGAGCCGCTGCTGGCCGGCGACCGGCAATTGGGCGGGGCGATGTCCTGGAGCCAGCCGGCGCATCTCGCCCCCTTTCCGCCCGGACCGTTTGCGGGCCTCTCCGTGCCCGCCGAAGTGACGGTGAACCGCCAGGTGTTGGCTGATCCCCAAGCCGGCAACGATCCGGGCAATGCGCCGCAGGTGTGGGCGGCGCTGACCGACGGGACGCCGCTGGTGACCGCTGCCCGGCTCGGTGCCGGAGAGGTGGTTTTATTTCATGTCACGGCGAACGCGGACTGGTCGAACCTGCCGCTCTCCGGCCTGTTCGTGGATATGCTGAGCCGGCTGGTGCAGCGCTCCGCCGGCGTGGCGGCGGCCGATGACTCGCGGACCCTGGCCCCGGCGCAGGCGCTGGATGGGGCCGGCGTGCTGGGGTCGCCGCCGCCGGCGGCCCAGGCGATCGGCGCCAATACGCTCGGCAGCACACTCATCTCCGCCGTGCATCCGCCTGGCTTCTATGGTCCGGAGCACGACCGGCACGCGCTGAACATCGGTTCCGAGCATTTTCCGCTCGTCACGATGGCGAGGATTCCCGGCAGCACCCGCGTGTCGCTGCTGTCGGCGCCGCGCGAGGAGCCGCTGGGGCCGTGGCTGATCGCGCTGGCGCTGGCGCTGCTCTGTGCCGACATGCTTCTGACATTGCGCCTGCGCGGCCTGCTGCGCCCTGCGTTCGCGGTGGCGCTGCTTGTGGTTATTGCCGGTCATGCCTCGGCGGAAAGCCCGGCGCTGGCGACGCATCTGGCGTACGTGGTCACAGGCGATGCCGATGTGGATGCGACCTCCAAAGCCGGGCTGGTCGGCCTGTCGGCCTATGTGAATTTGCGCACGGCCGCGGTGCTGGCCGACCCCGCGGCGGTGGTGCCCGGCCGCGACGATTTAAGTTTTTACCCGCTGCTCTACTGGCCGATTACCGCCAGCGCCACCGGATCGCCGGCGGCGACCGCGGCGTTGAACGACTACATGCGCCATGGCGGGATCATCATCATCGATTTGCAGGGCGGCGGCACGGGTGCCACCGGCACCGGTGCGGGTTTCGCGCCCGGCGCCGAGGCGGCGTTGCGCCGTGCGGCCGAGGGGCTGGAGGTGCCGCGCCTGGCCCCGCTCACCTCGGCGCATGTGCTGGCGCGCGCCTTCTATCTGCTGAGCGATTTCCCCGGCCGTTTCGATGGCGGCACGGTCTGGGTGCAGCAGGATCAGGACCGGGCCAATGACAGCGTCAGCCCGGTGATCGTCGGCTCCAACGACTGGGCGGCCGCCTGGGCCGCAGACGACGACGGCAGGCCGCTGTTCGCCGTCATTCCCGGCGGCCAGAGGCAGCGCGTCCTGGCCTATCGTTTCGGCGTGAACATGGTCATGTACGCCCTGACCGGCAATTACAAAGGCGACCAGGTGCACGTCCCCGCGATTCTGGAGCGTCTGGGCCAATGAAGATTCAAAAGTTTTTTGGTTCTTTTTTTCAAAAAAGAACTGCTTCCTTTCTTCCTTTTTCCCAATGACCGAAGCCATATCCGCCCTACGCTTCGACCCCTCGCTGCCGGTTTGGCTGCTCTGTGTCCTTGCTAGTCTCTGCGTCGCGTCCGCCGGTGTCGGCATCTGGCGCCGCGCTCGTGGTGCGTGGCTGAGAGCCGCCGGGTTCGCGGTGGTGCTGGCGTGGCTGGCCGGCCCGATGCTGGTGCGGGAGACAAGGCAGGGGCTGGCGAATATTGCGCTGCTGGTGGTCGATCGCTCGGCCTCGATGCAGGTGGGCGACCGGGCGGCGCTGGCGGAGCAGGCCAGGCAGTCGGTGCAGGCGCAGGCCGCGCGTCTGCCCGGCATGGAGCTACGCACCGTCGATGTGCCGGCGAGCGGCCATGACGGCACGCTGCTCTGGGCGTCGGTGCGGCAGGCGCTGGCCGAAATTCCGCCAGCCAGGCTCGCCGGCGTCATCGCCATCACCGACGGCATGGCCCACGACCTGCCCGCCGCTATGCCGCCGGACTGGGCCGCCGCCCCGCTGCACGCACTGATCCCGGCGAAGGGCGAGGAATGGGACCGCCGCGTGCGGGTCATCGAGGCGCCGAGCTACGGGATCGTCGGCCATACGCTGGATTTGCGTGTGGCCGTCGAAGATGTCGGCCACGGCGCGCCCGACCCTGGCGGCCTGGCGACGCTCACCATCCAGCGCGACGGCGACACGCCGGAGACACGGCAGGTGACCGTCGGCGAGGTGCAGACCGTGCCCGTGGATATCACGAGGGCCGGCACCATCCTGATCCGCCTGGCGACCGAGCCGCAGCCCGGCGAGGCGTCGCCGTTGAACAACCAGGCGGTGGTGCAAATCCGCGGCGTGCGCGACCGCTTGCGCGTGCTGCTGGTGTCCGGCGAGCCGAACCAGGGCGAGCGCATCTGGCGCCGTCTGCTCAAATCCGACCCGGCCGTGGACCTGGTCCATTTCACCATTTTACGGCCGCCGGAAAAGGACGACACCACGCCGCTGAACGAGCTGGCGCTGATCGCTTTCCCGACGCGCGAGCTGTTCCAGGACAAGCTGGCCGGTTTTGATTTGATTATCCTGGACCGGTTCACCGACCGCGGCATCCTGCCGCACCTCTATTTGCGCAATATCGCCGACTATGTGCGGCACGGCGGCGCGCTGCTTCTGGTCGCCGGTCCGGAATTCGCCACGCCGGCAAGCCTGGATCAGACGCCGCTGGCCAGCGTGCTGCCCGCCCATGCGCCGATGAGTGCGGAGGGCGTGGTGGATGGCGCTTTCCGGCCTTCGGTCACGCCGCTCGGCGCGCGCCATCCCGTGACCCAGGGTCTTACCGGTGCCAACGATCCGTCGAAGGCGGGCGCCGAGGCGACATGGGGACCTTGGTACCGCGCCATCGACGCCGAGGATGTGCAGGGCCAGGTGCTGATGACCGGGCCCGATGCGCGGCCGCTGCTGATCCTGAATCATGTGGACCAGGGGCGAGCGGCGCTGCTGATGTCGGACCAGAGCTGGCTCTGGTCGCGCGGCCACATGGGCGGCGGCCCGCAGGCGGAGTTGCTGCGCCGCGTCGCGCACTGGCTGATGAAGGAGCCGGAGCTGGAGGAAGAGCGGCTGTCTGCGCGCATCGAGACAGTGCCCGGCGGCACCGCGGCCAAACTCCTGGTGGAACGCCGCTCGGTCACCGGGGCGACCGCCATGCCGGTCACCATCACGCCGCCGTCGGGGCCGAAGCAGACGACAAATCTGGCCGAATCCTCGCCCGGGCTGGCCACCGGCAGCCTGGCGATCTCCGGCACCGCGGCGCAGAGCGGCGTCTGGCAGGTCAGCGACGGCACGCATGTCGCATTTGCCGCCGCCGGGCAGGAGAACCCGCAGGAATTTGCAGATTTGCGCGCCACGGCAGAGCTTCTGCACCCGTTGCTGCGCGACTCCGGCGGTGGCACGATCTGGCTCGGCCGGTCCGGCCCGCCGTCGCTTCGCCTGGTCGGCGCGGACAGCACAGCCTCCGGCGCCGGCTGGATCGGTTTGCGCCAGCGCGGCGCCCATCTGGTCACCGGCGTCTCCAGCGTCCCGCTTGCCCCGGCCTGGCTAGCCCTGCCGATCCTGCTGGGACTCCTGCTGGCAGGATGGCGCCGGGAGGCCCACTAAGGCAGGGAACAGTTTTCAGTTGCCAGTTTTCAGTTTCCAGACACTGCCTGCGGCTTCTTCCTACTGAAAACTGACAACTGTCACCTGAACAAGGAGATCAGTGCCTTCCTGGAAACCGAGCCAGAACCGGCCCGCGGCGGCCCTGAGCGACGGTTGGCGCTGGTCGGCTTCATCGGCCTGTGCGCGCTGGTGGGATTCGTCGAGCTGCTGTTCACGACCCCGGCCCTGCACGGCTGGTACCGCTCGCTCACCGCGCCGCCCGGCACGCCCGCGGCACGGGTGGCGCTGGAGGTGTCGGCGGTGCTGTACGTCATGCTAGGCCTCGCCGCCTGGATGATCTGGCGCCGCGCGGGGTTCGCGCGCCCGCCGCATTACCGGGCATTGCGCCTGTGGGGCTGGCAGTTGATGGCCCACACCCTCTGGACGATCGTGTTCTTCGGCCTGCACGCACTCCTGCTCTCGGTGCTACTGGTGCTGTTGATTGCGGCGCTTTCGGTCGAAACAAGGCGCCGCTTCGCTGCCATCGACCGCCGCGCCGCCTGGCTGCTGACCCCGTACCTCGCCTGGGTTGGCTACACGGTCTGGCTCAACGCCGGATTCTGGTGGCTGAACGAGGGGTGATTGATGCCCGGCGGCCCCGAAGCAAGCCCTTCTTTTTTGAAAAACTTTTGATTATTATGGCTTAGGTCGTTCCGGAGAGAGCGGGCCCAGATTCGTAAAAGTTTTTTGGTTCTTTTTTTCAAAAAAGAACTGCTGTCTTTCTTCACCCGATTGCCCTGCCAGGAAGGCTCGTCGGAGTTGACTCCCGCCGCCGCCTGGGGCATGTGCCCGCCTCCGATTGGCGTGCTCACCGCACGCCGAGCCAGCAAGGTCGTGTCATGAAGATCCGCAACAGCCTGCGCGCCGCCAAGACGCGCGACAAGAACTGCCGCGTCGTGCGCCGCCACGGCCGCGTTTATGTCATTAACAAGAAGAACCCGCGCATGAAGGCGCGCCAGGGCTAAGCCCTCTTGCCCGGCTTGCCTGTTGGGCATTCCGGTTCCATTTTACGGGCATGATCGCTCAGCCCGCTCCCAAACAAGATGTTCTGGCAAGGCGCGACGAGATCGTCGCCGCCTTGCGTGAAGCTGTGCCAGGCGATGGCGTCATTGCCGAGCCGCTGCGTCTCAAACCTTACGAAACCGACGGGCTGGCGATTTACCGCCAGCTGCCGCTCGCCGTGGTGCTGCCACGGACGACCGAGCAGGTCGCCGCCGTGCTGCGCATCTGCCACTCCATGGGCGTGCGCGTCATCCCCCGCGGCGCCGGCACCTCGCTGGCCGGTGGCGCCCTGCCGCTGGCCGATGCGGTGGTCGTCGGCATGATGCGCATGAACGCCATCCTGCATATCGACTACGCCGACCGCTGCGCCACCGTGCAGGCCGGGGTGACCAATTTGGCCATCACCGGCGCCGTCGCCTCCGAAGGGTTCTTCTACGCGCCGGACCCGTCCAGCCAGCTCGCCTGCATGATCGGCGGCAATGTCGGGATGAATTCCGGCGGTGCGCACTGCCTCAAATACGGGGTGACGTCGAACAATCTGCTTGGCCTCAAAATCGTGACCATCGAGGGCGAGATTCTGGATATCGGCGGCGCCCATCTGGACGCCGCCGGCTACGATTGGCTGGGTCTGCTCACCGGCAGCGAGGGCATGCTGGCAATCGTCACCGAAGTGACGGTGCGCATCCTGCGCAGCCCCGAAGGCCAGCGCGCCATGCTCGTCGGGTTCGACTCCAGCGAGACCGCCGGCGCCTGCGTGGACGCGATCATCGGCTCCGGCATCATCCCCGTGGCGCTCGAATTCATGGACCGCCCGGCGATCCACGCCTGCGAGGCTTTTGCCCACGCCAACTACCCGCTCGATGTCGAGGCGATGCTCATCATCGAAGTCGAAGGCTGCACGGAGGAGCAGGATTTCCTGCTCGGCCGCATCACCGAAATATGCCAAAGATTCGCGCCGAAGACGCTGCGCGTGTCGGCCTCGGCCGAGGAGAGCGCGGCGATCTGGAAAGGGCGCAAGGGCGCGTTCGGCGCCGTGGGCCGTATCAGTCCGGACTATTTCTGCATGGACGGCACAATACCGACCAGCCGCCTGCCCGAAACCCTGCGCCGCATCGGCGCCATGGCCGACGCGGTCGACCTCAAGGTGTGCAACATCTTTCATGCCGGCGACGGCAATCTCCACCCGCTCATCATGTTCGACGCCAACGACCCCGACAGTTTTGCCCGCGCCGAACGTCTGGGCGCCGACATTCTGACCCTCTGCGTCGATGTCGGCGGCTGCCTCACCGGCGAGCACGGGGTTGGGGTGGAAAAACGCGATTTGATGGGTGCTCAGTTCAACCCAGCCGAGCTGGATCAGCAGCGGCGCATCAAGAGTGCGTTCGATCCGGGATGGCTGCTGAACCCGTCCAAAGTTTTCCCGCTGCTCGAAGCGGCATGAGCGTCGCCGTTCTGGAGCCGCCGGACGAGGCGGCGCTGGCCGGCGTGGTGCGGACAAATTATGCGGCCGGCGAGCCGCTGCTTGTGCAGGGCAATGGCACCAAGCGCCGCATGCTGCGCCCCGTGCAGGCCGCGCACACGCTGAGCACCCGCGGCCTCACCGGGTTTTCGCTCTACGCACCAAAGGAGCTGGTGATGTCGGCCGCCGCCGGCACCACCATTGCCGACGTGGAAGCAAAACTCGCCGAGCATGGCCAGCAGCTGATTGCCGAGCCGCCGGATTTTTCCGCCCTGCTGAATGGTGGCGGCGCGGGTGCGCAAACGCTTGGGGGCATCGTCGCCACCAATCTTTCGGGCCCGCGCCGCGTCGCCTGGGGTGCGGTACGCGACCATGTGCTGGGTCTGCGGGCCGTGGATGGGAGGGGCGAAGTGATGCGCTCAGGCGGAAGGGTGCTGAAGAATGTGACCGGCCTGGACATGTGCAAACTGCTCACCGGCAGCCACGGCACGCTGGGTGTGATCACGGAAATCACATTGAAAGTGCTGCCGGCAGCGGAGCGCACGGGCACGGTGGTGCTGTCGGGCCTTGAGGCTGATCGCGCCGTTGCCGCTTTGTCGGCGGCGCTCGGCTTGCCCTGGTCGGTCTCCGGCGCTGCCTACCTGCCGGCCGAGGCCGCCGCGCGCGCGCCGGGCGGCGGCGGGGAGTCGCTGACCCTGGCACGCATCGAGGATTTCGCCGCCAGCGTCACCTACCGCACCGAGCAACTCCGCGTATCCCTGCAAGAGTTCGGCGTCGCCACGATCTGGGACGATGCACAAAGTCTCGCCGCCTGGGCCGCCATACGCGACGCCGCCGTCCTGCCCGCGGAGCCGGATGACGCCATCTGGCGCATCTCCGTCCGCCCCTCCCGCGGCGCCGCCGTCCTGGACGCCGCATGCCAGAAAGGCGCGCGCGGCTACCTGGACTGGGGCGGCGGCCTCGTCATGCTCGCAGGCCCCGCCACGCAAACCATGCACAACGCCATAACCCACGCAGTGCTTGAAGCAGGCGGCATCTGGACCCTGTTGCGCGCGCCTGAACCCATGCGCGCCTCCGTCGCCGTGGTGCCGCCCGAAGCGCCTGCCTTGGCCGCCATTGCAAAGCGGGTAAAGGCGGTGATGGATCCGAAGGGGATACTCAATCCAGGGCGCATGATCGTGGGAATTTAGCGCGCACCTCGTAGGGTGGGCTTCAGCCCACCTTTCGACGGCAGCAAGAAAGAAAGGATGTTCTTTTTTGAAAAAAAGAACCAAAAAACTTTTGGTCATTTGGGCTTCGGGGTAGCGATGCAGACCGAGTTCTCTGATGAACGGCTGAAGAATCCGGATTTCGCTTCCAGCAACCAGGTGCTGCGCACCTGCGTGCACTGCGGCTTCTGCACCGCTACCTGCCCCACCTTCGTGCTCCTCGGCGACGAACTCGATTCCCCCCGCGGCCGCATATATTTGATGAAGGACATGCTGGAAAGCGGCCGCCCCGCCACCGAAGAAGTGGTGCGCCATATCGACCGCTGCCTCTCCTGCCTCTCCTGCATGACCACCTGCCCCTCGGGCGTGAACTACATGCATCTGGTCGATCACGCACGCGCCTATATCGAAGACACTTATAAGCGCCCCTTGCACGACCGGCTGCTGCGCGCCACGCTCGCAAAAATCCTGCCCTACCCTGCAAGATTCCGTGCCGCCATGATGCTGGCGAGCGTGGCCAAACCCGTGGCGCGCGCCATTCCCGGCAACACCATCCTCGCCCAGCGCCTGCGCGCCATGCTGGCCCTCGCTCCACCGCGCCTGCCGCCGCAAAGCCCGCTGCAAACCACGCCGCTCCACCGCGCCGCCGGCGAACGCCGCGCCCGCGTCGCCCTGCACATCGGCTGCGCCCAGCGCGTCCTGGCCCCCTCCATCAACGAAGCCACCATCAGCCTGCTCAACCGTCTCGGTGTCGATGTGGTCATTCCGCCGTCTGTCGGCTGCTGCGGCGCACTCACCCATCACATGGGCCGCCACGACCAGGCGCTGGCAACCGCCCAGGCCGCCATCGAGGGCTATGCCGCAGAAATCGAAGGCGAAGGGCTGGACGCGGTGATCATCAACACTTCCGGGTGTGGCACCACCGTCAAAGACTACGGTTTCATGTTCCGCGCCTCCGACCCGGTGCTGCGCGAGCGTGCCGAGAAAGTTTCCGCTCTCGCACTGGATATTTCCGAGTTTTTGCAACGCATCGGCTACACGCCAACACGCGAGAAACCGGGCCTACGTGTTGCCTACCATTCCGCATGCAGCCTGCAACACGGCCAGCGCGTCACCGACGCCCCCAAAACCCTGTTGCGCAAAGCCGGTTTCACCGTCGTCGAACCGGCCGAGCCGCATCTGTGCTGCGGCTCCGCCGGCACCTACAATCTCATGCAGCCGGAAATCGCCGGCCGCCTGCGCGCCCGCAAACTTTCAAATCTGCAACGCACCAGGCCCGACCTGATCGCCGCCGGCAACATCGGCTGCCTGACGCAGCTCGCCGGCGACGGGATTCCCACAGTCCACACCATCGAACTTTTGGAATGGATGGCCGGCGGCAAACGCCCCGCCGCATTAGGTGAAGCATGAGAACCGCCGTCGCGCTCGCCGCCCTGCTGCTCGCCGCCGCTGCGCCGAACGATCCCGCGCAACCCCTGCTGGATGCGCTGAAGAAGGCGCCAACGCCGCTGCAAGCTTCTGCCCTCGAAGCCAAAATCGAGGCCGCCTGGCAGGCCACGGCCACGCCGGCGGTACAACTCCTGGTCGAACACGCGATGAGCGTCCTGCAGCACAATGGCGCCAAAGCCGCGTTCGATGATCTGGACGCGGCGGTCGATTTGCAGCCAAGCCTGGCCGACCTCTGGCGCCTGCGCGCCCAGGCCCGCTTCGCCACCGGCGATGAGTCCGGCGCCGCGGCCGACCTGGCGCAAGCCCTCTCGCGCGAGCCGCGCTGCTTCCCGGCGCTGGCCGATCTGTCGCGCCTTGCGGAATCGCGCAAGGATTACAAGGATGCTTTGGACGCCTGGAACAAGTTTATGCAGGTCGATCCGCATGCCACCGGGGCTGAGCAGCGGCGGGATCGGTTGCAGCGGGCGGTGTCCGGGGAACCACTTTAAGGAAGACAGGACTTCTCTTTCGAAAAGAAGGAGAAACTTTATGCATTAGGCTCAGCAGGACGACCGGCGCGCAGGCCAGGGTCCAAAAGTTTTTTGGTTCTTTTTTTCAAAAAAGAACTGCTTCCTTCCTTACTCATCCTCATGAGTCCGCCGCACCAGAACCTCCCGCTTCCCCACATGATTAGCCGGGCTGACAATCCCCTCCCTCTCCATCTG
>Ga0116231_10014434_pt1 | contig 10615 bp, 12 predicted proteins | sample S1TSphgellanicum_2_FD_89695 | JGI IMG/M metagenome (GOLD analysis project Ga0116231, IMG submission 89695) | Host-associated microbial communities from peat moss isolated from Minnesota, USA - S1T2_Fd - Sphagnum magellanicum MG | ecosystem: Host-associated > Plants > Peat moss > Unclassified... | reverse complement strand
TAAAACTTATATTAAGGCAAAGGAAGAATTATGGAAACTCAAATATTTCACCATGCAACAATATAATCTTCAAAAAATCCTCTAAAAGAAACCAAAATCCTGCAAGATATTATTATAACTCTATTATAACTAATCTCAAGTTTCAACACAAGCCAAAATATCATTTTTCAAAAATCCTCATATAAAAATAGACCTATTACCTAGCCAGAGCCAAAATCCCCTAAGCTACTATACTCTAGAAATGAATCTAAACACAATATCCTTGCCTTGGTAGTAGGCAAGGCCAACAAAACTCAACAATAGAAATTAAAGCTCATATATCACTAGCATGAAATAAAATCAAAAGCAAGAATGCTTTGGATATCAACATCCTATCAATTTACTTTGATCAAGTTATTTTTATTTTAGACATTTGTGCTTCATGTACTTAACTTTTCAAACTTATGAAATAATTTATAGTTGAAATTACTTGAAGTGTGTCATTCATTGCATGTGATGTTCATGCTAGTTATTGTGAAGGTAACATTTGTATGAAATATTCAACTCTTATTAAAGAGTTAACAAGAGTAAGATCCTAAAGTTTGTGATCTTCGATAGCTCATAATAATTTTTTTGTTTTTTCTTATTTTGATTCTCTCATTGTTTGGTCGTCAATCTCCAAGAGATGGTACGCGAGTTTACTATGGATGTCAAGCCAAAGCTACTGAAGATGTTAATTAACCCCAATTATTATCGATCAGGGTAAATTTTCTCCTTAACCTATGCCATGTTCAAAGTTGCAATGTTGGAATTGAACAATGAAGAAGATATGTTCAAATAGGAATTAACTATGGCATTGTCCACATTGGTGCAAAATTCATGTTTAAAAAAAAATGGCAATGTGAGGATTGAAGATAAGGGCTATGCACAATCTAAGTACCTTGGAACTAAACAATGCTAAAAGCTTTGAATATAACAATGCATTAACATCCCAAGGCAATTTGGACATCTCAGATTTTAGGGTGTAAGGTGATGTAAGTTGATGAGAATGAAGGGGCCCAAAATGGAAAACCAAAAACTTTGATACCATCTTAAGGGGTTTTTAAATGAGAAGGAATGAAGCTAGTAGGAAGACCAAATGGAGACTATGCAAATATTTTGCCGAGTCTCACATAAAGACTTGGCATTCATGAAGTAATCAAAAGTTGATGAGACCAAAGGATTTTTAAATGGATATAAGTAATATATCGGAATGATGAAACCCTGCCAAACTTTAAAACAAGAAAGCACCCAAGAATGGGTGAGAAAAAGAAACAATACATCGGATTACACATGAGGAAAAATGAGCAATTATAAATTGCAGAGCCTTGAAATGAATTAAGGTAAATAATGACTCTCTTACCAATTGCTTTTTACCAATTGTCATAATTGCTTTTCATGGCCTCAGTACCAACTTCCAAATCAACCTGCAACACAGAGGAAAAATTCCATGCAAGGGTCGTGTGAAGAAGAATAAAGATCAATCCTGCCCCAGTCTTCAATAATCAGATGGAACATATGGCTGAAACTTAGCACTCTAGATCCTTCAGGTTGAATTGGGAGTGCACCTTAGTTAGTCTGCCCATGAGTCGATGAACTCAAAGGTTGCATCATAAACCACATGAGTGTATTTGCTACCATTTTGTGCAAACACAGGGAAATTTTGCACCAGCCTCACTTCAGTTATGCTCAGATAAAAATTTACTGAAACCTCTGGCTCAGAATTTAGAAATATATTGCCCACCAAAAGCTTGATGAGCTTCGTACCTATCCAATATCTCCAAGACATCAGAACCTGTTTTTTATGGAATACGTGTGCTATATAATCCAAAACTCAGGATGAGGTGAAAACAGTACTAAACATCCAGAAGCCACAAGGCCAAGCAACAGTGAGCCCATACACAAATCCATTGACTCACTGCTAACTACAGGTTTCAATAGAGGCAAAAAGAAAATTGCTGATTCTATAAACCCTAGTTCTCATAGATCCAGGGGTGCACACTGCTGCGCCATTCAGTGACACCCTCAGGGAACCAAAGAGCAATTTCCTTTTGAGCACTCTCCACTGCATCACTGCCATGAATGACATTCCTGAACAAGACCAGCACAAAAAAAACAAATCAGGTGTGGAAATACTTGTCTGAGTACTTGTCCTTTGTCACAATGGTGATAATTTTGAGTTCTAAAATTCTGGCAGCTCGACCTTGCTGAAAAAAAGCCTCACCTGCTGACTTCAATGCAGAAATCTCCTCGAATGGTTCCAGGTTCAGACTGGGCAGGGTTTGTGGCTCCAATGATCTTGCGTCCAGTTGCCACAACTCCCTTTCCTTGCCACACCATAGCGACAACTGGGCCTGAGATGATGTACTCAACCAGCGCCCCAAAGAAAGGCTTACTTGACAGGTCAGAGTAGTGCTTCTCTGCAAATGAGCGCTCCACCTGAATCAACTTCAAGGCTGCAAGCAAGCATACAAACCAGTGTCATCCCATATGATGCTTCTCTAAACCAAAGACAAATTCATTGTGGCTGACTTGATATATCCCATTGCAACCTGAAATCTGCTGTCCATGAGATAAAATGCCAAAAACCAATGAGGTTGAATATAAAAATAGTGGCATGGTCACAAACCATTAGGATCAGGATAGCAATATGTCCACACTGTTTTTTCAGACAGGGGAAAATTTGAATATGACATCTAGTCACACTGTACTGCAATGAGGTTGGGCAAGTTTGGCAAGCTTGGGAAGCTAGTGTAAAAGAGAGGCATGGATCACACATGTCAGCATGGAAGGTCAACACTGCTGTCTCACATGGATAAATGTTGGATTTGCGATGTCATCACACCCCCAGTATAAAACCCAGTTTCCTCAACAAGGACTAGAAAACCTCATAACAAGAACATCATTGTTGCACTTGGAACAGCTACTGATGTCCTTCAGGGTCAGAGAAATGACAAACATATTTAGATGATACAGGCAGCATCATGTAATGGGGTCAGCTCCAAGTATATCAACACTGCTGTTTCAGACAGGGATAACTGTTACTTCTCTTTCATCATACCCCATGAAATACTCTTTCACTGACTGCAGGCACAAAGCCAGATCTTGGCTCCAGAAAGACTCAAGGTTCAATTAGTGATACATGACAAAAACTCCACACAATGTTGTTTGAGAGAGAGAGGTCTGCTATTTTTTATGCCATCATCCCACATTCTTCCTGCCTGCTAATGGACACTCCACTTAAGGATCTGCATCTACACCACCAGCCTCAGCTCTTCAATCCAAATGGCATGTTAGTAGATATGGCTTCTGCCCCTACAAAACTAGAGAGTAAGATGACTGATCAACTTAGATCAGATACAGAGTTTGTGGCTCAGCACCAGATTTCCTCAGAAGTTGATACAGAACAAGGATTCTAAGTACTTGATGAGCTCTTGTGCATGCAACAAGCTTCTATATGTTCGAAAAACAGAAGATGCATACACTGTTGAAATTCACCAAATGCTTCCAAGCTCAAAGTTTGAAGTATATATATATATATATATATGAGAGAGAGAGAGAGAGAGAGAGAGAGAGAGAGAGAGAGTGCAAACATTGCCAGCGCTTCAGTCTTTTGCTCACCTTTAAGAAAGAAGCCCTTCTTCTCAAACCGGGAGATGATGTCCCCAATCTGCAGTGATTGAACCAGAATACATACATTGTAAGAAAACAGATCTTGCCACTACCATGCTGATGATGCAGTTTTTCATCCTAATCTGATCCCTAAGGACCCTCTAAACCACCATTGAACTGGATCACCAAAGGTACACCCCTGGTGTCAGAAACCTAAGTCCTCTGGAATACTCTGTATTTGTTTTCAACCTTCAACCTTTGGTGTAATGAACTCAATCTTACATACTCTTTGAATTATCTGCCTTCACGATCCTCAACTGCTTGCTCGATATTCCCTAGAGTTAGGAGTTGAAGAAGATTAGTGGATCTAATCTCAGCAGAAAAAAGAGGCAAAAAAAGGAAAAAGAAGAGATCATTCACTGCTACTAACAAGTCAAAGGAACAATGTCGAAGAGAGGTTACAACGTCAAAGCTCATAGGTACCTACTTAAAAAGAACTAGAAAATAGTTCAACAGAAACCCTAACCAACAGCAATACATACTTTGCGGCAAAAACAGTTAAAACACGGAGAAATCGATCAAGCCCCAGATCAGCCAGAAAAAAAAAGTAATCTAAAGAAAGGAAGTCAGTCGATAAGATCTAAGGAGACAAGGCATCTGTCTGCTAAGTTACGGTATGACCAAAACCTTCCAACAAAAAGGTGGAAGAAAAGAAAGAAAGGAAAAAAAAAAGAAAAAAAGGAAAGGAAGTAAAGGCGTACCAGGCCTCTCTGCACGCCATCGGGCTTGATCATGATGAAGGTAAGCTCGGTAGCCATGGCTGCCGAAGTCGCGAGGTGCGAAGGAGACGATGCAAAGGAAACGAGAGAGAGAGCAACACACACACACGCACACAAAGCAGCGACGTAACGTAAGGAGCTTTATCTCCCTTACTTTTCATCCATAGGATGACACTCTACGAGATTTGGATGGTTTTTTCAATGAGAATGAATGACGTGGCACGTATCGGATCGTAAGATCAGGATTTTGGAATCGATGGATGCCAAAAGAAGATGCTCACTTTTAGTTTGTGGTCTTCTTTCGTAAGGAGAAAAAAAAGGGGGAAATTTCTTTTATCACAAAAGAAAAGGTCTTTAATCACAAGCAGACAATTCCAACATATTCACAGTTTTTTTGTGACTCGAAAATTTGGCGTTTTCCTTCTGATAATTAGCAAAAAAATAGGCAAATTTTACACTAGGAAACAAACAAAAGAAATTCAAAATTTTCTCAAATCCTTTTGGTCCAAAAGAAGATGGATTCACCAACAAAGGATTTACAAAACCTTCTTTGTATTCCAGAGGCAAAGATGCAACAATGAGATTTTAAGCTCAAAATCCTAATCTGTTTTAATTCACCAAACACTGAACTCTTTTACAGCGAAACACCCCATATCTTCCCCATTCCTCTTACCAAATTAAGCAATTTTTGCAGCATTGGAATTGATAGGTGGGAGAGCTACAAATGTTCTTTGAGCTTCACGCGCACAGGAACACAATTTTTGTAGCATCAGAAGTGCTAGGTGGAGAGCTACAAATGTTCTTTGAGCTTCAACAGCACAGGAACACAATTTTTGCAGTATCAGAAGTGCTAGGTGGAGAGCTACAAACGTTCTTTGAGCCTCAGGAGCACAGGAACACAATTTTTTGCAGCATTGGAAGTGCTAGGTGGAGAGCTACAAAAGTTCTTTGAGCTTCAGGAGCAGAGGAACACACTTCTGCCTAAGATCCCTGAAATTGTGCACCCTTGGTTTCTCCTACAAAATCTCTCCTCTCCAAGGTTGTTACAAGGCAAGCAAAATGCTACAACATTGTAGAGACAATTACACTACAGTTTGTGGATGGTTGAGATCCAATTTGGTGGTCCTCAAAAAGGCCAATATCATTTCTGCTGGCCCACAGATGGCAAAGAAACACTTTGAAGGTATCCATGGAGTTAGTTCACCCTGACAAGGAGATACAGAATAAGGACATTTCAAGCCAAACAAAAACAAACAGCATAAGGACAATAGCATAAGAATCAGACAATCACCATCATCCCCTTTAGTTGTGAGTAACTGCAAGTACTTCCCACTGAAGAATTCATCAAAGCTGTGAACAATTGGTGTAGATGAAAGTGCACAATCTCCTTCTCAAAATTTTGAGCAGGCAGTTATACAAAATTCAACATCCTGTGTTTCTGTCACATTTCTGGAAGCAATGGGAAGACTCAATCTGTGTGTTGGCTAGCAGCACTCAATAGACTCAATAGACATAGCACATCAGAAAACTCGTCAAGACTATTCTCATTCAAACAAAGTTGTGGTACAAGATCTACAAATCTTGTAAAACAAGAGTTGATGATATAGTCCACTATCAATAAAGCCAAGTGTGCATCTATTCAAAGCCTTCAGAAATGGTATGCATGCTCACCATGTGTCAGTCAGAGACAGAGAGAGCAATGTTTTGCACATGCTATTGGCTATGAGAAAAGCCTCTGACTCCAAGAATAATGATCTCCACTACTGTTCACCTGTTCTCAGCCCAGAAGAAAAATTTGCGCAGCCTTCTCATACTTCTTCAACAGCAAGATAGAAGTACTATGAGACACTACCACCAAGAATGGAAAATGTGGGAACCCAAAAGAAAGAACACAAATCAGGTGATGATCCAAAACCTAGTCTACAAGTAGGGGGCGCCGTTTGTATCGCACCATGACCTTGCCTTTAACACCAACTACCATAGCATTCCAGTCAATCTCAGGGAAAGGTGATATCAGCTCAAGCTCAAAGTGGCGAAGAACAATACTCCAGATTGTTTTTACCTGCATTGACAGTCAAAAGTTTAGTCCATTGTCCATCAAAATTCTGTGGCAACAGATAGTGACAGAGCTTAATTTCCAAGGAACCAATCACTGACACTTAAGCATACCAGGCATTGACTGGAGCCCTATCCATGAGAACCCAAAACTTGTCATGTCCTGGTTTGTGATGATGGGATCAGAGACAGAGGACATGCATCATACAAAAAAGACAGCTCGATAGACTCCCATAATCAGTTTTTTCCAACTTCATGTGTGACTTGCAGACATTATATAAACCTAGGTAACTGACCTGCATGTAAGCAAATGTCTCCCCAAGGCAACCATGTCTGCCACCACCAAAAGAAATGTAGGAGAATGGCCCTGCCTTGGTGTCCTCTTCCCTTCCAGGAGCAAACCTATCAGGATTAAAAGTGTTGGGGTCTTTGTAGATATAGGGCAAACGGTTGGCAAATGCTGGTGATGTTGCTACAATGTGGTCTTTTGGGATTGTGTATGTCTTCCCCTCCCGTGTTGTTACAGAAAAATCTTTGTGGCAGTATCGGAGAAGCAAGATCAATGGCGGGTGCAATCGCAAAGCCTCCTTCATTGATCGATGGAGCACATCCATCTCCGAGAGCACATCAAAGTTAAGCTTGTTACCATGTCGTTGCATCACTGCTTTCTGCTCTGCTAAGACTGGGGGCATGTATTGCTTGTAACTGCAGAAAACCAGCATGAATTCAATGACTTTCCATTTACATTTATTTATGTCTCCTTCCCATTCCAAGCAGTCAAACATAATAAACTGGCTTCAGTGAGTGTGTAGAAAAGGCCCAGCTTAAAGCACAGCTTCCATAGTTGTCAAAAATATAAATCTTCACAAGTATTGAGAATTTCTCAACACTTATGATTTAAGTCAACCTGAAAAGAATTGAGAGATGACCCAATACCAAGATTATGGATATTCCAGACCTGACACTATAACAACAACGGATCTGCAAGAATAAAAAAGAGGAAACCCAACCCTAAAGAAAAGAGAACACAAGACCGAGAACAAAATTCACAAGCGGTTTGAACTGCAGCAACAGTTGCACGTGCATGACCCAACTTATAGAACTGTGAACACTGTTGTGGATAAAAGTGCCCACCTCATAAGATAGGCACCTGTCCATGTAGAGGTGATGGAGCTAGTATGTTGCCCAGCAAAGAGGGCTGCAATTAACAGTCCTGTGCATTCTTCCTCTGTTGTTGAACGCCCCAGAGATCGATACTTGGAATCAATGAAAGCTTGTAGCATGTCAGGTTGTAACTTCCCTGAAACTTTCCGGTTTCTTATGATGGTTGTAAATATTTTTGCAAGATCCTTCCGAGCCCTGCACAGGTTCAAAGAGAAGCTTACTTGCAACTTCCACACAAATCCCAGAAGCTGCTATTGTGGTAACTGCCATTGCACCTCTACCTTGCCCTACCACATCAATGACCCTGGTCTCCACAGAACAGACATAAACATCCAGGAATAACAGACTTGACATCTGGAAGAGAAGAGTGCAGTAGCCTAAAAGGATAGGGTATAAGCAGAGAAGGCATCTTTTATTTGCAGTTCTTCAACAGCTACATTGGCTGCTTCCAACATTTGTAACTGAAGCTTTTGCCAATATTGTCTACATGAGATGATAGTTTTTTGAACTGAGCTGAGATGTGCAGCTGTTCAGTTCATGTAGGTCATGGACTTTGAGCTTCACCTCCATTGCATCAAAGATTCCAAACTGACAGACACATGGAGCAACCTCATCTCATCTGATAAAAAATGACTATTAAGACACAAGGGAGATTGGTGACCAACCTGTCTCGGCGTCTGTGGGCAGGAATAGGGAGGTAAGGAAACAAGACACTGATAGGGAGCATGCCATTGTCTAGATCATGAAACAGACTGCTCACATCCTCAAACAAGTTGTTGCGCACTTCCTGACCCAACAGACATCTACTTGCAGTTAAGATGATGAGATGCTCAAACTCCAGCTTCAAATCCACTTCGCCACTTTCACCCCATTTCGCAAAAAACAACTGCATTCAGCCCATCACAGTTTCAACAAGCTTCAGACATTGTCAAGAAGTTTCACCAACAAGTTGAAAAGAAATGAGTTCTGCCTCGATGAGAATGCAGGCTCTCTGCAGAAGAGGAAACAAATCAAGTTCTGTTTTTCTTCTTTTTTTTGCATGCTTGGCTTCATCTGCAGTAGCAAAAACTTTGAAAGAACTTTTGGCAGTGCAACAACAAACCTCAGCCTCTTCAACCATGAAATCCACATAGCTTTTTAGGCGCTTGACAGTAAGAGCCTCAGTGAAGAAGCGAAATTGCTCCATACGTACGGAATAGTCCACATCAAACACCACTCCCGGGCCAAAGGTAGGCACATTGAACTGATAAACCTGTGTGCAATGCAGCGTAGTAATGATAAAATCAGGAAAAAAGTTTCTCAGTAGTGCCGGTGGATCTTTCTTTCTTTCTTTCTTTCTACAAGAACGACAACACAACGATGATGTTGTCTTGTCGTGTGGAAGAAGCCAAGGAGGAGGAGCACCAGCAGCAGCCCCCGCGCGATGGAAGAGGAAAACAGATGAGGGAAAAACGCGCAAGTGCAAAGTAGTGGCATTACCTCTTTCTGACTCATATCAGCTTCTTGCGCTTTGAAGAAATGAGCAGAGACTTCCGGGCCGACGAGAAACGTGACATTGCGATTCAGAACCTTGACGGTGAAAACGCTACCGAGACGCGCATACTCCTCTGCCAGCATGATAATCGGCCCCTTGACGAACTTCAGGAGACCTCCGATGATAGGTATCGTGGCAACAACGGGAGGCGACGACTTGGAACGCCGTCCTCCACGGAACACCAAAAGCAACGAAACCAAAACGGCAACCAGTAATGAACCAAGAACTAGAACCAGAGGTTTCCGACCTGCAATCAGCCGTGGCATCAGATCTTCAATCCTGACATCCCCTCGCGACTCCATACCTCCGTCCATTTTGCTCTCACGGAGTCCCCAACAAGAGCTGGAAAACCTACACTCTACAAAACTGCCTTTTGTTCCAGATCTTGAAGAGAAAGCAACAAGAAAGAAAACAAGTAAGCAATCAACTCCAAGAAGAGCAGTTTCCACACATCTCTTCACCACCAGAAAGAAATGAAATGATCATCATCTAACCCCGACATTGCTTCGCTTCGCTTCTGCTTCTAGGGACAGACTGCAAACAAAAAGAAACACAGGCTACAAAAGGCAAGGGAAGGCAAGGCAAGGCCGGGCCGGGCAGCTGTTGTTGTTGTTGTAAAGAAATGTTTGCTGCAATTTCTGCAGTTGCTCATGTGGCCTTTTTATCACGGCAACTGACATCCGTTATGACGGCGACTGACATCAGATGAAGAGCAAGGGACGGAGAAAAGCTTGTGCTGAGTGTGAAGAGAATTTAGAGGCCCAAACCAAACCAGAGAGGAAGAAACAAAGAATGGTGTGACGATAAGGAAACAGCCAAGCCTGCTACAACGAGGCCAGCCCAGGCCGGCCGGGCGAGCGGGAAGCGGTGGGGACGTGCAAGATCTGGCTTGGATGCCTGCACCAACAAACAGCCTCTTCTCTCTCTCTCTCTCTCGCTGGCGGCAGATAAAAAGCGCATGTGAAGAAGAGGGCCAGTAGGTATGTACTAGGTACCTGTAGAGACTGGGGTAGGTAGGTGAGTAGGTAGGTGGTTCAAGGCCAAGAGAGGAGGCGATTTCTTTTTTGGCTACCCTACCTATACTTACCTACAGTTTGTTTTCAGTTTTACTGACCTGCTGCATGGTATTTTTAGGAGGTTGATAAGTAGGGTGTTCTTAGGAAGGGCTATGATTCCAGGATAAACATAGTGGCAGTGAATTTTAGGAATAGAATTTCCATGCAACCAATGAGACGTCCGGTCATGGAGTGTAGGGGCCTCCTTCCAAATCCATTTTTATTATTTCTGTGGTACCCTCCCCCTCTTTCTTTTTTCTTGTGGGTCAGGGGGAGGAGGTGTGGCGGAGTTTTTTTTCCAAAGTTGTGTTTCGTGTCGAGAGTGGAGTGTCCACAGTTCAATTTCCACTTGAACAAGTGGAAATTCGACTTTGCATGCAAACTTTAAGGGGGGGGGG
>Ga0116231_10014432_pt1 | contig 10615 bp, 5 predicted proteins | sample S1TSphgellanicum_2_FD_89695 | JGI IMG/M metagenome (GOLD analysis project Ga0116231, IMG submission 89695) | Host-associated microbial communities from peat moss isolated from Minnesota, USA - S1T2_Fd - Sphagnum magellanicum MG | ecosystem: Host-associated > Plants > Peat moss > Unclassified... | reverse complement strand
GCTCTTCGGACTGCCTTTCAACGACCCGACAATCACGTATGCCACCACCGATCCAGGCGACGTTTCGGGTGACGACGTGGAAGCAACGCTCGATGTGGAGTGGTCTGGCGCGGTCGCCCCGAAGACCAAGATCAACTTGGTCATCGGCGCATCCACGGGCGCGACGGACGGCGTCGATGTGGCCGCGACTTACATTGTCGACAATGCTCTCGCGCCCATTATGTCTGTCAGCTTCGGACTCTGCGAAGCTTTCATGTCCGACACGCAGATCGCCTTCTACAATCAGCTGTGGGAGCAGGCGGCTTCCGAAGGGATATCGGTCTTCGTTTCGACGGGAGACTCCGGCGCTGCAGGTTGCAACGACCCCGCCGCACCTTCGTCGGTTTACGGTTTCGGCGTCAGCGGACTGGCTTCGACTCCCTACAACACGGCGGTTGGGGGCACCGAATTCAACGATGTGGACGTCACCACCTATTGGAACCTTGCCAATGGTTCAGATCAGAGCTCGGTGAAGGGATACATTCCCGAGGCGGTCTGGAACGAGTCCTGCACCGAGGGCATTCCATACGGATTTACCAATTGCAACTTCGCGCCTTACGAGGTGGATAGCTATGCCGGCAGCGGCGGTGCAAGCTCCTGCGTGAGCCGCACCAACGACGGCCAGGGTGACGAGTTCTGCGCCACTGGATACCCCAAGCCTTCGTGGCAGATCGCGCCTGGCGTGCCTGCCGATGGCGTCCGCGATATTCCCGACGTGGCTTTGGCTGCCGCCTCCGCGCACGATGGCTATATCTACTGCTTTGAGGGCGGATGCCAGTGGACGACCAACAGCGACGGCACCCTGGCCATCCAGAATGCGAATGTGGTTGGCGGGACCTCGGCTGCATCGCCTTCGATGGCGGGCATCCTGGCTCTTGTGGAAACCAAGCATGGACTCTTTCAGGGATTGGCCAACTATGAGCTGTACAACCTTGCCGGGCAGTCGAAGAACAGCTGCGATTCGAGCAAGCGCAGCGATCCCACTCAGGGCAGCTCCTGCGTCTTCAATGACGTGACTACCGGCTCGAACGCGGTAGGCTGCTTCCTGGGCAACCAGGATTGCCAGGGAACTGACCAACCGGTGCAGGTTGGCGTGGAGCTACCGGAAGCTGTGTTCTTCCCGAATGCCCAGATGGATGGCCATGCGGCGGCCAAAGGGTATGACCTCGGCAGCGGCCTTGGCTCAGTCGACGTAGCCAACCTGATTGCAGCCTGGGGAACGCTCTCGACCACCGGTTCGACGACGACTCTCAAGCTTTCGAAAACAAGCTTCACCCACGGTACTCCGGTTACCGTCTCGGGCACGGTCGCTGCCGCCTCTGGAACTGGTAAGCCGAGCGGCGACATCCTGCTGACTACCGGAGCCAACAATTCGGTGTTGAGCACCCCGGTCTCCTCTGGCGCTTACAGCACGAGCAGCATCAATCTGCCGGGAGGCACGTATACTCTCACTGCGACATACTCCGGCGACACGAGCTATGGCGCGAGCAGTTCTCAACCCGTTTCTGTCACGGTGACTCCCGAAAGCAGCGCCCTTACCGGAACTACGTTTGCGCCCAGCCGCTTCTTCATCATGGGCAGGCAGCCTATCGTTCAGACCAGCAGCACCAAGCTGGGCAATACGTTCTGGGTTCAGGTGCAGGTTGCCGGCGTGTCGGGTTCGATAGCGGCGACTGGCAGCATCAAGCTCAGTATTGCGGGTAGATCGGTGGGGACTTACGCGGTCAGCAACACGGGCCTGATCTATGTCGCTTGCGGGCCCGAAACCGCTTGCGATCTCACCCCCGGCACCTACAGCATTGAGGCCGACTACTCGGGAGACAGCAGCTTCCGCGCAAGTACCACAATGATCCCCTTCACCGTCACCAAGGGCGAGGCCTATTGGGGCACAACCGCGAATATTACCGAGCCCATCGCCAATACCCCGGTAATCGGTTACGTGATCTTCGACTCCGATCCCGGCATTCCCCCTACCGGCACGGTGACACTTAGCCGCGACGACACGGGAGCGGTACTCGGCACCGCGATGATCGACAAGAGCGGCGTGGCCACGATTCCGTTTTCGCCGGCTCCGGGCAGCTTCAACCTCATTGCGAATTACGCTGGAGACGTCAACTACACGGTCGGCTTCCAGAGCGAAACCCAACAGATCATCACTCAGGTCAATTCCGGCACAAAGAAGATCAGCCTGTCCTTGAACCTGGGCGGAAGCACCTTCTCTCTTGGACAGCGGAGCCAGGTCAGCGTGACGGCTGTCTCCGCCAGCGGTGGGAGCGCCGCAATTCCGATCGGATTCGTGAATCTCTATAACCAAAACGGCGAGGTTGGCGGCCAACTGCTGCTCTCCGGCGGCAAAGCCACCGGCCTAGTGGAGTGGGATACTGTAGGCGCGCAGAACATCTACGCGGTCTACGGCGGAGACGGCAGTTACGCGCCCGGATCGAGCGCCAAAACGCCAATAACCGTCAACAAGGGCGCCCTGACGGTCGTTGCGGAGCCACTCGCCGCAGTGGTTGCGGTCGGTGGTCAGGCGAGCGTGACCGCTCTGCTGGTCAACCGCAACGGAGCCTCGGCGACTGCTCCCACCCCCACGGGCTCCATTCAGTTCTATGACTCGGTCAATGGCGCGGCTGCGGTGGCCATCGGAACGCCGCAGGGAATCACCGGCGGCAACCAGGGAACGCTGCTGGCGACCCTGGCGCCGGTGCTTGCCACTGGCTCGAACGTCATCACCGCCGTTTACTCCGGGGATGCCAACTGGGCCAGCGCGACCTCGGCCGCGACGGCGCCGATTGTGGTGACCACGCCGAGCTTTACGGACGCGGCTACACCGAATCCGCTTACCATCACTGCCGGCCAGAGTTCGGCTATCTCGGTGAGCACGCAGAGTGTCCTCGGCTTCAGTGCCAATATTGCACTGAACTGCGGCGGAACGCTGCCGGAGGGTATCACCTGCGCCTCGACGTCGGTTGCGCCGGGAGCTACCGGCACGATCAGCATCAGCAGCGTCGCTCCAGGGGATGCCTCGGCAACATCGGCCGCAGTCCATCGCGGGCCGCTTCTGGCTGCCTCTGGAGTTATTGCGATGGCCGGGGTGTTCCTCATCTTCCTACCGAACCGTCGCCGCTTCTACAATCTCTCCGTGGTGCTGATTGCGTTGGGCGTCCTCGGTGGAGTTGTGGGTTGCGGAGGCAGTTCGGTCAAGTCCACCACGCTGGTGCTGACCTCGACCAACACCAAGGTCGCCGCAGGCAGCACTGTCACTCTTCAGGCCAACGTGCAGTCGCAAAACAACGTTACGGGAACGGTCACCTTCTACGATGGTTCAACCGCCCTCGGCTCTGCTGCATCGGTCGCCAATGGAGTTGCCACGCTCACCTCGTCAACTCTCGCCGTGGGTACGCATGTCATCACGGCTAAGTACTCCGGCGACAAGGATGACTCGGGCAGTTCTAGCTCGAATGTCATTGAGCAGACGGTCACCGGCACCTTCACCCTCAACATCACTGCGACTGCTGGAAGTATCAGTGAGCCGATCGCGATTGCTGCAACGTTGCAATAATGCCTTGTCTTCACTGCAAACGGCGACGTTGGAATGGCCGAATGCAGCTTTGTTCTTCACTGGATCAGGAACTGACTCAGGCCTCAGGGAAGCCCCCTGAGGCCTGTCTTTTGGCCTTGGGAGCGATCATGACCGGCTTCCCGGAGGCATCTGCAATGCATTGCAATTGCCGCGCATGGAGTCACTCCGGCTATGATGGCAACTGCGCCAGGAGGGTTTGTGCGATGGGTGTGCTTGAGGATATGGAAAGGGTTGCAATGCAGGAGCGGGAGCTTGTGTTGCCGCGCTTGACGATGCAGGTTGCGTGGGATTTGGGGGCGATGCTGAGAGGCATGGCGGCGGAGCGTGGCTTGCGGGTGGTGATCGATGTGCGGCGCTTTGGGCAGCCTCTCTTTTATTCGGCGCTTGAAGGGACGACTCCGGACAATGTGGGGTGGGTGCGCCGGAAGAGCAATTTGGTGGCGCGGTTCCATTGCAGTTCGTATGCAATCGGTTTGAAATTGAAGGCAGCGAATCTGACGTTACTCGAGAAATATGGATTGCCCGATGCGGATTATGCGGCGCATGGCGGGTCGTTTCCGCTGACCGTTGCAGGCGCCGGCGTGGTTGGCAGCATTACCGTCTCAGGATTGCCGCAGCGTGACGATCATGAACTGGTGGTGGAGGGTCTGTGTGCCGCGCTGGGCAGGGAATACTCGGGTCTGCAACTCGAAGCCATTCCATAGACGAGCTCTACTGCATGCCAAGTTCGGCGAGTAGCTTGGGGTTGGGCTCATCGACGGCGATGAGGTTGTGGCAGGCCGCGCAGTCGTTGGTGATGCTCTTGCCGTTCTTCGCATTGTGGTTGCCGTCGTGGCAGCGGAAGCAGCCCGGAGAATCGTTGTGGCCGATGTTGTTTGGGTGCGTGCCCCAGGTGACTTTCATGAAGGGAAAGACATTGTCGCCGTAGATGGTGGCGAGGACTTTGGCGGCCTGTTCGATCTGCGTTCGCTGCGTGTCCCATACGGCTGGGTATTGCGAACGATAGAAGACTTCGAGGCCAGAAGCGATCCTGGCTTTGCCCTCGTCTTGGGTGGCGTAGTTGGCTTGGAGTAGAGCGAGACCCTCCTTGTGAATGAAAGGAAGCGAGAGGCTGGGTGTGCCCGCGGCCATGTCTTTGTTCAGAGCTTCTTCAGGTGTGGTGAAAGAATGCGCGGCGCGGTTGTGGCAGTCGATGCAGTCCATGAGGTGGCGCTCGCCGGCGACTGCTCCTTTGGCGTCGGTGGAGATGAAGTCGGTTATCGAGCCATTGCGCTCGGTCTTGCTCACGGAGAGGATGGTCTGGCGCGTGGAGTCGGTGGAGATGTACTCAATGTGAGCCAGGTGCGCGCCGTGGATGCCGCTGAGTTGGTCGAATGGATTGCGGCCGCCCAGATGCATCAGGACGAGCGAGTGTGTGACGGAGTTCTTGATGTCGTCGCCATAGGATGTTTTGACTAGCAGCTTTTCGCCGATGAGACGATCGGGGTTGTGGCAGTTGACGCAGGTGGTGCTGGCGGGAGGGACTTTGTTGCCGGCCATGATGGGTGTGGGATAGCGATGGAAGATCACCATCATCAACTGTTTTGAACCATTGATTTTAGCGTTGACATAACCGGGCACGCCGCGTGCGATGTGGCACTCGGTACAGGCGACGCCGTAATGCGATGCGACGTGATACGCGTTCCATTCCGGCGCCATCACGTGGCAGGCCTGCCCACAGAAGCTGACGGTATCCATGTAAGCAACGCCGCGATAGCTGGCTGTGCCGACAATGACGAAGTTGATGCAGGTGGCGACGATCACGAAGTCGATGCCGTGGCGAAAGACAGGGTCGGCGAAGTCGATCTTGGGATAGACCTCAGGCAGACGATCGAGCTTGAGCAAGTAGCGATGGCGGCGCCACATACCGATAGGGATCAAGAGCAATCCGAAGATGAAGAGCGCAGGTAGGCAAAGGTCGAAGAGGATGCCGAGGTAGGGATTGCTGGAGCCGCCGTGGCCGAGGATGTCGACGATCCAGAAGCCGATCAGCACCAAAGCGGATGCGCTGGTGATTGCGCCGCCGATGAGGCTGATCGGGTTGTTGCCAAAGAAGAGGAATGGCCGGAGCCAGTTCTTTTCAAAGTCGCTGAATCGTGTCATATCCACCTGCTATCCCGAGTTATTTCTTCTGCAAGGTGCGGATATAAACGATGGTGGCTTTGATGTCGGCGTCCGACAGCTTGCCCTTAAAGGCCGGCATCTTGTTCTTGCCGTTCGCAGTGGCGGCGATGAGATCGGCGTCAGACTTGGCGACAATTTGCGGGTCGTTGAATGGGACTGCCTTCATCGCTTTACCGGCCGGGGTTGCGCCCAGGCCGTCGGCGCCATGGCACATCTGGCATTTGGCTTTGTAGGTGTCGGCTCCCGACGCCTGTGCGTGGAGTCCGGCGCAGCCGAGTGAAAGGGTCGAGGCTATGAGTACTGTGCAGAGGTTTCGGATCGACATTGAGTATCTCCTGGGGGAATGGTCGAAGGTTGAATTAAAACTCGTAATGCACGCCGAGGCTGATGTTATTGGCGTGGAAGTTGCGCGGTGCGGTTTCGCCGGACGGTGGTTCGGTCAGGCCGGTTTGATACGGTAGCGACGCGCAGGGTACAACGGTCGAGGTCAGCGATGTTGATGTGCTGCAGTATTGCGGCCCGGATGGGCCACCTTCGCCGTATCCGTAGAAGTTGTATTCAGCCTTCCAGGTGAGTCCCGGATGAATGGTCCAGGCCAACTTGACGAACGGGGACTGATACGTTGAGTCGAGTGAGCCATTGACAGCGCGGGCGTCGTTGAAGAACTGAGAGCCGTTCACGGAGCTGATGGTGTAGCCGATGCTGGAGTGAATCTTGTTGAAGGGCGTGAAGACGATAGCTGCCGATCCGAATTGTGTGGGAGCATCCATGAAGTCGCGCGCGAACCAGTCCGCAAGTTGCGTTGTCGATCCGCGAGTAAATACGCCGGGGCAAACGTTTGGTGCTCCACTGGCTTTCATGGAGGCGGTTCCGGGCTGTGTTGCGGTTGCGCCGTTGTCGTAGCAAATGTTCGTGGCTGCATAGACGTCGCTGTAGGCGTAGTTGAAATCGACGCTCCAATGTTCGCTCGGCGACAGGACCGCGCCGAGGCTGGCGATGCGGCTGTGATCGACATGATTGAGCGGACCTTCGTAGGGGTCGTCCCCGGCTGCGACGGCGGCTTGATTGTTATTGGTGTTGTTATGGCGTTCGAGGTCGTTGAAGGCGCCCGAGATGGTAGCCCAGGGACGAGGCCGCCACATGGTGTGCATGCGATAGTGCTTGGTCTGGCGCGGGCTGACTCCGGTGAACGCGTTGTCGTCGTAGAGGATTTCGACCGTGCCGTTGATATTCCAGTTCGCGGAGGGACGCAAAGCTATGTTGAAGAGGCCGCCATTCTCATGGATGGTGACCGTTCCATCGTCGGTTGAGCCTATGGCCAGGGGCGCGTTGTGCGGGCTGCCCTGGGCGATCACGTGATCGCGATAGCGATACGTGAGCGAGAAGGTGGCTCGGGCCGTGGCGTCCCATGTGCCGGTCAGGTTGTTGGTGAAAAAGCTCTGACCAAAATAGCCGGGCGAGAGTACGCCAACTCCGCCGCTGCCTTCGATGGTGGGCGTGCCGGCCGCGGCGTGGGTCGTCGTCAGGGGCCCGGCATAGTTGATGGTTTCATTGCCTGGAGTTGACGGGGTCGAGAGCGTTGTGGCGCTGGTGATGGTGGAAAATCCTGGCTGGTGAGCGCTGGAATAATCCACCTGCTCGGCGAGGCTGATTGTCTTACTGGCCTGCCATACGACGCCGTAGTCGGCTGCGATCACGGCTCGATGCGCTTTTGCGACCGCCGTGTATGTCAGGGAGCGGGTTGTTCCGTTGAGGCCCTGGTAGCTGTCGTAGTAATTGGGCAGGTTCATGTTGGCCTGGGTGTAGCGGACATTGCCGTTCATCGAGAGATTCTTGATGGTGGAGCTTTGCAGGCGGAAGATCTCCGTGGGGTAGATGATGCGGGTTGGCTGCGAGCGCAGGTAGCTGGTGACCACGGCGCAGGCGGCGTTGATGACGGGAAGTCCGCCGGGAGCGGGAGCCGCAGAGAAGATGGGCGTGGTTCCGATGCTGTTGGCGTTGCAGGCACTTTTGGAGTAGGGAGTTTGGCTGTCGTAATCGTTGATTGCGGCCTTGGCGCCGTCGGCCTCCTGCACGATGAAGTCTTGCGGGGCCATGGTGAAATAGGAGTCCGCTTTGTAGTGGTCGATCTCCTCGGCAAAGGTCAGCGTGGTGCGTGGAAGGAGTTTCCAGTCGAGCGCGGCTGTGAAGTCGTCGGTGCTGTTGCGCTGGTATTCCTGGAGCAGCATGTCGTACTTGGAAACGCCATAGCCGCCGGGAGTCAGCGATGGTCCCTCAAAGATGTTCTGCGAGTAACCGGCGCGATAGACGACCCTGGACAGGGGATGGATGGTTAGGTTGATGTCCGTCATGCGGCGCACGGTATTGAAGAGAAAGGGTGACTGCGACTCCTGCGGCCATGGGAAGGAACCTGTCGGAGCGCCCGTGGGTCCGATGGGTATGGACTGGCCAGCGGGGATGTTCGCATTCCCCAGCAGATCGTAGTCGAAGTACTGGCGATCGCGGCGAAAGATGCCGGAAAAGTCGTAGAGCTTGCCTTTCGAAGCGCTCAATTTGGTAAAGCTGTTGGGGTCGCCGCCGTAGCCGGTGCTGAAGGCAGTGAGCGTATCGACGAGGGTATTTTTGGTGCCGGGTAAGGCACGGAGATCGAAGGTTTCGCCTTGCACGCGCGGGCCGGATTGCAGATTGACCAGCGTGTCGTACATGGCTCCGCTACCGGTGGTGTTGGCCAGGCGTCCACCCAGATCCACGCTCTGGTGGATGGTGTAGCCGGCGGGCGCGGAGATCTGCGTCTCTGGTGCTGGAATTGGCGCAGCGGGATTCTGCGCGGAAGCAGTGGCGACGGTCATTGCCGCCATTGCCATACCGGCTGCGAGGCAATGAACTGCTGCCGTTTGCAAACGAGGGTCAGAGCGCCTGGAACATCGAACTATATTCATGAAAGGGTTCATAAGAAGCCTCGTTCGTAGCATCGTCGCTTGCATTGAAAACTGGCACCGCCGTGCATGGTCGATTCGAGTCTGGCGTCTCTATCGCAGAAACGCGGGATTGATGTTGGAGCCGTGTATGTAGGTATGGCAGCTTGTGCATGGCGTCAGTTCCGATGAGCCTGCATTCATGCTGTGAATCGTACCGGCGGCAACGGGGCTGTGGCATTGGTTGCACAGGGTGTTGATGTTGGGCATATTGAGGAGCCGCGCGTTTTGCGAGCCGTGTGGCGTGTGGCAGCCCAGGCATCCCTCCGCCTTGACAGCCGCATGTTCAAAGACGAAGGGTCCGCGCGTCTCTGCGTGGCACTTGGTGCAGATGGCGTTCTGATCGACCGTGGACTTCAGGTTGTTGTTGCCGAAGGTGCCGTGCGTATCGTGGCAATCGCTGCACTTGACCAGGCCTTCATTGACTTTGTGATGAAAGGGCATGTCGAAGGACGGCTTCACGTCTGTGTGGCATTGAAAGCAAAGCCCCGGCTGCGAGATTTTCAGCAGAGCTGTATTCGGAGCGCAGTTATGCACGGAGTGGCAATCGACGCAACTTACATTGGCTTTTGCGTGAGGCGAGCGGAGGAAGTTTGGATGCGCGTCCGCATGGCAGCCGAGGCAGGTCTGATCGACGATTTTGGGAGATGCGGTGGCCAGGTCGAGGATCTTGGTCTTGTCTCCGCCGGACTCGACATGCGCTTTCCCTGGCCCGTGGCAACTCTCGCAGGTGATGCCTTTGCCGCCATGTTCCAGAGCCAGTTTTGCGTGGGCATTGGAGGTGAATTTATTGGCTTCGTCCGCGTGGCAGGTGGTGCAAGTCTCGGAACCGACGAAGTCCGCGGGGTTCTGCGGCGCGGCTTTTTGCGTGGATATGGTTGCGTGGCTCGCTGGGGCTGGCTGCCTGGTCTGACCGGCCGCTTGTGTCTCGAGGCCAGGCATCGCAATCATGGCCAGGACGCTCGCGATCGTCCATGCGAGAGCAATGCGCCGCACGCACAACCAGCCTTCGGTTCTACGGAATGCTGTGTCTGCCTGACGACTCATGATCGTGTGACCTTCCTCAAAACTCGCTGTATGCAGGGTAGTTGTGACGCCCGCTAACTCACGGTGATGTGCATCACACCTTCGGCGTCCGCTCCGTTAGTCGCAGGCTCGCTTTATTAAGGCGTTGCCGTGAGTATGGGATTACTGTAGCCCGCGAATCTGAGCATTCCAGACCGTTTCATCCGGAGTTGGAGACAAGCAAGGTCGATTGAATTTCTGGAGTCGCGAAGAAGGGAACGATTGCGCCCGCGCGGGCACGTCTTGAGGATTCGTTTTTCGATTCGGAGCGCAAGTCGCGACTGTTTCTCACTTCGGTAATGTCGCGGCGCCGCGGAAAGTTGCCTGCGTGGCAAAAGCAAGCAAATCCCGGCCTATTTCTGCGAGGATAGAAAGATGAAAGCCATGTTGCAATTGCTGCCCGATGAAGATTTCGCGCCGCGAACCCCAGTGCTTGCGACCGAGAGTCAAGATCTGCGCGGAAGGTCGCGCTTGCTTGATGCGCTCCGGCAAATCTCGAAACAGGCGGGTAGCCGCTGAGATGCGAAAGGTCGCGCTGGTCTACAATCCGGCTTCGGGGCAGAGTTTCAACCACGGGAAATCGGTGATTGATGACGTGCTGGAGGTGCTGCGTGATGCGGGCATAGCGGCCGAGGCCATCGCCACGACCGCACCCGGCAGCGCGACTGGACTGGTGCGGGAGGCGGTTCGCGGGGGCTGCGACACGATCCTGGCCTGCGGGGGCGACGGCACAGTGCATGAGGTGATGCAGGCGCTAGTCGGCGGCCATACCGCGCTCGGAGTGATTCCG
>Ga0116231_10014431_pt1 | contig 10616 bp, 13 predicted proteins | sample S1TSphgellanicum_2_FD_89695 | JGI IMG/M metagenome (GOLD analysis project Ga0116231, IMG submission 89695) | Host-associated microbial communities from peat moss isolated from Minnesota, USA - S1T2_Fd - Sphagnum magellanicum MG | ecosystem: Host-associated > Plants > Peat moss > Unclassified... | reverse complement strand
TTCATAATTTCTGTGATTGATCCAGAGTATTCTTTGTTTTGCCACACAGTCCTATTTGTTGTTGGCTCTAGGTAGAGGGAAGAGACTTCTCACCTGAATTTGGGATTTGGGATACAATTTTGAATTGAACTCAGAACCAATTGTGCATGACAGCTAAAGATCTAGCTCCTATTCTCAAGGGTCCATTTTGTGATCAAATTCATATGGTCGCCAAATCACCTAACCATAATATGCAGTTCTAGCTTCCATGGTAATCTCTTATGCATTGTTTAGACTGCTTCCTTATAAATTTGATTTTGTATCCAATTTATCTAACCATTTTACACAGTTCCACAATCTCTCATGATTTTGTTAAACCTGTCATGAAACACAGGGCCATGAGCTTCTTGTGATCAGGAATCTCTTTTGGCTATTGCATCAGTCTCATTTTTGTGATTTGCACAAATTCATTTTGTTCAGTTCTTAATTTTAGTTGTTATTTATGTTTGAGAAAATCTCTGATGTAGGTCTAATGGTTTCAAAGATTTGTAAAAACAATTTGGAGCTTAGTCTGGTTTAAGACTAAGTTTGGATCCATTTGCATTACACTCAATTAAAATTTTAAAAAAATTTGTAATATTATCTTTCTTGAACTAGTGTATATTAAGTGTTATGTATAGCTAATAAAAACTAATAACTTGCCTTAAAAATAAGGCTTGATTGTTCCCTTTTTAAAAACTTCTCCTTATGTAACTAAAGAACTTAGACTGTTTTTAAAAACCTTAACTAGTCTAGGTTTTCAGTTTTATAAAGAGGCTAGTTGCATGGTTTAAATCCAAATTTGATTTTACCAAAATTCTAAACTTTGGGTTTGAAAATCACAGAAGCTAGTGCAACCGAAAAAGAGAGGGTGTATAACCAAATAATCAACCTGACAATCGGGTGTACCTACACCTGATTGAGTTCTCTGCGATTCTAACATCAACCAACACCTTCTGATCTTTTCTTGAATTCATCTAAAACTCTCCTACCTACACTCACTGATCTTCATACAGACACTGCTTGCACTTATACAAAATCAGCAGATTCTGATCATCGAATCTGGAGCTTACACCTTCATTCATAAAAATCCAAAGAGTACAAGCATCCTTACTATAGTGCATTCATCAAAGACAAAGTCCTCGGCTACAACCCTTCTCAGCTATTCTTGCAAGTCATTCATATCTGTCCAACTAAGTTGTTGGCGCAGCGGAAATTTTCAACAACCAGTCAGAGCTAAAACTTCTGCCCTATCTATCTATGCGTTTCTATACTCATTTACCATGCTTTGAACTACCCTTCTCCCCCATAGCCCCTTCGGTCCCCAAAACCTTTTCTAATCTTCTGCTTCTTCTTGGCCTTCGATCCTTTCTCCTCTCCCTCCGCCGGCGTTCCATCCATCCCCGCTCATCAATGTAGCTCCACCCCACCATAATCCGCGCCGCCTTACTCGCGCGTGATCGGATTTCACAGTACCTCTAGACGCAGCCGCCATGCATTCTTTCCAGTAGTAATGGAGAGATCCCCGTAGCCAGAACCACTGATGGCTACCAAATCAGCTCAAACAACAGATTATGTTCACACTAGTTTGGTGACTTATTGTTCGGTCACATATGTAACCCCTCCGTTCTTTAAAAAGTTGAGTCCCTCAGTTTCATTTACTCTTGTTCAACATGATAGATCTGAAGATCCCTACGAGGCCTTTCCCATTGGCGTCCATCAGCATCTTGTATGATGCACACTCGACTTCCCTCATCAAAATCAAAGTTCCCTTTCCCATCTGCATGCCCAATGAATTGCTATGGACCTTCCCAGCTTGCAGCCAAGGCTTTCTTCCTTCCTAGTTTCTTCATTTTGACCATTGTTTCACCTGCAACCAGACCTTCAAAAGTTTGCTTACCTTTTCTACCATCATAGGTCTTCTTTTGTTTCTTTTGGGCCTGTTCCACATTGAGCAAAACATCCTCGTGTATGTTTGTTATACGCTTCACCTTCTGTAGAAACTGTGTTGTAGCAATTTCAACATCAACATCATCATCAGTCGTAGCAATTAGAGCATGCAAGTAATTGTCCGCCCTGAGACGTGGTGTTCGACCTATTAGAATCATGAAGGGTGAAAACTTGGTGCTAGTTTGTATTCCACATCTGTACCCAAACAATATCTTGGCCATATGCTCGTCCCAATAGTCTACGTTTTCTGGTGTTGCAGCAAGAACGATAATGCCGTGCTTGATGGTCTTAATCAAGCGCTCTGCCATCCCATTACACTGAGGCCACTGGGGTGCAGTGTGCTGATGTTGGATGCCGTAGTCCTTGCACATAACATCGAATTCTGCAGCCCATTCCCCACCATTGTCAGTGAGTACGAACTTGGGGACTCCATACCTGCAAATTATGTCATCTTCTAGAAACCTGGCCGCAGTTTTAGCACCATGATCAACAACCGCCTTTGCCTCGCACCATTTAGAATAGTGGTTGATTGCCACCAGTATGTACTTGTTTCCCGTCTTGGTTTCAGGCAATGGACCTGCAGTGTCCATAGGCACTCTATGAAACAGATCACAAATGGGTATGCTCTTTAACTCCTCATCTTCAGAACGTATACCTCCCACTCTTCTCACCATCTGACACTGTTGGCATACCTTTACCACAGTTTTCACATCCTCAGTTCGATTATGCCAAAAGTACCACTTACATATCTCAACCAGAGTCCTTTCTTCTCCAGAATGCCCTATGTATTTGTGCATTCGGACTACTAGTCCCATACGGTCTTCTAGTCTTGGTACAAGTAAGCCCTTGAAATAGAATGATTGATCCTACCAGTGGTAGTTCGATATCCTCTTCTTTGCTCTCTTAGACTCCACAGGATCTACAGTGTCTAGTAGCATGCCTCCTTGCAGTAAATCCATACAGGTCACATCCTCCCATATATCTTGGTGCATTGTGCTTGCGCCCCATTCGTCCTCCTCATCCGAACCTGCAGCAACCAAATCACATTCACCAGACTCAAACAGTCGTTGAGCGGCCAACACTAGCTCTAATTGCTGTTGCCTATCATAGCACTAGGGTTTCCTCCTCTTTAGCATCGCTCTCACATCTTCGTCCTGCACAAGCTCACTCCCCCTTGCAGTTTCTACCTCATATGGCACAAGCTCCTTGGCTTGGTCCTCTTTTGATACAACGTCAACCATATACAGCTACTGGTTGGTAACATGGTCACAATACGCATGATGTTGTACACACTCCCTATCCTTTCTTCTGATGCCGAGCCATTATGTTTTTTCACCAGTCCGAACAAAAAGAGTCTCCCCTTCTCTTTTAGATGTGTCCGTTAGTGGACTTCCAACATCTTGGATTTCTTCACTGAAGTCATCATCATTCGTGGCCTGCCCTGCTAGATTTTTGCTCAAAGCATCTGCATTCGCATGTCTCAAGCCAGGTCAATGTAGTATCTTGAAGCTGAAATCCTATAGCATATCGATCCATCTGCCTCTCCTGCCATGTGCATCTGACACCGTCGCCAACCATTCAAGCGGCTTGTGGTCCGTTCTTAGAATGAAATGGTTCCTGTGCAGATACTGTCTAAAATGCATGATGCCCCAGATCAATGCATAGCACTCCCCTTCCATGGGGTGAAACTTCCTTTGCGCCACAGTCAAGCCTTTGCTGGCATAAGCCACCACTTTCTCGAATCTACCCTCCTTTTGTGACAGGATGGCACCAACACCTTTTGTTGACCAATCCACATTGAGGCAGAATGGCCTTTTAAAGTCTGGACGCACCAGTAGGGGAGCATCAACAAGTGCTCTCTTCAAAGAATCAAACGTCTGCTGGCAGTCCTGATTCCATACAAACGCAACGTCTTTCTTCATCAAATCAAACAACAGCCCAGCCAACCTTGAATACCCTCGTACATACTTTTGGTAGTACCCTGTCAGTCCTAGGAATGACCTGACACTAGTGACCGTCGTTGGTTTTGGAAAACGCGACACTGCATCAATTTTTTAAAGATCTGACTTAGTTTCCTTACTGACCACATAGCCCAGGAACACGATGCTTCCAGCAACAAAACAACATTTGCCTGGGTTCAGCTTCAAGTTCACTTCCTTGAGCTTAGAGAGCACAACTTCCAAGTGTCGCAGATGGTCTTCCCAATTTTCACTGTGGACATTGAGATCATCCACAAACACCTTCAGGAACTTGTCTCCCAATTCCTTGAAAACTAGCGACATTGTTTTCGTGAAAGTACTGGTCGCATTCTTGAGACCGAAAGGCATAACTGTCCAGTCATACAGTCCAATCTTGGTAACCAATGCTGTCTTCTTCATATCTTCAGGAGCTATATGAATTTGCCAGAATCCTAACTGCAAATCTAGTGCAGTAAACCAAGCGGATTTCCCCAACTGGGAAATCACATCGTCAACAAGAGGCATGGGGAACGAATCGCGTCGGGTCTGTAAATTGAGTGGTTGGTAATCTCCACAGAATCGCCTACTCCTGTCCTTCTTCACTGGCAGGGTCACACGATAGGCGTACTCCGAATCACTCGGCTTCATCTTACCCAACTCCACCAACACATCAATCTGCCTCTTCACCTCTGCCTCCTCCAAGTATGATAATCGACTAGGAGCTACCTTGCAAGGTGGAAATCCTTGTGTGTCTATGGAATGTTCTCCGACAGTACAACAGCCTAGCTTTCTTTTGTTCCAAGCGAACACATCCTAATATCGCTCTAACATTCCCCAGAATTGATGTCCCTTCTCCTCATCCAGATTTTGATCAACTCGAATCCTTTGGCAAATCTCTTCCCACCTCGAACTTGCCTTTCGGTTGTTCGATAACGCCAACTGCTCTTTAAAGCTGTTATGAGAGTCAGCAGTGTCCATTTGCTGGACTTGTAGTAGTACAAGTACTTTTGCGCAATTCGCGGCTCCAAGGAGAGCCTGCTTTCCTTGCTCTGCATCAGAAACCCACCTGATCCAATCGGCATAGTCGTCAGCATCTGTGATTTCCTCTTTCATGAAATCATTAACTTGCTCTTGCAACGTCAGCTGCAGCATTTGCTATGGTCCTTCCAACAATACCAAATCCTCAAGTTCGGTGTTTCCGAACTCAGACTCGTCATCAACTGGCTCCACCAGTTGAAGCCCGCCTTCACGATCCTCATCTGTATTAGAGTCTGAATCTGATACCAGTGCATCCATTCGTCCAGTTGCAATGTGCTCACACAAAGATGGCTTTCTCACAATCGCGTCCACATTTCCATCGAAATGCGTGTTTCCCAAAGCAGCAGCAACTTCTTGTATTAGAGTTTCCGAGTTCATTTTCTGTAGCATGTTTACCACGGTCAATGGTAACACTTCCACCTTGGTTCTTGGTCCGTGCCTCACTTGGATCAACCTTCGCTCCACATCAACAATTGCTCCAATTTTGATCAGAAGATCAAGCCCAAGTAGTACGTCATAGCTGTTCGTGTCCACCGCCATGAAGGTCATGGTGCACAGCACACCTCCAACCTTGACCGGTACTTCATCAATTCGACCAAGAGCCTGCGTAACAACTCCTGATGCGGTCTTGTAAGTTTCAGATCCAGAAACCAAGTGCATTAGTCCTAATTCTCGAACTACTGCAGCCGCCATGACAGACATAGACGCTCCAGTGTCAACAAGTCCCTCCACCAGATAGCCATTCACTTCCACCGACAAGTGGAGTGTCTTACTCCTATGTGTTTTGTTGATGCAGATTCGTCGAAGCGTTGGAGCTGCTGAAACCATGGACACCTGATTGTTCGAAGCTTCTGCATCCTTTTTCTCTCTAGCCACCTTTACTAGATTTTCTAGGTGTTCCAATTCTCCCGGTATCATCAGCACTGTTTCCATGGGTGTCATTGAAACTTTTCCTTTAATGAAATGGGACAGAATTTTCGACCTGACAGAATTCTCTCGATTCATTCCTGTGCCCTCTCCGACAGCTTCAGGAGATGGTTTAGTGCTTGCCGGTGCCACTTCGACATGCATTCTTCTCCTGGGTATTCGAATGCATGAGAATATGTTCTCATTCCCACACAACTTGTTGAGTTGTTGGAGAGTTACTTCTTCGTCATTCAGCAATACTTCCAAGAAGTTTGCTGCTCCAGAATGTGACTTCGCATCCTTGGGTTTCTTCCAACACCTATCCTCTGAGTGTCCTAAACCTGAACAAAAGGAGCATTTTATCCCACAATTTTTTTTCTTATGAAACATGCCACATTTGGTGCATTTCAGCCATGGTTCATTCAATCTCAGACATGTAGTGACTATATGGTCTCCTCCCTTACAGATCTGGCACCCTCCGAACATGGTGGAAGAGGATGATGTGACAGGATTCGGCACATTCCCCTTCAAGAAATTAATGAATGTGTTGTTTAAAGCAGTAACCTGCTTTTCCATCATCGTCTTTGCAACTCCCTCTTCTTGCTCCTCCTTCAAGGGTTCAAATGAAGTCTCTCCAAGCTCACCCAGTACTCTCTCAAGCTCAGTGGCAGCACTCACTAGCTCTTCAATGTCAGCAAACGTCCTTACCACACATAACTTTCGAATTTCAGGCCTTAATCTGGCCAAAAACCTTTTCTTTTGTTCGCCGTCTTATATCCTAAAATAGTCTATCAAGACATTCAAAATATTTTTGAACCTTCTCCTTGGGTTCTTGCTTGATGGCATCAAGCTTCATCCTGATGTCATCGGCATCCACATTTCCATACTTTTGTATGATCAAAGTCCTCAACTCAGGCCAATCGGCTGGTGCTGGTTGCATCCTCTTGAACCACTCCTTTGCTCTACCCCTTAAATTCAACTTTGTAATCTTGAAGACCTTGTCCGCATTTAGATTGCGCACCTCAACTGCCATGGTGAGCCTCTCCGCCCAGTCATTGACATCCTCATGGTCTCTTCCCCAGAACAATTCATCCATCCCCTGGGGACTGGTCATCTTGCAAACGTTCAATTTTACACCAAAATTGCAACACTCTCTACTATACACTCGACTTTAGGCCACAATCGGCGGCCACAATACCGAAAATTTTTATAGTCTATTCTATTCATTTTGGATTTTGAGAAGAGCAAATGTTATACGATTCAATCTATGAATTGAGACTGATCTCCTTCTGCTACTGGTCTCAAAGGTGCAAAATTAGATGGAAAAATGGAAAAGCTTTGCTCATCTGTGGATTCTTGTTGGAACTACCACTTTCCTTTTGAATCACGCCATATTCTCCAACTGATGACACGAGATTTCGATCCACCGTGTTCTACCCTGACAAGATGATCTCTAACTTGGAACAAATCTTCCACACCAGAGATGTAGAATCTGGTGAAATGGTTAGATGACACATCAGACTTAGGAACCCAAATGTCTCCTAACCTAGGCACACTACGCTGCCTCTCGGCAAATAAAGGCGTTACTCTACGCAAGGTATGAGGTGTAGTAGTACTACGTCTGTAGCTCTGAGATTGACACCCATCCCCTTGCTCCATCTCTCACCTTCAACCAAACCTTAACGCGCGTATAAAAACCACTATGAGCTACTTCTACTGCTATGTCTCCGACTCGAGCTTCCTCTAGATCTATTCCCACAAGCGTTACCACTCCAAAACCCAGTAAACGCAGGACTACCGCTCCTCTTTGTGGTCCACCCTGAATAGTCAAATAATCGAACCTATTAACGATTTGTTGTTCATGATTCTCTTGTGTTAATTCTTCTACTCCACCTTCATCTGCACTAGGCGTAGACATGATACTTCAATTATCATTCTAGCTCGACATCCACAGGTTCTGCCGAAACTGTCAGATTTGAACCCGCTCTGATACCAAAAAGAGAGGGTGTATAACCAAACAATCAACCTGACGATCAGGTGTACCTACACCCGATTGAGTTCTTTGCGATTCTAACATCAACCAACACCTTCTGATCTTTTCTCGAATTCATCTAAAACTCTCTTGCCTACACTCGCTGATCTTCACACAGACACTGTTTGCACTTACACAAAATCAACAGATTCTGATCATCGAATCAGGAGCTTACACCTTCATTCATAAAAATCCAAAGAGTGCAAGCATCCTTACTGTAGTGCATTCATTAAAGACAAAGTCCTCGGCTACAACCCTTCTCAGTTATTCCTGCAAGTCATTCATATTTGTCCAACTAAGTTGTTGGCGCAGCGGAAAATTTCAACAACCGGCTAGAGCTAAAACTTCTGCCCTATTTATCTGTGCGTCTCTATACTTATTTACCATGCTCTGAATTACTCTTCTCGCCCACAGCCCCCTCGATCCCCAAAACCTTCTCTAATCTTTTGTTTCTTCTTGGCCTTCGATCCTTTTTCCTCTCCCTCCGCCGGCGTTCCATCCATCCCCGCTCATCAATGCAGCTCCACTCCGCCATAATCCGTGCCGCCTCACTCGTGCGTGATCGGATTTCACAGTACCTCTAGACGCTACCGCCATGCATTCTTTCCAGTAGTAATGGAGAGATCCCCGCAGCCAGAACCACTGACGGCTACCAAATCAGCTCAAACAACAGATTATGTTCACACTAGTCTGGTGACTTATTGTTTGGTCACACTAGATCTGAACCTGTCTCATATCTTGAACTCTGTCAACATGCCAACATTAGTTTGGACCATTGTTGGGGAGGTACTTGATTTTGTTAAAGATTGTTGGTTCTACCTTTCAAATAATTTAGAATCAAATATTATTGTCAAATGCAATTAGATTTAAGAAATTAATTTTTTTTTGTGATTCTAAGTATGAGATTTTAGATTTAAGTTCATTTGTGTTAAAAAATGGTTAGAAGTAAAACCACATCCAAATTGCCTTAGGAAAACCTGCAGTTGAGGATGCAAGGATTGTCAATAATTTGTTGATCTTTTACTTGAATGGGGTTATGGGTGGAAATAACTGAGGAGGTGAAACAATGCTTAAGCTCTCAATGAAAAAAAAGGCCAAAATGGGACCTTTGATGGTGACATTATTTGCCATTCAAGTTTTGTGATGTATGAGGGATTGTAATTAATTTGGTAATAATGTTGGTCGTTTCTTACTTCTTTTTTTCAAAACCAATGGGGCAAGGTGTTTTTAATATTTTTTTCTTTTCTTACACCACAACAATAAATAAATAAAAATTTAAGACTCAATTGTTATCGATTTCCATGTAAAAGTGATGCCCCCAATTACTAATTAGTTTAGATGATTTGTGGGTGATACCCATTTCTTATGCATAGGGGTTAGTTTTCAAATGCCCACCTTGAGAATCACATTTTATATTGATCGAGTAGCATTTGCAATTTAGTTTAGTGTTTTTTCATTCTCTGTTATATGACCTTATTTCAAGAGAAAGGAGAGGTGAAAACATGATGTCTTGGTACTGAGAATTGTGCCCATGGTCTCATGCTTTCTACAGTCCTTTATAGTAAGCAAGAAGAGTAGAAATGATGAGAGCCAAGAGAAAGCAAAGTGTAACCCATCTATTGAACTCAAGGTGAAATTTTCCTAACCAAGTTTTAGGAAAATTCTAAATCAACATATAAATTTAAAATATCCTTATTGATAACTTCATTGATAATGGGTTATTTTTTCAATAACTAGCCAACATTGGTCAATATCTTAAGTTTGACTATGAATGGTAGAGATAATACTTTGGAGTGATTGTGATTTTACTGTTATGCACTTTGCATAATTTATCTTAAATTTATTTCTTTGAATTTGCCCGCTCCTACTACATCAACTCACACAATTGTCTTTATATTTGAACATTGAATTCCATAGCTTAAGAAAAACTACAAACTGCAATGCACCCAAGTGACGAACTTTTTCAAACTAATATTTTCTTATGGTTGCACTAAGATGATGTACTTGCAAGAAGCAAAAACAGACTCGATGCATACAATGCAAAACACATACATAGTTAATTTCAAAAGATGGTCTACCCAACGATCTCATATAGGCATAATCAAAGATTACAATAGGTGTTGAAATAATTAAACCTGCAGGTAGGCTACTTTTGGTGTTTGATTATGGGTGTAGGTTGGGGCAATTTTTTAAAAGCCCAAGAAAGTTGTGCAAAGGTAATGTTTGATGATGAGGCCCAAATGGGAGTTGTTTGTCATATTAGACAACTTGCAATTGAACATAAAAGTGGAAAACTCTAATTTTGTTGCAATACGTAAATATGGCCTTGGTTAATTAAAGATAATAGTAAATTGTCTTAACTTTAGATATTGAAAATTAAAACGTTAATGAGCAACCTAAAGAGCACACCTTGCAAATCTCCCCCAAGTTTATGCACATTGCATTCCCACCAAGACAAATTATAATATATTTATAAGTTACTAATTGGAGTCAAATGGTCCTCCGATACTAAAAAAAAATCTGGCGGTTCTTTAATAAATTCAAAATACCTGTGCACCATTGAGCTCCCCATTTCATAAATGTGTTCTCACAATTTCATTTGGGAAGTGGATGAAAAAGTTTGTGCAAGCAAATCAAGTGCAAAATATGGTTCATTTCTTAGTGTTGGGCGGGTATTTGATTTTGTTAATAACCACTGATTCTGATTTTTTATT
>Ga0116231_10014429_pt1 | contig 10620 bp, 9 predicted proteins | sample S1TSphgellanicum_2_FD_89695 | JGI IMG/M metagenome (GOLD analysis project Ga0116231, IMG submission 89695) | Host-associated microbial communities from peat moss isolated from Minnesota, USA - S1T2_Fd - Sphagnum magellanicum MG | ecosystem: Host-associated > Plants > Peat moss > Unclassified... | reverse complement strand
TCCATTTAACAAACATTGCACATAAGCATCATTTTGATGATGAAACATTTGTCAAGTACCCCAAATACTTTCTGTATTAGAAGCAACCCAAGTGTGCCAAATTCATTGTGTATGTTATTTTTTTTCTTTTTTTTTACATGTGTGTGTCGCATTTGGGGGGTTATGAAACTCAACATAGATTTCACACATTTCATATCATTCATCTCACCAACACAAAGAAAGAAAGAGTTAGGCCCCAAATTTCTTTCAAAATGATGAGTGAAAATCTCTAAAACCTTGCCATTTTAAAAACTTCTTCAATTCTTGACATGTGAACTATCCCCGATTTTTTAATGTACAACAATGTTCATAGTGTAAGGAATATTAATTACATAATTTCCATATAAACTCTGGAGATTGACTATCTCAAATCAATATAAATATTTAAAATTTTCATAACAAATGTGTAAATGGTTGTATAAAGCAATGCATGCCCAAGTTTTATTGGCAATATATTTTTTACACCAGTCATTTGTGGTAGAATGTTTCAATTTTTAAAAAAATTTAATGTAGTGTGAAAATCCCACACCACCCCCCACCCCCCACCCCCCCATGCCAAACCACAAAACAAAAACCTAATCCAATCACTCTAATTTTGTGATAGTCCAATTAGCCTTAAATGAATTGCCTTTGTGATTTAAAAGTTTACACAGTTCCAAACTATGTATGACCATTAAATTACAATGCTACTTTTAGGCCTGATTTACATGAGGGCATGGGCTTAATTGTTCATGGGCTCAAGATTGAATGTTTTAGCCCAACAATTGAATTCAACATACAAATTCATAAAATATATTATTTTTATGAATTGAACTTAAGTCATGTAAACCTTTTTGGTCCAAGTATAAGTCCAAAATCTTATCTTATCTCCTTTTCTTTAAGTTCATCATTCCTTTCACACTACCTATGCAAGAGTTTCAATTTGTGTTTTCTTTTTTGCTTTCACACTTTTTGACATTTTTTCCTTTTGTTCATTTTTTTTGAATATTTTTATTTCAACTCACACTTTCTACTCTCACTTCTTTTCAATTTTTATATTTCTTTTCCTTTTATTCACTTTTTTCATATTCATTTTTTTCAAATTTTCATTTTTTTTTTCTAATGTTTCTTCTCACGTTTGAAGTACCTTAACCTTAGACCATGGAATAAAGAAGGCAAAACATCCTTGTGGCCCTTTTTTTTTTCATATTCATCAAACATGTGATTGCTTGAGCATTTTGGCATTACAACTTGTCCTAAATGAACAAAATGATGCATTGATGATGATGTTTTTTTTCATCATGGAAAGAGGCAATCTAAGAAACAAAATGGTGTGGAGTTATGAGAAGCTTGGAAGAATCATGGAGCGACACCTTTTGGGTTGTTTTTTTGAAAGAATGTTTCGTTGAGGTTAAGTTTAACTACTTTTAAGCATCTATATCAATGTTAGCTCCTATAATTAGTAGAACATATACAAATATGAGGGCATGTATTCTAGTGGAAATTAGGGTTGCATTACACTTTCAAGATTGGGAAATGGAAATATTTTATTAGCTTGCCATGAAATCTATGGGGTAGCCATTGGTACAACTTTTATCATTATTAAAAAATGTTCTGCAACAATTAGAACCCTTTTGAAACCCTTTATGGCCCCCCCTTTATTTTGGGGTGACATAAATTTTTCAATTTTATTTCATTTTTGATAATTTTTAGTTCCCTAAAGACACCAATAAGAGGGGTTCAAGTTTTGTTTAAACACCACAAACAATGGAGCCCTCCCCTTGGATCTAGCTTTGCCCTAAGTGCTTAAGTGTTATAGTTACAACTCAATTGCAACTTAATTTGCAACTAAAGAACAACTAAAAAATTTAACCCATATGGGTGCAAATGGAATAACACAAATCACACCTGCTAACTTTTTGACTCCTTTTGTCACTACTTTTGGGGAAATATTCCAAAAATATTCTTGGAATATTTTTGCAAAAATCTTTGAAAAAGTCTTTAATTTTATTTATTTAAAATTCATAATATTTTATTAATGTTTATGCTAAAAATTTGGTAAAAAAATCTCATTTTCAAAAAAATTGAAATCCATTTACAAGTCTTTTTATTATTTAAATGTAATCGTTACAATGTTTAATGAGTGTTTTCATTATTTTTTATTCATTAGATTAATTTCAAATTAATTCCCATGTTCCCATGATATATTAAAAATACAACTATATAAACAAATCTTACAATTTAGATTACAACTTTAAAACATGAAAAAATCAAGCAAGTGTTACACTTGTTATGGTATGTGTTATTGTGACTACACCCATATGTTTTGTCTTTGAAACCCATGTTACAAATTATGTAAAGAAGGTTTGTTCTTTCATATTCTAACATTAAAATACAAGTGTCATTTTGGGATGAGCTCAAAAAAGCTTAAACTAGAAGCAAAACATAAATTTTAAAAAACAATAATGGTTATTTTTCTATCTTTTTACCTACCTATGACCCTAGGTAGGTAGGTAGGTAGGTCCTAAGTAAATACATAGGTATGTAGGTCTTAAAACCTATCAACCTACTTACCTATGGTTATGTACGACCTATTTAACTATTAAAATAAATATTTTTATTTATTTATTTATTTAAAAATATAATTAATATGCCATGTGGCAAATTTTTATTATGCCACATGTCATAATTTCAAAACATCATTAACAATCATAATGAATGATGGAGATCAATATTTCAAAAAGAAAATCATTTTTATGTCTAAAATTTTTCATAATGGCACATGTTATATTTTAATACATAGGTGACAATCAATGATATCATAGATGCAATTATAATGGAGTGCACAATAATTGAAAATGAGTTGTTTTGATAGAGTTACGATTGAATTGCAATGAATTGCAAGGCTAGTTGCAAAACACCCATTTTTCTCATAGTGGCAAGAACAAAAAAATTGTTCCAAAAAAATGTACCAAAACCTTGTCTAACTTAGTAATAGTACATTTTTCTTTAATGATATAGTAATTGTCACTACCATGTGTAATAATAGTGCATTCTTCCTCAATAATATCATTCTTGTCATTGATGTTGGGTGTTAAATAATTCTCAAATTGGAGGCCAAGTTGGAAAGCACAAAAGTTTTGATCTAGCGTTGTCAAATTTCTTAAGGATTGAACTTCAAACCTATTGAACATGGTTACCATTTTTCCATTAAAAATGTTTGACCTTGAATCTACTTATCAAGTTGATTATTGAAAATTTGAAACATTGTAATTGAAGCGACTGGATTTGACCTTTTGCAAAATTCCTCTTCCTGAATAATATCTGTTCTTGCAATATGATCAATTTTTAGTGGAAGAGAGTAGTGATTGTTTAATGAGTCTTAGACTAATTTGTTTAAAAAGAGTAATGTATTAGTGGGTTGACAATGGATGCCAATTATGGCTCTAATGAACCTACTGAGTGAGGCATTTGGCAAACTGGGAACCATAACCAGCACCCAGTGCAAAGGTTCAAACTTGCTGATTAGGTAGGCCTTAAAAATTGGTTAAGTACGTAGGAGATGGCAGAATCTGTCACAGTAGTAGTTTATGGAAAAAAAAACTTCAAAACCTATCGAATTAGCAAGTTCTAACCTTCAGGGTATCACCCCTTCAGTGTAGGGAGCTCAGAACCATGTAATCCTTTCAACAAGGAGCCTCTGCTCAAAACTTCTGAAACTAATGAAATTTTAACTTTCAAAGGTCCTTACAATTGTAATATCCACAAACATGGGCTTTATCAATGGAATGACCCCACTTGATAATGTTCAAAACATGGCAAAGTTTTTCCCCCACAATTGTCCTCAAGACCGACAAAGGCAGAACATGAACAAACTTTTTTTTTTCTTTTTTTGGGGAGAAAATACAACAATTTGAGTTGATTGAACCCATGGGCAAGTCACCTCAAGTCAAGCCTTGCAGTAGAAAACACAACAGGGTTGGCACTTGCTCATTGATCTGGGTTTGAAGTTTGAACCCAAGACCTATGGGTTTTAAACAAGGATCATACCATTGAACTTAAAATCCCTTTGCAGGTTAAGAAGACACAAATAATTACATTCCCAAAGGCAGGGAAAAACTTGCAAAGACCAAAAACAAAAACCAACCACCAAGAGGTAGGTGGTGGGGGGAAGGCAAAGAACCCTCAAAACACCAAGGAAGGGAACCTTGCAAAGAACCAATAGAGGGCAAGTAGTGACTGTCCCCAAGAAAAAAATGAAAAATCAGAACTAGGAAACCAAGCCCAACCAAAAGGAGGGCAAGAGGGATAATCTTTGAAGAGTTACTTGAAGCAAAGACACAATAGCTCAATATGAGATAATCTAGGAAACGTATAGTTAAGTTTAAGGCTCCTAAGTCCTAGTGGTTTTCTAGGAGTATAAACTTTTAGAGGTTTTAGATGAATAGATTGTATGCCTACTTTAAAAATAACATGATATGGATTAATGTTTGGATTGAAAAGATGGGAACTTTGTGTAAGCCTCCCTATTTCATTGCCTCCCCATTTCATCATCCATTGAAATTAAAAGAAATATTCCATGGAAATCTTTGATTCATGTATTGATGGAAATGAGAAGTATGCCTCCATAGTGTCCTATAGACTTTTAGTTCTTTTAACTTTAGCATCGTAGTTAAGATTGAGTCCTTGTTGCTTGCAACAAACTAGGAGGAACTAAAGTAAATGGTATGGGGAGTCTTTGTGAAAAACATGGTATATCAATCACAATATCCTCTTGAGAAATGTCATACAATGTTTTCCTCCTTGAACAATCTTGTTCATCTAGCCACATATTATTTAGTTGTGAAAGTGAAGGGTTTGTGGTCAATGAAGTTTTTAAGGTAAACACTCCAGTCCCTCTCTCCTAAACTCAATTGGTCCCGTCAAAAGCAATCTTATTAAGGATTACAACTCGTACTCCCATTCCTGATGAATTGATTCCCATAGCCATTATTGGACAAACCCATTACACATGATTCAAACAACCATAGAACATAACATAATGCGAAAATTGAGCAATGAAATAGCTTTTTCCCTTCATTTGAATACTATTGTCCCCACGTATTTAGGTAGAATGAACTATCTAAATAATCCACTTAACAAGTTTACAAAGATGGAACAATATTTTTGATTCCCACAAGCAGATATTTCCCAGGAATAAACTTCTCCAAAACAAGGTTTCAACTTTGGAGCTCTCAATTACATGGGTACTCTCTCTCCCACCAATGTAAACACAAACATTACATTGTATTACAACAGAAGTATTAACAGCAGCACCCCCATTTGCCACAGGGACCGTTTCTGAAACCCCTAGCCCCTGTCATTATGTCCTTAAATTGACCCCTACATTTTAATTCTGAACCCACATTCCTTCTATCGAAACACATGTGCGCTTCTAAGTAACAGAAATAGGTTCACATTGAGGCATTCTTCCTCCACTTTTGCTTGCAAAACAAAAAAACTCTAATCTTCTAACAGATCCATTACTCAATTTCGAAGTGTGGTACTAAGCTACCCTTAGAAGAATTCAGTAGCTCTTCAAATAGGTACAACCCAATTGCTCCATCACTTGCATCCTCCAAAACCAACTTGTAAAGCCTTCAAACTCCTTCCACAATGAAGAGCAACCACCCAAACATCAAATGTTGAACAATGATTTACCACAAATCAAGCTGTCAAACAATAACTTGCAATAAACAAAATACAAACACAAACAATAAGAACCATTGCAACTCCATCACCCATCACCGTCAACTGCTAGCATTTTGTTGTGTACTAAATTCAATAGTTGATGACACTATCCCATTGCTTTAGGCTTTCATCCTTACCCAACTTTTCATCACAAGCACATTATGACAATTATATATATACAAATAACCTAGAACAAACAAAATACGAAAGCAAAACAAGAACAACCATTGCAACTCCATCACCCCTCACCATCAACTGTCCACACTTTGTCGTGTACTGACTTCAGCGCTTGATGACATTGTGCCATCGCTTTAGGGTTTCATCCTTACCCAACTTTTCATTATAAGCATAAGATGATGATTATATGTATCATCGAAAGTATCATCCAAAACAAGAGCATAGGCCTGCATAGAGAGAACATCGACGACATGCACAGCACATGAGCTCGACCTCCTGGATACCCGCAGTGTGCTTTCTTTCTATCCTTTGAACATCGATCATTGCGGCGTTGAACACGGGCATCGGTCTCAAGTCGTAGAAGGACCAGTCCGCCGACGTGAAAAGAAAGCTCTCAGCTTCCTCAGCCATCGTTGTCCCTAAGGCGTTGCCTCCAGCGCCAATTGACCGAGTTTGTAGAGAACATACAGAGCAACAAGGACTCCAATAGTGATCACGAAAGGCCAGAAAAAGTGGCAGGCTGTCACAGCCACGGCTTTACCGACAGTGACAAGTTTAGCGGCAACGAGCGTCGAGATTTTACTTCCTGTGACAACAGCAGCATGCGAGAGATGAGAAGATAAAGCCGGGAGCATCGTTTGGGCTTGGGACTGCGCTGCTGCAAAGGCCTGCATCGTCTGAGGCGCTGAAAAAATCTGGAGTAGCGCTGGAGCTGGGACTTGCACTGTTGCCATGGTGTGCATGCCACCTTGGGCAAGGGTTGCACTAGTGTAGTGCAAGAAATTTTGGACAGTGGCACACTTTAGGCTTACAGAAAGTTGAGCGAGTTGCTCTGGAGGAAACAAGTTGACTGCGACTGCAGAAGCACCGAGGACAGAAGCGCCGATGGACGCAACAAACGCAAGTCCAGCTTCCGTCCCAGCACCCCAAGGGATGCTGAAACACAGGAAAAATTTACATTGTCTGGCATGGTCGGAGCAGGATGGTTGAGAAAGCCTTCAAGTTCGCTTCTCCTCGCCGGACTGATGGTGGGGTGCGCTGAAAATTTCCTGATCAACCTCCTGAAAGTTGAGTCCGCGTACTTCCAACAGTTGTCGCTGAGGAGGCTGTAATCAGGACTGTGCTCCTTCAAAATCGCCAGCAAATCCCCCATCCCAATCTCCCCGCAATCTTCCACTTCCACGGGGCCGTGCTTGATCTCTGCGCCATTTGTTACCGAGCTTTCCACTTTTGAAATCTCGATTTTCCCCGTAAATTTCTCTGCCTTTATAAGCTTTTCCCGGCATCCTACTCTCACGCGAAGCCCAACGAAATCGTGCAACAGGTCCATGCCCCTTATGCTGCGCTGGAGGGGCTGCCTGTAGTGACCTATCTCGAGCACAGTGATAACCACTCCATCTGCTCCTAATTCTTCAAGGTATCTATCAACGTTATATTCGCCGCGTTCTGGTACAGAAGAAGGCGACGATCCCTGGCAACAATTGGACTGGACGGAGGATGTCTCACAGCTACTGGACTGGACGGAGCCCATGTTGTGTCCGCTCTTGTGCAATAAGGATGCAAGTATTGGACTACCTCTGAACTGAACACTGTCTGTTTGAGAGTGGAGAGGAGAGGTAATACAGAGAATCTGATAGAGAGGAGAGACTTGAGAGAAGGTAATGGATGGAATGGGGAAGAGGCAGGTACAAGTTAATATAGGTGAGAGAAACTGCTAGAGGGACAAGGAACCTTCAAAGAACCCATTCCCACAAGGCTATAATGCCCATTTTCTAGTTGCACACTTTTGTTGTTTTTTTTTTTTTTTTTGGCTAATTTGGGCTCTCAATGTTTTCTCGTTCCTCATTCCCACCCACTTGTAATATTACTTTTTTCAGTTCTCATGTTGCCTCATTTTGTCCACAAAGAGCAGAAATAAACCTTAAACTCTGAAGTAAACGATACGCGACCCCTGACGGAGTGGGGGCAGTCGGTAAATTATTATCCGATTTTCTTGAAATATTTAGTCCCATAAAGTTTTAAAGGGATTACAATTAAACGAGCCACTAGGGGCCCAGGAGCCCCACTTTGGTCGGAGTGTAGGTGGGTTTTTATCAGATTTTCTTGAATTATTTAGGCTCAAAAAGTCAACAAACTTTTTAAGGGATTCTCAATTAAATGGAAGACATTAAACTGGCCAAGGGTCTTAAATGCAGCCAGTACCAAAAGTTGTGCTGCGATTTTTTCCCTCAGTCTGCCCTTTGCCCCGTCATTTTTTCGCCCTTTCATGCATAGACATGTTTTGTGTCCATGTTATGCTCATTTTGGACTTGGTACTGTCTTGACGGCTACAAAACATGCTACTTGGCACATTACATGAGGCTATGAGTGTAAAACATGGTAGGTTATGACAGAAACATGTGCCTTGTATCCCACATACAAGGCACATAGTTGTGAATTTTTTAAATGAATTACTGCATTATAAATTAATTAATTAATTTGTAAATAGTTACATATTGTTAATGAATTATGATTATGAATTACTTGATTAGTTAGTAAAAGTATGAAGTAAAAATGAATGTTATTTTTATAATTAAATAATTAAAGAAGAGCAAGTAATTTTAGGTAGGCAGGTAATAGTTAGTTAATTAGTTGATTAATGAATTACCTATTTACTTGATTAGTTATATAATTTACAAAATAGAAAATGAACATAAAATGTATGGGAGAAAATTTCTAGTTGCAACTTAATTTCACTATTGGAAAATGCATGGACAAACCATTATAACCATCCACCCAATTCAACTTTATGTGGTTAACACATGACACAAACCACTCATGATTTTGTTAAGTGGGCAAATCCCCCAAAAAACTCACCAAATTGGTTATGCAATTGGAAGTGATGGTGGTCTACGAATTTTCTGCTTGAAATGTTTTTAGGCATGGTTAAAAAATTTCCATTCCACCTTTTCAAACCACTTGGGTAGTTTTTCCTAATGGTCATTCCAAGCAATATGCACAAGGTTAACCACCTAACAAGGTAGGTAGATAGGTAGGTAGCCACCATAAAAGTTAAATGCCACATCATTTAGCTTGGGTGTCCAATGTTTAAATGCCACATGTTTGTACTTAATTTTGATGTAGTCGTTGGGTAACATAAAAAAGTGAATACTAAATAAATATATGTAGAAAGATACTTAGGCTAAATTAAGTATATTTAGGTCATGTTTCACTAACCTAACATAAATATGACCTAATTAAATATAATTGATTTATACCTAGGCTAAAGTAATCAATCTATACTTAGGTTAAGTAGAATAAGAATGTATTTAAAATATGTCATTGTTAAGTGAAGTATATTGTAACTTATACACATGCTAGATATATCATAGCCTATGTACATAGGTATATAATGATTTATACTTACGTTAAGGTATGCTAAGCCTACTTAATTATATGTACATGGTTTATACATATTTAAAATATGTGTATTTAATTTATATGTACATAGTTTTTACATACCTATTTTATGCCTACTTAGCCTTACATATAAGCTACATAATTTAAATATCTTGCCTATACCTTACATATACCACTACACCAAAACTTGACATTTATGACCAAGACAAATATGACTAGTGACCATTTTCTAATCATATAATCATATATGTTTAGTCTTATTCTTGTAACCATGGATATGACTACATAATTAAAAAAATTCATGGATAAGATTACGTGACCATAAATCTTTTTCATGAACACCATATAATTATTTAATAATATACAATTTGAAACAATAAAAAATTTTGAATTAAAAGGGAAAAAAATTAAAAGGGAGACATATGTATCTAGTTTACATATTATAGGCTTTTAAACGATCATGCACATAATTAATGCACAAATAAATAATTAATACCTTATAATTTTTAGAACTTTTGCCTTAAAATCATTGATTATTTAATGTGAATATCTGAATAGTGGTGACAAATAAATTTCGGGCAAAAAAGTCATTTTTTAAAAAAATCCCAAAAAATGGAAAACAAATTGCCAAAATTTTTGAAACCATAAAATTAAATAAAAGTATTGATGTGTAGAATATAATTAAAATGTTCAAGCTAGGACTTTTGTTCAAAGGTTTATTTAAATAAATATCTTCTTTGAATTTTTTGACATTAAATAATGAAATATATTCTTATTAATGATATTCAAAAATTTTCAAAAAAAATCCAAATGCCCCAAAATGCCATTATTTTCATGTTTCCATGTGATGGGTGGCAAACAATATAGATTTTGATTTTATTTAATTTATCAAAATATTTGGTCATACAACTTGGAGTTTTTAAAAAAATTATATCACATCAAATTTAATGAACTAATTTTTTTAAAAAGATTCAAATTTACTATTCAAAATAAAATTTGATAAAAAATATGAAATAAAGAATTATATCTATATAAATTAATAATTATGAAATTTTCATAATTTTTCTAAAATTTAAATTTTTTTAATAAATATTATTTGTTTCATGGACAACATATTTTATTTTACAATATTTCTTATAAATACAAATATATATAACACAACATTTATACAATTTTTATTGATTTTTATTTTTTTTAAAGGTGGGGAAATATATATATATAGATAGCAAAAAAATCATGTTGACTTTAAATATGTTTATTTACAAATCATTTTATGAAAAAAAAAAAAAAAAAAAT
>Ga0116231_10014427_pt1 | contig 10624 bp, 7 predicted proteins | sample S1TSphgellanicum_2_FD_89695 | JGI IMG/M metagenome (GOLD analysis project Ga0116231, IMG submission 89695) | Host-associated microbial communities from peat moss isolated from Minnesota, USA - S1T2_Fd - Sphagnum magellanicum MG | ecosystem: Host-associated > Plants > Peat moss > Unclassified... | reverse complement strand
GGAGCCGGGGCAGAACGCCGTCATCATCACCGCGATCATATCGATGGCGCGGAGCCTGAACCTGCGGGTGATCGCGGAGGGCGTGGAGACACTCGCGCATCTGGACCTGCTGCGGACGTATAAGTGTGACGAGGCGCAGGGGTATTATTTCAGCCACCCGGTGCCGCCGGCGGCGTTTGGCGCGTTGCTACGGGACGGGTTGCCTTTGGCTGCGTGAAGCAAGCGCTTGTTTTTTCGACAAAAAACTTCCGAAACCCAAGCCCGGATACGCGATGGCGCCAGCGCCCCTGACTCAGAGTCATAAAGTTTTTTTGCTACTTTTTGTTCACAAAAAGTCGTCCTTGCTTGCCTTCAATCATGCTTCTCCCGCGGGGCCGGCCGCCGGTCAGAAAAGCCGGCGGCAATGCTGCGCGAGACAACCAGCACGACCACGAGCACGCACAGCGTCAGCAGATCGGCCGCCGAAAACACCTGGGCGTAGAGCTGGATGAGGATTTCCCGGAGCGCGAACACGATGGTGACGTCCAGCAGGTTCGAGAGCCGGATGTGCCGGGTGCGGGCGTACTCCATGAAGGTGTTGAACAGCTCGATCAGGATGACGACGTCGAGCACCCGCTCAACCAGCACGCGCAGGGCGGTCTCATCAGTAGCACCCGATTGCAGCAGCGGGAACATGGCCGCGGTGCTGATCAGGGCCTGGATGAAGGCAAAACCGAGTGCGACCAGCATGAGCGGGATGACGCCGAGGATGACGAACTCGATGGCACGGTCATAGATGCGGAAGACGAGGCCACGGGCATCGCCGCGCGGCTTGCCGGCCGGGCTTTTATCGGCACTCACCTGGCGCCTCCCTGTCTGCGGCCCGCAACGGGCGGGCTCTTGCTCGGGGGTGTAACATAGAACGGCGGTGTTCCGCGAGGAAGTCTTGGTGGCGCGTTGCTCAAAGAGGTTAGGAACCTGCTGCGGGTACACTGGCCGGCACATTGCGGGACCGGTTGGGTGGGCCAGGAGGATCCGGGGGCGTCAAAACGCGCGCAATGTTCACCTCTTCGGCGCTCGTATCGCCAAACTGGACACATGCGCTTTATCTGGGCAGTAAAGCGCTTTCCAGGCAGGCTACACCGTGTCGAGCAAGACTTTGGCTACGCCGGCTCATCGGTACCAGATGGGCAGGAAAACCGAAGGTTTGTAAGTAAAAGAGGCTTTCAGATGCTCAAATTAGCAAGAACATCGTCTTGAACGGGGTATGCGTGGTTCTGGGAAGCCGATTGTTTTCGACATGAACGCCAGCAATTCCGCTGGGGCCGCCAGGCCGTATGTCGTGGCAAGCCGTCGCGCAGAACGACGAGGCAACCTTCGTGTGATCGATAACATTCGGCGGTCCGAGGGGTCAGTTTGGAGAGGCTCAGACGCGTGGGACTGAAGCAGAAAGAGGATGGATACCACCTAATTCTGGGCGGTGGCGGTTTCATCGGTCGACATGTTGCATTGACGCTGACACGCCTTGGGCATCGTGTTGTGCTGGCCAACCGAACGCCGCCAGACTGCACGTTTCCAGCTGATGCCCGCCCACTGGTTAGGTGGACCCAACTTGATCTGGCGACTGCCGACTGGGCGCAGGTGATTGCCGGCGCTAGCGTCGTTCATCATTATGCATGGACCACAGTTCCCGCGTCGGCAAATTCAGATCCAAAAGGCGACCTGTCGGTGAACGTCGCCTCCACGCTCGCACTGCTTGAGGCGATGCGGCGCCAGCCGCATCCGCCCCGTCTCATATTCGCGTCCTCAGGTGGCACCGTATACGGAAAGCTGCGGCATGTACCGGTTCGCGAGGACCATCCGCTGGCGCCGATCACGGCCTACGGCGCGAGCAAGGCTGCTGTCGAGCTTTATCTCGGCTATTATCGGGCGATTTACGGGCTTGATTGCCGCGTGGCGCGGCTAGCGAACCCATTCGGGGTCGGCCAGAACTTTGCCCGCGGTCAGGGCGCGGCGACGACATTTCTGCATCACGCGCTGACCGGCCAAGCGATCACCATCTGGGGCGATGGCGAGACGGTGCGAGACTATATCCACATTTCCGACGCAGCCGCCGGCCTGGCGAGACTCGCGCTTAGTTCGCGAACCTCCGACCAGCCGTGGATTTTCAACATCGCGAGCGGCGTAGGTGTCCGGTTGAACGACATTGTCACGGCGCTTGAAATTCAGCTTGACCGGAAGTTAGAGGTACGCCGCGAGGCGGGGCGCATGTTTGACGTACCGGTCAGCGTGCTCGACGTGAAGCTGGCGGAGACTGAGCTCGGGTGGTCGCCGCGCCGGTCGTTTGCAGAGGGCATTGCCTGTACCCTTGATGACCTCAAGACCGGCATGGCATTCTCGACACTCCATCCTGACCAGGAACGGCATGATGGCGCTGCAAGCCGGTGAGCCGGCGATGCGGTGCAAGTCAAAGAGGAAACGTGTAGATGGGTGAGATTTTCGAGCGCGCTGTGCCAAGCAAGCCACTGGAATGGACCGGCGAGCGTCTGACCACCGCGACCGCAGGGCAGGTTGAGATCGAGCATCTGCACCGGTACTTCTTGGCGCGAAATTTATGCCGGGGACTCGATATCCTTGATGTGGCCGCAGGTGAGGGATATGGCACAGCACTGCTTGCTCAGGTAGCTCGTTCTGCCACCGGCGTTGAACTCTCGGCCGAGGCCGTGGCCCACGCCGCGGCCGCTTATCACGCTGCCAATCTGCGTTACCTGCAGGGTGACGCTCGCTCTCTGCCAATGGATGACGCTTCCGTTGATGTTGTTGTCTCGTTTGAGACGATCGAGCATTTTTATGAACATGATCAGTTTTTGGCGGAAGTCCGCCGGGTGCTCCGGCCGGGAGGGCGTTTCATTGTATCCTCACCGGAACGCGATGTTTACTCGCCATCTGGGAGCGACGCCAACCCATATCATGCGAGAGAGCTATCGCGGGCCGAGTTCAGCACGCTTCTGAACCGTTCGTTCGCGAATGTTCATCTTCTCGGCCAAAGGCCGATACTTGGCTCCCTGCTGCTCTCAGACGACGAGAGCACGAAGCAAATGCTGACCTTTGAGAAGCGGGGCAAGCAGCAGTTCGAGTGTTCCAATGGCTTACCGCGGCCGATCTATTTCATCGCCATCGCATCCGATCAACCGGTCAGCGACGTGCCCAATTCGTGCTACATCGAGACGGCGGAAATCGGCGCCGTGTTAGCGGCGGCAGACGGGGTGCCGGCGCTGCACGCGCTTGTCAATGCCGCTGAAACTGCGCGGCTTGCTGCTGAAACTGCCCGGCTTGCCGCTGAAAATGAACGGAGCGCGGCCCGCAACGAGATCGCGCTCTGCATTGCCCAGGCCAATGAACAAGCCGAAAGTTATCGCCAGCAACTGGTCGTTGCCGGCCAGGCCTCTCAGGACCACGCCGACAGAGCCCGGATCGCGATTGCCGAGGCTGCCGCAGCCTGCGCGCAACGCGATATCGCGCGAATTGCGGCGCGGCGGGCCGCCGCCAGTTCCGAAGGGCGGTGGCAGAATGAGCTTAATATGCTGCAGCAGCGCGCGGATGAAGCGCAGCGGCGATCCCAAGAGCTTGAGGAGCGGGTAGCGGAGCTGGAGCATCGTGCCGATGAATGGCAACGTCGATATTTTCAGCTGCGCGGCCGCCTGGAGGCGATTTTACGGCGTTCGGGAATCCTTCGGGTCTCGCGCCTGGTGCCGGCGCGTGTACGACAATTTGTGCGCGAACGTTTGCTGCGAGGGCCGCGACTTTGACCAGGCTGAGTGACCCTCACCCGGCCTTCGCCGCATCCCTGGAGGACCGCGAGATCCTGCGCGCCTCTGGGTTGCTGGATGAGGCAGGCTATCGCGCAGCTGCCGGCCTGCCGGCCGACGCTGATGCCGTAGCGCATTATCTCGAACAGGGATGGTGGCAGGCAATTGAGCCGCGTGAGGGGTTCGATGGCGAGTTTCTCAGACCATACTACGAAGCCTCCGGGCATTACGGTCCACCCGCGCTGACCTGGATTGAGCTGTCAGCGATGCCGGGCCGACCGGCGCCCCGCAATCAAACGGAAGCTCAGGGGTTTGCAGATTGGGTGCGCGCGAACCCGTTTTTCGACGCTGCCGGTTATAGCGCGCAGATCGGCGGCAATCTCGATCCTGCGATGCATTATGCGCTCATCGGCGAATTGTTGGGGTTGGCGCCGTCGCCACTGTTCGATCCGGCTTTTTATATGGAACGCTACGAAGACTTGGCGGCCCACAGCTTATCACCATTGCAGCACTATACCGAGAGTGGACAGCGGGAAAATCGCCGCGGCACTTCAGCTGCCAGCCGTCTGGCGTTTCCACCCCTGCCCCAAAGCGAGAAGCCGACAATCCTGGTCGTCGTACATGATGCCTCGCGCACGGGAGCGCCGGTGCTTGGCTGGAATATCGTGCTGGGCCTGGCTGATAATTACGATATTGTTACGTTGGTGATGCACGAAGGATCATTGGAGGAGGACTTCAGGCAGGTATCCGCTGCGACAATCGGACCGCTGGTGTGGGAGGAATGGCACGCCGTTGATATGAAGCGGCTGGCGGCACGTTTAGTGGCTACTTACCAGCCCATTTATGCAATCGCCAACAGCATCGAAACCTACCTGACGGTGCCGGCGCTCGCCCGACTTGGCGTGCCCTCAGTGGCGCTCGTCCATGAATTTGCTGGCTACACGCGGCCGCTAGCGAAGATGCGGGACGTGTTCGACTGGGCGACGCATATCGTATTTCCCGCTGACCTCGTGGCGAATGCATCGTTCGACGCATTCCCGGCACTCGCGCAAAGGCGGGGTATTCACGTCCTGTCACAGGGGCGTTCTCAGTTGCCGGATAACGGAGGGGTGGACGCGACCGCGGATATTTTGGATGACAGCGATGCTGATATCTCACGTCATATACAACCAGATGATGCCGATGATTGTTTTGTTGTCATTGGCATCGGCTCAGTTCATATTCGCAAAGGCGTTGACCTGTTTCTGACAGCTGCTGCTTTTGCCAAAAAAATTTCACCGGACCAGCGTTTCAGATTTGTCTGGATTGGCGACGGCTACGATCCCATAAATGATGCCAGTTATTCGGTCTATCTCGCTGAGCAGCTCGCCCGGTCCACGCTGACCGAGACCGTGATCATTCTCGATCCAATCGCAAATCTGGAACCGGTCTATGCGGCGGCTGACATGTTTTTTCTCTCCTCACGCCTCGATCCTCAGCCGAATGTCGGCATCGATGCCGTGACGCGTGGTATCCCCACCGTATGTTTTGATAACGCATGCGGCACCGCCGAGATTCTTTCCGCGGATACTGAAACGCGGTCTCTGGTTGTTCCGTATCTGGATACGTATCGTGCAGCCGCTGTCATCTGTGAGCTCGCGCGCGACCGTGCTGCCCTGGCGGAAATGGGCCGAGCGTCAGCGCGCGTTGGCAATGCAGCCTATGACATGAGGCTTTACCTGAAACAAATTGACAAATGGGGGCGGTCAGCGGCAGCTGCTTTGAAGCAGGAGGACTTGCAGACATTGATCAATGCCGATGTCATAGATCCCGAGCTTGCGTTGCCCCCTCTTGCGTTGCCAACCGGGGCGTTCGGCGTTGAACGCCATGTGTTGCAACAATGGGCCGTGGTTGGGACCAGCCACAACCAGGTGTCCAACCCGCAATTCCGCCGTCCATGCCCCGGTTTCCATCCGCAGGTCTATGCGCAGCACCATGCCGATGCGTGCATCGAGGGAGGTGCAAACCCGCTGGCGCACTGGCTTCGCAATGGCAAACCCAAGGGAGCATGGTCGCGCCAGGTCTTCACCCCGCTTGATGCGTTACCAGGCAACCCAGAGACGGTCCGTGTGGCGCTGCATGCGCATTTCTACTATCTGGACAATGCACCTGACTTTGCAGCGCGCTTAGCCTGTAATGAGACGCGCACCGATTTGTTCATTTCGACCAACACCGATGCAAAGGCCGAAGCGTTACGCGCGGTCTTCACAGGCCATGGTGGGGCTGTTGAAGTGCGCGTCATGCCAAATCGTGGTCGCGATATTGGGCCTTTTCTTGTCGGCTTCGCGCCCGAAATCGCGCGTGGCGGCTACGATGTGGTCGGGCATTTCCATGGCAAGAAGAGCCTTAGCACGAATGAGGCCATGGGTGACCTGTGGCGCGAATTCCTGTGGGACAACCTGATCGGCGGCGAGCACCGTATGCTCGACCTGGCGGCCGCCGCCTTTGCAAGCCAGCCAGAATTAGGGCTGGTCATTGCCGAGGATCCGCATCTGGTAGGATGGGATGAGAATAAACCGATCGCCGAGGCGCTTGCAGCCCGCATGGGCATGACAACGCCGCTCGACGATTTTTTCGATTTTCCGTTAGGCACAATGTTCTGGGCTCGACCGGCTGCGTTGCAGCCCCTGGTTGACCTCGGTCTTACCTGGGATGACTATCCAGGTGAGCCGGTCGCGTATGACGGCACGTTGCTGCACGCACTCGAACGTCTCCTGCCCCACGCCACGCACAAAGCCAAACTTGCCATGGCTGGGATGCGCGCGCCGGGCACAACGTGGTGACTAGTTTGGCGGGCGCGCATGGGTGTGATTCAAACATTTTGGCTCTAACTTAGACCTGTCCCGGCACCCGCTACCGAACGAAGGATTGTAGTCTGTAATGAGCCTGTCCCGCCCCATGACGCGAGGTCTCCGATCGAATGATCAGTACCTGATCGGAATTTTAGTCATATTTTTAGTCGTTGATATGAGGTGGATCTGGCTGTTTCGTCATGGACAGCCTCTCGACATCGATGAAGCAGGCTATATCGGCATATCGATGATCGATTATTACGGGTTTTTGCATCACGGATTGCAGGGCTTTCTCACAGCAGTGTGGGGCCCAAGTATTCAGGCGCCGCTCACAACCGCGCTTGCCGGACTTTTCTTTTGCATCACCGGGCCGCATGTCATCGTCAGTTTCGCTGTGCCTATGTTATCTGCTTTAGCGACGATTTTCGCGGGCTACTGCCTTGGATATTCCCTAGGCGGCCTGCGTATCGCCCTATTCAGCAGCGCCTTAGTAGCTTCATGTCCAATTATTATTATTTATTCGCGTAGCTTCATGTTCGCACTGCCTGCAACCGCCGTCGCGACCATCGCCCTTGTAGCACTCTTGGAATCCGATCGTTTTCGTTCACTTGTTTGGGCGTCAATATTTGGTGTGTCCTTTGGACTGATGCCTTTGGCTCGGACTATGACTATTGCCTTTGTTCCTGGAATTGCTCTGGGCGCTATCCTTTATACAATCCCCGGCAACCGTGACCGCCGTAAGCGGTTTTTGACTCTAGCGATTTCACTTTTGTTGGCAGTCGCGGTTGCGGCCTCATGGCTATGGCCTAACGGCCGTTACGTGTTCCACTACCTGCTAAGCTTCGGCTATGGCGACCATGCTGCCGAATACGGCCAAAGCCATTCAGTATTCGCATTTGCGACTTGGCTTCTGATGGCGAGGGTATTGGTTTCCTATGTGCACCTGCCCCATGCCGTGCTACTATTGATCGGATCGTTGGCGATGTTGGTGCTGGCTGGACGACATCTCCATGATATGGGCGTCCGTCAATTTTTTGTTAAGGCAATATCCTCAAAAATATTACCCGTTGTAGTCTTTGTCGCTGAGGCGGCAACGGCTTTGGCGTCCTCACAGAATAATGGTGACGCCTTCGTAGCGCCACTCGTGCCGGCTGCAATCGTGCTCGCTGTTTGGGCTTGCGACCAAATCGGCTTCAACAAAATTTATCGATTATTATTCGCGGCCCTTGCTGCAGGCACGATTGTGCTAAGTGTTTTGCCGACGATCGATCTCAACGCAAACATCGCTGATCCCGTCAGCATTGATGTCCCGTTGCTCGGTCCGTCAACGCTAACCGATGGTCGTGCCGAGATACAGGTCTATGAGCAAAACGGTGGGTTCACGAGCGATGATCCCGCCCAGCCGATTAGCGACGTGACCGGAAAGGCGTGGGTTAATTTTAGTGCTATCACTGCAGCGAACATATCCGAATTAGGAGGTGGAACACCGACGGCATTTGGTTTTCGGCATTACCTATATAACGTTAACACCGTTGGCCTCGAGGACCTTGTCGAGCGTAAGTCACAAGGTAGCTTCATACTAGTCGATCCCGTGGAAACCGGCGATACCGTTGCAGGCGATGTAGCCTGGCTCACGGTAGGCAGCGCGGCGCCTGCATGTTTGTTGATTACATCGGACGATGAGGCTCGTCAGTTCGCACCCCTTGTCAGCAACAGCCGGATGGTGACTGCCGCATCACAAGCGGGTTTTAAGTCAATTTCCCGGTGGACGATGCCCGACGAGCATCAAGTTACCGTATGGGTCCGTCAAACGGTCAACGCAGGTTGTTCGACCACGACTCCCCTGACGCCGGAGCCCAACGCTGTTTCAATACCAACAGGCAGTTCTGCTTGTTCAATCGATGCTATTGACGGAAAGCCACCATCTAAGCTCTCGATTGCACAAAACTACATTCGAGTTGAAGGATGGGCCGCGATTTCCCTCCAAAAAGGTATCGCACCAAAGACTACATTCGTCACAATCACTGGGGCGGATGGATCGGTTGTTACGTCACTAGCTAGGATTGTTAGCCGACCTGATGTCAACATTGGTGCAAAAATGCCTAAGATGGGACCCGTTGGCTATACCGCCCTCGTCGATTTAGCCGCATTGCCCAAGGGCGTATACAGCTTGGGTGTTCAGGTCGAGCAAGACCGACATGAATGGGTTTGCCCTCTGAAAATTCCCTTTACATTCCTCGGTGCCGAAAGCCGAAGCGAATGAAGTGAAAGATCAGGCACCGCATTTGTTGTCGGCGGCCCGGCAGCGGCGTCATTAACCTCAACGGGCGGTGCAAGGCCGAGTATCTGCGTCAGCTCTTTCCGGGCGCCGTGCTGAAAACCTTTGGGCCGAACACATCGCCGGGCCTGCTGTCATTCCCCCGGACGGCACCACGCTGGCGCTGGATTTCCTGAACCGGGGGGGGCTCCACGATGGCGCTGCTGGCCCGGCTCGACGATGTCGTCCGCGAGGCCGGCGGGCGGCCCTACCCGGCGAAAGACGGGCGCATGCCGCCGGCAATGTTTGCCCAGGGCTCTCCCAACCTCTCAAACTTCGCCGCGCTGACGGACCCTAAGTTTTCGTCGGCGTTCTGGCGCCGGATGCGCGGGTGGCCGAAACCATGACAACCAAACGCGTTCTGATCCTTGGGGCGAACTCGTCGGTCGCCGAGGCTACCGACCTACGTCTCTGCGGCGCCGCCGGTGTTTTTGTCGCGGTCCAGGACTTGGGCGCCGTGCCTGCCGGCGAGGTCACCGGGCTCTTTTTAGGCTCTGTCATGCAACTCGGCGGCCTCGACCAAGTCCTGTTGGTGCCCTTAAAGCCCGGTTACGATTTGCAACTATTTATAACTTGCTAGGTCCAAAGCACAACTTGAAGATGCCGAGACTGTTTTATCCAATGCGGGAAGCTAAGCGCTTCCCTGAATCAAGAGGGCCATGTCGCAAGCGATCGCACAAAATACCAATCTGCTGACTGCCAGCGAGCGCCCGGCATCAGAAATGCTGTCTCAAGACCGAATTGTTTCGGTCCACTTTCCTAAGGCAGGCGGGTCATCGCTGCATTACCAACTCTGCACTCTGTTGGGTGACGATGTGTTTCTCGATATTGATCATGATCCACTTACGCCCGCCGGAGCCCAACCAGGCCTGTTTCCAGTCCGAAAACGAGTCCTTCATGGCCATTTTCGAGCGCAGCGATATTCTTCTGTTGATGCCTACTGGATGACATTTCTGCGCCATCCCGTCGAGAACCTGATCTCGATCTATTTTTATTGGAAGTCGCTTCCTACGCCTGGCCATGACCTCCATCGCCGGTTTCTTATAGAACAACCATCTATTATAGAATTTGCGTCGTACCGCGGATTTCAAAGACTGATGTCGGAGACCTACTTCGGCGGATTCGACATGCGGCGTTTCAATTTCATTGGCTTTCATGAGACACGTCATCTTGACATTCCAAGACTAGCAAAAGAACTCAATTTGCCGCTTTCGGTATCAAAACACATTAATAAGACGCCTCCAAGCGCTCAGCGCGAGGACATAAAGACAAATAGGTCAATTCAAGAGCGCCTCAGTGATTTGCTCCGCGAGGACCTCGTTTTTTATGATCGGTTACGGTTAGCTCCGGCATTCTGAAATCATGGCGGCGAATGCTCTTCGTTACAAATTTGTCGCCATTTCTGATGAAACATGAAACGGTTTAGTTCATAAGCTTACGACAATTTTCGTCTGAGTATTATGCCGCTGGCTTGCTCGTGCCCACGCACGCGCAAATCTGACAACCGATCATGTTAGCCGGCGTCGCCTCGTGACATTCGGTAGCACACCCCTCAAACGACCAGCGATCCCGGTTTTTGGGCGCCGCCTGATGGTCATGCGGGGGGTTTGGGGCGGGCGGTTGCCAGGAAGCGCAAGGTCTGATTGAACAAAATGATCATCGATCGTCGAGAGCGCCCAGGGAGTGGC
>Ga0116231_10014426_pt1 | contig 10626 bp, 6 predicted proteins | sample S1TSphgellanicum_2_FD_89695 | JGI IMG/M metagenome (GOLD analysis project Ga0116231, IMG submission 89695) | Host-associated microbial communities from peat moss isolated from Minnesota, USA - S1T2_Fd - Sphagnum magellanicum MG | ecosystem: Host-associated > Plants > Peat moss > Unclassified... | reverse complement strand
GGGTGGTTTTTTGGGGTTGGGGCCTTTAAACATTTTAGGTGGGGATATACTAGATTGGGGGTGTTTTTTTTTTTGTGTTTTTTTTGGTTGAGAGAGAAGGGGGGGGGGGGGACTTCAAAGAATCCCAAAGTTACTACATTTCATTTTCCAAAGGGTCATTTTCAAAAGTGTAGTGGTGGGAGGCTTTTGGGGTTGAGGGACTTCAACAATTCGTAGCTCCAGTAAAGAATGATTTCTTTTCATGTGTAAGTATTTGGAGGGGGCGGGCTTTCCCTCATTAAAACTTCTGCTTCAACACACACATGATGACGCCTTGCTTACTCATAAGGTGCCTCTTCTCCTTCTCAAACTAAATCACAGCCCTTTAAAATTCTGCAAGATCTTTGTTCCAGACACCTTATTTATTCACAAGGTGCCTCCTCTCCTTCTCAAACTAAATCACAGCCGTCTAAAATTCTATGAGATTTTTATGCCAGATGAGGACTAAGGACCTCTAGGGGGTTGTTTTGGGAGTGTGCTCACCTCCCACCTTGCACAGGCCCTCATTCCCAGAATAGCCCCCTTCTCAAACCTTGCCCTGTGCATGACGAGGGCAGGGTGCCGCTTTAGTCCGTGCCCCCCAGAGGCAAATGTCTTTTACAAATGGTCTTCTTTGTAAAGACCTGAGAACCAGCCTTGAGAACCAACAGTCTAGATATCTTCAAGTCAACAGGGTCAGCTGGTTACAATTCAAAATACTTTGCTAGGAGGGATCTTGCTTGCATGCAAGATCAGCATGACTGGGGTTAAGACACAAAGGGGCTCTACAATTGTGCCTTTTGATGGGTTCCCAAATGACAAAGAAGACCAATTCTCTGGGCGCTGATTTATAGCACCTGAAGTGCACAACAGACTACAGTAAAAACTGTATGTAATATCTGGAAGTCTATGTGAGTTACCACAGGAACACAACTATGTGGCCTTTAATGCAAAGGCCCCATTTGCACTTGCAGGAAGGATGAGAATGAGATCATTTGCCATTTAAAACCTGATGTTACAAATTTGCCTACGGGTCATCTGCTGTTGAAAACATGATGTCACAAAATTGTCTAAAAGAACATTTGCCGTTGGAACCATGATGCCAAAATTGATGAAAGTTGTTTGCCGTAGAAGAGTGATACTCCCAAATCATCTAAAAGATCATTTGCCGTTGGAACCATGATGTCCTAAAATTGACCACCGCTTGTTTCGCTGGAAACATGGTGTTTTATGAATCGTCCATGATCATTTGCCGTTGAAAACATCATGATGTGTCCAAATTCCCTCTCGGTAGTATATATATCATGACAGATATTTGTGGAGAAAGGAGGGGATGGATTGATAAATTTAAGTGAGATGACAACTTGTGAAAGGTGAGGCAACTAACAGGAAATATGTATACATGTTTGCATACAAGTCTTTTGACTTGGAAGAAAATGAAACTTGCACATATTAGCTTCTCTAGTCTTGTTCACTTCTTTTGTTCTCTCTCTCTCTCTCTAGCCTAGTTCCTCCTCCTTTTAGTTTCCCAGCTTTTTTTCTAGTAAGTGTTTTAGAAGGTCCTGAGTCCTGACACTTGAAAGCAGGTGGTCCCAAATTCCACCTGCTCAACTAATTATGTGATCCAGGCTATGTGGAGAGACATACCAGTCTGGGTTGCATGGCAGAACCATATTCATGACTTAGAAAGTTTAGGCCCTCAAGTTGTGGGTTGGGAGGGGGGAATTGTTATATGTTGTTGCACGGACTACCTAGTCAATGCTTCTCCCAGTATGGGCCGTATGCCAATGGCAGCAATGGTAGCTAATCCTGGCCTACCTTGAGTTTTCAAAAGCACTTGTGGATCACTGTTTGGAAGGGGGAGTGGGGAGTAGGCGGTGGGGGACCTCTTTCCCTTCCGGACTCTTGGGATAAAGGTTGCTTGTGTTTCTTTTATAAAAAAGAATTTAAACAAAATCATGAAAATTTCTATTGTAAGCTATCTCACATTCCTTCCAGATTGGTACATCCATAAAACAAAACCAGGTGGCAACTGCCCAATGTACTATGGAATGACAACTGTCACTATGGATCCTACTCCTAAAACTCATTGTCATCATTTTTTACCTGGGCTAATATTCCACTTATGAATTGAGGATAGCTATAGAGGTGAAAGAAGGACAACAATTTGTCAAAGCGTATGGGATAAAAGTGAGGTGCTATGAGAACATGTTGGGGAACACATTCAGAATCAGGGACAATTTTTTGAAAATTCTTCCCCTCCCAAATTTAAAAGGAAAAAAAGCAAGGCACCTTGAGTGCATGCTTGGACCTTCCCATTGGCTGCATGAATTTCTCTTCCCAAAAGAGTTGGTCACCATTTTTGGCCTGGGGTACCCCTTGCAAAGAACACCCTACCTCTTGGTCTACTGTCACTATTTTTGGCCTCGACTAATAGCCCTTCCTAAGAACACCCTACCTATTGGTCCTTTGAACAAACAGGATCATATATTGATTTTGGGAGGGGAGGGGAGGTAGGGGGGAACAAAATTATTGGCAGGAAAATTCATGGATTAGTAAATCATAATGAACACCACCAGGGAAGACCTAACCCTAGGGTGAAATCGTGTCAAGTCGTCTGAATTTATGTAACTGCCACTCAAGGTATAATAAAGTATAAATGCCTGCAAGTGTGATAAAAGGAAATGGCTTCTGTGGTGAACTTCTTGGGGATTTGACTCACTTTTTAGGATTTTGCCTCCTCTTGGTGGGAAGTCATCTCATTTGTTATTTGCCTGTCACAAAAAAAAACCATCACAGATCTAGTGCCCAACAGCAACAACAACAAGGTCGGTGCTATTCAATGTAACTTGAAACTAGCAGAACCCAACAAAACAACAACTCGATCATGTGACCCAGGCACCCACCCGTGCACTAACTTATCCCTTTAAACCTTTTTTGACTCAGTTGTGGATGAACCATACTCCGGTGGAACCTTGATAACCCTAACTTCTACTTCCCACTCACATTACCTAAGTTTAACTACCCATGTAATTGGGTAAGTATCATAGGTATGGAGGCAAGGAATGCAAGTGGTTTCTCTGCAGTTAGTTTAGTAGGTGAGGTAATTGGTAGTTTAGTAGGTGAGGTAATTGGTAATTGGTAGATGCATGCGGATGGTTCGCAGTTAGTACACAGCTAACCAAAGGGTCACGGTAGTTATAACTCCGATCTAGATGAAGCCCAACCGATATCTGATGTCACCTTACAAGCTATCCTGTAAATAAAAAATGGTCCCATATAGGTAGGGATGACCATAGGTGATTACTAGGTACATAGATGCATGTACATGGTGGTTAGGAGTTAGGACATAGTTAAGGGCTTGTTTGTTTGTTTGGTAGAGAGTAAATCAGCAACAGAGGTAACCAACTCTGCCCTGCGCTACCATGGTGCAGCTAGGGATGTGGATGAGAGTGTTTTTCCCCTCCACCCACCATCATCCCTCATGGTGTGCTGATTGCTGTTGGTTCACTCTGGCCATACATACCTCATGCATACCTTGTACTTCATACATGAGTGAAAATGATTCCATTACATACTCTTCCTACTTTTCCTTTTTCTTTTCTTTTTTCTTTCAGAACTCTGTACTGCTATCCCCCAAAAAGTATCTGAAAACCAGACATCCAGCCAAACCAAGCATGCATGAAAGTCATACTTTCAAGGATCCCTCACATCTCATGGGGGTGAAGTAGTGGTCCAGACTCCAGACCATCCAGATGAGTGAGTGTTGGGCGAATACCAGGCTGGAACCCTTGTATATCAACTGGTACTGGTCTCAAAAGAACCGACCATTCTGGTGTGACCTGAGTCAAATATTACCCTCCTACCAGTGCCTGCCTAGTAAGAAAGAACTTGAGGTAATATGCCAGTTTAATACTATGGCTATCTCAGTCTGAATACCACATAAGTATATACCTGCCACACGGCAGCAAAAAAAATCAGCTTTGAACCCTAATACCAGCACGGGACTGGAAATGAATTCTTTTTTAAAATCCACTACCACACACTACCAGGCTGGTGTGAAAATTTTCATTAGATTCAAAACCACTGTCAACTGGTTTCTTTAAAAGTTGATACCCACCCAACACTGGTCCAGCCTCCAGGCCAAAGCACCCAACTGTGTCCAGTTTTTAGATTAGTTAGGAATAAGACGGCTGCAAGACAAATTATGTTCATCCACACAATTCTTATGCATCCATCCAAACATTATATTCTGTTTTTGGATTCTTCAAGAAATCAATGTATATATTGAGACACTAGTGTGGTAACTGCCTTCACTTTTCACCAGAAATATGAACCTAACATAGAGGAAAATAATAAGGATTTCCCACCAGTATATCCAACCATTGAATTAAATTATTGATGTATATCAACTTTCACAACACACCCTTTGTGAAACTGATGTGCTGGTTCTCATTACAAATTGTATACATGGATGTTGAACCATAGCCAAACAATATGGGATAAAAATGAGGTGCTTTGGGAACATCTTGGTGAACACATTCAGAACTTGGGGAACATTTTGGGAACCTGACGTGAATGCATTGGGAACATACCCCCCTCCCCCCCCCCTCTTGACCATTCCCATTGGCTGCATGAAAATTCTATTTCCAAAACTGTTTGTCACCATTTTCAACCTGAACTAATAACCCCATTATAAACTTGGGGGTGCTTATTAGTATATAAGCCAACACAAGTTTGCAAAGAGTTTGACATCCTAGCTGTGCTGCCGATCATGAAGACTGCAGGAGGATGATCTGCTAATAATAATCCCTGTAATCTTCCAATTCGAGCCTCATGTTGGAACTGGCCTAGAATCAAGCCCTAAACAGGAGGACTATGTGTTGTTGTTATATAGCTGTGACTTGCTTTAGCTCCCTCTTAAAATTAGGGCTGGCTGATATAGAAAACGCTTATGCTCACACGTCCCACGGTCCAAGGCAAAGATACTATGGTCTGTAATAATCATATAACTCTAGTCACTTCATCAGCAACCAAAACCCTACATTATGGACAGGCTTTTTCATTGGGGGAACATAGTGTCCAATGAAAGATCATCATATTATATATATATATATATATGAGTCAAAGTTCAAACTGGCGAGGCTGATCACAGAAGGCCCTAAACCCTATGACTATGTATTGGTTCCAGTTCCAGTTCTGAAAATCAGACCCAGTTCCAGTTTGGTGTTCTTACAATTAAAACTGGAACGAACAATTCCTACATGCCAAAGTGGGTATCCGCTTAACATCAATTAGGACCCAAGTCTGAGTATGCAGCAAATTAAGGTCTTGGCTTGTGTCGTCTGCTCTTGGGTGAACCAGCACCTACACCGGTCCCAGAGTAAAACCTAAAAACCCTCACCTAAAAGAAATTCTGGGTTGCTTCTAAACATTATCAATATCCCAGCTTCTATGGGGTTCCTGAAGGGCCACAATGAACCAGGACCCACCAGTGCACCATGAAGGATGAATGGGAAGTGGTTAGGAAACAGTTTGCTGTTGCATTCCAGTTCCCTAGATAACGATGGTGGTTAGCTCAGTAGTTTTTTTTTAACCTACCTACTAAAAACCCACAAGTTGTTAGTAGGTAATAAAACAGCCCTTACCTATATATAAACCATCTACTTACCTGGTAGTTACCTATTTTCTTGCCTATCTATATATGAGACCTATTTCTTACAGAATTGATTACCAAGGTGAAACCAAATATTAACTCACTTGAGGTTCATCCACAACTGAGTAATAAGGGACATCCAGTGGATGGAGAGCTGGTGGGTGTTGGTTCACTGTGGCCTTCTCGAAGTCCAAATTTAACATTTCCTGGGTTAAATATATCTAGTCATTAAAAAGTCTCACTCAGTAAGGTGAAGGTAACAGTGTTGGTGCTGTTCACACTGACTGACTAGGGTCATCTCACTTTCTGCAGAGAATTCAAGTCACATGTCCTTCCTAAAAGACTGCATGTGTATTTTTGAGTGCAGTTGCAGGTTGGCTTACACAGCATTATACCCCAGTGGGCATTTCCAAAAACCTTAATGCCCACCTCCACGGTCAAACTATAAAAAAAATTGTCTGTTGAAGATTTTTTACTTTTACCTGGGTGTCACAGGCAAGGTTTTTTAATATAAAAAAACCATTGCGGTTCTTACACAAGGTAAAGCCCTGGGGGGTGGGCTTTGCAGGAACTGGGCCCACACTCAGCTCCACCTGATTAGGGCCCTTATGCCCGTAAAGCCTGCCCCCAAAGGGCTTACTCTACACATAACTTGGATCACCTTTCCTTCCTCATCACCACCTAAAGAAGAAAACCATATGGAAAAAGTTGGGTATACACACTATACAGAAGACTTCCTTGGGAATCAATGAGTTTCATGTCATGTGTTCCATTCATGTTACCACAACTTTGTGCTTCTAGTTGTTATAGGGTTTAGGTTTCAATTAAAAATATGTTCCAACTTTTTTTTTTAAAACTATCACTTGGACCACAAAAAGTGGGAAGGGTAGACATAAATGGGCTAGGCCTTCCAAAGATTCACCTTTTTGCTTTCAAAAATTAAAAGCTTGGTTTGCATCCAAAGTGATAATATTAAAAAACCTTGAAATTCAAGCATGCCATAAACGTGTGATTCACATCAAACAATTACTTTACAATATCCTTAAACATGAACATATGAAGTGTTGGAAATTTTGATGCCAATGCTCACCCAATGTGTTTTAAATCAATATTGATAATATTAGTTATCTTTTAATGTTATTTTTACTACCATAAACATGTGTGTTATTTACAATACCAATTTTAATGTGAATGATGATATGCATGTCCATGGCTTTGATTAATTCTATATATTTTTTGCTTAGGGTTTAATTTTAAAAAACTATCCAAGTGTTTAATTTTGATTGTTGACGCAAGCTATAAATTTTGACTTTGAACTAATGCATCTTGGTCATCACATATGAATTGAAATTATTGGTGTGTTAAGGCCATTTTTGACTTTTGCATAATCATTTCAACCTTGTGTTGTTCACAAAATGTTGGTTCTTATATTCAACTTGTATTTTTAAAAACTTATAGCTCATTTGAGATTACATGGGTTTTGAATTGGCCATGTAAATTATTATCGAATATGATCATGAAGTTCTTATGTTGTTTGTCTTGATTACTTGTAATGCTTTAACATTGATTTTGTCACCATTAAATTTAAGTGTTTTAGATTTTTAGATTCTATTAAAAAAATTGTAGTGGAGCTTTTCATAGTTGATTTATCACTTTTTAAGAGGGCTATAATGCTTACAAATCCATTCACTACTTTAACTTGGTGGACAAAGCATGGGCAACAATTTCCATATATTGTGATATTACAAGCCAAATGACTGGCATTATCAGTTTTCAATCCAAAATTGAAAGGATTTTTAGTATGGGAGGGGTCATAACAAGTTTGTGAGGTTGTTGGTTTGGGATTGAAAATATGGATAAATTGATTTTAATTATGAAGAACTAACCTTAAATCATTTCAGGTATTTTTTGATAGTGAACTTGTGGTATGGTTTCAAAAAATGAAAACTTCATTGCTAATTTTAATTTCCTCAAAGAAGATTGACATTGTGTGGTGTTGAAACATGCAAAATAATTTAAATGCATAATATGTGAAAATGAAAAAGAGAGGTACATAATTTCTTTTGTGTTTTGGTGACGTGTTTTTTTAATTTGTTGGTTGCAGGTATCATAATCCTTAGGGGGGAAATGCTTCAATGATGACTAAGGATCTAGGGAAAAAATGAAATGCCATGAATTTTTCAAATTTTCACAATATGTCAATCTCATAGGGTATAGGTATGTGGGGGTGTTAATGTTGCATGTGAAGTTTATTTTTCTGTTTATGTGTATTTTTGTCAATGTCTACACATCCATGTTTTTTTTCTATTAATGCCTTTTACAAGGTCAATGTTGCTTGTGATTGTTTGTGTTTAGGCTTTCACTTTTTCAGCAAGGGTCCCAATTTGTGTGTCAATTTTGTGCAAGTTGGAGCTCGAGGCAACCAACTAACTGTGGTGAAACCCAATTCTTACAACATGAATGACTCCAACTTGTTGGATTGGTTCATCATGTAGGCTACAATTCTATAATTATGTAAGTACAATTTTGGTAGTTAGTAGTTAGCAATTGAAGTAGGATTCTACAATATAAACATGGAACTTTCTATTAAGACCATTTTTGTAAGTTTTGTGTGATAGTTCACACTCACATTTCGTCATGGAGCTTTTTTTCTTTTTAAATGAAAAAAAATAAATTATGATTGTGCTATTTAATGCACATGCCAAGTTTCTATCCAATGGGCATCACCCTTTTCCAATCCCATTATGTGTGCCATTGTGAAAAAATAAAATGCATCTATGTCCATGCCTAGAGGGCATAAGTTTTTTTTAAGAACTTCGAGGCCCAGGCCCTCCAGCCTTGTTCACAAATGGTTAATTAAAAATTAAAAAAAGTTCTTCTGCAATGTATTCCTGGAAGTAGTAGTAGGGTAGAACTGCCCATCACCGATCATTACCTTATGACCGAACATTTCTCTAGAGCTTTGTCATCTGTGCTTCATTTTGAGTGATTAAAAAAGTTATGAGAGCGGTACTTCAAGCTCTAGAACTCATCTTTAAAGTGCAAAGGAAAAGGAGTAACGGAAAAATAAGCTATTCAACTTACAAAACGCGTTTTTTTTTTTGTTCTTTCTTCTCTTTGGACCCCTCCTATTTTCAAAGCTTCTAACTTTCTCGTTTCTTGTTCATGTTAAACGATTTAAAGTGCTATAGGAGCACCATCTTCAGTTCTACAAATCATCTTTGAACTGTAATAGCAACAGAGCAACATACAAAGAAGTTTTTTGGTGTCCGGGAACCGGCTTTGTAGTGTTATGTGGTTTGTTTTGTTTCAGTTCTTGACCCCCTCTACTGGGGGGGGGAGGCCCGAACTTTCTGGTTTCTAATCCGTTTTTGAAAAGGATTAGTGCGTCAGATGCGTCAAGAGGAGGCGTTCAAGTTTTTTTTGGACACCAGAAACAACAGAGCCCTCCCCTTGGATCCGGCCTGGCCTGAGCGCTTAAGTGTTCGCTCACCGGCCGTTCTACCCTAGATACCCAGCCAACACTAGTTTAATAGATTGCAAACACATGATTAGTAAAATAGGTGAAGGGTGATTTGGGGTTTTAGTGGGGTAGGTACTAAAGAAATCACTGCTAGCCTGCAACTAACATAATTTCAATAATAATAATAATCACAGCCCCATAGAGAAGTTAGAACTGAAACCCAATGAAAAATTGTGTCCTAGTCCCACCGAGCCATCCATCCATCATCCATCCCTGTTGTTTTACTACTACTAGTAGAGCGGTTGTTGGTTTGTTTCTTCACTGTGGCCTCATTCACAACAACAACTATGCTGTCCATGAAGGAATAGTCAATGTGAGCAGGTTTTACTGTTTGAGTGGTGATGTCAGAGTAGCATAGCTAGCTAGGTCAACTGCATATCACACTTGCACTTGTGCCTGTGTGTGTGTTTTTTTTGTGTGTCAAGAATTCCCACTTTTGGCACGAGTCGTACACTGTTTACTGAAAGAAGAGGGCCGGGGCGCGGGGGGCGAGGGGGGGGTGTTAAGAAGAGTCTTGCCAGTAAATAATAAGTCTGTCGCCCCCAGCCTAATAGTACCACCAGTGACAGTCTAGACTCTACATGCCATCTAAAAGTGAACACTCTTGTGTCAGATCCCTCTCTTTCTTACTCACTGTGCAATTTTTTAAAAAAATTCCAATTTGTTTTCAAATTTAAAACATTGTAATTTTTTCTTGCTTCTTTGCTCCTTCCTACATACCTTAACCCTAAGGTCAGTTTCGTCACTACATAATCCTCAAATTTCGGAAATGAATTTTTTGTGCGAAAATCATGAAGTTCACATGTTGAAAGTCATCGTAATTTTATGATAGTTTACACTCTAAATATGACAATATTATAGTAGTTCCTGGAAAATATAATGATTTCAATGTTTTTTTAAAAATTGATTTTTTTTTTTTTCGTTTTTGTCAGTGTGGAAACTGACCCTAGGCTACAGTAGTTCTAATAACTACCTCATATACTATTTTACATTGAAATCCCTTTGTTAATTAATGGCTGCAAGAAGTTGGGAGAACTCTCGCCTGGGGTGAACCCAGCACCTACACTGGAACCATGGTTAAACCACACACCCAAACCCCAAAATTGGGTTCCCTCTGGACATTGTAAGTATTCCATCCTTGTAGAAAAAAAACACAAGGGGTCTAATTTAAACCTTTCCCAGATTAAATGTAGACAAGTAAAAACCCTGCTGGGATTTCTGTAGTCTAACTGGAGGGCATGTAACCCGGAGTTTTCCCCCTTTCCTCCACTTTTGGGGGGGGGGGGGGGGGGGGGGGGGGGGGGGGGGGGGGGGGGGGGGGGGGGGCGAGTTGGTGTCGCGCGGGTTTATGTGGGGGGGGGTGGGGGCGCGGGGGCCGATGGTGATGCGGCGGGTGGCCGGGTCGATATGGTGGACGGCTTGCGGCGTG
>Ga0116231_10014425_pt1 | contig 10626 bp, 16 predicted proteins | sample S1TSphgellanicum_2_FD_89695 | JGI IMG/M metagenome (GOLD analysis project Ga0116231, IMG submission 89695) | Host-associated microbial communities from peat moss isolated from Minnesota, USA - S1T2_Fd - Sphagnum magellanicum MG | ecosystem: Host-associated > Plants > Peat moss > Unclassified... | reverse complement strand
CCCCCAAAAAGCATGTCCTTTAAGGCAGGGTCAACAACACCCATAACATGCTGGAGCGTGCGGTTCACAGCCTCAAACACATGCTTGTGGGCCATGGGTGCCTCATCCCACACAATGAGGCGTGCAGCCCGAATCAAGGCCGCTTGTGGACTGTTCAAGGGAATATAGCAAGCAAAGGAGCCACAAAGGCCTGCTACGAAAATTTTGAAACGTGAGTGAGTTGTGTAATCGCCCTCCAAAGGCAAGGCTGCAATGCCAGAAGATGCCATCGACAACGCTATGTCACCAGTAGAACGGACCCTGCTAAGTAGGCACCCATAGAGGAAAGTCTTGCCAACCCCTCCCAGCCCATCAACAAAAAAGGTTTTGTCCACCGCCGTGGGGTCATGGACCACGTCAATGACATTGTCGTAAATGGAGCGTTGGTGCTGATTTAACAAAGGCACATCCCGAGCAAGCTGCTAAGCTTACTACGTCACATTGTACCTGGCCCACTCCTCGGATATAGCGGCGTCCCTCGGGGCAGCCAGCTATGCAGGGATAGGTAGTTCAAAATCCTTTAGGGTTTTCCCCCCTTGGGCCTGCAACAGTTGCTCCACTTCTCGCAAGCCCTGGTCAAGGATGGCCTAGTCCAGCTGCCGATTGGGCGTTACTTTTGCGACACAATCGGGGGCGGGGGGGTTATAATCCAGAAGGGCACAGTTATTCATGCTTACAGCTGGCAAGGAAATTTGGTCTGCAATAGGATCCAGTAGCTTGTTAGGCACCACTTGGAGGAGCTTGGCTTTAGGTTCAGCAAAGGCAATCCAGTGGGATTTGCAACACCAATATGTGGTAAGACTCATTAAATGAAATGTGCGGAATGATGTTGAGGGATCAACTTTTTGGTACATTGAATCCAACAATGAGCCATTTAATAGAAAACTTTCCAGGCAACAGTTCAAAGAAGACAGCAGAGCACAACTTATACCATCACAACCCAACAAAAGGGAGGCTTGCAATATACACTTCCTTTGTGGAGGTTTTTTGGCCATTCACCTAGCGTGCTTGGTGCAGGAAATCCTCCGTAAGGGCTCCCTTATGCCTATCCCACAGCCGCCCAAGATTGGTGACGTTGTTAAAAATCAACATGCTGGCAAAAAGCTGCCGCAAGCTTCTGGGCAGTTGCACGCTAACAACTCCTGAAAGGCACTGGTCCCATTTAGCATCATCTTGCAGCAAGCCATGTGCAAGGTAGGCAGTTTTAAAAGTGGGGTGCATAACTGTGGTAGGCGTGTGGGGCAAGTGGGTAGTTTTGAGGTCCTCAAAGCATGTGCCCCCTGCAACGTGGGTAAGCAAAATTCGCAGATAATAACGTTCGCCCTCTAAGGGTTGCACAAAATACATGCGCCCCACAGTTCCCAATGTGACATGATTGTTTTGGCCTGCACCCCGCCGCCCCGCTGCCCTTTTTCGGAGGTGCCACGCCTTTTTGGATTTGCTCCACACAACGATTTCGGGATAACCAGGGTACAGTGTGGTCAGCGCAGTAGGCAATGGCGGTGCAAGGTCGTTACTGTTGTGAGCCAAAGTGGCTACAGCCGTGTATTCAGATTTGGCCTTTCGGTTGAAGTCACACCACCCAGTCAAAGTGGTGGAGTTGTTGCGCATCATGGCTTCCCCAACCGTGGTCCCCTCAGGAAAGTAAGTGGTCTGCTCATTAGGCAGATCAACAGCCAAACGGTAAACATTGGGGTGCACGTCGTGCAAGTCAAAGGCAAAAAGCCAATGGCAAGCTTCGCTGGCACTGACATACCGCCCATCGAGGTAATTTTGGACTTCATCCCGGGCGATAGGCACATTGTTCCCATCGGCCCCACCTATAGCCGCCTGAGGCGCTGCAACCTGCAAAGCCCCAGCTTCCGGCTGCACCACTGCCAAAGCACGGTTGTGACCCTTGTAAACATACTTTTAAAGGTATTTCATAGCCGTGATAGAGCTGCAGACCTCAACATTGATGTGGCACTAGTACCGCATAGTCAGGTAGGGGTTGTACGGGACGACCCAACGGTTGTCAAAGACAAAGCCCGAGCTGTAAGGGGGAGGGGGCAACAGCAAGAAGTTGTTAGTCACCTTGGCATCCAAAGGACGCCACGTGATGATGATGTGAAGCATCTGGTTTTAAGCTGTTTTGGTCCCTTTCTCGTAGGTTTGGCTTCGCCCTTCTTTCACGTCATCATGCTTGAGGTGAAGTTTGGGATGCCTAAGAATCTGGAAGAACTGAGTTTCCAGGGCAGACTCAGACACAGACACTTATGGTTAGGTGCACAGGACAGCAACTCATTTGCCAAATTTCCAATAGCTACACTTACGTGGGGTGGGTGAAGGTCATGCCATCGTCCCGTCGCTGGTAGGTTGGGTAGCTGCCGGTGGAGTCCTCAGTTTGGGGCTGGAAAGTCTTGGGATAACCGTTGCTGCAAGCCCCATTCACCATGCAAGCACATGAGGGATGTAAGGCCCCACAGGGCCCATGCAACATGCGAGATGTCACAATGTTGTAAAGTTCGGGGTGGGTGGATTTGTCTGGAAGCTCGGCACACACGATCCGGTCATAATCGCTGTTGTCACGCGGCTTCTCCTGGCTGCGTAGAACGATCAAAATGTGACCGTGCGCAAGCCCCGCTTCTGCCATTCTACCACATGGATGTCCGCCACTGCAGTGCCCAAAACACCATTCTGCAAAAGGTTTTTGAGGAGGGCAGTGAGCTTCATGTTGAACACCCTGGATGTCAAGTCAAGGTAGTCGTTGGCTTCCTCCCCAGGCCTCAGCTCATGCAAAATCTCTGGCCAATTTGGGTTGCACGTCATGGTTATGAATAGGTCAGGTTTCCCAAACTTTCTGACCAAGGCCATGGAATCCTGGTAGAGCTGGTTCATGTGGCGGGGGCTACCAACAAAAGTGGCTAGAAGGACCACCATGCGCCCAAAGTTGATGTTATTAGCCCCGTCTTGTTGCATGGCATCTACCATTCTTTTATATTGGTTAGCACGCAGGGTGGTCTGGTTGAGGCGCACCCACCGCAGCCGCTGCCCCTCAACCTTGGAGTACTGGTCAACCACCCACTCTTGATATAGCCTCTTGCCATAAGTGAACGTGCTGTTGGCGGGAGGGTTATGGTCATGCATGAAGTAAGCCACGTATTCCTTAGCAATAACCTTGTGAGCGATGCGCCCTGCGGTAGCTCCTCTGCCTCGGCCCCTACCCCTACCACGGCCCCTGCCCCTACCCTTGCCCCTACCTCCACCACGCCCGGGGTCCACTACCAGCTTCGCATCAGGCTATTGCTCATCTTTAGATGGTTGATGTTGCTCGTCCTCAGAGCTTAGCCCATCCACAACCGCAGGGGTAGTGCCAATAATATTTGGGTGCCAGCCAGGCTCTTCGTGTGGGTGGAATAGGACAAAATGCAGAAGGTCATAAGCACAGTGGGCATCACTAATCCTCCATTACCCCCAGCCCCTAGCCCGCGCCCTGATGTCTCGTGGATTGCTATCACCATCGATTGTGAGCAGGCACAAAAAGGAAGACAAATCATGCATAGCTGGGACAATTGCTTGGATGATGGAAGGAACGTGTTGTCGAGGAACGTAGCAATTACGACGGCCAACACCATAAAAAACAACACAAAATGGGGCACCAAAAAGCAGCCATGTAGCCACCTCATTCATTCACCAGGCATCAGGCCAGACACCTCGCTGGATGTGGGGGCGTTGTAGCGGCGGTGGTCAACGCTGCCATCAACACGGATGACAATCTCATAGTTAGCCAGGTCTTGAAGGGGCAAATCCATGGCCTGCACAAAGCGCTGAACATAGACATTGCTCCCCAAAAGCATATGCTGCAGCTCTTGTAAAGTGCGACGGTCCAGGTTTACGTTGCCTTGACCGAGAGCAACAAAATGGGCAGCAACTTGAGCATCCGCATTGTTTATGATATACAGTTGGGCAAACTAATGGGGGCTCCCTTGAGGAGGTGCCAATGGCCCCAGTAAATGATGCACAACGCCCCTTATGGTAATCATACTGACCCCATCTGCGAGTGACTAGATGTTAATGCCAAAGGAGGCCATCTGCAAGGAGGAATTGTATTTCCGGATGTGCTTGCGAAAAGATACGGTGGCAGGGGGGAAGCGTGCACCAAAGGCAGGTTCAGAAGTGAGCAGGTCCTGCAATGGTTGAGGAGGAGGAATGCGGAAGAGGGCCTCACACCTGTAAGATCTGCCTTTAGCACAACAAAGGTCTATGTGTCCCCGGGAAGCCTCATCAGGCCAAATCATAGTTCGGCAATGCTGACACTCAGCTGTCCTACCCCCTATGTCAAGCACCGGAACATTCGCCTCATCAAATTCTGAAAGGGGGACGCAGGCTATTGCGTACAAATCTTGCTAACCTCGTGCCTGCCAGTGGCGCTCGCGGTCATGGTCCCGCCGTTGCTGGTATGTTAGCCAAGCATGGGCCTCCACATGCCGCTCGCAGTTGTAGCGCCGTTCCTACTACCGCTCCTGGTCTGTCAGCCGGGCATGGGCCTTTGCGTGCTGCTCGCACTCTCGCTGCTGTTGCCGCTCCTGGTCTGTCAGCTGAGCACAGGCCTTTGTGTGATGCTCGTAGTCGCGATCCCACTGTTGTTGTCGGGTTGCGGTGGACATGCGGTCTAGATAGTTCTGTTGGCGGTCAGCAGCAGACAGCCTATTCCTGGAGGCGGCGTTCACAGCAACCACAGCTCCAGCAGTCGCAACGTTTTGCAGGATGTGCATGAGGAGCTTCAGGGAGGTGAGCTGCACCGTCACCGATGGCTGAGCGGTGGTAGCCAGGGGCCCTGAATGGACTTGGAAGGTCCAACCCCCTGTGGGAAAAAAGAAGTGTTGGTCAGCTGGTTCTGCTGCTGGCAATATGGTATTACAATCTGTAGATGTTGAGGATCTCTTTAGCCTTTTGCTCCTAGGCTTGAATCTACTGGTGCATCAGCTACAACTGCCGGAATTCGTTCGGTGGAGAGGTCTACAGCCTTAGAGGAAAAGAGATCTGCTAGGAGGCTCGGAAGCTTCCAGAGCCCCCGGTCAAAACCTGATCCCTCGGCCTGCCCCACTCCCGTGCCCAACCTGCCCGTGCTGGCCCACCTTCATTCAGAATCCGCTGCCACTGTCCTACCTACAGCGTTGAGCTCGCGGGAGCACAAAACCCCCTTCCCAAGCCCTGTCACTGACTGACTGACTGACCAAGTGAATTAATATAACATCCATCTTCATGATCCCGATACCCATAATAATCCGCATCAATTCACTTGTACATTTCATATCTGGAGCGCTTCTTTTTCAGCTCTGGAGGCAATTCGAAAAGCTCTTTCACTCTCGGCAGTTGCTTTGCAACACCAAAGTACTTATATCCCATACCCTTCCCATTTGCCACATCCACTGCTCTCTCTCAATATCAAGAGAATCCAATCAGTCATTTGTTTGTCACTTTTTGGTTTATGTTTCTTTCATTTCTTTTGTTCAATTTTGATTCAAGTTGTGTGTATGTCTCTCTTGATCATTTTGGGTTTAGTCCTAGTCTCGTAAAACCCTAACCCTAAATGTTTTCTACAAAACTCTTCATGACCAAATTCTGCTCCAATTTCAGCTTCTATTTTCTACTGGAAAGTCCTTTTGATTTGGAAACAGTTTTCTTGTTTTCAAAACCTTCCAATGAAGAGCCTTGTTCGCATGAAACCCCAACTAAATGCTTTCTATAACACTCTTCATGACCAAATTCAGCTCCAATTTCCACTTTTTTCTACTGCAAAGTCCTCTTGTCTTGGAAATAATATTCTAGATTTCAAAATCTCCCAATGAAGAGCCCTACTCTCATAAAACCCTAACCCTAAATACTTTCTACAAAACTCATCATGACCAAATCAGCTTCAATTTCAACTTTATTTTTCTACTGTAAAGTCCTCTCTACTTAGAAACAGATTTTTAACTTTCAAAACCTTCCAGTGAAGAGGTAGTCAGGAAAAAAAAAAACATAAAAAAAGGGGGGGAAAAGCTCTGATGCTGTGAGATTTGTGGCTTACCTCCTTGCCTTCACTGTCGGTAACTTTAGGGCCAACTTTGGCATAATCCGGGCCTCCAAGCTCCAAGATCCTCACTTCCCAGTGCCCCTTCTCACGAATCAGCTTGTTGATTTCGTCATTGAGGTCACGGAAACGATGCCCTCCCAGGCCCGAATTCTGAATATCCATGACTTTACGTCCTATTTCTCAGATGATTTGCTGTCTCCATTTGTCAGCATCGGCCAGGTCTCTACACTCAGACGCAAGAAACAGCCGTCTCTCCTTCGGCTTCTTCTTCTCCTCATTCTTGGCCTGCAGAAACCTACTCAACATGGACTGCACTTTCTTCTCATTTCGGGCCATGTCTTCACAAAAATCTCTCTCTACCTCTTTGTCTCTATTTCTCTTTCTATTCCCCCACTCCTCCTCCTCCCCCTTCACCTACTGCACTTATCTTCCACTTTCGGTTCTACTTGGAGCTTGGTGGTGCGAGAAGCAGCGATGGCAATTTGAAACCCTAATGACGACCCCTGAAACCCTAAAGCTCAACGACATTCTGCCATTTCAGAAAGTCATGGGAAATTCCTCGTCAAAATTACTATGTCAGTTATTTCTTAGAATGGCCCGTTCCGCCACATAGGAAAAGAAAGTACGTTCCCATCGTACCCGATAGGGCACGAACGCATGCTTTCCCATCACTGTGGGGCGCTTCTGTGAATGAATGAATGAAAGATGCCCTCCGGTTATCATACCGGGTATGCACCACTCACCTAGCGGCCACTTTTTAAAATTTTCAAACAATCGGTGTGGCTATATAACCACGATTCCCAAATTTTCAGGAAAAAAAAAGAAAGTCTAAGAACCAGTGCGCTTTTTTACCGGTTCTTTCGTAAAACCTCTGGTTCTTCTTTTGAAAGAACCGAAACCGGTGATTATTTGATTATGGGGAAAAAATTTCAAAGAACCGAAACCAACACTGGAACCAACCACCATTAGCGGGTTATTAAAAAGGTGGTTTTTACCATTCATACTCACGGTTCTCAAAAAATCAATGAACTTAAAAATGGAACCGACGATTCTTTATATTTTTCCAATTGCTGCTAAACACCGGTTTCCATTGGATCACACTAGGCCAGAGTGATTCAACACCCACCGGCGCACCATCCATCCACTTAATTGTGGATGAACCTGAACTTGAGTTCATATTTGGCTTCACCTTGGTAACCAATTCTGTTACCAGAGCCTTCGGTTAAAACCCGATCTCCTCGGCCTGCCCCTTTCTCGTGCCCAGCCCGCCCGTGCTGGCCCACCTTCATTCAAAATCCGCTGCCACCGTCCTGCCTACAGCGCTGAACTCGCGAGAACACAAAACCCCCTTCCCAAGCCTTGTCACTTACTGACTGACTGACCAAGTGAATTAATATATTAAGATTCATTTTGTTTTTTTCGATTTTAAGTTGATTTAAAATTTTTAATTTTCTTTAATTAGTTTTAATCGTTTTCATTTTAATTTTCTTTATTTCTTTCCACTTTATTCAATTAATTAAAAATAACTTCTTTAAAATGATGATGGCGGAAAAAAATCGGACAAGGCTTTATATAGGTGAAGCTCCTAGTGCAATACAATGGCGAAACAAACCTAATCACACCAAAAAAACAAGAACAATTAATGATGAAGTAGGAGTTGCAACCCGATGAAGCAAAACAAAAAAAAAAAAAAAAACCTAAATCAATGAAGAAAAAAAGGAAAGAATGGATAAAGAGATGTAGTAGCAAGCGTAGCTTGCTACAACAAGTGCAATTAAACAACACCACCGATAATTAGATGAAGTTGAAACAATAGTTGTAGTCGAATGAAAAACACCATCGTGTGATCCAATAGTAATAGTGCGATGAAAAACAACAGGAACAAGGCAATGAAGCATATCCTGGCATTGCAATAGCAATAGTGCAATGAAACAACAACATGAACAAGGGAATGAAGGAGAAACAACTTGTTTGCATCTTCCAAGTGTAATCAAACTCGTCTACTTAGTAATGGAGCAACACTTACGACAACAAAAAAAAAACTCATAAAGACTCAAACGAATATATAACCTACCTCAACCTAATACCATCGCAACTTCAGTTTGCTTTTGGCAAAAGCAAAAGATGGGATGGCATTGGCTTTCAGCTAATGCGGAAGGTGGGAATGGCTTTTAACAAAAGCAAGAAGCAAATGATGGCATCGATGTAACAATTTTTTAACTTTAGGTTTTGGATGTGAATGGGAAGAAGTCTTAGGGTTTCAAGGAAGAACGTTTTTTTCTATTTTCGACTAGGGGTGTTTATGCACAATGGCAATGGAGACAAGGAAAAGGAGTGATGGTGTTTATGGCTTGATGTTTTTATGTTTTTTTCTTTTATTTGGGATGAGTGACTTGGAGTGGATATTACTCGACACTAGCTGAATGTGAAGCAAGGGAGCTGCCAAGCAATGGGGAATCAATGAAATTCTCGTTATGGAGCTGAAGAAAGAAGAACAACAAGGCAGATAAGTGGGGGGGGGGAAGGATAAAGAGGGGAGAAGAAAAGGGAAGAAGGCTAAATTTTGGGGCTATAACAAAAGTACTAAGGAATCTGCTACGTAATGTACTTCAATAGACATGAATTTAATCTAGGAGGTGGATTTGAAGGTTGATGACGAAGGGGATGATGAAGATTTTAAGGGTCTCAAAAACAATTTGGAATCTTTTCAATTTGTGCGTCAAGTTAATTTGTGTCAGAATGTTGTTGATCTACATATCATGAATGAACACCCTAATTATTGAGAATTCCGAAAAACAATCACATTCTATTGAATTTTACAAGGAGGATCATGTAAGGGGTTGTGGTTCTTTGTAAAACTTGTGAAGTAGTCAATGGGGAGTGGAAGTGTGTTGTTTTTTTTTAAATTTTTAATTTTTTAATTTTTTTTATAAATTTGAGGGGTGGTTCATGAATACTAGTTTATGCAATCCATTTGGATTCAGGGGTCTATGTTATAAAATGTAACATGGGACTTGGGTTCTTTTGGAAGTTTAATGTTGTTTTGGGGGTTTATGTGGTCTAAAGTAATTGAGAAGAAAAGGAAGGCCAGTGGGCTCAAGAGAGAAAAAATCGAAAAGATCTAACCCCTTAAAGACCTCAAGCCTTTCATTATTGGTGATAGCAGAAATTTAAGTGGCCATAGGCTCAAAGCCAGTGGGTAATTTTGAAATTGGTTCTACCATTTAATATGTGTGTTCCTTGTTTTGATTATTATGTGTCCAAGTTTTTGGTATCAGGGCAAGTCGACTTAGGTACCCAATTTATGAATTGGGGTTAGCATTATGTGTGGTGACATGTTTTATGCCTTGGGAAGCCATGTCTAGTTCTAATTCGGACTGATTTGTTATTAATCTTCAGGCAATCCATGATCAACAAATAACTAGGAGTTTTAACAACCTTTCTAATCAACCATTTCCTCAAGTTGGATGAGTGGTTTTAAGGTTGGGTTGATTTGAGGTGATGACTATGGTAGGATTCAACCCTACAAAAGCACATGTTGGAGATATTGCCATCAAAATCACATATAATGGGTGTGTGTTTAGGTTGAGAATGTGGGTGAAGGCACATGATGGAGCAAGCAGCTAGTGCACAACCTCAAAATTACAACAGTAGTTCCATTTCACCTTGTACCTCGCATAGATGTACTTACATTGTATTAGATAAAACCGAAAAAATTCCTAGGGTTGTAGATATCTAAATACCTCATTTTGCGAGATCTCCTAATCATTTCACTAGATTTTTCATACCTAGAATTGAGGTCTTGTTCCAAGCAGGTGACAAGATTCACAAAGTCGAGGCATCAGGTCTATCATCATTATTGGTGTGCTAGAGGCTTTGGCAGAATGTTGAATTTCAACAATCATGACAACTAGATAGTTCAAATGAGCAAAATTTCTCACCTTTGCCAATTGTTTTTCAAGATCTTGTTCCAATAGTTGAAGGAATGCAGCATGAATTCTTTGAATAAAGAAGTGCTAGATAGAATTTAAGTTTTGTTTAGGAAAAGATCATGAATTTAAAAAACCCAATGGGAGTCCTATCCTTTAATGAAATTGTATTTTCCCAAGAACACAGTTTGGGGTCTATAATTACTAAAGTAGTTAATTTGCTTTAGTGACCTTAGTTGAACTTTGTCTTTAAATTCCTAAGAATTGAAACTTGTCTGTTAGTGACTCTGAAATCTTCATGAAGGTGGCAACTTGGATGAAAGCCAAATGTGGGAACATATTTGTCATGCAATGTCTTTCTCTTGTTAACACTCAATATTTTCACATTGCATGAAGCAAAGGTATGGTTGCTTGATGTGGTGACATGAGCAAGATTTCAAACACAGATACCACACCTAAACCCTTATCCTTTAATCTTGTAATGACAACATAGAAAAAAAAATACTTTATATACAAAGTAAACCTTGGGGGGGGGGGGGGGGGGAGGGGGGAAAGAGGGGGGGGATATAAAAAATAAACAACATCAACAATTATTTTTTT
>Ga0116231_10014424_pt1 | contig 10626 bp, 13 predicted proteins | sample S1TSphgellanicum_2_FD_89695 | JGI IMG/M metagenome (GOLD analysis project Ga0116231, IMG submission 89695) | Host-associated microbial communities from peat moss isolated from Minnesota, USA - S1T2_Fd - Sphagnum magellanicum MG | ecosystem: Host-associated > Plants > Peat moss > Unclassified... | reverse complement strand
GAGGCTACATCCGAATGGCACATTTTGTTGGGACTCCCGAAATGGAGTCCCGAAAATGTCCCGGCTGGACTCCCGGAACTTTGAACGGCCATAGCTCCTCGCCCCAAACTCGGATCGGGACGAGTCCTATATCAATGTTATAGCTCTCGTCGAGAGCTTTTCAACGCCATGTCGCACTCTTCAAGGCGACGTCAGGAAGAGGTTGATTCCCGACTTTTAGTGATCGGGAGTCAAATTGCCAATTTGACTCCCGGCCCTTCTTTTGCCCATAACTTGGGCTGCAGATGTTTGAATTGCCAATGCGAGGCCATTTTCGATATCTACGTTTCAAGACCTTTTCAATGACACCAAGAACACCCCAGTGCAAGGTGTTTTGGGCCTTGCTGTCGAGCTTTGAACATTCGGGAGTCCCGGAGGACTCCAAACCTCCAACTTTTCCAAGTGTTAGGCTTCACCCCCACACTTGGCCAAAGTGGGGTTGCGACACCATGTTTCAAGAGTTTTTTTATATGTTTAAAACATTCAAAAAAAGCATGTGGACAAGTGGTTTTTATATCAAAAGTTTTTTTCCCTTATCAAATGTTCACCAAATTGGTTCAATTTTTTTGTGAACTTTAATATATTCCACAAGAATGGATCCATGTGTTCAAAACATTCAAAAAATAAAAATACATATACCCTTTTAGATTTTAATATTGGAATGTCCTTAAACACTATTATAGTTTTGAATTTGTAATCATGGTTCAAAGTAAAATTATAGATTTGATTATAATGTAAGGCTTGATATTTTAAAATTTGAATTTTTATAATGTTATATGTCATATTTGGCCTCAAATTTGATATTTAGTTTTAAAATTATGTGAAAAATGCAATATAAACCAATAAAAAATTCCACATGGAAAGTACAATCCTTGGGTGCAATCACACTAACATGAGCCATAATAAGTGTAACCAATGCTTAGTTTTTCACATTTAAAAGTGGTAATTTAGTTTAGTGTTGAAAGTATAAGTTTTTTTATATAGTAAAGTTCATAATATATTATTGGAACATGTGAATTAATTTGAAAAATATATGATGAATAATAAACTTTCAAAAGCATTCATTAAGCACTATAACACATGTTTTTTAACACTAAAAGGACTTATAAATAGACTTCAAAACTTTTGACAATTAGATATATTTTGAAATATTTTACATAAACCTTAACATTAATATTTTTAAAATTATAAAAAAAATTGAAAATTTTATTGAAACCTTTTAAAGAATATTCTAAAAAATATTCCACCAAAAATAGTCCCAAAAGCAAATGAGTGCGGCTTATGTTATCCCATTTGCACCCCTTTGGAAAGAACTTTACCTTAATGTGACTAGCTCCTTTTTTCATGTTTTCACCCATGAATATTAACCCATGACTAATTATCAATCGTCATCACTTCATCACAACTAACAACAAAATACCTTGATTACTGCATGAAGATTTATGATTTTAATTGCAATGAAAACAATGTTATGCATAAATTATGTAATCTCCCAACCAACACTATCGTTCTAATGTTTTTTTGGAGTGTGCTTCGCCTTCAAAAACTCAAACAACAAATTCATTGCTTCAAAATCAATCATAGTAGGACCTTGCTTCAAAAGCAAAAAAATCGCAACAAATTGTATAAACTTCTTTTTTTTCTTCCCAACTACATCCCCCATAGCAACCATGTTAGCCACTATGTCATTTCCCCTATTATAAAAAAGCCATTCATTTTTTGCGTGATGTGATTCAGCAGACATGTAATATTGCCCCATGTTGCAATTTGGTTTTGCAACCTTACATTTATGCCTAGGTGAAAACACACTATGAAGGGGGCCACTTTGGGCACTTTCACGACGTTTATGTAATGTATATTTTAGTAAAACATGTTACATTTTATTTTGGGTTTCACCTTTAGTGTTTGGGTTTGATATTTTGACTTTCACAAAGTTAATGATATTTAATATTATTCGAAAAAAAGAAATAAAATTTAAAAGTTTAAATTCAAGGAATAATGGTGTATTATGGTATATATAGTATAATAGAGCCTATTTTTGGAGTGCACTAACTTTGGGTTTGAATTAGTCAACAAAAAAATGTTTGAAATGAAAATTTTAAAAATGACCCACCTCACACATCTTGTCATCTTCCATTTGAAAATGATAATTTGTCAAAATGTTGATTTACCACATAATGTCATCACCCCAAAAAACACCCATTTGTGATATGATAATTATCAAACTCTTCACATGGTTCACAAACTTAAGATTCAATCATATGGAATCACAATGTTTAATAAATACTACAAGTTTCATAAAGACTAAAAATCATTTCAATCATTTTTTGAATATATTTATATTTTTAATACGTTGTGACGTATATATTTTTGGTAGAAATATATTCTAATTACATCACATCATATTAGATTTAAAAGTATAGTTTTCTTGGAATTTGACTTATTTGGGTTTCGACCTACCATAATATGCAAAAACATTGTGAAAATCCTTCATAATAATTCCATGGTTGAAGTTCAAACATGGGATCCTTAAAAACAATACAATGTGACAACAATTTTTGCCCACCCATAATGTGCTTCCACTTGCCTCCCAACATGCTTTTGGAAGCTATAGAATTTGGGAACCAAGAACTTCTTTTTGCTTTCAATTTCCTAGCAAACATGACATTTGACCATGCCCACTTTCCCATCCAGCCCAAGGACAATTTCCATCCATGGAAGCTTTGTTACTTAAACATCCAAAAAAACCTAGTTAAATTCCCATTCCTTCATTCGTTTTTTCTTCTTTTCCATGGGGTTAGTGTAAAACACATCACCACATTTTGCTACAACATTCTTTGCGCTAACATCAACTTCAGATGGCACTTGGGTGCATTACAAACAACAACACCACCACCACCTTCATTTGAAGAACCAACTTCAATGACAGTAGGGAAGTTAGCAAAAGAAAAAAACTTGTATCTAAACCCATTTGGTAGTTGCAAAAGCACCATGGTGTGATTAAATCAAATGTTGAACTAAACAAATTTGCAAGAATTGAACAAGAGAAAAATAAACAATTAGCTTTGACAAACTTGCAAAAATTGAAAAAAAAACATAAAGAAGTAGCTTCAACAAACTTATGAAAAACAAAAACAACTTTGACAAACTTATAAAAGTGGAAGAAAGAAACAACTACAAAGTTGAAACAAAGTCAAGAAACTACAACTGTGAACTTGTAAGAAGTTTCAAAGTATAAATAAATAATAAAGGAGCTTCATACTTACAAAATGTGAAAACTATTTATACACAAAATTGAAAGTTGATGGGCTTCCATCACGTCGACAACTACAAGTACCAATGGACCTCATCAAGCAATGGACCTTTCATTGCACAACTCAAGGTCATCACCACCAAGCTAAACTAGAAACAAACCTCAACAAGCTAAACTACAAATAAACCTCAACAACCCCTAATTCTTTTAAAAAGTATGGAAAGGCAACAACCCAAACTTTACAAGTGTAAGAAACAAGTGGTGACATAAATGCAAAACTTTGATGCAATGTGAGCAATGAAAAATTGTAGGTGGGTGAAGATGTGGCTATAAGGTGTCAAGCTTCATCGTGTAATGGTGAAAAAGTATGGGAGTTTCATTGAATGTGAGCAATCATGCAAACCAACAAGGAGCAATAGTCAACAAGCTTTTACCCCCTCACATATACTACCTGGCTAGTCTAGCAGTCCAATAGATCCTAATCCAAAACCTTTGGATCCTAGCAAAATTGACAGTTGTTTCTTTTTAAATGTAAGATGGGTTGGTCATTGGCCATTTTCCCATATCACTAACTAGCAAAATTTTGCCCAAAAAAAAAACACTGTCATATTATGTCATATATTATGTCTCCACTTTTCCCTAAAAGTGATATGTTAAAAGAAAACAAGTTGGTAGTTAAAAAATCATTGGATTTGGTGGTTTGAATTGTTTTTCTTACTTGTCTTGAGTGAACTAACAATTAAATGTGTAATAGAATTTGGTAAGTTTATGAGAATTTTAAAGGACCAATGGAAATGCTAAAAAGGATCATTATTTTCAATGTTCAATAGAATAGGGTTGTGTGTAGGACTAAAGACATTTTTGCATGCCAATGGCATTGTTAAATTTGGTGGTTTGAATTTGTTTTCTTAGTTATCTTGAGTGAACTAGGAGTTCAATATGAAATAGTTACAAACAAGGTTCTAACACAATATTTGTACACTTTGTTGGCCTTGCCTACTAAGGCAAGGATATTAGGTTTAGATTCATTATAGAATATAGTAGCATAAGGGTTTTAGCCCCTAAATAATAGGTCTATTTTTATATGAGGATTTTTGAAAGATGATATTTTAGCTTATGTTGAAACTTGAGATTAGTTTTAGAGTTATAATATCTTGAAGGATTTTAGTTTCTTTAAAGGATTTTTTGAAGATTATATTTTTGCATGGCGAAAATATTTGAATTTCCATAATTCTTCTTTTGCCTTAAAATACTTTTTAATGTAAATGGCAAGCTCACAATGTAATACAACCCTTGATTATTAGAGCTTCTATAAGGGTTTGAACTCTTAACCTCAAGACCTTCACTAATTAATGATAACATAATGTGGCCACTCTACTAATTTCTAAACCTCTTTTGCAAATCAAATCTCTAAACTTAGTCAATTAAACATCATATTTATTATTAATACTTAAAACATTATACTAGTTGCATGAATGCGTGAGGTTGAACTATGAGGTTCAAGACTGGTGAGAGGTCAATAGTACTAAACATGGTGAAGAGCCCTAGACAAGGTTGATCTATGTGGTCTATTGCTTAGATTGATGGTGCCCAATGATCCACCTAACGAGTTGTTGGTTACCGTACAACAATGTAGTTGTAGTTGATTTCTTTATAGGGCTACAACTGATTAAATGGATGATCACTTAAAAATAGCAATTCGATTCCATACTTCTACCAAACTTTAGCTTTGGGGTTAAATGACTCCAATATTTCAACTATGTTTTAAATATATATGTAGTTAGCCTTCTCCCAACTAGAAATTTGGCAAAATTTAGCTTGAAAAAAAACATTACATATAGAACATCCGGAAGTCATAATTTATAACTAGAAACTTGAAATTTTGGATCGCCCAATTTAAGCCAAGGTCAAAAATCCATTCTTACTTTAGAAATACTAGTGTAACTTACACCATTGTAAGCATTGAATGGTATTATTAATTACATTATAGTGTCCAAAAATGTACAAAAGAAGAAGGAAAAAAAAGAAAAAAAAGGGGAGAATTTAACGAATGCCAAGTTAGCACCAACTAGATGTCAAAATCTTTCCATCTCAACAACCAACCACCTATAATAAGTTAGTTGTGGTGATGGGGGGTGTGTACTAAAGGGATAAAAGTTGAGACTTAAGTTGGTTTAGCTTCTTCTTGACTTCTGTTCCTTAAGATGGAGGATGTTTACATCCTTTACAATGTAATTGAAATTATTCTATGAAGAAAAGTGACTAGAACAAAAAAAGGAGGGCCCTTAAGCCCTTTGAAGCTCCAAATGGCATTGGCACAATTGTGTAAAAACACATCAACCTATTTGGGTAGAAATCCAAATACCTTGATTATTAAAGGGAAGAATTGATCAGTGAGGTGTTTGGTCACAATAACCCCTTTCTTTGGCTTGAGTTGCATTGGAAGCAACAAATCTTTGAATTGTGCAAAATTGGGGAAGTGAATCCACTTGTGTTAGGTCAGCATTGACAACATCAACTAGGGTGTGAATTCTATCTTTGGTGAAGACAATGTCAACTTGTCAACTAGAGGAATTAGATGTGACTGAAGGAAACACATGTAGTTTTTCTTATCTCATGTGGAAGCCAACATATACTTGCACAATAACAATAAAAATGTCATGAATTACATCATGGGTTTTTGTGCATTCGTTGCCATCATGGGCGCAACATAAGAAATGGATACCTATGGGATCAATGGGAAGTGTGTACATGCATCAAAGGATGCTTATAATTGAAGGATGTGATAGTCTAAGTTGTGTTCAAAATGTAGTGGAAAAAAATGGGGAAAATAATCAAAAGCCTAGGAAGATTGGTCAAAGTATAAGCCAAGTGCCTACCTTAAGGCTAAAATATGATAAAATTCAAGCACAATGGGCTTTATGTATCTTGTCGAAAAGCATGTTGGAGAGGGTATAATGGTGTAAACACTTTGAAATGGAATCCTAAAGTCAAACCATTTGTTGCCCAATGAATTGTTGAAAAGGAGGAAAACACGCATGAATTAGAGGTGATAAAAGATCACAAGCCAACTTTAGGTCTTGCTACAAAAGGAAGGTGTTGTCAACTTGTGCTAAAGCTGAAGAAGGAAAGGACAATGATCGACCATAAACCTAACAACTATGATTGAAATTATAAGGGCCTAGTTCCGTAAGTAGGTTGTCAAGGTGATGGTGGCTATCGATATGAGCCCGATGCCACCAAAAGCTATTAGGACAAAGGCTTGTTTATGGGTTAAAGGTCCTTGTGGGCTACAAAGGATCTTAGACCCAAAAGGCATCCAAACATTTAAAGGAAGGAAAAGTCTTAGGGAACAAAATACTTTATGAAGGTGGAAGAAAGAGGAATGCATCATAATCAATATGATGGTCATTGCACAAAATAATGAATTACAATTCTAAAGCTACCTAAACTTCATCCATTCTAAGGAAAAGGTCGACATGTTGAACATCCCTTAATAAGGCATATTTGATGAAGCATGATGTGAATGATGGGGTGCCTAATGGAACCTCCAAGACTTTAATTCCTTCAAATGGGGTATTAAATTGGGATGGGGTGTCAAAGTCAAATGGCAAGCCAGAAAAGGACCATGTTACACATTTTTAAGGTTGGATAGAAAAACCTATTGCACTGAATTTGGTTTAGAAATGTTCATATGTAAATGATACAATTGAAAGGGGGATTTTTAGTGTGAGTGTCATCTATAATGGATGGAAATAGACAAAAAAGAATGACTAGCTATATAATGTAAAGCCTTAAAATGAATTAAAGCGAATAATGCCTCCTAAGGGATGACCATGACATCACCTTCATGGGTAGATGTGACCTACAATGGTTCACTTTTTGCATCTTATGGACTTTTAGCGGAGTGTACTTTATTCAAATGCCACAAATGCATTGTAAAATCATTAATTTGACAAAGATATTTATGGATTAAGATTACTAACTTGAATAAAAATATTTATTAAAGGGTGAAATTCAATAAACATACACTAATCATGTAATAATGAACTTTTAAAATGGACATATGGACTATAATTTGGGTTCTACATTAACATTCAAATACATTTTTTTATTATGATTTCATCTCAATATTTTTTTATAAGGACTCAATATATAATACATGATGGAAAAAAATATGGATTGAAAAAAAGTACAACAAAAAATTTAACCAACAAATAACTATGGACTTTTGAATGACTGAATTTGGGCCTTATTTTCAAAAGTCCCAATCTTTGTCATTTTTTATTAGAATAATATATATTTTTCTTTTAACATGTATAATAAAAAGTTTTTGAAATGGGCAAACTTTCATATGGACTTTATTAATTGATTAATCATCACAAAAAGCTCATTCAACATTAGTTTTTAACTTTTTTTCCATTCTAGTGTTAATTTTTCCATTTATGGGTAAAAACATGAATAGGGGGACTATTTGGACTGTCACACTTGTAATTTTTCTTGATTACATAAAAATGTAAAATTAAAAACCATACTCAAAATTAACATTAAATTTTTAAAAATTATTCATGTTGTCATAAATTTTAATGGGAATCATCATAAAAATTTTGGATGAATTTTAAGAAGATTATAGACTTGTAATGGACTTTTGAAATGACAACACGACATTTGTTGCACAAAATGAAAAATTTGGACTCAAAAAATATGTCAAAGTAATGTGAAAAATAAATAAAACATCATCAAATGAAGAATTTATTAATGAAATGCATTGAAACTTCCTTATATATATAATTTCTATAAATTTTAAATGACATAATTATTGTAAATTTTTATCCTTGAGAAACCATTTCACATTAAAAAACTTAATCTTTTACATGTATTTTTTGATTAATCACATGTTTAAGAATATTCATAGGTTGGCTTATTAATATTTATGATTAAAAGCATAAGGGATAATTATAAGATTTATGGTTTGATAATTGTTAAAACTACAAATATTTTTTTATAATGTTAGATTATGGACTTTCAAATGCCACTTTTGAGACATTTAATTACCATGCTTTCACCTTTATATGGACTTTTGGGACTAGGATTTTTGCCACTTTTGGACCATCATAACATCTACTTTCATGCGTATAATGATTATAAAATAAGAAAAACTCAAATGCATAGAATGCATGAACAAAAAAGATGAGTTGTATGATATTTCTACTTGTTACGTGAAATTGTTGAAATATGACCCCTTTTGACATTGAATTGGAGGCATTTGCCACATTTAGTTAAAGAACAACCTAATCAAGTTGAAGGTCCAAGGTGCATTTAATGTCATGGATTACTACTTCACATCTACCTTTAGTTACAATTTTGAATTAGTGTGGGAAATATGTGTTACAAAAGCATCATAGAATCGAAAGCATAAAGTGCAGCTTGTGAATGGATATAACACTTCCCCCATTGCAATAGGAGGAACTCCAACTAAAGGTTTTGTTATAAAAAGAAATGAATACATAATGTTAGATGAAGGAATTATTGGTAATTTAAAAGGAAATTATCATGTTCATCTACGTGGCCTCATACATGATGGCCGGTTCCAGGCATGCCAATCATGCCTTTTCGGGTTAATGTATGCTCTTAGGGTTAATGTACATTTTTAGGTTATTAGATGCTATTAGGTGTTTTAGGGTTATGGCTTGTTTAGGGTTTTGACTTGTGGCGGTTATATAAAAGGCCAAGCTCATCCCTTCTCTTGTTGATTTTCCTAAAATTCTTTTGTCAGGGAGAGTTTCTTCCATAATCAAATTGGATTTCAAAATGTTCACAGCAGTTATTACACGACCACTGTTTACATACACTACGTTTTCTTTCCTTCTTTGCAATTTAATTCTAGAAAAACTACTTTTTGTCACTTAATGTTAAAAGTGGCAAATTTTTCTTGGCTTTGAGTTCTTAGGTTTCTTTTGCTACTAGTGTTGTTGTTGCCCAAGGGAGCTTGTGTTGTTACACTTCTGCCAGCCAATAGAGCCAAAATTAGAAGAGCTAGGAAAAGCGAAACCAAATGGGGGAGTGATGTATCTTGGAGAGGCTTTGCCCCCCCCCCCCCGTTTTTGTTTTTTTTTTTTTTTTCTTTTTTTCTCTCTCCCACAGAGGCTTTCCCCTCAAAAACTTTTGAAGCTAGGTGTAGCATCAAGTAAGAAATAAATAAATAAAAATTTCTGCAGCGTCACGATTTGTAACATAGCATTCATCACATTGCCATTCACTATCACCATGAAACTCACACACGCCTCATAGTGCCGTGGTCGTCACGTCACGTTGGCCATCGCTACAGAGCTCACAGGTGCTCTACAGTGTTGTGACATCCGTAGTGCCATCCATTACATTGTTGCCGTTTGACATTCATCGAACTTTCGTCTAACAACTTATGTCCACTGACTTTCGTCCATTGACTTTTGTCCAAAGACTTATGTTTACAAACTTTCATCCACGGACTTCCATCCACAAATGTCCGTCCATTATCGTTCATATCTAATACCATATTCTTCAAACCATATCTAATGTCCTATATTGTTACAAAATTTTGGGGCTTGGGACAACACAATGTCTTCGTATGATGAGAGCACTACCGCTTAGCCATAGCCAAGGTATAAGCTACGAAGTAACACATAATCATTTGAACCGATTTCTTTGAGCTCACGATCTTCATGACGATACCATCAAATGTCTATAGCGCCACTATCATCCAATACAACTCCTACGAGGAATTCAGGTTTAGGTTACACTATATCAACGGTACATTAAAGTCCATTTACAGGGGTTAATCAATGAGGTACGCCTACTGCCGCAACATCTTTCACACCATCACCATATATTTCATTATAAGCCATTATTTCTACACCCATATATACCATGGAGGTCAGTAGTTCTTCTAGGAGAATTGAGAAGTTAAGTGGAAGGCCAGGTACCATTTCTTTGAAGGAATTCAAAGTAACTTTCTCAACTATGGTTTGTGAATTGGAACTCAAGTATGACGCTAATTACATCGAGGCGTTCGCATTCAAACAATTGGCTTGTTATGTGCACTATGAAGCATTAGATGTTTAAAATTAACATTCTCAGAAGATTTTGGATGTCACGCAGATCCCTAATCTAGCTTATGCCATAACCATCACCACTACCTCTCAAGTTACACTGTAAATTGCCATTTGTCGTAACCTTTGTTAACAAATAGGAGATCTACTCAAGTGCAAACATAAATCTTTATTGAAAGGAAACTACAACATAATGCTCACAACACAAAGCACATCATCAAGAACTCTCCAAGGTTCTTGTCACAT
>Ga0116231_10014423_pt1 | contig 10627 bp, 4 predicted proteins | sample S1TSphgellanicum_2_FD_89695 | JGI IMG/M metagenome (GOLD analysis project Ga0116231, IMG submission 89695) | Host-associated microbial communities from peat moss isolated from Minnesota, USA - S1T2_Fd - Sphagnum magellanicum MG | ecosystem: Host-associated > Plants > Peat moss > Unclassified... | reverse complement strand
GGTGGCCACCAAAAAAATGGTGTATAAAATTTGAAATCAAAAAGAAAAAAATTCTTGCAAATAACCTATTTAGATCCATAGACATTGTAGCCATTGTTGGATTGGCATGGTGGCCTTTCTTTGAGTTTCAAATATATGAATTTCTTTGTCACTAATAGGAGCATTAACACATGGTTGTCATTATTAATAATATATTATTATTATTATTATATATTTCACATGGTGGCCAATAGGAAGAATACTCTTTTCCTAGTTTATTGAATTCGAATATACTAATGTTTTTGTTTAATGCATTGTGGGTTGTTGGATTAGAATGATGATCCTTGTCCAAAACTCAAAGAATTGAGTTTCTCATTGTCATTAATGGGAGCTCGCACTAACCTTCAATTTGAAATAATTATTTGAAACTATTGACATGCATTGTGTTATAAAGTTGAAAATAGTGATAGACTATGTTGTCTTTCAATTGTAGTTTGAAAGTGAATCGAAACAACCCAAGTTGAGGGGTTCAAGATTACAAACTTAACATCTCATGAAATAATAATGGAAATCGTGCAAAATTCATTCAATCGTAATTCATATGTTTCACACACTAATATCATGCATTGAAAACACATTTGAAACATGGATTTATTGGAAGATGCGAAATTTGTGTGACATTTGTTCATTCATAAGTTCGTACTTCATTTGTTAACACATTTATCTCTGTCAAATGTGTTTTCAACACATGATATTCGTGCAGAAAATATATGAACCTATGAATGAATGAACGTCACATGATTTTCATTATTAATTTGTCACATGCTAAATTTGTGATTAATCACCAAGATGGAACAGAAATACATTGTAATTGTCTTATCAAATTGATATGAATTCTTTTGAGAAGTCATCAGTTTTGTAACATTCATCAAGCTTTGTTTTTTTGCACAATGTGTACATGTTGATGTTATGTTCTAAAAATTATTGGTGACATTTTCATGTTTATTTAACAATAAGTTTACTAAGACATGCATTTAAATGGCATTCATATATAAAATGATCACAAATTTGTTAAATTGGGTGCCCACCAAGTAGAGTTCATCCCATCCACTAGGTTGTTTAAAGTCTTAAATTAATTAAATATGTGTTTTAATCACCAAGTTAGAAATTCATATTCAATGTCCATAATGAACAATTTAATCCTTAGTATGCTAAACATATAATGGACATAATGTGCAAACTTATGTTTAAACAACAAACAAACAAGTTATTAATATTAACCAACTTGAATATTATCATTATGCCTAAAAAAGTTACTATGTTTAAATAATCATTCTAGGACAAAGATTGGTGGTAATTCATTTCTTGACCCATTAAGTATTTAAATCTACATTATCCCACATTGTGCCACTAGGTAGAAATTTTTAAGGTATTAATGGTAATTACTTACTCTCCTTTACCAAAGGATGAAGCTAAATTTGGGGCTAATTAGACAAGTGGTTGGTGGTAATCCACCAATGACCTCTTGGCTAGTGGATTATAAAGAAGGATTAAGACATTAAAGGACCTAGTATTTTCATTGGAATGAAATGGGCCTTGTATGGTCTTTTGATGAAGTGAATTAAGAGTTGAAGAGGACTTGGAATGGAATCATTTCCTAAGATCAGATTGTGTTTTAAGAGACTATTTTCGTGTGAAGAAAGTGATATTGGAGAGTAAAGAAGAAAGTATGGAAGCAGGTTGTACTTATATTCTTGCAATGGAAAAAGATTTGGGGATTTTCAATCTATTTAGTTAATTTTGGACTTTTGAAAAGTTTAGAATTAATAAACATTGATTATTTGGAGATTGAAAATTTGGAGAAAAACTTTCATTTAGGGGCCATAATATGATGCAACAATAGATATTAATAATGTTTTGTCTCACTAGATGATCCAAAAAAAATAGATGTTTTTAACGTTTTGTTTCAAATTCAATAAAAAACTTGATCATAACCAACTAAGTTTAGAATTTAGTCCATAATTAACAGTTTAGTCTACAATTACTATAAATGTTTTTTCAATGTCAATGTGTTATCTCATTTAGACTATGATAGAGACAAAGGAAAATGGTCCAAGAGAAAGATGTTGAAGATAGTAGGTAATAACAAAAAAGGGTATGCATGTGCAACAAATAGTAGGACTATCCTCAAGGATAATGTGTCACTTTTCCTATTTCATTTCTCTTTGCATAGATTACTACTTATTACAAAATATCTTAGTAGTTGTAGTAGGGTACTAAGTGAGCGATAATAGCTCCCTTACAAAGAGGACTAATTTGAATTTGATTCTTTCGACATTGTTTTCACGAAGACAATAAATTTGCTGGGGGATTGCATTTTCACACTTCTACAACCACTCATGGATTGATTCCTTTTGCAAAGATGAAAGGTCTTGGTGATTCAAAAACAATGACCCATGTGAAACTTTTTACTTTACATTTCAATTTTTAAAATGTAAGTTTACTTTTGAAATCCAAACATCAAGTAATCATTCCACTTTTTATTATATATAAAATTTGTATATTCTTTTTCAATATTACAAAAACTTACCATGATTCACCTTAAGGAATCAACCATTTGGCATTGTCAAAACAAAATCAACAAGGATCTTTAGAAGCCACAAATTCATTTTAATTATTATATTTGATAACTAATTTTGTGCCCATAATAATTTGGATTGTCAATATTTATGTTTTTAGAAGTAAAATTTTTCATTACTTATTTCAATGATAAAACTTTGATGAATTTAAATTAGTGAATCATGTTAAGTCAAAATTCTTCTTACATGTTTAAAACACATGCAATAATATTTATTTTATTTTATTCTTCAAATATTTCTTTCCTAGTATAATATATTATCAAATGTGAGCCAAATTTCCTTTTCAAAATTGAATCATCAAGTGTGCACTTTATTCTTAAAACATCGAAAATAGATATTAACATTCCTCAAAAAACAACTTGTATATAACTATTGTGGAACTAGTAAGGCTAATAGTGTGTCACTATTGAATTACTAATATTCAACTAGGTTGTGATTATCAATGTGCAACAATTTATAACATAATAAGGATACCAATTCATAAGTAATATTTTATAAAAATATTGCTACAATAATTTGACTTTTAAATTTTAACTTCACTTAATACATTTAAGTATTATGAACTTATCAATTATCCTAAATAATTCACTATTAATTTGAATAAATAGATGTTAACATATAATCAATTTTAACTTAATTAACTATTGATTAATTATTTTAATTAAACTAAATAATATGATTAATGTATAGGAAGAATAATTAATCAATGACATCAAATAATAAATTATCAAATTAATACGTATTTGAGTTGGGGATATTGACATTGAATTAAATTGATTCATTAAGACATTAATCATTGTCTTGTCAATAATTACTTGAGATCCATTAATTATTTAAATTAACTAACAAATTAGTTATTTGGATACATATAATCAATTTAAATATGAAACTAAAAATAGTGTATATATTATATTAAAAATTCAATTCAAGTATACATATAGATATGACTATTTATACTTGATGTTTTCTACCCAAATTTATATTTAGTTTTTAATTTTTAGTAATGAATTAGTTCTCAATAATTAATTAATTAATATTTAATTTATTTCATTATTTTGAACTAATTGGATGAAAACATGGTTAAAGGAGTTAGGGGTGCCAAGGTAAAAGTCATTTTCCAAGGATTACACATGGCACTTGTCATTTTTGTGTTGGTTTATAACTTTAAGATTTGTATTTTGGGTTAACATTGCATTTTAGATATAAATTTTTTTGACTACAAATTAATTTTATATCATGTATATTATGCATTCATGTCCTCTATAACATAAACATGAACAACTTTTGTTAAGAACACATTTTCAAAATCCATAATTTTTAGGGTCAAAAACATTTTTGAATCAAATGTGCTCAAATTGGTTATAAAAGCAATTTTCATTAGTTCAAGTTTTTTTGCCCTTCTAATCATCAATGTTAAAATCCTTTCCAAATTTTAAAAGGAATGGTGCACATCTAGAAGAAAAAAAAACGTTTGAAAAAAACAAAGACTATGCACTTTCAAGGTTTAAATGTTTTGAACATGCAAAAAAAAAAAGATTTATGTCAAGCTTTGAGCATGTAAACTTTGCAATTAATGGAAAATATTTCAAAAAACATTATGACAATTTAAACTATTATGCTTCATTTGTGATTTTTCAAATATACACAAATGTAGTTTTAAAAAATGTTCACTCATTTGAATGACTCCTTTGATTGTGTTTTTACCCAATTGCTTAAATTGAATAATTTACTATTAACGAAATATTAATAAATATTTTGATTCAAAGAATTTTTTAGATTTTAGTTAATTCAAATACAATTTAATATATTTATTTAAAAATTAAATGATAAAAATTATGAGATAATCATGTCCATTGTAATTAGGCTATTTAGTTGTAAATTAGTTCCATTGGACATTTTTTAGTTATAACAGACAAGTTGCAATGGACATAATTTTTTCATAGTGAAATGGTTAATTATATGCATTTAGATAATTAATCATTTGATAATAAATTATCTGGAATAAAAAAAATTATTTCAAGTAATTAATTAACAAATTAAACAATTAGTTTGATTATTTCAAATAAGTACAAGACATATTTCATGTGAACAGTCTACCTAAGCATGTCATACCAATGGCACCCATAACTAGAAACTTTTAATAGTATTTTCATTCCATACAAGGATCAAACATTTTGAAAACTTTTAATATTTACCATTTATAACTCCATCTTTTTCTTTGACACACTTAATATGCAATAATGGGAACAATAAAAACATCTGTTCAATATGTTTTTATCAACAAAAATCATTGGATTTTAGTCAAAATATACACTTTGACACCTAATTCACATTGTAGGGTATAATATTCAAAATGGTGAGCAATTGGTCTACAAATATGCAAAATTTATTATCATGAAACAAATAGTCCATAGTTCATCATGACATTGTGTTTTATTTATAATATCAATGTCATATGCAACAAATATCACATTTAGGGTTGATTAAAAAAATCCAAGAATATATTATCACGTTTCATGCGACTACATTCTTGATGAAATTTCAACAATAAACATATTAATAAATATTCCTTCCCCAAAATACCAAAACCAAAACACCAGTAAATTTATTCTTACCCTAGTAACTATACATTATACCAATATTATATTTAAAACAAAACACCTTAACTATACCAAAAAAATTGCATATATAATGGTTATTTAACTTCTTTTAGAATTTATGAAAAACCATGAATAAGTATCATATTAACCAAATTATTTTTTATTAACTACAACATAACCCTTAAAATTGGCGTGATATGTCATGTGGGTTTGGTGAACTAAACTATTATAGTGAAACAAAAAAGTTCCATAATTGATAGGTTGTTAATTCATAAATAGTAAATAATATGTAATCATGCAATTGTCATGATTGCAATATAATTACATCATTGCCACATCATAGTCACAACTTAAACAACTAAAACACTATGAAAAATCATGTTCACAGCAATTAGAGTACCCTATAACTAGATATCCAAAACAATTAATATAGAATTAAATTACAATTGTTCCATGGAAATATGAGGAATTAAGAAATAAAAGGCCACATTAAAAAATCAATGAATTGTATTATAATTGCAAGTTAATTAAAAGATGGACATTTGTATAATATTATGTACATGTTGTAGATACAGTTATAATCAACCATGTTTGATTTTATTAATAAATTTTTTTTTAAAAAACATGTGAGAACTACATTACAACTATGGTAAATGTAACTTCTAATCAATGACTATTGGGTGTAGTTATAATCAAACAAGCCAAAAAAAATATCAAACACTGAAGAAAATTTGTCAAAATTGGAAATATATATATTTTTTACCATTTAAAACCATAGTAATCACGGCAAATTGTTTCTTTTTCATTCATATGAATGTTAAGGAATTCAAACCAAAAATCCATTTGATAAAATTTTAAATTTAAGTTTTGATTTACGACCTTTGAAAGTGAACACCTATTGTTTCAAAAGGATTTGATTTTGTAAAGGATTCATATAACAAAACAAAATTGATGGGAAAAATCTTAAGAAGATAAAGACCCATGAGCCATATTTAAAAAACATTCATACTTAAAAATATGTGGAGTTGTAAAGCTTTAAGAATTTGTAAAACTTTCCAAAATTGATCCAAAATTTTAAAATTTCAAAGTCCTTTACCACATATAAATGAAGTATAATGTACATGATGTGTTAAGAAAAGTTGTAGCTTATTATACAAGAAAATATATAAATATATAAAATCAAATTTTGGTTATGATTTGAAATTGTTACCATTTTTAAAGATGAAACATTTCTTATAAAGACATAAGCATTTATTATAAAATTTTCAAAAACAATTGTTCAAAAATTCATTTGTATGAAAAAATTATTTTTGTGCAAAAGGACATGCAATCCTATTATAAAGTAATGTTGTTGGTTCATTTGATCTCATTTGCATGGGCTATTGTCCAACTACTGTACAACCTTTTCACATATGATCATGCCACATGTACGCATTTTCACTTCCTAATAGATATATGACATTTTCAAACTTGTTTGCAACTAGTTGTTAACTATGATTCCCATTGATACAACTAGTTGTGCCACTAGATTGCTCCATTATATAAGTATCATATTTTCATTATTTTGTGATTTTTGTTCAATTTTTTTATTATTGATTTTTCCATTACACTACAATTCACAACATCATGTCACCCTACATACATGTCAAAACATAGAATTCATTAAAGGTGAAAGTTTACTTTTGAAATGAAATTAAAATCAATTTGTATATTGTATTACAAATTCAATCAGAGATTACAAATGGATTTACCTTTATATACCTCAATGTCTTATGCCATAAACATCTAATTGATTCATTAACAAAGGTTCATTCCTTTGAGCCTATCATGGGCTTATGCCTATTATAAAAAAATTCAAAATGAACTATAAAAGGTGAAATTTTTTTCTAACATTCAACATTTAGTAAACACATAAGCCAAAGTAACCAAATCAACCACTTAGCAACATGTGAACACATTAGTCAAATCAACCAAGTCAACCACATGATCATTGTGAACAACTAATATTTCAATTTGGAATTTGAAATTTGGGCAAGAAACCCTTAAGCAAGTGATGCATGGCAATAAATCAACAAATTTCCCCTTTGCATCAACCTTCTTGCACCTATGCCCATTGTCAAAAAACTCAAGATGAACTATAAAATATGTGTTTATCTCTAAACATTTTATGCATTTCTTAATCTTTTGATGATGTAATTATCATACATGTGTTATATAACTAAAAAAATTTGTTTTCCTAGTTTAAAGTAGAGTTGAAGGAGTTATAAGTTTTTTTTTAAATTTATAAAATTTAAAGGTTGAAAGTTCTTGTTTTTGTTTCTGAAAGTTGAAAGTTTGTGATTTATGTTTTGTGAAATATTTTTCATAGTGGTATAATATGATTACATGATTAGAATTAAAACAGTTGTAAAATGTTTTAGTCATGAAAGACACATTTGACATTGTGTTTACCTATTTAAGCTACTAAGATACTTGGGTAAATGCAAGCTATGGTGATTCACTTTTGTAACAAAATGGTGTTTTTTCCTTGGGTACCCTTTATTCAAATGCATATGGTGATTAATATATCCTTAGATCTACTAATTGGGACTTGAATCTAAACTAATAATTTCATTATGAAAAGAGTTGTGTGGGTATTTATTGAGAAAAAATTCATTTGTTAGTAGTAATGGACTTTTGAAGTTGAAAAATATGGATTGGTCATTTGATTGAAACATCACAAAATAGAAAATTTTATATTGATTCACATTCCAAATTTTTTATTGGGACTCCATATATAAGATGATAAACTTGTATGAAAAATATTTTTTTTGAAAACCTTAATTGTTTAATAGCTAGGGATTTTTGAATGGTTAAAATTTGACCATATTTTCATAAGTCCTTATGGGTAAAAACACAATAAAAGGATCCAAGGAAGTTGTAGATAGTGCTTAAAACAACATTTACATTACTTTGGAAAATCACCATTAATTGTATTTAATGAATTATTTATCCATAATTTGTAATTATGTTTTGGTGCTCATGAAATTGCACTCCTATGAATTTGGAGTCATTTCACTATGTTATTAGAATCCTTTGTCATACACAAAGCACTTGTTAACAAGGTCTTTTTAAGGATTCTAAAATTTGAACGTGTTTTTTGTTATTCAAACCTTCATAAAATGTTTTCAAATTTATTATGGTTTTAAATATACTTCATAAGAAGAGCAACATGTGTTTATTTTTTTAAATGCACATGTATTGAATCCTTTTAACAAATGTTGTTTGATTTTGAATCTAAACGTCCTTAATGGTCAAAAAAGTTCAAAATTTGTCATCATGGTTAAAAATAAAATTATACATTTGAATATAATCTAAGTCTTCATGCAAAATAATATAGTTTTTATTATAATTTAAGTCATGTTTGGTCTCAATATTAGTATCTAGTCCTAGAAATTACATTTAAAATATAGTTTTGATATTTAATAGAACAATACATGTAGGACACATGTAAAATGCAGTCCATGGTAAGGACTCCAACCTTGGTTGTTGTGGTTCTTTTTACTATGTTTTTACCCATATGAGTTGCAATTTTTGTTTGTTTTTCAAAAAATTTGTCACAAAAGCATACTTTTTGAAAGTTTTAAATGGGGCATTATTTTTATAGACTTTGTAGGTTTTCTTTTTAAGATTTTCAAATTTAAAAATGACATCAACTACATTAAATACAAGTTTTCACATATATTTGGGAAGGTTTGTAAGTGATTGAACATGTATTATTCAAATATTAAAATAATAATATTTTAAAAAATAACAACCATGTCCATTCGTATCATTTTTAAAAATCTTGTATGGACTTGTAGAGAGTGTAATTTCTGCCAATATTGAGCCACTGTAGCTTGCATTTACCCACCTATGGTCTACTTAGGACCAACACAATACTCATTATGTAGTCATAGGTTGTTTATTTCCAAAATCATTCTATAGTTGCATTAAAATGTTAATAATCATATCTTCATTATCCATGTCATTATAAGATAATCATCATGTAATCATATGACAATTGCCAAGTCAAGTTCATTTTCTAATCATTTTAATCACATTTGCATTATAATACCAAGTCGTCGTTATCCACATCATTTACACACACATCATTATGTAATCATAAAAATGATAATGAAAAGTCCACATGAATTTTTTTCCCTTATGGATGTCATAAAGATGAAATACAATCAATCAAATAATGACTTTGCATGTTTACGTTTATAACCTTATCATCTTTTAGTGACATAATCAACTAATTTATGATTATTTCTCTTTAAACATAGGATTCAAAGTTTTATTTTATGACTATAGTCGTTGAAGACTTTTAGTTGTTTTTTTTTTAGTTGCAAAGGATAGAATTCCTTCTAGTGTTGGGATTAGTTATAATGCTAAGAAAGTCCTTTTGAACCTGTAAAAATTTTCATAACCATTTCAAACTTTACAATAACCTTCACCAATATATATAATTAAATGATACAATGTGAAAGAAATTTCATTTCATAATAGATTTTCACATGATTTGTTTTCATTTACACAATTTTTAGGATTGGTTATAATGGTAATGAATTGTATTTTTGATGTAATACATGTCACAATAAACCCCACTGATTTTACATTATAATGGAGGGAACCACAATTATGACACCTCACACATGTCATGAACGACAGATGAAGTCACAATTAAAGACATAATAACATGTAGCATAACTATGTAACCAATATTTCTTTTAGCATGTTTTTAAGGTCATTCTAGTACTAATGTTTTCAAAATGACATATTAGTCATATATAAAATAATTTAATTCAAAGTTTTACATAATAGTATAATATGTCATGAAAAATAAAAGAAAATTTATGACCATTGTAAAATTCATGGATTTCTAATCCATCACATTCTATAATCAATCACAATTCGCCATATGATTGTGACAAACATTCCTGTTACTTTTTAAGTAATCAAAAATAGCTTGTCACAATAAGGTTAGTGTGTGTGCAAGGGCAACTTATGTTATCCCATTTGTACAACTTTTTGTGAAAAGAACCACATTGTCTTGTATTAGGTATATTTCAAATGCTTGCATACAAGGTTGTTTGTGTCAATCATGTCATACAAATCATGTTTATTTTGATGTCATGTCAATTTAAGTCATTTTTTGGTAACGAATAATTTATTGCAACTAAATTTCAATCACCACAACAATTGGGTGGACTAGGTCCCAGTATTTTATGGGGTTGCTGCATTTGGATGGTCATTGCACAAATTAGTTGTGACCACATGTAGGTGGTCCCAATTCTACTATGGAGTCTCTAATAAGGTCGCCACATCTAAATGGTCACAATTGTTTTTGGGGGGGGGGGGGGGGGGGGGGGGGGGGGGGGGGATGGG
>Ga0116231_10014422_pt1 | contig 10629 bp, 6 predicted proteins | sample S1TSphgellanicum_2_FD_89695 | JGI IMG/M metagenome (GOLD analysis project Ga0116231, IMG submission 89695) | Host-associated microbial communities from peat moss isolated from Minnesota, USA - S1T2_Fd - Sphagnum magellanicum MG | ecosystem: Host-associated > Plants > Peat moss > Unclassified... | reverse complement strand
TCTAACTAATAAAAACAAAAAAATCATTAATAACTATTAGAACAAATTGCAAAATTAAAAAAAAAACTTCAAATTTTAATAAAATTTTTTTTTTTTTTTTTCAAATGTTGAAAAGTCCAAAATTAAAAACTTACATGACAAATCTTAAGTTTTAAAATAAATTCACTATTTGACACTAGTGTGCTAAACTCGCCCATGTATTATTCCATATGGTATTTAAATCTAAACAACCTTGTCCCTCTAGCCATATGAGAGTCGGATGATTGACAAGCAATGTAATTGCTTTAATTTTTAATGAAGTGAACATAAAACGTCAAATCCAAATGGATATTTCTTGGAATTCATGACCATTTTTTTTTGGGAAATAACATTAAAAGAAACCAAAATGGATAATCATGTATATACAATGCTTGAAGACTCAACATTCCAATGGTGTGATTATGCACCACATGGAATGTTTAACATTAAACAATTTGAAGTTAAAACCTTGCAAACCAATTATGGTCCATCAATTTTGTTGATTGTTATTGACATATCTTTCCTCGTATCAATTTGAACTCTTATGCTATTGCACATTATCAATGAAGATCAACTCTCTTTTCTTATGTTTTCATTTGGTTTTCAATAATTCATCATTATTTATGTTAATGTCAAAATTAATTTAAATTAATAAACATTTCATGGACATGAAAAAACACATGTTAATTATTATTTTTATATATCCATGTTGGCGGATAGCAAAGAAGAATGAGATAATTATAAAATGGAGGTAGTTATTAGGAAAGGTGAGAGATAGTTATTAAGAAAGTTAATTATTAAAAAAAAAGTTATTATAAAAAATGAAGTAGTCATCTTTTTAATTGTCTTTGGAATGGTCCACGGATGACCATATGCAAGACTTTGAATAAGTCCCCCATATACCAATTTTGATTACTTGTCATTAGAATTTTACACGACTCGCCCAAATTCCAATGACGACATATTAAAGTGTGTATTGACGGCTTTTGACATAATCTATCATATGGTTTCCAAACTTGACAATTTCAAACTGGAATCCTTTTGTATTTTCCTTTTCATATCATCACCAATGTTTTTTTTTTTGGTCATTTTATTGATGCAACTAGGGTAACAAGCGTCCTACGCAAATTTTGACTTCACTAGTGGCATGATTTCAAGGGACTCTTAAAACTATAGTAAATAAATTTGACGACACCCTCCCCCCAAAAAATAATTTTATGTCGCTTTTGGGTGAATGTTCTTTTTTTTAATTATTTAAATTGTGATAGAATATTTTGTTTTGAGAAAGTCATGTCACCTTTTGGTGAATCTTTCCCCCAAAAAATGACCATGTGGAAATTGAATGTTTTTGTTGTCCCACTTGATACCAACACAAATTTGAATTCACAAGGTCACATCACATTGAATAAAAGTTTGATCTTTTAAAAAATCTTATCTTTGAGATTCATATGGTTTCATGAATTTATTGGTGTAATTAACACACAAATTGTTTTTTAATTTTTTCAAAAGTGAAGATTGAATATTATGTTTTAAAATTAATAGGGGTGGAAATGATTTCACGGAAAATATATTTGATTGTGAATTTTCATTTGCATATTCTAAGATGCAAGGGGAAAATGGAAATATATAATCTTGGACAACCTTATATCAATTGATTGTCATTCGTAGTGTAAAGCAATTCAAAACATATATTTTAAACAAATATAAGAACTTTAGATATTAAAGATCCAAGACAAACCAAAAAGGAAGGGGAATACAACCATTTGAATTGTTTCATATTTGTTAGCTTGAATTACATTATTTTGAGTTCAATACAAATCATAATTTATAATGAAGAAATGATCATAAGCATAATTTATTGTAGGATTTTTTTATCGAAACTTTGGATTCTATTTTGATGTGCAAAGTGAAATGTGGTATTTAGCTTAAGTATAATACGTAATAGCATCTAGGATTTGGCATATGATAATAGCTAACAAGGTCATGGAATAAGGAATGAAAACAATATGTTTTACCAAGATTTAGTTGAAGCCATTCAACATGGGGAACTAAATTGGATGAATTTGGTTACATGCATCCACACCACCATTTGGGCGAAAACAAAAGAAGAAATAACATCAATTTATGTCACAAGCTTGACCAAGTTGGGTTGACATATTATTCATGTTGCCAATGTTAAAAAATTGATTTGTAATTTTTTGACTTTGAACTTAGTCTTGTATGTTGCAAGGCAAAAAGATGCAATTGGACTACATGACAATTGGGAATTTTTTTCAAATTTCCAACTAAAGGATTGTAATCACTAGAACAAAAAAATATTACAATAATGTTATTACCACATACTTTTAAGGAATTAAAAAATATCATTATGTTCAAGATTTGAGTTGTCTAATTGCGTAGGGTGTATCACCTCATGTGCATATGTGTTTGGTGATATTGGTAGAAATTGGCACATTTCATCAAGGTAATTGAATTGTACTTTGAACCTTGATACATGTGCCATTTGGGCAATAGATAACGGCAAGGTGAATAAGGCAAATTGATTCACCATTTAAATTACAAAAGGATATTGAAAAATGTACAATGGAAGGTAAACAAACTAAGAACTTTGGTTGGACTTGCACTAACCACATTGTCTAAGTATTACCTCAAAAATCCAAGTGACATGATGAGTGGCAACTAATTTCAACTCACTTGGGATTATATTTGTGTGAATGTTAGTCATCAATGTACAATTGGAGTGTGCATTGAAAGTTTATGGCCACAAAGTAAAAGGAGGAAAGGAAGCCATACAACAACAGGTTAAATAACATAAGGTAGCTCCAATGCATGAATGAAGAGGATATTGAAATGGTTGAGGTTTTAATTTCAAATGGGCATAATTAACCAAAATTGTTGAACATTGTTAAGAGAAAACCATTTTGGTAGCCACTAAAGCATAAGGAGATAACCAACCAATGTACTTTCTTAATGATGAATCAAATTAGGAAAGGAAAATAGCTAGTGCTCCCAATGTCAATGTAGAAATAATTAGTAACCATAAAAACAATGAAGTTGTAAAAAGTGACAATCCAAATTTGGATAATACTTTCAATCATTTGATGTGATGGTAATGCACATGGACAAGCCAATGAAGGATTACACTATTGACAAACAAAACATAGTATAGAAGTAGATTGTAAAACTAGTACACCTATATGCAAAGAAAGCTCAAAATAGGATTAAAAGTCAATTCCTACATATCTAGATGTTATCTCATGAGGTGAATAGAACCCATGGGACATTTTTCATTAAATGGGATATTTCAACATCTTGATGTGATCTTATCAAATTTGAAAGAAATCAACATGAATGGGAAGTGAAGATTAATGAGTTATTGCAATGTAAAAACCAACTTGAGCAAAAGAAGGTGCAAGCATGTGACATGATTTGTGATCAAAAATAGAAAAGGAAATAAATTGGCTAGAAGTTTTTCCAAACATGTAAGAATTGAAGTTGACCCAAGAGAAGAAAATATAGAGATGGAAAAGGTTATGAAGAACTTGGTTGCATAGATGAAGACCTCATAGGGATAGAACAAAAATTTGTTGGATCACAACTGAAGGAATGAAGAAAGCTATAGAGATTGCACAATCAGAATGAAATTAAAAAGACCATGGAATGGTGGATAAGTTGATGTCTTCTCAATCAAAGCTTGAACACAATAGTCAAAGAGCTCTACAAGGAGAAATAATTATTGTGTGCATAATTGAAGGAGGCAAAGTCCATACTATCAAGGTAAAACATCAAATGATTGAAATAAAGATTGTATACATGTTAGACACAAAGGTTTCACACAAAGATTGAAATGAAATTAACCCATGAAAAAGAGATATAATTAAAATTGGACATATAAAAAGGGTTCAAACTATAGTGTCAAATGGAAGGTGGGAGCAACAAGTAGTTGACAACATCCAAAAGAAGGCCATCACAACTAACCTTGAATGTCTTAGGAGATTGAAATGGCAACTATGCTTCAAGAAGCACAAACATCAATTATGCAATGGCATTTTAATCAATTGAAGGAATACATCACTAAGCAACTCGATGATGCTCATGAAAGAATTCAAGAGTTGAATGAAACTATGGATATTAAGTAGGAAGATGAAGATACAATAGTATTAATGGGAAACAAGGCCACTAACATGTCATTTTTTCAACTAAAACCCCAAGGAGAGCTAACACTAATAGCAAATGTGGGTCTAGTTCATTATGGGGTTTTAAAAGTGAACTTGATTCATTAAAGGGTATATTTTTCTAGATGTATTCATTAGAGAGACCTATTTCATCAGGTGCATTTGATAAATGGCCTTAAAATGGAGTTTAATTCATTTAATGGTTAAATAAGTTGAACCCACTTCCACAATCATTCAATCACCTATATGGACAATAATTTTCATGTTTTGTAAATGTTTGTAATTTTTTTGCATGAATATTTTTATTAACATAGACTCATGAAGATATTCTACAAGTTTTTTTAATGTATTTTCAATGTAAAATTTTCAATGATCACAAATAAACAGGTTGGAGGTCTATGTAAGCTTCTACATATAAATAAACTTTTAACATTCTTGTGCAAAATGCCTTTACATTTGTCATTGCCACAAAGATATGACAAGCAATCAAAAATTTCACAAAAATTCTAAAATATTTTATTCTTTTTTTTAAAATTATGTTAAAATATTCCCATTGTGAGAGGAATAGAATTTTTTATATATATATTTAATTTTAAAATTGAGGATTATAAATTTTATATCACCAATAATTATTATGAAGTTTCCAAAACTTATGTATTAGATTTTTAATAATCTCAAATATCTAAGTAAAGAAACTTGATGTTGTCATCGTTTCTAGGTTTGGGTTGGAATTTAACCTGATTTATTTTTTTCTATTCATTCAAAAACTAAAAACTAACCAAAATGACTTTGCATTCACATTAAATATATATAATTTTAAAGTCATGTAAAAATATTAAATTTGATTTGTTCAAAGTATGGTACTTTGAATAACATTATTTGAAACCTTAATGTGAATCTTCATGAATTTTTTTTGCATACATTTTTTTCAAATATTTAAGATCGTGCATTTATTTGTTTCATTTGCATAAGTTTTGATTTTTTAAATGCATATCAAATTTTAGATTTCTAACAAGTTTTTCATTGAACATCCTAATTTCGAATTTTGCCCCTTTTTGCTCAAAAGAGCTTATGTGGTTTGGTGGTTACAGTGTTAGCACCTCCTCCATGAAGTTGTGGGATCAAATTGAAACAAATGCATATGATGCAAATGAGCATACACACACATGTGTTTATATACACATACACATAAAATATACACATATGTGCAATTTTAAAAATGTAAATGATGTGTGACTATGGTAATGGATGACACATGGCTACAATTGTTCAATGCAACAAGGCTAGATTTCTTGAAAAATAAAAAAGTTGATTATATTGTCCGTAACAACCAATCTTTATTCATTAAGGGATTGGCCATATTTAGTACAATCAATTTGTTCAAGTTCATTAAAAATTTAGTGAAACACGTGTAGAATGATGAAATGACAAACAACCAACAACATGATTTCCAATTGGGATATTGAATAAGGGTAATTTGGTTAGGAAGGATGCACTACAAAAAGGTGAAAAATGTGAGAGCAAGATATTAAACACACAATTAATATATCATCTACTATGAAGATATGTGATGTAGGTGTATTAATATCAATTATAGTAAAATTATCAAAACTTAGGCCTTATTCCTTAAGGGATATTTTGGATATCTTCAAGGAATTTGAATATGTCGTAATTTGAAGCCCAAAGACATTACTTGATCTTTATACAATGGGTTTTGCTCCACTAATCTTGGGAACAATGATAAAATTGGCCTACAATTTGAGGAGATGTGGAGGCTTAAGGATGATGTTTTTTGAAAGTAAATTTGGTTTACAACATCCTATGTGGTTAGATTTTTAACAATTTATGAGGCTACAAAAAGATGGAGTTTGAAACAAGATGTTTGTGGGTGTATGCATTGTGTGCTACTTTTGCAAGTTAGAAATTTTGTATTAGATTTACGAGGCAAGTTATTGCATGAGCTTAAAGCCTAAGCCTAGAGCTTAGAGTTGGAACTTGGGATGGGAAAATGTCCTTTCCCCTAGACACATGCAAGTAAAACTCAAAAAATTAACCACAAAATGAATGTTCTACCAATAAACTTAAAAACAAAAATGGGGATGAATGTAAAAATTCATCCTCATTATGGATGATTTTTTTTCATTCATCTAATGTATGGATGAAACGTTTTTTGCAATTACATGTTTTTAATAAATAGAATTTCCATCAAAATTTTGAATGAATATTTTATTTTATAATTAATTTTTATGGATAAGTTTTTTTTCCATAATTTTAATTAACTAGAACTTCATCAAACACAATCTAATTTTATATGATATAATAGTTGTTGAATAATATAATGTAAATTCCATTATAGATGTATTTCATAGCTATGGTTTTAAATGCCATTATTTTCAAAATGTTTAACTATATTACTATTATTATGCCAACATCCACCCCATGGTCATTGTTTTTTTAATTTTAACAAATATTTTTATTTTAAATCATACTAACTTAATGTCGTGTGATGATAATGGGTTTTTTCCTCCCCTTCCTCTAAAGGTGCCACAACTTTTTTCAAACATGTTTATAAATGTCATTCGCAACAATGGGTGTTTTTTTTTTCATTCTTTGTCAAAGGTGCCATGACTTTCTTCAAATTTAGTCAATGTTGTTAACAATAATGGATCTTGAATGTTTTAGATATCTTTAAATTATATAATGTCATTGGTGATAATGGGTTTTTGAAATAAACAAAAACTTAGTTTTATGCAGTAATTTAATTAGTTTCTTCAAACAACTTATTATCATAAATGACAATGGGATTTTTTTAATAATTATTAATTTTCAAGGCACCCCAATTTTCCATGAAGTAAATATATAAAGTTGTTGAGAACAATTGGATGGGGGGGGTGACACTCATTCCATGACAATATTTTTGGAATTGCTTAACATTGTTCATGATTTCTTGAACAAAATTTTTTAAATTATTTTGGTCCCATCACTATATTTTCCCCTACTATCACAATTTCATTGTCCATCACTTTTAAATGACATTCAAGTTTGGGATATTAAAACTTGGACAGTAAATGACAATGGATATAAATAATTTTGATTTTATTAGTCTTCCAATCATGGATGAATTTCATCCAATGATTTATTTATTTAATCCAAATCATAAATGATATTCATCCATATGAAAATCATTCATCTATGGACATATTCATCCATGTAAATGGATTAAATCACATTAAGCTTTAAGTTCCAAGCTTAGGCTTTACACTCATGCACAAACCACCCTTTTAGATTTACTATTAGAAGCATGACTTTGGTAACATCCACGAAGCCAAACTTCAAGATGGTTATACTAGAAAGAATACCAAATGATGTACAAGCATGAGCGTAAGTCAACATAAAGCAATTGGAACAAACCATTGGCTATTGCCATGATTTGGCAATGTTAAATTGGATTAACAACAAGGGAATGATAGCAATATAGTAGCATTATAACACTAAAGGTCCTTGTTAATGGAAAATTTACCATATCATTGTCTAGTTTTTATTGTCTATAGGATGAAAACACGTAAAGTGTTACACATTTAGGCAAAAATTTCAATCCATAATAGTACAATTTGAACAAATTAACATGGTGCATAGAAGATACCTTGAATTGCATGAGCCATGCATGAAAAGGTATTAATAAATATCCAACACTAAGGCTTTACATGCCCTATAAGTTTAATTCATGAAAATTATATATTTGAAAGATGAACACTTAAGTTATTACTTTTAATGAATAAAAGAATTTATTTTTAAACCCATACTTCAACAAAAATTCAATATTTTGGTCATCAAAGTCCTTTCCAAAAGTCAATGTTCCATTATTAATGTCACCACACCATATTTTATGCCCAAAACACTCATTAAAATGGGCACTCTATGATGGCATATTGAATGCATAATCGATTTTTATGGATTCTTACAAGTGATTTGCTAAAACTTTGAAATCCAATCTATCGTGACAACTTCAATTTTGTCTATGAAATTTGTACCATATGATTAAACCATGTAAAAGATTGTGTTATTGCATCCTTCCTCATGTTAACGACTTAAATGTAGTTCAATGGCTACTTATAATTCACTAAATTTCATAGAATATGGATTGTTACAACTAGTGTGCTTTCACTGTGTGCCAATTCGATAATTCAAATTACCAAATAGTGGGTAGGATTGGTTAAGAAAATCACTACCTTCACATTTTATGAAGTGGTTGAATTATCTTCATTATTTTAATTAGTGTTACACAAGGTTGAGTTAGTTGGTTGGAGTTTATCCATTGAAATAAGATTTAAGGTTGATTTAACATGATCTTTAGTTGGTTGGGATGAATGTGGCTACCACTATAGGAAGTATGTAAATGTTGGATTACTTAAGGGGTTGATTTTGAATGCGGAGGTTTAGGGGAATTCAAGGGAAAATGTGTGAAGATTTCTAAATGAGGAGTGGCATGAAACTTGAAGTGTGTGTTTATGTGCGTGCATGCATTTTAAAATGCGTAGGCAAAAGTAAAGCTAGTGTGATGGAAACTAAAGCTAGTAGGAGTACACAAGTATTAATGTGAGACTCAAGTAATTCCTTGGATTCTATTGTGTCCTTTAATTCAACAAGGAGTGGATATGCTTATGTGTGAAACCCTCCACCCATTACTTGGAATGTGATTTGTATAACATTTGTCAAAAGCTCAAGTTATTCTACATTGATGATTATAGAGACATCCAATAGTCCTTTAAAAATATTTGGAGGTGATTCCTAGACTACTCATTAAAAACTACCATAGTCATTTACTATAAACACAACTCAACTATAATAGCTTCTTTTCTTAAATTGTCAATTGCAATAAAATCGTACCTATGTTGGTTAACTACTTTAAATATTGTTTCCCAAGATTGTTGGATAGGAACCAATATTATTTCCTAATTGCAATATTTGTAGTCTTTCATTGCCATATTTACTTTCCTACACATAATTTTGCCATAGTTGATTGTTAGCTGCAACATAATCCTACCTAAGTTGGTTATTTACTTTAAATATTGTTTCCCAAGATTGTTCACTAGGAACCAATATTATTTCCTAATTGCAATATTTGTAATCTTTCATTACCATAGTTACTTTCCTAAACATAATTTTTGCCATAGTTGATTGGAATTGAATGCCATTTGTTATATTAGGTCCCTACTTATATTATTAAATTATTACATGTCATTTTCCCTTGAAACTTAAATCTAGTACTTTTTAATTCCTTGTTTCTAATTCTAATAATCTTTTTACTATTGAAGTCCATTTTCAACCTAGGTTTCTTTGATAATACATCAAATTCTAATGAGGTTATTTATGTTTTAAATCTACATGGGTAGCCTACCTAGTGCCAACCATGTTTTGTCAATGTGGTTGTGCCACAAATGACATCCCCTAACATCATGATTAACATCTTGTTCAACATCATTGCCATCATCATGATGGATGAAGTTCATCCATCATGTAATTAAAAAGGCTCCCAAGAAAGTTCCTTGAAATATTTATAAATATTTATAAATATTTTGACACTTGAGATATTTTGAATTAATTTGAGTTAGTTTGAAATATTTTAAAACATTGTGAGATATTTTTCCTTGAGCTAAATCATGAATATTTTATAAATACATGTAGTTCCTTTCATATTACTTTTAATTTGTTTGAGATTAATTTGGGTACGAGCTTGGACCATAGTTGTGTTATGTTATTTTTATATTTTCATAATAAAGTTTTGTTTGAACTGACATCTTGCACATTTCTTGTTCTTATTTTCAATTTTTGTGTTCCATGATTTGGACTTAAAACTCAACTTGCATTCATTGTGATTGGTTTGTGTCTTTTAGAATTCTTGTTGTTTAGCTAATTTTCATGTTCGTGATAGGTTGCAAATTAAGGTGGTTCATTTTCAACAAATTTATTAGTCCCAAAAATCTATATTTTAATGTTAAATTAGAAAAGCCTCTAAAAAACCAATGTTAAATGTGCATTATGTGATGATTAAAGAACTAACAAAGTTTAAATGAGCAAGAGCTTGACTCAACATTTTTTTGATATACATATTAGGAAAAATAAATTAATCCAACAAAAAGTGACTAAGATATATTTGGATTTTTGAAAATAAAGTCCAAATATGGTCATTCAAATTCCAAAGTTTTTTATTGGTTTAGGTTTTTGTAAATTTTTTTGGAATTCATGTTTTTTTTTCCCCTAACATGTATCACATATGGAGTTTTTATAAAACATCTTGAAATGAAATGATATTAAAAAGTGCATTTAAATTTTCATGTAGATTCAACACCATAGTCTATGATTTCATTTCAAAAGTCCATTAATATATGTTTGGTATATATTTATTGAATTTTTATCATTGTGTACATATTTTTAT
>Ga0116231_10014421_pt1 | contig 10629 bp, 10 predicted proteins | sample S1TSphgellanicum_2_FD_89695 | JGI IMG/M metagenome (GOLD analysis project Ga0116231, IMG submission 89695) | Host-associated microbial communities from peat moss isolated from Minnesota, USA - S1T2_Fd - Sphagnum magellanicum MG | ecosystem: Host-associated > Plants > Peat moss > Unclassified... | reverse complement strand
GGCGACGGCGGCGCTGTCCAAGCTGACGCCCCTGGCCTTCAATTATCTGATCGGCGTCTCACTCTTTGGCGCGATCGTGGTCTGGATGACCATTCTCGCCAGCCATCTGAGCTTCCGCCGCAAGCGGGGAACGGAGATACCCCTGCGCACCGCCCTGTTTCCGTGGATCCAGATCATGGGCCTCACCCTGCTGGGCGCGCTCTTGATCACCATGGGCGTGAGCCCCGACTGGCGAATTTCCTGGATCGTGGGGGTCCCCTGGCTCGGCCTCCTCACACTGGCCTATCTGTTTCGCAAGCGGTGGGGTTTTGACCCGGCGATGGCTGCGGTGGGGGTTGAGGTCAGCGAGGGCTAGGCCGGGGCTGTCACCAGAAGCAACTCAACATCGTCCGAAGCATGGTCCAGACCCCAGGCCGCGCCGGGCGGGATCACAAAGGCGTCCGCCGCCTCCAGGGCATGCTCCCCGTGATAACTTAACGCGGCCACGCCGGACACCATGAAGCCAAGGATCAGCTCCGCTTGCCGAGGGGCCATGGCAAGGCGCCGCGAGGCGGCGGGACGCAGCACCTCCGCGCTGATCCTGCCGTTGCTGGCGACAGCGAGGCCCGTGTCGCGGACCTGGAAACCTGTGTCGCCAAAGTCCGCCCAGGGGGTGTCCTTGGCGCGACCATGGCGGAAGAATTGACCGCTGAAATCCCGGCCAGGGTCGTGCGTTCCGGTGGGCAAGGCCATGTCATGATCAGCCAAGGTCTCGTGCAGGGCGGGGGACGAGACCTCCACAACCTCGAACCCCGGGGAGGTCTCAAGGACGCGATGGCGAATGCGGGGCGGCTGAAGCACGCAAGCGCCCGCCGAGAAGAGGAACGGCTCGCCCTGATCCTCATAGACGAGGCGCGCCCAGCCCCTTCGGCAGAAGATCATCTGGGCATGGACCTTATGAAAGTGCACCCAGTCAGAGACGGGCCCACCGTCGGGTAGGGAGATGTGTGAGGCGATATAGCGGCCGCCCAGACGGCTCGGAATCAGATCGCGATAGAGCATTCCCGCGCGTCCGGGACCTGCCTGGGCCTCGGCCGCGCGACTGAGCACGAATCCCGCCGCGAGGGCCGGTATCGCGAAGGGCGGATCGGCCAACACCAATTCAATCCGCGTTCCGTTGGGCGCCGTGAGGATTCGCTCCCCTTCCGGCGGGAGCGTCTCGCAGGGTAAGCGGATCAGGCCTGGATCGCCCTGTCCCGGGGCCAACCTCAGGCGAAGGCCATGGCCTGAGAGGCTGGCCGTTGTCGGATCATCGGCGGGGAAGATGGTCTCGATGCGAAAGCCCAAGTGGCCGACGAAATAGTCCAGCGCGACCGCGAGATCGTCGCAGGGAAGCTGGATTTCCGCCGGCCCGAGCGGACGATACCGCGCCAGATCAGTCATGAATTGAGGCCTGGGTTAATCAAGCTTGGCAAGCGCCGCGCGCGCGATAGGCCTCAAAGATCACCACGTTCCGCGACGAGGCCCCGAGGGCTACTTCGCCGTCTGTTTACGCAGGTGCTCGCCGATAAACCAGGCTTGGGCTTCGCCAGTGCGAATGACTTGGCTGACCAAGAGATCATTGGTTCCGTCGTCGCCGAGTTCGGAGGCTTCCCGGGCGAGCGGACGGGTTTCTTCCAGCACGATCTCATGCGCGTTCAAAAGCCGTTCGATCTGGGCCACCGCGCCCTCGCGGCCCTTGGGCGGGCGAGGAATCTTGCTGTGTTCGATAACGTCGTGAGCCGCCGCCAGAGCGACGCCGCCGAGGGACTGGATCCGTTCGGCCAGGGCGTCGGTGACATCCACCTGCTCGGTGTAGTGTTTATCGAACAGCAGATGCAGTTCGTAAAAGTTCTCGCCCGAGGTCTGCCAGTGATGCTTCTTATAGAGATCACGCAAGGCGATGGTCTGGGCGAGGACATGGTTCAGCATCTCAACGCCCCGGGTGCGGGCGTTTTCGCCAAGGCCCACCCGCACGGGCGAAACCTCGCCATAGGATTGCAGCACGGGGGCGTCGTCGGCCATGGATCAACTCTCCTTGAGGAAGGCGCGTCAGCGGATTCGGATTTAGGAACCCGGGCCCGCTGCGGCAAGCACGGAGCTTCACCATTGGCCTGGATTCAGAGCCCTTTGACGAACCCTTCCAGCGCCACATTCACGGCTTCCGGCGCCTCCTGCTGCACCCAGTGGCCGACCTTTGGAATGATCACCGAGCCCCGGAAATCCTCCAGCGCGGCCCCGGCATTGGCGTAGAGATCCATGCCGCCCACGAAGTTGCGCACGGGGTCGCGCTCCCCCGCCACGAAAAAGGCGGGCTGAGCGATCTTCGCCCCGGCGTAATCCGCCATCTCCGCGAAATCGAGGTTCTGGGCCCGATAGCGATTGAACGGCCCGCGAAAGCCCCCGGCGGCAAAGGCGTCCACATAGACCTGGAGGTCGGCGGGGCTCATCCAGGCGGGAAAGGGATCGGGATCCGGCATGCCGTCCAGCATGGTGGAGTCGGGGCCCTTGTTCATCAGCAGGCCGTCGCGGGGTGAATCGCCCGAGGCGGAGTAATAGATCTTGCGCAGAGCGGCGGGGATGTCGGCCTCGAACTCCGCTTCGGGCGGGCCCTCCTTCTGGAAATAGAGCTGGTAGAAGAAGCGGTCCTTGTAGAGAATCTTGGCGAGCTCGATGAACGACATCTCGCCGCGCGGCATGTAGGGGACGCTGAGGCCCGCCACGGCGCGGATCTTTTCCGGATGCAGGAGGGTCGTGTTCCAGACGATGGGCGCGCCCCAGTCATGGCCGAAGAGGATGGCGGGCGCCGCGCCGAAATGATCGATCACGGCGATGACGTCCGACGCTAGCTGGCGCAGGGTGTAGGCTGCCACCTCGCGGGGCTTGGAGCTGCCGCCATAGCCGCGCACATCCAGGGCCGCGACCTTGAATCCCAGGGCGGCGAAATGGTCCATCTGCCAGCGCCAGGAATACCAGAGCTCCGGCCAGCCGTGGACACAGACGATCAAGGGGCCCTCCCCTTTCACCGCGACATTCAGGCTGATCTCGCCGTTCCCGACGGTGACGAAGTCCATGGCCGTTCCTCCTGGATCTCTAGCTATAGTTCTTCAAGTCCGGCCAGATGGATCTCATATCCACCTTCAGCCCTCGGCAATAGGCGATCACCTTGCCGTTCTCGTAGGCCATGGCGTCCGGGGAGGCGGTCGTCGCCAGGACCGTGGCCTGTTCGCAATAGGGCGCAAGCCGCTCGGGGTGGTTTTGCACCACCAGCAGATTGAGAGGGTGCTGACCGCGCAGTCCCCACAGATAATACTGGTTGTGGCCGCTGAGCGCCGGCGGCAGCCCATAGGGGCGACCATAGACGTCGAGCGCGGCCGCCTCGCCATAGTTATCCACCTTGATCGCCGTTCGCGCGCGCTCGGCGGACGGTATTTTCTCCCAGGCCCCCCCGACCTCGGCGGTAAAGTCATGCCAGCCTAGCTGATCGGCGAACAGTTGGGGCAGCAGCGTGCCCTTGAAGCCTTTCTCCTGCTGCTGCGGCTTTACGGGGAGAGATTTCATGTAGGTCTTGAGCGCGGGCGGCGTCAGCACCGGCAAGGCCAGGGGCGAGGTCAAAACGGAGAAGGCCAAGGCCACGACCGCCCAGCCGGCCAGGGCGACCCTGCCCGAGGCGGCCCTGACCCAATCGGTGATGGCCACGGCGCCCATGATGAACATCACCGGATAGCAGGCCGCCAGATAGTAGTCCTTGCCATGGGTGAGGATCACCAGGGCCGCGCAGATGATGAAGGCGATGGACAGAAAGCGCACGGACCGCAACCGCTCGGTCACAAAGGGCGCCGCGAGGCCCACAAGCCACACGGGCGCGAGGATGGGATTCATCACCAGCACCTGGTTCAGCACGAAGGCCAGCGGCGGCGTATCGGCGTTCTTCTCGCGCGCGGCGGCGGCCAGTTCCAGAAAGGGAAAGCCATGCGTGGCCTGCCACGCCAGGGACGGGAGAGCGATGATCGCGGCGAGGGCAATGCCGAGCCACAATTCCTTGCGAACCAAGAGCTTGCGCTCCGGCGTCAGGGCGAGGCCCCCCGCAAGGCTGACGCACCAGAACACCAGCGAATATTTGGTCTCGAGATCGACGCCGGCGATCAGGCCGCAAAGCAGAAGGGCACGGCGGTCGCCCGTCTTGATGGTGTAAACAAAGCACCCGGCGATGGCGGTCCAGGCCAGGGGATCGAGGAATGTCGTGGTCAAGGTCGCGACGATTCCCATCAGCATGGGGGCGATGGTGACGCAGAGCGCGGCGCCCACCCCCGCAGCGGCGCCGCCGCCCAGAAGGCGGGCCATGCGCACGGCTAGCCATCCCAAGGCGCCGGCCGCGAGGCTGCCCGGCAGCCTGACCCACCACACGCTATGGCCCAGGGCGTAAAGCCCGGCGGCCAAGAGCGGTACGACGGGGGGCTGGTCCGCATAACCGAAGGCGGGGTGACGCCCGCAGACAATGAAATAGAGCTCGTCGCGAAAAAGATCATAGCGACCCGCAAACATCGCGTGCAGGCCAAAAGCGAGCAGGCCGCAGATCAGGGCAAGGGTGTCCTTCCGCCAACCCAGGCCTGTCGAGCTCTCCATTTCATGCCCTCCGCGCTAAGCCGGACGACCTGAACCGTGCCCGGGGGCGGATGGCCCGATCGGGACGGCCGCCGCGAAACGCGGAGGCAGGTAATCGAGATTGGCATGGCGCGGGCTGGGGTGGCGGACCTTCGAGGCGCGGCCGCTCTGACGCATGCGTCGGTCAGCCTCGGGCCAATCAGCCTCGGCCGCGTCCGATGTCTCCCAGTGCGTCACAGAGGCTTCGTCGCACCAATTCACCAGGTGGGGCATGGCGGCGCGATGGGCGCCGGTGAGCATGTAGTCGCGCATGGCCTGGGCGCTATCCCAGACGGTGAGGGTCCAGAATACCAGGTGGCGGTCGGCCAGAAGGGAGCCGCGCTGAAACCCAGGCGCGGCCTTCACCTGACGGCGCGTGCCGAGCAGCAGCAGGCCGAAATGCGGCATGAACCGGATCGACCGGATCCGAAGTCGGGTGACGCTGACAAAGGCCATGGCTGAAGGACCCCTCTGGAGCCGCGGGCTCCTGCATCAAGACCTCTAATCCACATCCTGGCTGCGGCCCACCACGCAGCGGGCGAGGCCGTGTTCGACGGACACGCTGGCGGGCTCCAAGGGCCCAAGTTGGAACAGGGTCGCGCCGTGGTCGGTGGTGATTTCCAGGCGACCCGGGTGATCGAACTGGCAAATCGGAAAGACGTCGTCGCTTCGACCTCCATCATATCCGATTTCGGCGCAGCGGATGGCGCCGTGGGCTCTTGCAAAGCGCGCCTTGCCGAAATCGACGATCTGGGGCGGGGCGTCCGCGTCCCAGGCGCGACCCGTTCCCCCAGCGCACGGCGGGCCGGTCACGGTCCAGGCCTTCGCCTCGGCGATCCTGGCTTGCCGATCATGGGCGCCGACGAGGACCAACGCGCCGACCCCGACAACCGCCAGGGCGGCGCCCGCGATGATCATAACGCCCCGCCGGGGTTTTCGTCGGGCGCCATAGTCCAAAGCCATCTGCCGCCTCCTCCCCAAAACGCGGTTATCGCCGGGAGTTCAGCAGGCCACCTGATTGACCGCAAGGCCGCCCAGCGAGGTCTCCTTGTAGATTTCGCTCATATCGGCGCCCGTGCGCTTCATGGTGGCGATGACCTTATCGAGACTCACCGAATGCTCACCGTCGCCCAGGAGGGCGAGGCGGGCGGCGTCGATGGCCTTCACCGCCCCCATGGCGTTGCGCTCGATGCAGGGGATCTGCACCAATCCGCCGATGGGATCGCAGGTGAGGCCGAGATTATGCTCCATGCCGATCTCCGCGGCGTTCTCGATCTGGGCGTTGGTGGCGCCAAGGGCCGCTGCGAGCCCCGCGGCGGCCATGGAGCAGGCGACCCCCACCTCCCCCTGACAGCCCACCTCGGCCCCGGAGATGGACGCGTTGCGCTTATAGAGCGCGCCGATGGCGCCGGCCGTGAGGAGAAAGGCGCGCCGGCCCTCCGCCGTGCCGTGATGAAACCGGACATAGAAGCGCAGGACCGCCGGAATGACGCCGGCCGCGCCATTGGTGGGCGCCGTGACGACCCGGCCGCCGGCGGCGTTCTCCTCGTTCACCGCGAGGGCCCACAGATTGACGAAATCGATGGCCGCGAGGGGGTCGGTGATAGCCTGTTCGGCGCGGGCGCGGATGGCGTCCATCACCTGGCGCGCGCGGCGCTTGACCTTCAAGCCGCCGGGCAGCTCGCCGCCCTGGGCCATGCCCCGGTCGATACAGGCCTCCATGGCGGCGAAGATGCCATCCAATCGGGCCTCAACTTCCGCTCTCCCGATCCTGGCCTCCTCGTTGCGCATCATGAGCTCGGCGATGGTGAGGCCAGCTCCGTCGGCCATGGCGAGAAGCTCGGCGGCGGAGGTGAAACCATAGGGATGATCAGGCTCGGCCGCGCCGGGATCGTTTCCCTGGATGTCATCCTGATCGCGAATGAAGCCGCCACCGACTGAATACCAGGTTCGACATGCGACTTCGGCGCCGGCCGCGCTGTAGGCGAAGAAGGTCAGGGCGTTGGGATGATAGGCGAGGCGCTCGCGCCCGGCCCATTCGATATCCCGGGCCTCGTCAAAGGCGACTCCGCCTTTGCCCGCCAGCCGGATCGCGCCGTTGCTTCGCGCCTCGGCCAGCCGTCTCTCGGCGAGGTCGGGATCATAAGCCGCCGCGGTGAACCCAGAGAGCCCCAGAATGACCGCGCGGTCGGTGCCATGTCCGCGTCCGGTGAGGGCCAGGGAGGCATAGAGCTTGACGCGCACCCGGGCCGGCGCGAGTGGCGCGACCCACGCCGCGAAGGCGGCCGCGGCGTCCATAGGGCCCATGGTGTGCGAGCTGGAGGGACCCACCCCAGGCTTGAAGAGATCAAAGACGCTGGCGGTCATGATCAGCGACTCAGGGACCAGGCGGCGGGCGCGGCAGGCTTTCCACCAGGGCCATGAGCCCCTCTCCATAGGCGGCGCGCAAGGATCGCCAATAGGGGTTCGCGTCCTCGATCGTCTGGAGACCGGCCGCGCTGAAGCTTTCGCTGGCGTAGACAAACAGATCGATGGGCGGGCCCACGGAGAGATTGCTGCGCATGGTGGCGTCGAAGGAGATCAGGGCCACCTTCGCCGCCTCGTCCAGGGGGCTGTCTGGCGTGAGCGTGCGATCGAGGATCGGCTTGCCGTATTTGGTCTCGCCGATCTGGAGAAAACAGGACCGGTCAGTGGCCTCGATGACATTGCCCGCCGGATAAACCTGGAACAGGCGGGGCTGCTCGCCGCGGATCTGCCCGCCCACCAGAAAGCTGGAGGTGGCGTCGCCATAGGGTTTTACGTACTTCCCATCCCGATCCATGACCTCGCGCAGACGTTCGCCGACCATGAGGGCCACGTCGAAGAGACTGCTCGCCGCCTGCACATCCTCACTGGGCCGGCCGGTTCCAGCCGCCTCGGTCAGACGCGTGACCACGGCCTGGGACGTGGCCAGATTCCCGGCGGTGAGGATGGAAACGACCCGCTCGCCAGGCGTGGCGATCAAGGTCTGTTTGCGGACATTGGCCACCTGGTCGACGCCTGCGTTGGAGCGGGAATCCGAAGCCATCACCAGCCCCGTCTTAAGAACAATCCCGAGGCAATAGGTCATGGCGACTGAGTAGGCCCTCCGTTCCGGCGCGTCACGCGCGCCAACGCCGTCAGGCCGCGAGGCGTTCCTTGAGATGATCGCCCACCCGCATGGCGTTGGCCACCAGAGTGAGGGTGGGGTTCACCGCCGCCGAGGTCACGAAAACGCTGGTGTCGACGATGTAGAGATTGTCGAGTTCATGCGCCTTGCACCAGGGATCCACCACCGAGGATAGCGGGTCCACGCCCATCCGGGCGGTGCCCAACTGGTGGGCGGTGCCGTAGAGCGGCAGAAGGGAGGAGAGTTCCAGATGGTGCTGACTGACGGGGTGGCTGTGGTCGACGAAACCGTCCAGCGCCTTGCCCAGCGTGCGCACCAGCCGCTCATGGCCCTCGAGATTGTTGTGCTTGTAGTCCACGAAGATACGCCCATCCGAACCCAGGCGGACCCGGTTATCCGGATCGGGTAAATCCTCGGAAATGACCAGGAAGCTTAGCAGGCGCCTGGCTATTGAATCGAACAGAAAGCGGGGCGCGAGGGCCGGAGGCAGTATGTTCGAGAGCTGCCCTTCCAAGGTTTGTCCGGACATATATTCGAGAAGCTGGATATGCCCCATCGGCCAGTCGAAGCCGCCGTTCGGGTCCCGCCAGTAGAAGTCATTGACCGCCAGGGTCTTGGGGAATGTGCTCTCAATGGGCGCCATGGTCAGTGAGACCGTGGCCGTGAGGGTGTGGAACATATAGTTGCGGCCGACCTGGCCGGAGCCATTGGCAAGGCCCTCCGGATGGGCGGAATTGGCGGAGGCCAGCAGCAGGACAGCGGTATTGGCCGCTCCCGCGGCGACCACAATGATGTCACCGGTCCAACGCTCCTCGCCGAGGGCCCCCTCCGTGACGACCGCGGTGACGGACTTGCCCGAGGCGTCGGTCTCCAGACGGACAGCCTTGCGTCCGGTCATCAGGGTTATGTTCGGCAGACCCAGGATCGGCTCCACGGCGCAGGTGCGCGCATCGCTCTTGGCTTTCAGCAGGCACGGATAGCCGCCGCAGGTCTTGCACTTGATGCAGGGTGATGTGACGGGCGCGGCGTCATCGCGATTGACGCCAAGCGGCAAGGGAAAGGGCTTCCATCCCTGTTCCTCGAAATGGTCTTTGAGCTTCACGATGCCGGGATCATGGGGGATGGCCGAATAGACATAGGGGCCAAGTCCGGCCGGCTCGCAGGGATCGACGCCCCGGGTTCCGTGAACCCTCCAAAGGGTTTCCGCTTCGTCATAGAAGGGGGCCAGGTCACCGTGGTCTATGGGCCAGGCCGGGGAGATTCCGCCTTTGTGCCGGACCTCGTGGAAGTCGTCCTCGCGAAGGCGCAGGAGGGCCGCGCCGTAGAATGTCGTGTTCCCGCCTACCCAATAGTGCGTATTGGGATGGAAGGGGTGGCCATGCCGGTCGTACCAGGACTCCTTGGCGCGATAGCGATTTTCGATGAAGACGGCCTTGGGGTCCCAGTTCTCCGCCTCCCGGGGCAGATGCTCGCCCCGCTCCAGGATCAGGATCGACTTTCCCGTGGGGGCGAGCCGCTGCGCCAGGGTGCCGCCTCCGGCGCCCGAGCCCACAATGACAATGTCGAAGTGCGTCATGACTTGGCCCCCAACCGATATTTTCGCGCGGCGACATTGATGGCCCTTCGCACCCAGGCCTCCGGCAGGGCGCGCATGGCCATCACGGCCAAGCTGTTGTGCCAGCCGGGTATGACAATCACGCGACCAGCCTCATTGGCCTTGATGGCGACCGCGGCCACGTGGTCGGCGGACTGTGTGAACATGCGGGAGGACGGCCCCACGAGGTGGGCATAGCCGGCTTCCTTGGCGAAATCCGACTCCGTGGCGCCCGGGCAGACGGCGGTGACCTTGATCCCTTCGGACCGGACCTCGCAATCGAGCGCCTGGCTGAAGCGGATCATGAGGCCCTTGACCCCGGGATAGAGGGTGTTGCCCGCCACGCCCGGCGCGAAGCCAGCCATGGAGGCGATGTTGATGATACGGCCCCAGCCCCGCGCCGCCATGCCAGGAATGACCGCGTGGGCCAGGGCGCAGGGCGTCACGGCCATGGTCATCAGGAAGTCGCGCTGTTCGGCCCACGTCACATCGGTGAAGAGGCGCGGAATGCCGAAGCCGGCATTGTTCACCAGAACGTCAACCTCGCGTCCGCGCGCGGCGAGGGCGGCCATGACGGGCGCTTCCGCCTCGAACATGGCGAGGTCGGCGGGGATCGCGAAGGCCTCCACCGCGTGGGCTTGACGTATATCCGCGGCGAGGGCCTCCAAGCGGTCAAGGCGCCGGGCCACCAGGGCCAGATCAAATCCCCGCGCCGCATAGGCCCGGGCGAAGGCCGCCCCGATCCCGGCCGAGGCTCCGGTGATCAGCGCGAGCTTACGACGGGGGACGGTGGGCATAGGGGGACCCTTGATAGGGATTGGCGACTGGGTCAACGCGCCATGATTACGAGGCTCTGTCACAGAATGTTCGTGGTCGGCCAGCTAAGGGATCGCTAAAAGCCTCAATGCGGGCAAATCAGGGGACGGGTCATGAGCGCGAGCGATTTCAAGGCGATCGACGAGCAGAAGTTCAAGGGCTTCCACTGGCGCGCCACCCTGACGACGGGCCTCGGCGTCTTCTGCGACGGCTATGATCTCTCCTCCGTCGGCATCGTCCTGCCGCTGATCCTCGCCTCCTTCGGCCATGCCAAGCTGAGCAGCCTCGAAAGCGCCTTTCTGGCCGCCTCCGCCCTGATCGGCGCCACCGTCGGGGCCCTGATCTTCGGCGTGCTCGGCCAGCGCGGACGGATGAGGTTCTATGGGTTTGACATGGTGATCCTGGGCGG
>Ga0116231_10014420_pt1 | contig 10629 bp, 12 predicted proteins | sample S1TSphgellanicum_2_FD_89695 | JGI IMG/M metagenome (GOLD analysis project Ga0116231, IMG submission 89695) | Host-associated microbial communities from peat moss isolated from Minnesota, USA - S1T2_Fd - Sphagnum magellanicum MG | ecosystem: Host-associated > Plants > Peat moss > Unclassified... | reverse complement strand
TGAACAGCGCCAGCGTGGCGCCGAGTCCGATCGCGTGGCCGTTGATCCTGGCGATCACCGGCTTGCTGCAGTCGAGCATGGAGAACACCAGACGCTTGGCCATCTGCAGCGCATCCCACATGCGCGGCGGTTGATCCATCATTTCGCGGATGTAGCCGAAGTCGCCACCGCCGCAGAAGGCATCGCCGGCGCCGGTGAGGATCATCACCCGCGTCCGGGCATCGTCGCTGACCTCGGTGAAGATGCGGCAGAGCTCCCGTTCCATCTGCGCATTGCTGGCGTTCTTGAATTCGGGCCGGTTGAGCGTCACCGTCAGCAGTGCGCCGTCGCGCTGCAGCTTGAGCGTTGCGTAGTCGTCGGGGTTGATGCTGCGGCTCATGAGATGGCCAGGTATTGAGAAGTCTTCCTCATTTGAACACGAAACTCAGGCGCATGCCCCAGGTGCGCGGCGCGGCGTAGAGAGAGTTGGTGGCAAAGTCGGTCTGGAAGCGGTTGATGTAGTAATTCGACTCGGTCAGGTTTTTGCCGTACACGGTGAAGCGCAGCCCGGCCGGTTCGTACAAATAGCTGATGCGCGCATTGACCACGTGATAATGCGGCTGCCGGACCGTATTCTGCGTATCGAAGAAATAGCCCGAGTTGTAGCTGTAGTCGGCGCCGAGCTCGAGCGTGCCGCCGGGGACGCCGACCGCATAATTCGGTCCCAGCGTGTAGCTGACTTTCGGCGTGCGCACCGCGTCGTTGCCGGTGAAATCGCGCGGCGGACTGACTGGGGCAGTGAGCGAAGTACTGCCGAAGAAAACACCGGTGGTCTGGTCGAAACCGCTGCCGTCCGGAAACGAGGTGTATTTGCCATCGATGTAGGAGTAATTGCCGGTCAGTACAAAGCCGGGTACCCAGTCGCCCAATACCTGCCAGGTGGTGTCGAAATCCACGCCGCGGATATTGGCGCGGTTGGCATTGACCAGGTTTTGCGCGCCGCCGCTCTGCAGGGAAACGATCTGCGTCTGCAGATTCCTGATCTCGTTGACGAAGCCGGCGATGCTGTATTGCAGGGTGCCGTTCAGAAGGGTGCCCTTGTTGCCCAGCTCCTAGGCGGTCACCACTTCCGGCTTGACGTAATTCGGCGCGGTGTAGATGGCGGGCAGATTGAAGGTGCCGCTCTTGCTGGCTTGCGAAGCGGTGAGGTAGATCAGCTGGCCGTCCGCAGGTTTGACATCGATGGTGGCCTTGGGCGACGTGCTGTAGCGGACCACGCTGGCCAGCGGGAATGGAATCAGCGTCAGCGGCCCCGCGGAGGTGGTCAGATCCGAGTCTGCCTGGGTGGTGCCGCGCACCTCGCGCTGATAGCGGGCGCCGAGCGTCAGGTCCAGCCAATGGGTCAGGAAAAAGGTGTTCTGCAAATACGCCGCCTCGGCCTCGGTCTCGAGCGTGCTGTACAAGGTCAGCTGCACGGCGCCGACCGGAACCGGGATACCGGGCGGAATCAGCGACAGCAGCGGATTGACCAGTCCCGGCGGCAGCAGCAGCGGATTGCTGCCGGAACCCACACCGAAAATCACCGGACTGTATCCCGCACGGGATTTGAAGTAATAAAGACCGCTGGTGACCTGCCACCAATCCGGCAGGAACCCACCCGGCTTGGATAAAAACTGCAACTCCGCCGTCGTCACCTTGGCGAACTGATCGGTGGCGTGGAAGTAAACCAGGGGCAGCGGCGAGGAATCGAAGTCGTAGGTCAGATCGGTATGTACGATCTGGCGGCTGCCCAGCAGCTTGACGTCGAACCATTGCGGCGTCCACGCCACCTGGCCGTAGTAGATATGGTTGTTCGCCGCCAGATTCGGGTTGTAATCCAGTGAAGTTGCGCGCGGCGTGGGAATGCCCTGGATGCCTGCCAGCGCCCCGAGCGGCTTGGGATTTTCCGCCTGGTTGACGATCGAGCCAGGACCTTTGGAGAGGGTCATCAGCTCGCTGACGGTCGCAGTCAGGTTATCGATCGGCTCCCACTGCAGGCGGCCGTTGAAACCCCTGCTGATATTGGTGTCGAGATTCTGCAGCGGAGAAGAAGGCAGCAATTTGTAATAGGAATCGTCCCGGGTGTAGAGCAGCGAGACGCTGCCGGTCAGCCCGCGCAGGATGTGTCCGGTGATAAAACCCTTGGCTTCGCGTTCCCTGAAGCTGCCGAAGCCGGCGTCGAAATCCGCCTCGAACGAATCGCTCGGTTTCCTGGTAATGATATTGATCGCGCCGCCGGTGGCGTTGCGTCCGAATAAAGTGCCCTGCGGCCCTTTCAATACTTCGACGCGCTCAAGCTTGACGAAATTCTGCGCCAGGCCATGCGCGAAAGGCAGATACACGCCGTCGATATAGGTGGCGACGCTGGCGTCCGCGGTCGGCTCGAACGCGTCGCTGCCGACGCCGCGGATATAGATCAGCGAATAACCCACCAGGTTGTTATAAGTCAGTCCCGGCGTCACCATCGGCAGCGCGGAGGGGTCGTCCACGCCGCGGGCTTCCAGCGCATCGCCCGAAAACGCGGAAATCGAAATCGGCACGTTGCGCTCGTCTTCCTCGCGTTTCTGTGCGGTAACGATGATCTCTTCGACAACTCTGCTGCGGCCGGCTTTTTGCAGCCCCGGTGTCGATGTCACCGGAACGGAGTCGGCAGCATCCGCGGTGGAAGCAGAAGCGTCGGCAGGAGCCGGATTCGCGGCCGCGGCGGCGGTTTCAGAGTTTGCAGGGACATTTGCAGGCGCCGCGCCGGCGGCGGCAGGTGGCGGCGCTGCCGGTGCCGACGATGCGGGTGCCGCGGCTGGTGCAGGCTGCTCCGCCGCAGTCGTACCCAATACGTCGTCCAGACTGCCCGACGCAGCCTGCTGGGCCGCCAGCGGCAAGGCCGCCGATAGCATGCCGCCGCCGATCAGTAGTGCGATGCTCGTTCTCATTGATCCCCCATTTCTCCTTGTCCTGTCCAAGAAGCCTCAACCCCGGCTGCTTGCGGCTTTTTTGTCTTATCGACGCCCTGGCATCTTGCGCCAAAGACTATGCGTTCTCGCCCGGATCGTCTTGATTTAGCGCGACAATTCCGCCACGCCATACGACACCGGATTGATTCTGCGGTGTGACCTCCGGTCGCCACCGGAGACCCCATTCAGACGCCGTTTTTCTAGGCGCCGCCGAACACGCGGTAACTGGGATCGGCCCTGTCGTTGCTGCCGCGGACCTTCAATTCGGCATACATGCCGCTGTCCCAGATGCAGCTGGCCTTCAGGTTCTGGTTCCAGTCGTGGACGAACAGACGTTTTGCAATGCGCCACTCACCGCGCCGGCGCTCGAACCGATCGAGATAGCGCCCCCCCACCACCATGTCGGCCTGGCCGCCGTCCGGGTTATCCATCAGGTGATAGGCCGAGACATAGGTTTCGGCCGAGGCCTTGTCGCCGTCCAGTTCGATCAGGGTATTGCTGATCTGGTGCATCGTCACCTTCATGCTCTTCAGCAGAGGCACGATGAACTCGGCAAACTCCCAGGCATTGCCGTTGAACAGGCCATGCTCCTCGGTGGCGTCCGGCCAGTAAGCCGACTTCAGAATCTCCTCGTCGCAGCGGTCGATGCCGCGGCAGTAGGTGGCCAGCAGTCTCTGGATCTGCAGCTGATCCCAGAGCGCCTGAAGTTGCGCCGTCTCCATGAACCCTCTCCTCGACTGGACTGCCGTTGTTTTGAAAAATTGCTGCCGGCCGCTACATGCGATCGAAGGCGATATGCATTTCCCTTGGCGCATAGGCGAAGAAATGCGCGTCGCGCGCAACGCTGTCGGCGCCCCGCGCCAGGCGGAAATTCTTCATGCGGCTCAGCAATCTCGAAATCGCAATGCGCATTTCGCCCCTGGCCAGCTGGTTGCCGACGCAAAAATGCGCGCCCTGTCCAAAGGTCATATGGCGCGCGCTGTTGCTGCGGCTCAAGTCCAGCGAATCCGGATTGGGAAACTGCGCCGGATCGCGATTCGCCGCACCCCATTTCAGCACCACCACCGAACCCTTGGGAATCTTGACGCCGGCAATCTCCATATCCTGTTTCGGCTCGCGGAACAGGCCCTGCACCGGCGCGTCCAGCCGCAGCACCTCCTCGACAAAATTGAGGATCAGCTCGGGCTTCTCGCGCAGCCGGGTCTGCAGCTCGGGCTGCTCGATCAGGCGCAGCATGGCGTTGCAGATCGCATTGGCGCTGGAATCGTTGCCGCCCGCCATGACCTGCTCGCACAGGGCTGCGACTTCGCGCATCGAAAGCCTGCGGCCATCCACTTCGACGTTGGCGAAATCGCTGAGCATGCATTCGCGCGGATGCTCGCGGTATTCCTGCACTTTTGCCACCGCATAGCGGTGCAGCTCGCAGATGTTGTGGGCCAGCTCCAGCTGTCTTTCCTCGCTGTTGGACTGGTCCTGGTTGGCGATGACCGAATCGGTCCAGAATTTGAGCTTGGGCAGGTCGGAGCGCGGCATGCCGAGCTGGTCGGCGATCACCGCCTGCGGCACGATCACGGCGAATTCGGCGCGAAACTCCACTTCCGGCTTGTCGATGAACTTGTCGATCATCTCATCGACCACGCTCTCCAGATATTCCTCCATCTGCTTGACCCGCGCCGGCGTAAACGCCTTGTCGACGAAGGAGCGGTGAAACTTGTGCTCCGGCGGATCGCCCACCACCAGCAGGGGCATCGGCATGAACCCCTCTTCGGTGTAAATCTTGTCCAGCTTCTCCTGCACCTCCGACTTTTGCTTGCACATCAAGATGCCGGTAAAGCTGGACAGATTGGTGGTGTCGGCGGTGAGCTTGCGCACCAGGTCGTAGTCCATCACGAAGTACCAGCCCGTCACCGGATCCTGGTACACCGGCCCCTTGCTCCTGACCTTGTGGTAGGTCTCGAACGGGCATTTCTGGATCTCGGGGTCCATGAAGCTGATTTGATTTTCCATCAGGTATTCCTCGACGGCGCATCGCGCAGAAATTCGCGCAGGCGGCGATGGAAGTTGGTGATGGCGCGCTCCTGCACCGGTTCGGTCCGCGCGCCGCTGAAGCCTCGGGATTTCAACTGTTTCGGCACGAAGCCGCCGCGCACCTCGTGCCGAGAAATAGACCGCTGTGCAGCCGCCATCGAAAAATCTCCCGCCAGAACGGTCAACGCGACCCACTTAAGAGGGTAGGACCCGCTCAGGGGCTCCGTCTTGATGTCATGCGACACAAGCTGAACAGTTAGCGACGGACCCGGCGCGAACAGCATTGCCGGGTTGTGCGGCGGACTTCTGCCTGCGCATCGCGCTCGCGAGCCGGCCCGTGACGCTCCGTTTTGAACGGAGCAGACAATCCGGCTCAGGCGGCCTCGAAGCGGTCGCCGGAGGTTTCGCGGATCTGCCGCGGCGAGCTGGCGAACCAGCGCTGGCAGCTGCGGGTGAGGACCGAGGATTCGCTGTAGCCGAGCAAGGCCGCCACACGCGCCAGCGGGATATCCGACTGCCGCAGATAGCGGGCCGCGGCATCGCGCCGCACGTCGTCCTTGATCGCCTCGAAGCTGCTGCCCTCCTCGCGCAGGCGCCGCTGCAAGGTGCGCGGATGCATATTGAGCCGCGCCGCCACTTCCACGTGCGTGCATAGTCCCGAGGCCAGCAGACGGGTCGAAATCGCATGCACCCGCGCGATCAGGTGCATGGACGAGCAGGGATACTGGGCGTCGATATAGCTGGACGCCATTTCGTAGATGCGCGGGTTCTGGTTGGGAATCGGCTTGGCGAAATCGCGGCTGCTGAAAAACACCGCGTTGAAAGGCTTGCCGAATTGCACCGGGCCATCGAAATACTGCTTGTAGGCGACCGGGGGCAGCAGGCGCTCATGGGTGAACCAGACCTCGCGGGCGCCGAAGCTGCCGCCCGACAGCGCCAGCACCGCATGATGGGTCAGGCACAGCGCGTTTTCCACCGCCTGCCGCTGATTGGGAACGCGATCGAGCAGGATCTCGAAGCGCATGAAGTGGCGCCCGGAGCTGCGGTCGTCCTCGATCTGGATTTGAACCACCGGGCTGTAGACCTGCAGATGCCCGGCGCAGTAGCGGTAGGCTTCGCCCACCGTGGAGGAGTTGCGCATCGCCACTTCGAGCGGCCCCAGCACCGCGATGCCGCCCTGGCGCGAGGCCAGTCTCAAGCCGAAATCCGCACATTTGAGCTCGACCGCGGAGCGCTCGAGCAGATGAATCATCGATCGATAGGAGATGACCGCGTCCGCTTGGGTGAGCGCTTCCGGCTGGATATGGGCCTGCGCCAGCAAGGACAGCGGATCGCCGCCCAATTCCTTGACGACCTCCGTGAACAATCGCAGCGCCTCGACGCGCACCACCCCGTCCAATGGTCCGCGCCGTTCATCCGGCTTCTTGTTTTCCATACGCTCCTCACCTGGCGCTGGCTGCCCAAAGCAGGGATTCGCGGCGATGATCGCTCTTGTTGGATTTCTTGAGTCGGCGCCGGCTGATGCACCGGCGGCCCAAGAATTTCGTTCCTCCCCGCAATTCAGCAGTTCGCGCCTGAATATGGACGCTGTGTCGCGCCATACCCGGACAATAAGCGACAGGGACAGAATTTACAAGCGTCCGTAACTAGGCGTCTAATACAGCCCGTCAATTTGCCCATCAATTTCGGAGGATAACAATGAGCGTCAGCATGTATCAGATTTCGGTCCCGGTCTTCGCCCGCGCACTGGGCAATCTGCGCGCGGTGTTGCAAAAAGGCGCCGCCCACGCCGAAGCAAAGAAGTTCAAACCCGAGGTTTTGCTCAACAGCCGGCTGGCGCCGGACATGTTGCCGTTGACGCAGCAGGTGCAGATCGCCACCGACCAGATCAAGGGCAGCATTTCAAGGCTGGCCGGGGTGGAGATCCCGAAGTACGAGGATAAAGAGACGACGTTCGAGGAGCTATACGCGCGGATCGACAAGACCCTGGCTTACATCAAGGAGTTCAAGCCGGAGCAGATCGACGGCAGCGAGGGCAAGCAGATCACCATGCAGACGCCGCGCGGCAACCTGGAGTTCAAGGGCCAGGACTATCTGCTGTTCTTCGTGCAGCCCAATGTGTATTTCCACTGCACCACGGCCTACGACATTCTGCGCCATAACGGCGTGGAAATAGGCAAGATGGACTTCATCGGCAAGCCCTGAAGTCTCCTGTTGCAACCCTCTCCCCGATCGCGGGGAGAGGGCGTCGGATTCAAATCGCCGCGCTCAAATCCAGCAACTCGGCCTCGACCGCCTTGCCGCCGACGTGCAGCCGGGCCGCGGCGATCGGCAGGCTGAAGCGCCTCGGTCCGGCGCTGCCCGGATTGACGTAAAGCACGCCGTCGCGATGCTGGATCGACGGCCGATGCGAGTGGCCGGATACCACCACCTGGAACTCTGCAGCCGCCGGATCGAGGTCCAGTTCGCCGAGATCATGGATGACGTAAATCAGGATCGCGCCGGCCTGCAGCACTTCGGTCTCGGAGATCCTGGCGTACCCGGGGCCCTTGTCGTTATTGCCGCGCACCGCGGTCACCGGCGCAATCCGCCGCAGTTGCTCGATGATGGCGGGATCGCCGATGTCGCCCGCATGCACGATGTAATCGCTGCCGCGCATGGCCTGCAGCGCCTCGGGGCGCAGCAATCCGTGGGTATCGGAAATCAGGCCGATGCACAGCCTGGACATGCGAGGCGGGTAACTCATGAACGATCTGCAACAGGGTCTCGGAACGGGTTCAGGCTCACTCTACCCATTCCGCGCATGCAGCGCCCGGCACCGGTCCGGAGAAAAGATCCGTAAAGACCCAATACATCCTCCTTCGGAAACTGCCGTAGCGTCTCTTGCGGCCGCCCAGCCAGGGCAGCAGCAGACCGGCCGCCATGCCGCCGCAGATCAGGATGCCACCGGTGACCAGGGTTTGGCGGCGAGCCTGCTCGGCATCGAATTGCTGCTCGAGCTCGCCCACCTTCTGCTCGCCCCGCGTGATGGCGGCGCGCAAGCGGTCATTGTCAGCCGCCATTTCCAGCGCCGGCTTGGCCTTGGCCAGTTGCTGCTGCGCAGCGTCCAGATCGCGCTGCAGCGACTGCCCCTGGCTGCGCGCCTGCTCAAGCTGCTGCCGCAACTGGATCAACTGATCCTTGGCGCCCGGCTCGCCGGACAGGTAGCGGGCGCTGATCCAGCCGTCGCGGCCGTCGGCGGTACGGATATGGGCGAAGCTGTCGCTGCCGAGCGATTCGAGCACGCTGACGCGCGCGCCGCTCCTCACCATACCGATGGACTCCGCGTCATTGCCCGGCTTCTGCCGGATGGTGACTTTGATGTCGTCGGAGCTATATTGCTGGGACCCTGCGGGCTGCGCCATGACGGACGGCACATAAAGCAGGACGGCATGGACGTAAAACAGCGGCGCCCAAAACTTCCTTGTCTTGGTCATCATGCATCAAGATTAGCAGCTGATTCGCAGCCTGGAAACCATGCATGCAAACCTGCCGCGAGGGGCGCTTGGCCCCTCGCGGCGCTTCGATACCCGCCGGTTCTATTTACATCTCTATTTACAGCGCCGAATCGAAGCTGTAACGGACGCCCACTTCGTAGCGCTGGTCGTCGCCGACCTGAACCGCGCCCTGCAAGTCGAGATGCGGCGCGATGTTGAGCAAGCCGTTCAGCCGCACCGAGGCCTGGTCTCTATGGTAAAGGTGAATGTAGCGGAATTCCGGCGACAGCTCGACTGTGCTGGCGGCGCGCCAGCGTATGCCGCCGCGCAGGCCGGCACCGGTGTCGCTGCTGCTGTAGTTGTCGGCATGCTCCGGCGTGGCGCCGCCGAATACGCTGAACCCGGGAGCAATCGGCAGATGGAAGATCGCTCCGGCATCGAACTGGCTGAGATGACCGGTGCCGTCGTATTCGGCAATGATCGCCAGCGGCAGCAGGGGCAGATCGAGCGAGCCGGCGGCCCTGCCGCCACCGGCCTCGCTGCCGTAATCGTGTCTGAACAGGAAGCCGCCCTCGACATAGGTATAGTCGGCGGCAGCGGCCAGCGTGGGCAGCAGGCTCAGCGTGGCCAGCGCGGCAAGCTGCAGCCTGCGTGCGGAGTTGAACATTTTATATGCCTCCATGGCGATATCGCGTTTTAGATAAACCCATCAGGATCGGCTCGTTTCCTCGATTTCTCAGGGTTGCGGCCGATCGCGCGATAAAGACCGCCGGCCTTGCCCGCAGGTTCCCAAGCGCCTGTTCCTGTTGAGGAATGATGCCCAAGGGCCTGTTAACGCTAGTTTGGTCGCTGATCAAAGTAGCGTTAACAGGCCCTAGCTGAACGGATTCTGAACAAGGCGCCCGCGCCGGCGGGCGCTAAAGGGCGGCGATTACTTGTCGAGCTGGCGATAGCGCGCGTTGATGCTCTTGGTCAGCGTCAGCAGATCGTTGGCGGCACGGCGGTAGGCCTGCATCATCTCGGGCGAGGGGTTCACGGCATTGTTGTCGAAGCCGACGAACAGTCCGCCCAGCGCGGTCAGGTAGTTGTCGAGCGCGCGGCCGCGGCCATAGCGCGCCCAATAAATGTTGATCTGCTTCTCGCACTCGAACTGCTGCATCCTCTGGCCGATGCTGACCGCCGAGCAGGTCGCCACTGCCTGGATCAGGACATCCAGTTCGGCGCGCGGCGCATCCGCAATGTCCGCCTGCGCCTTCTTGAACTGCTCGGCGTCACCGAGGGTGGAAAGGGCATCCGCCGCCGCGGCGAAGCTCAGGCTCAGGCACAACGCGCCGCAGACAGATTTGAATTGGGATTTGAATCGGGATTTGAATAGGATCATCGGGAATTCTCTCACTAGGGGCTGTCGGCCATCATTTAACCACTGCACTCACATCAACGCTGTCATTACGGCCGCCGCTGGGCGAGAATATTGCTTCAAATCTTCAACTCCCGATCGACCCCGTTTGCCATGCCGCGCTCCATTCTCGTTCGCCGTTCCCCGATCCACGGCAATGGCGTATTCGCCGCCGCCGACTTCCCCGCAGGCAAGAGCCTGGTCGAATACCGCGGCAAACTGCTGCGCCACGCGGTGGCCGACCGCCGCTATTGCGACAACGTCGAAACCGGCCACACCTTCCTGTTCGTCCTCAACGATCACTATGTCATCGATGGCAGCGAAGGCGGCAACTCCGCCCGCTGGATCAACCATAGCTGCGCGCCGAACTGCGAGCCGGTGCTGCTGGAGAGCAAGGATGGCGATCCGGCCCGCGACCGCCTGTTCATCGAATCCCTGCGCCCGATCAAGGCCGGCGAGGAGCTGACCTATGACTACGGCATCGAGCTGGAGATCCGCTACACGCCGCGCCTGAAGCAATTGTGGGCCTGCCGCTGCGGCGCGGCCAACTGCAGCGGCACCCTGCTCAAGCCGAAGAGCCGCAAGAAGAAGGCTTGAGGCTGTCCGGGGCATCCGCAGAGGACGGATGAGATTTTTCCACCGCCTGCACATGCCCCAGAATCAACTGCCCGATCTGCGGCAGCAGCGGCGCCGGCAGATCGTGTCCCATGCCCGCAATCAGTTCCAGCCGGGCGCCGGCGATGTGCGCGGCCAGTTCATG
>Ga0116231_10014419_pt1 | contig 10629 bp, 9 predicted proteins | sample S1TSphgellanicum_2_FD_89695 | JGI IMG/M metagenome (GOLD analysis project Ga0116231, IMG submission 89695) | Host-associated microbial communities from peat moss isolated from Minnesota, USA - S1T2_Fd - Sphagnum magellanicum MG | ecosystem: Host-associated > Plants > Peat moss > Unclassified... | reverse complement strand
TGTATATAAAGAAGAAAAGAAAAACCGCGGAAATAATATGAAAGAATAATTCATGACAAACCCCCCCCCACACCCCCCCCCCTCGACCCTCTATTTAAATCTCAAACCTATTTTTTTTCATTTAATATAGATAACTCTAATCCATCTATTGACAACTGATAAGTGCACTAGAGTTATCATTGATTCGATATGTGAAAGACTCTAAACAAAAATATTGCAATAGTTGGAAACATTAATAGCACAATATTGGAACATGGATGATACTTCACCAGATCTAGCTAGCTAAGTATTGCATGCATTAGAAAATTCATAATTTCAATTTTGTAATGTTAGTTGACATGATGATCATCCATAAGGTAACACTCAATACCAATAAAACTAAAAATGTCGTTTACAATTATTTTGATCTCCTTGAATTGAATTGATGATCACCTTATGAATGAACCTATTTTGTTGTGGCCATAGTGAACTAGCACCCATACTGGATGGATGGTGTGTGAAGAGCAAACAATTTAATGTTATGGTGATGTCCCATAGCTAACCACAATGGTTAGCTATGTACTAACCATCCACATGTATCTGGGAAGGGGGAAATGCTAGGAGGGTTTACAAGATAGGTTATTGAGGTGGGTGAATTGGTAACTCGGGTTTGGTCCAATGACAACTGAGTCATATGTCATAGGTAATATAGGTTTCCAATAGATGGTGCACTGGTGGGTGCTGTGGTAATCTGACAAATATGAACCAGAACTCAACTCAAATGCGCATTTGACATGTTGCAAACAAGATGCGCAAGACCAATTCAAGGATTTGGAACATTATGACTTATGATCTGCAAAGTCTGTTTTTGAGTCTATGAATGAACGATTCATGTTTTTTTAAATATTAAGGCAAAACTTGTCAATTACAATAGAGAAGTCAGTGATATAATGTCGGTGATATGAACCCATAACCAAATTTTTCGGAGTGTCTTGTGCAAGGTCCATGTGATAAGTCGAAATCAAATATAGGCAATGAAATTTAACATCTTATGGCACCATTAGAATATTAAAGCTTATAGATCAACTCTCTCACTCTCTTCCGAGTTCCAATCATTCCTCTTTGGGTGTATGGCTTGTCAGTTGTCTCTCGTTCTGTCTCTCGTTCTTTGACATTCTCTTTGCTTAAAGCAAGCTTCATGTTTGTTTGCTTACATAAGTAGTTAGCTAGGTACTTGTGGGCAGGTGGGGGTAGGGTTAGGGTTTATGGGATAGGTTACCAAGATGGGAAGTTTGGTGACTCATGTGTGTGGTTGGTTCATCCACAACTGAGTCAGATGGGGGTTTCCAATAGATGGTGCTACTGGCGAGTGCTGGGTCACATGAATAATCCAAGTACCACATGGGGAGAGTCTGAGAGACTCTGCCAGTAGACTACCATGTGTAGTGTATAGTGTAACCTCTGCACCCTCTGCCCAACACCTTCTTCCTTCCCCCACTCCAAACTAAGTACCCTTTTTCCCCTAAAGGACAATGGGAGTTTAGACAAATATTGTGATGGGAATTAGAGGTCAGACTTATTGTAAATTCAATTTTATTTATTTATTTAAAAATTATAATTATAATTATAATTATAATTACAATTACAATTAATTAATTAATTAATTAATATTATTTTCCACTCTCATTTCTAGCCTCTCACAATTTGCTCTCATTCTTCCCTATTGCCCCATAGTGATGCCCTAATTCTGTGAAAAGGGTCTCAATAAAGTGTTGGTTGAACAATTTGTCATTTGGGTTTTTTAGGGGGAAATTTTTGAATTTTTTTTTTCCCTAGTGTAAATTTGACTAATTTTTTGGAGACAATTAGCCAAAATTTCTGTATCACAAAATTGAGATAAAAACAACCCTGACAACATCACATTATTGTTGAGACAAATGCTGGAAAATGTCTTTTTTCTGAGCAATTTGTCACCTTTCTTGACATTTAATGAAGTAAGGACTCCACTTGTGAATTTTTGAAAAAATAAAATAAAAATTGTCCCTCAATTATGTGATTATGAGCAATGGCTGACCCCTCAATTGTGTGGTGACAGGCTATGTCTGTGAAAGGGTCAAGGCCTCTCTCCAGGCAAGCCATGATTCAAGTAACTTTAGCTTTGATTGCCCATGTTCCTTACCCCTGAAGGACCTTCCTTTATAAACAAGTTGAAAATGCAGACAAATGTTTGGGAATTACAAGAGTTGAAGGTGCATGAGAAGAACACCAAGTTTATGACTTAGTTGTGGATGACCCCTTCAAGAGTAACCCTAGTTATGAAGAATATTCTCAAAATCTCATGTAGGAGTTACCTATAGTTATGAGGAGTAGTGTTAAAATCTCGCAAAATCTCATGTATGAGAGAGTAACCCTAGTTAAAAAGAATGTTTTCAAAATCTCATATATATGTGTGAGAACCTTAGTGCAAAGAATATTCTTGAAATTTCAAATAGATGTACTCAGACCCTTCCGGATGAGAATATTTGACATCACGGATGAAATGGTCAGTGATAAATGGCTTTTTGGTACCTATAATTGCAGAGAGAGGCATTATTATCGCCCACTAGGTAGTATGTAAGCTTCCTTGTTCTAATATACCCGTGGACCGACAATGGGAGCTTTACAACTAGGTGAAGGTCTTTTACAATATATAAAGTATACAAGACCTGTCATTGATGTTGGGGGTTAAATAATTTGCAAGAGGCCAAGTCAGAGTTTTTATTTATTTATTATTTTTAAAAATAAATTTCAAATATAAATAAATAAATAAATAAATGTAAAAGACCTGACCTTGCCAGATTTCTCAAATATGGAAAACATGGAAAGTAGTCCGAGTCATTTGGTTCACACTTACACATTTGTGGAAACTTCTATACTAACATTGTACATTCTAAATACGTGTTGGGGGAGGCTGGGGAGGGGGGGTGGGGAACCTTGTATGCTTATATTTGATTGTTGAAATTCTGAAATATTTAAATTGGTAAACTGGACCTAAGGACCCATTTTCTGAGATAATTAAAATATTTCAGTGAAATTTGTTGGTTATCAGTGGCAACAAATATAGTATACTTGAGAGTATAATATCATATACTCTTCACTATACCTGTATATAATAATACATATTCTTCAGAACAGATCTTTTGGTGTAATAACAAGAAGAAGAAGAAGAAGCCTTCATTGATTGATGCTCTCAAGAGTGCAAAAGAGTTCATAATCAGAATAGAGAAGAGATAACAACAGTCATATTGCTGGCTAATAATCTCAAAGAAATTCATCACTAGAGTTGAGAAGAATAAATACACAAAACCAAGAGCAGAACAAATGCCCCATCAAAACTTACCAATTGAAAGCTTACGAAAAAGAGAAACACAAATGGCAATCCATCAAATGGGTAGCCAAAAGACCATAGTCAAAAGAGCAGCCGCAGAGCGGTAAATTACTGGAGCTCTCTGTATGTGATTGAAATTGAACGAAGAAAAGTCAAAATGTATTGGTTCGGCTCAACGAAATAGTTATTGCCTAGCATTTTTGCACTGTGTGTCGAGGCTGGTAAAGGGCAAGTAATTCTTAACACCTGCCAGAGAAGAGTGTAATAAATATGATCTGACTGCTGCTCATTGTTTCTGAATAGATATGTTTCTGAATCATAATAATTGGTCTAGGTGGTTTGCTATTAGTAGGCTCCCACCCATTTGCAAACCAGAGTTTTAGTTTTATCGGTGAAGTTGGGAAAAAGAAAATAACTACGCTTGGATGTGAGAAATAGTTTGCAGGTTACATACTGAGCACCTTTGGAAATGCACTCAACAGATGTGCAACACTCACTTCTGCAGGCAAGAGAGATCCATGGTATGACACGTTCACAAAAAAGTTTCTCTTGGAAAATCTGGTTGATGCAGTATGAAGCATTTTCCAGCAATTCTGTGAAAGATGGAAGAATTATAACATTCTCCAGTGATAGTGATGTTTGCAGTTTCTCATGGTCCCGAACTATGACATGATCTGTGCATGACTAGTGTAAAGCAAGGATTATGATCAGTCAATAGTGTTAGTTATACTGCTTTCCTTGATCAAAGGGATGATGAGCTACTTTCCATTGCAAGTATCCCTGAGTGTATATTATAGATACAGAAGGAACATACAAGTCCACCTGTTACCCTGAGATTTTCCCTAGGAGGAATTCTTTTTTTGTTCTTGCTGGTGGAGCCTTTGCACAGCAGCTCAGAACGAAAAACTCATGTAAAAAAGACTGTGGTAGCAGCTGGGACTCTATGTCAGGAAATCTTTCTTCTGTTGATGAACAACTCTCTGCCTGATTGAAATGGTTTGACGTTGATCCAAGGAGGAGACTCTGTGAGTGAAACTGAAATTTATTTTCAGCTGCTTCGGTGAATGGATGGTGAATGAAGAAAATTTGTGTTTCAAAAGAATTTGTTTAGGCCGCAGATGGAAGACTTTCTCTTGAGATTGGGAGAGAACAAAAGTCCCAAATTGGTCTGCTCGGTGCAGGGATGGATTCGGATAGGAGGTTCATCATCATCATCATCATCATCAGTTTTGATGTGGGTTGTTATGACACTGTTTTTTGAACTACTTCCTCTTGCTTGCAGGCTCTCATTTCTGCACATTACACAGCATCATCGCAGAAGATAGATGAAGTCAGCCACAGTACTGAACATAATATGATTGGGCCTTCAGACAACACTGAACAGAATAGAAGGGCAGGAATAGAAGGGGTAGTAGCTACATACATGAATAATCTTGGGAACGAAAGGTCTTGTCAAGTGTCGAAAAAATTTAGTGTTGTGATTAATTGGAGATGGCAATGTTGAAAGTTCTCCACAGGAACCAGTATGTGAAGTTGGAGAAGAGCAAGGGGAAGATCCAACAGCAGTAGGAGCTGAGGAACTGTACACCTGGTTTGTGCAAGGTATCTTCTTCCACACCTTGCAAGCGGGCTAGCACACCTACGAGTGGTGCCGTGTTGTAGGTTGTTGGCTCTGTCATCTCATACGCATCTCTTTCGTCCACAAAGTTGTCGTTTTGATCTGGCCCTCCCACCAATGCCCCAACTAATAGATTGGGATTCCGATCTTTCACGATATACCAATCTTCATAGCCACCACGGCAGCTCACAAATTGAGGGTTTTGTTTCAAAGACACAATGGAAGCACCTCGGTGGTGGACTCTTTGTGGGTAGTTTGGTCCAAAACCCACAAGGTAACTCTGCCCCCTGATATTCTTCCCCAATAAGTAGTCCACCTACATGATGCAACAACACAGAGTTGCAAGAGGACGACAACAGTGAGCATTTGGTAGTCATTTTCTACCCTTCAAAATTGTTCCAATGGGAGGGTTGGCAACAGGACTCAATTAATAAAACCTTGAGTAACTATCGCTAGAGTATGGAGATTTGCATACCTGTGCTTTGCCAGCAGCAAGAAGCTCCCAGTTTTCAACTGGGGCGGAGCAGTGAGACAACTGTTTCTCAACAGCTGAATAATAATCGTGTGCGACGGTCAACAAAAATGCGGCAGAGGTGACATACTGCATGTTATTCCAGCGGAATATCCAGTACATTCCACCTGTAACCAAAAAGTCGGTGTGAACCAAAGAGCAAGATCAGAAACCAAAGTTACAGGGTCCAAATTAAGTACTACAACTCACAGTGTGGATTTTGTGCATATTTTTTGGCAGAAGTGGGCTCCTCCTATCTAGAGAACAGTATGAATTTTGAAGAGACCACCAACCTGGTGTAAGCTGCATTTGTGGTCCGTTGTTCTTTTGAAGCGCAGCACAGAGGAAATATTCTGCTTTGGCTTGGTACTGCTCAAATACGGGCGTATATGATCCAGTTTTACCATCTAAAAGCAACTGCATGCACCACCAAACATAGTGTTATGATTCTTGTCCATCTCATGAAATTCCAGAGAAAGAAAGAAATGACAAAATATATGAATGCTGAGAGATTAAGCTTCATTTGTTATATGATTTATATGACAATTGTGGGTTTGCCATAGAATGGAACCTTTGTTGCCTTGAGTTGTACACCCACGTATTTGTTCTCCCAGCTGAACTGGTTCATGGTCCACACAGTGCCTCCCATCTGCTCTGCATTACTGGCAACATACTGGAGGTATGCTTCCTCATTGGTAGCTTCATGAAGCCAAATTGCTCCCCACAGCAACTCATCCTGCACAAGCTTAAACACCCAATCCTTCAGACTATAGAATCAAATCTCATTGTATCTTATAATTGAATCATCCCTAAGTAGCCTTCTTCTGGACATAGCCTTCTTGTTCCAGAAGCAAAGTCTCAGCTTTTTTATTATTCTTGAAATTGAATCAGAACATGAAATCAAAAGGAATAATGCTGAAAGCCTACATTGTAACCACTCTGGGATTGGTAGTATTTCTTGGCCAGTGGTATACTGCTGTCGTATTTCCCTCGGTATGTGTCTGCAAACCTGAATAGCTGCCAAGCAATAAGACTTAACCGTAACATTAGGGCTGCAGTAAAGCTCAGATGAAACCAAAAGAAAATGGGGGTGAATCATCAACTGAACAAGTACATGGGAGAGCTGCTGCAACCTTCATGTACAATAAAAAAAATGCATGTCCTGCGCTAGCATAAGAGCCAATAACCAAAAAGGGATTGATCGGGTCCAGCAACAGAAAAGCCAGGTCCCTATAACAAAAAATAAAAAAAACTTCAATGTGAAAAGAAAAAAAGTTAGATATACCTCACGAGCATGCCGAAGAAGCTCACTAGAGTAAACAGGATCAATCTTCCTAAAAGCTATTGATGCAGCAGCCATAGCAGCAGCTGTCTCAGCTGCAAGGTCAGAGCCTGGGTTCTCTTTTGTCACTGCATATGCTTCCCGGCTTGTTGTCATGTCTTCTGGTCTTTGCCAACAATAGTGGTCAGAATCCCCATCCCCTACCTGCACAAAACCCATAGACCCCATGTCATCAATATAGATCATGGAGGATGCCTGTTGTAGGTTGCCAAAACACCATTCATTAGATTGCACTTGGCTGAAAAGCGAAACCCCATGGTTTCAATTCCACAATGCAGTTGAAGGAAAAAGATGGGAACTGGGTGCAACAGAAGAATTCAACTGATGATCAGGAGCAAAGAAGACAAAGCCCATTGGCTACAAAACGTTGTGTCATGACACATTTAGTAAGACGAGCTTTGGAGTGTACATACATACCTCCCCAAAGAGGACATCGGGCTCATGGTGAGCTTTGATGAAGTAATCAGTGCCCCATTTGATGGCATCCATACAGTACCCCAGCTGACCAACTTTCTCCATCTGTGACCCATATTCGATCACACTCCATGACAGCATGGTAATGGTGAATGCCATGGGCAACCCGAATTTCACATTGTCACCTGCATCGTAGTATCCCCCAACCAGATCTACCTGCATCAATCAGTGGCACACCAGGGATTGATTGAGCACATGTATCCCTGAATTTCCCCTTCCCAAAAACTTCATGTCCAGTAATGCCTCTCAATCTTGCTCATGAGAAGAATCGAGCACATGAAGAAAGCTGTAAGAAGCAAGGCAAAAGGAAGGAAAAAATGGAGATTAGATTGAATGGCAGCTAGAAGGAGGAGTCCGATTTGCTTTGATTGCAGCAGATACTTCCTAATTGAAATCTGATGCAAAGCGAAATCAGATTGCAATTCTGATGCACAATTCACATGACATTGTGGAAATGATTGCAGAATCTGACAAAAGAATTTTCCCGTGGACAAAAAGAAGAAGAAAGGGAATGCAAATAAAAAGGACATACTCCATGTGAGCTACCATCCTCCAAGCCAGAGTCACCACGCCAGTGCACTCTCTGGTTAGGAGGGAGCTTCCCGGATCTCTGAGCCTCCAGGAACAGAAAGCTCTTCTCCAGAGCATCCACATAATTGAAATTGATTGCCATTGCAGGTCCCAAATGCAGCAAGCTCAGCACCATGACCATCATCATCAACACCACCATGCTGTGGTAGTACTTCACATCATCCTGCTTCCTCATTTTCTCTCTCCTGATCTCCATAGCTCCAGGCAGGAAATTGTTCCACATGAAAGTTTTCCACCAAAACACCAGAGGCCCACAAATAAAAGGCTGGTCCCAGATCAGTAATTCCAGGATCCGTTGTTGCTTTGAGTGATCTGGATTTGCACCAGAGAGTTCTGTAACAGTCTTCAAAGAAGATTCCTTACTCTCCAGAGCTTTCCACCATCATAGATCTCCACAATGCAACTGTGTGTGTGCAGATCCAGCTTCTGATGGCATGCAGCTCTAGAGCCTTGGTACCCACTCACCAGAGAAAAAAGGTTTGGAGCTATGGAATTTAAAGCGCCAAGCAATTGCAGCATTTCATTTTTCTGAGATCCAAGCTGCTGCAGAGTCCCCTTTGGAACATCATCTCTCATGCACAGACAGTGAGAGAGAGAGACACAGACAGACCGACAGACAGAGCCCACCCCAGCCCCCTCAGAAGGAGTCTTGACAAGACTTCCTTGCACAAACAAGAGAGATCTGTGAGCTACCCAACAATGTGAAACTGCAGCATTGCAGCTACAAACTCCCAGAGCTGAAGAAGTAGTGGACCTCCAAAACATCAAGATCCAAAGGTTCCCTCCCTCACCCAGACGAGAATTTCAAACCCAACAAAACAAAATCCTGTTCTCGGGGACCAAGGTACAGGTTCAGTGGATGAAGACCAAGCTCATGATCTTCTTCCACGACGTGAAGTAGTCGGAGTAGTAGTACTCTTTGGACAGAGCGCCAAATGGGCAATGCAAGCAAAAACAGCAGCTTCTTCAAGATACCATCTTGCTGCTCCAAGATCTGAAGACGACGACGACGACAACGGGCCTTGAGAGAGAATGCAATACAGCAGCACTTGCTCACAAAATTGGAGCCGGCCCAATTTCTTTGTCGTCTTGTAACGAGTTCACGAGCTGAATCTCCTGAGCATTACGTCCCCACCGACGATTCTTCCCAGAGCGGAAACGAAGTTCCTCCGGAACTCAATATCTGCTGAACAGCTCCATCTGAATCTTCTAAAGCAACAGAACTTTCCAACAAAATGGGTTGGTACCACACAGCAGAACTGGAGAGCCTCGCTCGCTTGAAAGCTTCTTCTTCTTCTCCTACCAAGAACAAAATCCAAAATCCTCCTCACAACAACTCCGGCCAAGCTCTCACAGTCTTTGTGCCAGAACCTGGCACTACAAGAAGCAAGGAAGAAAACAGCAACAACTCCATGCACGAGTCCAAATGCTACTGCGAGCTCAAGATCCAAAACTCCTCACACCACAAATTCTTCGCTGCTGCTGCTGCTGCTGCACATGGGAATTCCAAAGAGAAACCGGCCGGGAAAGGCAACAACAAACCGTCGTCGCCATGCTGCTGCTCTCTATGACTGCCGCATTCTTCCACAGACGGACAAAACTCCAAAAACAAACCCAAAAAAAAAAGAGAAAAATGAAAAAAAAGAAGAAGATCTCACAAAATTCATTCATGTAAATTTTATTTTTTTATAAGGAAAAAAAAAATCAGCAGTCAGGCAGGCACCGACGTTCAAGTCTTAATCTGTTTGTTTCCCACATCCCTGACGCCACGACGCAATTTGCGAGAGCCGCGCGATCATTCATAGAGGACGCCAGAGACAAAAAGACTGCGAGCTTGACAGAAGACACAAAGAGAGAGAGAGAGAGAGAGAAAGAGAAAGAGAGCCGCTGCGCACGGACGGCGCTGGGGTCCCACTAAGGGTCTTAGTTAGGACTAGTTTTGGCGGTCGCTAAAATAAGTAGCAACACTTTTGGGCGTTCCACAGTTCTCCCACTCACCAACTCCTCTCAAATCTGGCGGGAACATTTGGCGGTAGCTAATTATAACTTATGATGGCCCCACTTTCTGACAAACCCTTGTTCTTGTTCTCTCTCTCTCCTCTTCTTTTAATTTAATTTTTAATTTTTAATATTATTATTTTCCACTCTTGTTCCCCAACCCCCCCTTACTTACACTCTCTTGTTCTTCTTGTTGTTTTCTTTTTAATTATTATTATTTTATATTTTAAAATTTAATTTAATTTAATTTTATAGTTTTGACTATTTTGAAGGTGTCATTGGACCGAATTTTTAGTGGGGGGGGGAGGGGGGTAGTATCTAATTAATTAATGGATTAATTTGGGGAATTAAAAATGGTCAAAACGAGGGTCTCGAGTTATACTTCTATTGCTTTGTGGGGCCAATTGTGGTGTGAATTTAGGAATTTGGGGTACGTGGCCTGTTCGGTGGGCACTTATTGGGCCTATGAGGTATGTAGTACCATTATTTTCCTATGGAGAGAGCTTGGAGAAAGTGTAATGGTGGGGGAGGGGGGGCGGGGTTTGGTGGACCCACCCTTCCCACCCAATTATTGTATGTTTTAGGGTTTTCTGAAACCCTAACTTAAACCTTGGTTAAGCCTTGAGTGAACCCATGATTGTTTTTGTGGCGAAATTTTCCTCCATTTTTGTGAAAAATATTTTGAAAGAAATAAAGAAAGAAAATTCTGTCACAAATTCACCTTTGGGGGGAGGGGGGGGGGGAGGAGG
>Ga0116231_10014418_pt1 | contig 10630 bp, 8 predicted proteins | sample S1TSphgellanicum_2_FD_89695 | JGI IMG/M metagenome (GOLD analysis project Ga0116231, IMG submission 89695) | Host-associated microbial communities from peat moss isolated from Minnesota, USA - S1T2_Fd - Sphagnum magellanicum MG | ecosystem: Host-associated > Plants > Peat moss > Unclassified... | reverse complement strand
ATTGCTGCGGCCCAGCAGTTGTCGATTGCGGGAGTGATGATCTTCGACGTAGACAATTCCAAGAGCTCCAACTTTGCACTGGAGCAGTCTGTGGCTACTTTCCTCACTTCTTAACTAATTTGGTCACGCACCCTACAAATTATATATGTCATGTCCAAATTACGCCAGGGTTTTAAATAGTTACATGAACTTAATATACATTCTTTTTGTCAGTTTGTGATTGATTTCCTTCGGGACCATCTAGAAGATCTGGAAATCATTCCCCTACATGCGCAAACATGAAATCCTTTGTTTGACGCTGGGAAAATACAATGATGGAGCTCTGTTTCATGATCTGAATAAAACATGGAAATGATGTTGGTCCCCACCATCGCCTTTGATGAGCTTTCCCTAGTTATATTTTGTGGACATGTAATTTTTTTCCATAAAAAATCTCCCCATAATTTTTCCAAGAGGAAGAGTGACCAAAAAACAACAGTAAGTTTCCTACTGTACTCCTATTATTATCCTGCCTGCAGTATAAATTATAAGAGATTTGAGTTTTAGCAATTTAAATGGGACTTAGGTACTTCCCCAAGTTCTTGTTTTTATTTCGACTTGAGTCCAAACTTCAAAGATGTGGAAATAACACCCAAACTTAATTGTGCTGCTCCCAGATAATTCTTTGTGAAGGTCAGTAGAGATGAGTACTTGCACCAATATTTTCTGATTTCAGAGAATTTAGTGATTCAAACACACAGAGTCCAAAGTTGCAAACTTCAGAATTAATTACGGTTCAAATATGTGCAATATGCTAGATTTAAAATGCAGTGCTGGAGAGTGCTATTTATCCCCACCCAGGTGTGCTTGGAGTTGGTTAGAGTGAGGTGGAAGCTGTAAAACTTCAGCAACAAGATCTGATGGAATATCAAGCTCTCATAAATCACTGGTTTCAACATTCAGGCTGACAAATTCTGCTCGAAAATGGTCCATGATAAATTTGCAATGGCTGAAAAGAGACAGAGAGAGGGAGGGAGGGAGGGAGAGAAAGACCAGTTATAAGCTGGACTAGCTCAAGGCTTCAGTTGGAGGATTAGAGGCAGTTCAAAGTTGTGAAATCGGCCAATTCTTTCTTAGGATCTTTTAAGCTTCAAATGAAATACAGCAATTGCTCACTTCTGAATACAAAGAAAATTCTACAAGAGTTAATTTAATCTCCCACAATTTGTGAGTCCCTGCAATGTTCTTAAAGTGTCAGAAAATTCTTAGCCATGGGCCAGGCAATTCTTCTTTTTCACACCTGGAAGATCTCTAGAGAGAGCAAATCAACAAGTTCTAGCAATTCTGACCTCAATTGACATTTCCGTCTGGTAATCGATGTCGATTCCGTCCAGAGAGTAAGTCGACATGAAGCTGGTGATCGACGACACCGCATTGCTGACCCTGTCGTTTGCAGGATCGTACAAGTTCACCGTCGGTTGTGTTGTAACTAATTTTGTGACGTTAGATTTCCTTGTTTTTGTAAGCTCTGTATCCAGGGTGTCCATTATCAGAGCATGCACTGATCATGCACAGGAACTTAGGGACTGTCACTTTCAATTTTGGAACGAGCAGAAGCTTGTTCAGTTACTTTGTGGATCTATATGGCGAACAGCTTTGTAGAATAGAATCACTCTTTTGTTTCTAGATTTTTGCATAGCATGTATTTTGTGTTGTTGAAGCTTTCAATAAAGAATTAATATTTCATGTTGTCTTCAAGTTTTGTTCTGTTTGTATGTACACATACACATACATTTGATTTATTGTTTTTCTACAAGTTATGGGCCCACGTGATCTACTGTTTCCAAAAATTCTGAATTACAGAATTAAAACTTGTTTAGAGTAAGGGATTATTAAACAAAGCTTCTTGATCTTAAGTGATGCTTAGAAACACACAGACTAGTTGTTTTGACAGTTTGGTAGAATGGCAGATGGTGTAGGTGTTTGAGCTGATGGTGATAGTAACATTGGAAGCATCAAGAAATTCAACGGGACCAGCTTTCAGATATGGAAGTTTTAGATGACCATAATCTCTCATGCGAAAGAACTTATGGGGATTGTGGAAGGAACTGAAACCTTGGAAGCAGGCGCAAGAGAGAGAGAATAGAAGAAGTGTGACAACATAGCCATGATGCTAATATGTTCATCAATTGACGAAAAGTACATGCTCGTGCTTTAGTCAATTAGAAGACCTCAACAGCAATTTGGCTTCGCTTAATCACTGTGCATGAGCAAAACTCGAAGGAGAACAAACACATCATGCCACAGCAATTCTTTGAATTTTGGATGAAACTTGGCCAAGATATGTCCTCATTCATTGTTGTAGTCGAAGCCCCAGCAGCCCAACTCAACGACATGGGCGAACCAACCACTGAAAATGTTGTAATTTCCCAATATCTTGTGCAGTCTGCCAATGGACTATTGGAATGTAATCTCTGCTTGGGATAGCATTCTAGAGGCCATGAAGACTCTTCAAAATCTGACTATGCGCTTGCTGAAGGAGGAAACATTGACAAAGCTTTTCATAGAACAAGATAGCGTCGATGCAATGTTCTATTCTTCTAATTCAGGAGGAGGAAGTTCTACCAAGTCAAACATGGAGGTGAAGAAGAAAAAAGCAGAGCAAATTGTTGAGTTGCAGAAGAAGTCGCAATGCAATTATTGCCATGAAAAGGGGCATTGGGAGCAGGAATGTAAAAAGAAGAAAGGGGATGAGAAGGAAGAAAACACTACTGTAATGTTGCAGAAAATGGAGAGTACTCTATCAGCGCAGGACTTGTAGCTTATGCAAGTAGTGAAAAATTGCATAATTCTGAAATTTGGTATGCGATACTAGAGCCACTGAACACATGACGAATCACAAGAGTTGGTTTACCAACATGAGAAAAATCGAATCAGGCACCTGGCCAGTGACCATAGCTAATAACCAGTAGCTGTGGGTTCAGAGTGTTGGAGCCATTGAGGTCATGTGTTTGGTCAAGGGACGGTGGTACAAGCATACAATGGGAAATGTCTTGTACATTCCTTTGCTGAAGAAGAACTTATTCTCAATATGGCAAGCAACTGACAAAGGGATTGCAGTTCCACATACGCACGAGACAATTGCCTTCTTATTACTAAAAAAGGAGAGGGGGAGGTCATCTTGACATGAGTAAGGTCAGGAAAACTCTAAATAATAATGATGAAGGTAATCACTCCTACAGGTGGATTTCATGAAGATTGGTCAGATGTTGCAATAGAAAGCACAACATGTTTTGGAGCGTCTTTGGTCACAATAGTTTCAAACTATGGCATGAGCGTTTTGGCCATCTTCATCTAGAAATGATCTTGAAGATGTCATGAAAAAACATGGCAACTACCATGAAGTTGAGTGCTAAGAAGAAGAAAGCAAAGTCGTGTGAAGGTTGTGTGTATGCAAAGAGTCATCAACTTCCTTTCCCATAAAGTAACAAAACATCCAAAGCAAAGAAAGTAGGAAAATTCTTTCATTAAGATGAACTTGTGATCCCTTGAACATTTCATCATTAGGAAAGGCAAGATATTTTGTGTTGTTCATTAATGACTTTAGTGGATTCAGATTTGTCTTTTGCATGAAGAAGAAAGGAGAAGTTTTTGAGTGTTTCAAGAAATGAAGGCAGAAAGCTTATGAGTCACAAGAAATGCCATGGTGAAATTCAGAAGTGACAATGGTGGGGAGTATGTAAGTTGTGCATTTAAGGAATATTTGGTCGAAGCTAAAATCAAACATGAGACAAGTACTTCTTACTGCCCTTGGAAAAAAGACAAAGCAAAACGAGACAATAGGACTATCATAAAAAGTGTCACGAATATGCTACATTCTCTAGGACTTAATCTCAATCTCTAGGTGAAGGCAACACATATGGTTGTACATGTCCTTAACATAGCTACTTGTCTAGAACTCATGAAGGAAAAACAACCTATGAACTTTGGACAGGCCAGAAGCTTTCAGTTGGTTATTTCAAGGTGTTTGGATGCATTTCATATGCATTTGTGTCAAAAGAGTTGAGAAAAAAACTTGATGCAAAGTCTATGAAGACTCTTTTTGTTGGGAATCACCATCATAAGGTGCATCTCTAGTTAATTGAAGGTCGTAAATGTCATCACGATGTTATTGTGAAAAAAATTTCTTGCATGTTTGTGTATCATCAATATGTCCATTAACAAATTTTCTTAAATGATGTATATATAGGTTGAAAATGAAGTCCAACATGGAAGTAATTGAGGTGGTAATAGCTTCAAGTTTATTTTGATCAATAATTACACTCTTAAGAAGCATAATAAACAATTTGCAAAACATTATCTCAACATCTAATTAGGTGAAAGCAAATTAACATGTAATGGTTTTAAGCATATATGGAAGTCCATAATTGCGTAAATTAACACTACAAAGGCAATGTGAAGGTAGGATATTTTGAATCACATAAGTCATTTTGTAAGTTATCATTAACAATTCATTAAAAAAATAATTCCAATGCTAGTTTACCTTATGGAGAACTTAAATTTGAAATATGAGCTTTTAAATTATTACATTCATACAAAAAGGACTTAATGAGAAAAAACCCATAATTTAAAATACATAGAATTTTTTTGTCATCCAAATTGTTTCAAAAAGTTTTCCTTAATATCAAATGTTACCACACCATATTATCAGTGAGTCTTCTATTGAATAAAAAAATTATATGAACATGCATGAAATTCACATTCATTGATTATGGATTGTTATAGGTTTTTTGGTACTTCTTAAAGAGTCCATTATGTTATGACAATTAAGAACCTATAATAAAAATGTATACAATATGATTATAATATATATAACATTGTAATGTTGAATCCTTAGTCAACTTAATCATTTTTATTTAATCACATGGCCAATTACAAATTTCAAAATCTTGCAAAAAGTGCATTGTGACAACATTTTATGGGTAAAGTAGTATGTTTTCACCCAATTTTGAATGTTTTTTTCCTATTGTTAGTTGCCCCACTTTTCATATGGAATCCATTTGAGTCTTGTGGATTAAAGTTGTATCTTTACTCCATACTTCATTCTCCCTTTGGAAGCCCCTTGAGCTTCCTAGTCAATATGATGTCTTAAAGCTTCCATACAAGTTCTTATTGAAGTTCAACTATCTATTGTGATTTTGTCTTGACACCAAATGATGGCACTCCACTACCAAGTGTTGCATTTGACATTTTTTATGTAACCCAAAATTTTTTAAAATGTAATTGAAGCTTGCTTTAAATTGTCATTCGAAAAGTTGACAAGTATGGGCTTTAAATTTGCAACCCTAAACTTGTCAAAATTGTTGGGAAAACATTAAAAAGTTATGTTTTGAATATCTTTTTTGACTATTTACAAGTGTTTATTTTCAATCAAATAGTGATATGTTCAAACAATTTGATTATCCAAGTAGTCTTGACATGATCCATGTTTATGGCCAATGTGGTTGGCAAGACTTGAGTTCCATGTCCAATAGCAGTGCAACTCCTTGGGAACATTGTGAATGAAACATTTCAAAGTTCCTAGTAAATGCAATGTTGTGATATTAAATGACATATAATTATGACATCGAGGACCACATTCTTTTATGGATGTTCAAGGATACGTGGTATCTCCAAGAAAATGTGAATTCCCATGTTATTTTAACATAATATTGGATGTGACAATTGTAAGTTGTACAACCAAAATGTCAAGGCAAGTTTTTATACTTCACGACTTGAATAAAGTCTTGTAATCAATTAGCCTTAATGATCTAGCAAATGTTCAAAGTGTGTGACTTTCCATTAGCAATATGCCATACATATCATTTCATGATTCTTAACCATAAAACACAAATGTTAATGCAAGTTTTTGCCATTTTAAAGAATGATTGGGATAGTCTACCGAACAATTTATGGATTGGATGATATAGTTTTTAGTACATCAATATGTAGTTTCAAAATCAATTAGAAATAGAGGATGAAGTTCAAAACTATTGTCTTGGCCATCTATTTCAAACTTTTACTTAGTTAAAAACAAGGTTCAAAATTATTGTCCTAACCTTATATTTCAATTTCTTTTGAAATTTAATAGAATATATTGTGCATTTTTTATATGTTAACAAAACAATTGCAAATAGATGGGGAGCAAATTCATGAAATGTATTCAATAAATATTTTGAAGCTTTTGGGAACATTACATATATGGGACAACTTGGATTATTTTTGTGGACTTTTGTTTTGCCCTCAAAATTGTAATTTCCATTTGACTAAATGAATAACCATTTTGGTTACAAGCGTTTTTTTTTTTGCTTATTTGATTGAATGTCATATTTGACTACTAGCTGGAAAGGTCAATTTTATCAAGTAAACTAGTCAAAAGAAACATGTATTGGCCTTTGGGGCCTTTAGTCAAGTTGACAAAATTTTTAGTTAAAACCCCATACTAGTCAATTTGAATGGTTTGAAAACACATGAATTCTTGTAGTGAATGTTGATTTGACTTTAAACCATTTACAAATAGGCAAGGGGTTTATTGGCTTATTGATTTTATATGCAAATTGATGTACATGTCATACTTTTAAAATTAGGTTTGGGATTATGAAAACAAATAATTGATTTTTTTCATTCGTAATGAATCATAGTCACTAGAAAATTATCTACAAAAATAACAACATTGAATACGTTGCTAGCAAAGATACATGTCCATTTGTCAAATGCCCATAACTTTTATGTATGATGCCAAGTCACAAATTAACAAATAACATCCTTGTGTTTCAAAAACACTTTAATCAAGATATTACAAACATTTATAGAATAATCTACAACTTGAGAAAGCATGGGAAACAAATATGGCACTTTGTTACATTGTCCAACAATTCTTATGAGTTTCAATTCCTTGTTAGATCATTGGCATTTGAGTATAACTTTTTTTTTTAATTCTTTCAAAAGATGTTCATTGTTTCTTGGCTTTATCCTTTTCAAAGGTTAATTTAAGATGTGACAATGTAATTGTGCATTGATTTGCGTGGAGTTGCTTTGAGAACCAGCCGTACTTGTGGAACCAATATTAAGCCATGAACTTCTTCATCCACACCCAAGTGGGTGTTTGGTGGCGGCACCCAATCAAACGCATGTATAAATGATGTTATGGTACATTACAACATGGTCATTGCTAATCCCTTACTCACACATATGCGTCTCCCAGCCCCAAATGGCAAGAGTTCAAAGTTAGTTCCAAGTAGACCCACTTTGGAACCTATAAATCGGTCAGGATTGAATTCAGATGCATTTGGCCCCCATGTTTGAACATTGTGGCCAATTGACCACATGTTCACAAAAACTGATGTTTTAGTAGGTATGGTGTAATTGCCCAACGTTGCGTCTTCATCATTCATGTGCGTAAGTAAAAGTGGGCTAGGTGGGTGAAGACGGAATGACTCTTTTAGAATTGCCTGGAAGGAACCAAAAAAAAAACTCCCAATTAAAATAATTATAAATCAATGGCTCAAACAATATCAAACATTGTGTAATAAAACCTAAATCAACGTCAAATACCAAAAAGAATTAACATTCTTGTAATATCATTCTCATTCAATTATTATTTTAAAAAATTATATAAATGCACTTCAAACCATAACCTTCGCAATTACAAAACAATTATGTCAACCATCTGAAATTTCTTCAAACTATGGATTGTGAAAAAATCCCAATAAAATGCACCATTAATGTCAACCTATACACTTAAAAAATGTATATATATGAAAGAAGGTCATGTCAATATGCATACAATATTAACATTCCAATACATAAAAAATGAACATCAAAGAATGCAAGAAAAGTATTAAGTACTTGGAAATAAGGCAAATTTGTGATATTTTCTCCATTGATACATTTGTCATCACCAACAATAGTGTCAAGTTCATTTTGCAACTTTTGTAAAATGTGAGGGTGCCTAGCAAGCTCCAGTAGCACCCACTCTAAAATTACTGCAATAGTGTCTGTACTCCCAAGCATTAAATCCTGAACATGAAAAATGATCATTTATTTTCATGGTATAGTCTTTTATCCATTAACATTGACTTTATATTACAAATATTTTTCAATAAATGTGATATTATACCCAATAGATTTCAAAAACATTAACATGTCATATTTATATTTTGAACAAGTTGGGCATAATTAAAAAGTTACAATCAAATACTTAATTATGGATTTTGGACTTTTTTCAACTATAAGACTTCACACAAATGTCCACATGGTCATTGTAGTTTTCACTTATGAAAACAAGTAACTAAAATATATAATATTAGAAAAGTTGTAAGGTATAATTTATATATTAGATTTTCACACATGACATTTTAATATCCAAAACAAGAACATGAAATGATGTTGATATCATTTTCAAAAGGTGTTTCATTTTCATTTCCTTGGTTCATTCAATTTCAAATAAAAATAAGAACTAACTTGCAAAAGAAAATAAAGATTCCACGTCTAAACATTTTTTCATTTTGTGCACATGTGAAGCTAGTAAAATTTGGGTTTTGTCAAATTTAATACGAAATTGTTATATAATTCAAATGTAATAATAAGATTAATGATCTTACCATGAAAAAACCCTTGATGTTAGCATCATTGAGTTTATGATCCATAGCTATAGTTAACAATGTCTCCAAAAAGTCATATGATTCGGTATCAATTTGTTGGTGTACCATGTTGGGTTTTCGATAAGAATCCAAGATACTTGCACAAAAAGCTTCATATTGAGGATGCATTGTTTTCCATTGTTTGTTAATGCCTTGGAAATCAAATTGTGAAACCATAGGGAACAAGTCTCCAAGGTTAATTTTAGGTATGATCTCAGCCAATTTGTTGAACACAAACTTACCTTTTTGCATCATCTCCTCCCTTTCGAAAGTGTTCATGTTTTTGAATACCTTGCCACAAAAAAGTTGAATCGAACAACTGAAGGACAAATCTTTAAGGATGGGTCTCAATTCCACTAGATTTCCATGTTCAAGGGATTTTGTAATGGAAGTAATTGCTTTAGAAATCTCTCTCTTCCTCAATGCCATTGAAACATTCAACCTCTTCATTGTAAAAAGTTCAGTGTGACAAATTCGATGCATTATTTTGACCTTTAATGTGTAATCACCAAAAGCAAGGCCATTACCTCCAAATCCCCAATATTTCATAGTTGTTTTCAGGAGTTGCTCACGCGGCCTAGATGCAAATTGCAAATCACGAATAGTGTAGAGCTCCTTGGCCATGTCAGGACTAGACAAGAGGACAATAGGGGCGTTTCCAAGCCACATGTACACAATGCTACCAAATTGCTTTGCAATTTGATCAAATGATTGGTGAATAGGGAACCGCAACAAGAACAAGGATCCCACAACAGGCCATGGAAAAGGGCTTGGAGGAAGAAAGCTCCTCCTATGTCTAAATGTGAGCACTTGGACAAGAATTGTTATCGCTAGAAGCAAAAGGCACACAATGCTTGCCTTGGAAATCCATGATGTTGTTAGGTACTTCAATTGGAAGTCATCAAGTCCATGGGCCGCCCCAAACTGCTTGGGAATGGTAGTACCCAAAGAAGAAGACATACTTGAAATACTCTTGGCAATGACTGTCACACCTCTAAGAAAGTAAAGACTAAAAGGAAATTAGCTCTCAACTATGGATGGGCACGCCTCGTGAGGATTTATATAAATGTAATATGGAATGGGTTCAGTAATTAGGGTCCATTCCATTAGGTGGTAAAGGGTTCTTCTAGGGCCTATTCCATACTGTAATTGGTTTTCCCTATCATCGATCATATCTCAAGTGTGTTTTCCATTGTGGAGTTGCAGTAGAAATGACTGCACTACTTTTTCCACCTAGGAAAAGTCTGAAAAAGTGGCTAAATGTTACACCCAAACTGTAAGGAGGCTCTTGCCCATGCTTCAATTGAAGTTTGATTTTGTGCAAGCATTACCTATGTGTGACATTCAATGTGGTGTCACATTGTGATCACCATGATCAAAACCATTCTTCGAGGCTGATTCATTCTAAGCTAGGTACGAACATATTTTCTTTTATACTTTGTATGTTCTAGAAAGGTGGCCTAATACTGTGGTCTTGGTCTTCCTTTCATGTGTTTAAATTTGCCTCAACATGCCTTGTACTTTTTGTGGATGGATTTCCCTCCTCGTTTACACACACACACACACACATATATATATATAGGGTTACTACTTTGTACAGCCTAATACTATGTGACATTAAATAAAAGGGAAAACAATATTATTAGTTTTAACATGTGAGTGTGACATCATGAAATGTGAATAAATATTTATGCCTAGCATTCCAGGAATGGCCCTGTGCCTAATTCTGCCAAATAGGTCGTCATGGGGTGAACTAATTCCTGACCCAGTGAGGAATCACGTGACAGAATCAGCCATAAAGGTCCCTTCCTGTGTCTCTAAGGCTTACACAGCAAGCCAAGTTGTCATATCCGAGGGCTCTCGAAGGAGACTTGAGGGCGCTGCTTTAGATTGGCTCTTAAGGGAGCTTTTGCGATTTATGGTATCAAATAAGTTCTGCAAATGACGTCTGAATTTTATATTTTCTTTCT
>Ga0116231_10014417_pt1 | contig 10630 bp, 16 predicted proteins | sample S1TSphgellanicum_2_FD_89695 | JGI IMG/M metagenome (GOLD analysis project Ga0116231, IMG submission 89695) | Host-associated microbial communities from peat moss isolated from Minnesota, USA - S1T2_Fd - Sphagnum magellanicum MG | ecosystem: Host-associated > Plants > Peat moss > Unclassified... | reverse complement strand
ACATGTCGTCATCACTGCTATAGATACTTCGCTTTCATTCACAGTCTTCCCAATATTTGTTGTGTGTGTCACCTTTACTTTTTCAAATGCGTAAATTATTTTTTTAAGAACGCAAAAACTTTGAGTATAGGTATTTTTTATCGAGAGTCAAGAGCAACGGGTAAAATTAATTGGCTGCGCTGCACGCTGTGAGAAAATTGACGACGCAGTTGTTTTTTTTCTGGGAAAAAAATTTCTCATATGCATTTTGATGATATGAATAATTTCTGTATCATAATTGTCTCAATTTTTTCATTTGCAAGTTTCTCCGAACAGAGGAAATTTTAAAGAGTCATCGAAAACTTGCAGCAGCCATTTAGGACTCTGACTTTTCTAGTCATTATCCACTGACAGGAAAACAAATTTCTATAGACTCAACGGTCTTCAAGGAAGCAAGGTTTTACATGAAAATCATATTAAGACATACTTGAATAAACAATTCATTCAATAGTTATTAAATTAAAAATAAAATTAACAGTTTGAAATGGAAAAACTTTCGCACGATGTATAAGCTCAAAATCTTTTGAAAAGAATTTATCTTCATTCTCAAAGCAGCTTATAACATAAGCCCCACTGTGTTTGATTTAGTTTAGTATATTCCGAAGTAGTTATAGTGCAAATGTTCCATAATATGACTTACATCACTATACCCACAATTTTGCTTTGTCTGCTTATTTTTCCCATGATCTAGTAAACGTGTTACCAGGATCTATATTTGCTCTTTACTATTTTTCGGAAGGAGAAGCGTCTATATGTATCATGTATTTTGTTTCTCTCGACTAGATCACTAATCTGCTGATGAATTTCAGAATATTGTAAAATTTTGAGTTTTCCTCTTCGAGCGTGTAACAGCTAATGACCTATTTACAAGAAAAAGGTGATATCACCATACTGATTCGTTTCATTAATACATTAGTAATTTTATCAAATATCTAAAACGCTTTATAAGCCAAAAAATTGGTATCTGTTAGTTTTAATGATTGGAGTTACACGTATTTTACAAGTTTTCAGAAAAAAGATTATATAATCTGTTCTTTTATGAAATAGTACAATCATTCTCTTGTAATGCACGTATTAATCGTCGTTCTGGATTAAATCGATCAGCCAAACGGCTCATTGGTTCTAAATAATTTCTTCTCATCCAAGCCATTTTATATGTCATTATTTTCGTGACTTGTCGTGTTCGACCAGCAATAAGAATCGATCCAATAACGCCAAGACGATTTCGCACTTGACTAATTTCATAAAAATTATTTGATGATGAACCACACATAGCATCACTTTGAAAGAAAACTTTATCGTCAAACTCGTCTGGACTTAGAGTCAAGCAAAGTTTATAGACAATTTCAACTTCAGCGGCAGATAACAACCAATAATTTCGATAATTATTATAACGACGAATACTTGCATCATCATAATCAATAACCGTACATACACAACTCAAGTAATACATGCATCTTGCCACATCATTGTCTGGAATATTGACGGTTGTGCCAAATTCTTGAATACCAATATTATTCTGTTGCCACATTGCTATTCTACTGGATTGTAAGTTTTTTTCAAAAAAGATTTTAAAACACAGTGATGATATAAAGTTATAAAAGAGCACGTCTTCTTATATAGTGTAATGTTGACTTCATTTTCGTGAGCAGAGAAAAAACCAAAGTCAATACACCACAGACAAAAAGCAAACTTGCCCCATACGAATTATGTTCGTCGAACGCATATCTTTAAAAGTATGTCAGGTCTCTACCAAGTTGGAAAGAATTCAGGGTAGTTGATAAACGATATCTGGCCGGGGGCATATTCTGAATCAGGTATATCATAAAGATTTTTTCGTCGAAATAGTCTGAAGTGTCATTTTTCAACGAACTTATTCACTGCCTTGCATGCTGGTAAATTCCAAAATCAAGAAGGATTAATGCTGTCATTTTTACTCTTGCATTATCGATAACTATTACTTGATTTATCCGTACTGCTTGATAAAGGCTTGATCATTTCGAAATATTTCTTATAGTAGGAAATTGAGTCACGCGTATTTACATACTTAAGAAAATAAATTTTGAAACAAAATGCAATGATTTGATTGTTATGTAATACATCTTGATAGTGATATCAAAACATCACACTTACTGTTGAATAATTGACTACATGCAGTTGGATGAACTAGTCTTAACATATAACATAGAGAAAATAGATAATCAGCTGCATGTATTACTAGTTCTTTTGATCAAGACGTTCGTCATGTAGTCCATCTATGAATGTTAATTTACTATTCGTTGTCTCTTTAGTCAATAGAAAAAAAACGATTTTTTCGTAACACTTTTGGTTTGTAAATCAAAATATGAAATGCGTAATTATTTTCTCCATAAAAATAATTTTCGCCTCAATAATATCAATTCAATCCGATGATTTATTCCGTTTAAACGAGCAATTTCTCTCAACATACGAGCGTGCTCGTAATCATTTAATCTCCATTACAAATCCGTTGATTATTTGTAACGGTGATAATGCTACGATAATATTTCGTGGCAATCGATATGAAGAACAAGTTATACCTAAAATTTATCATGATTTAAAATCAATATCTCATATTCCATTCAAAATCTATCTTACCGTGATGTTTGAATCAGAGAATTTATCGAAAAATAATTATCTTGAATTAGAACAATATTTAAAAGACATTCGTATACTTCGAAAATCAATTCAATTTCCATCGGATATTCAAAAAAATCAATATGATATTATTGATTTATCAATTGAATATTTACTAGTGATTCTAGAAACAAAATTAATCGATCAAATTCAATTGAAAACTTTTTGTCAACAAGCACAAATTTTATTTTCAATTAATATGGACTTAGCTGCACGTGCACAATTGGATATGCTTGATTCAAAAATGAGACCTTGGTATCAAGATCAATTTAATGATACTGAACGTGATACACTTAAAATTATCATTATGGGACCAAAAACAGCTCGACATGGTTTTCTGACCAAATCATATTTTTATGCATTACTTGGCGAGCGACATGAAGGAAAACATATTATCTATGTTGAAAGTGTAGATGACGAACAGAAAGCACTAGAAGTCTTAGGAATCTGGCTTTTAGATGCAAAGGCTGGTCAGATTTTTTTCAATGGCGATAGTGAACGTTTACATCGTGATTTACTTGCTGATGCAGCAGGTCTACATATCAAACGATTATTTAATAGATCGAAAAAAGAATTATGAGCTTAAAATGACCGCAATAATAATAGATTTAGTGTTTTTCTTAATGATTCGATTATATCAAAAAATACGGAAAATTTTTTTGTGATATTTTTTTTTTCTAGTTCAGTAATAAATCAAAAAATTTCTTTATTTTTTCTTTCGCCGCATTCGAACAAGTTTTTCCTGCTTTAAACCTTCGAAATCTTCACTGTTTGGATCTTCAAAGATCCCTTTCTCAATAAATTCTTCTTCATTCCAAACTGTTTGATGAGCACGTAGTTTTGGTCGTCGAGCTAATCGTTTTGGTATTGGATATTGCTCGAAATCATAACGTTTTTTATATTCTTCCAAAACACGTTCTTCTTCACCACGTAAATGTGGATATTTTTGTAAAACATCTGCAACAATTTTTCGAATACGATTGGTTTCTTGATGTTCTTGATGTTCTTGAAATTCATTATAACGTCGTTTGTAAATATTTGTCCATGACTGCAAAGATAATTTTCATAGAAATAATTTCCGATAGAAATATCAATGATACATACTGGAGCTTTACGTTTACCCCATAATAACTGATAATAACGATTTTTATAGAAGGGTAATATACGTTGTTTTGGTTGGTAATATCGTAAAAGACCAAAACTCGTTTCACTAAAAAGAGAAATATAATCATGGCAAGTAGAATTCGAAGAAAACATACCGTATTTGAGGAGTTTGTTCACCAGTTTTGCCTGTTTCTAATAGATTGTATGCAATATCACGTTCGCGTATAACAGTCATGATATTACGCATACTTTCTTCAACCTAAATATCCGTATTATTAAGTAAATCGAATCAATTACTTACTTTATCAATACGTTCTGGACTAGGAAATAATTCATGTTGATGTCGATATTCTTCTTCCATCGTTAGTAAACGATTTCGTTCTTTCAAAAGAACATACCTATTGAACGATCACATATAACAGACATTCTCTTTCGTCATAATTCCTACCATAATTTATGTAAATCTTCATTGCTTTTCACTCGCAATTCATCCAAATACCACCAACGTCCTATTGAAAATCTCAATCTCCTCTAAATCCTATCGAAAAACTCGAACTCACCATGAACAATCTTCGATTCATATACATTCTCTGATGTATCAAAAAATTCCATCAAATTACTTTGTTTCATCGGTTTAACCTTCGTGCTAACATCAATCGTTGGTTCTTCTTTCGGCGGAACATCTGTAGTTTGCCATCGAATACTTCCTAATCCTGCTCGAACAGTCATCCACGAATAATTCTGTGGATGTATCGTCGAACGAATAACCTTCAATAGATTCATTTCATCTAGAAAATATTTTTTGTTTCAAATCTACTAATCATTTATCACTAAAAATCTATTTCGTATAATTCTTATCACAATGAAATAATAAACAAAACTGGAAGAATTGGAATGAATAAAAACAAAACAAAAAAAACAAGTTTAAATGTACATTGTACGAAGAGAAAAACCTATTGGATTGGTTTAGCACCAAAGAGATAAACAACAGAAGACATTTATTAGATTATCCAAACAGTGCGAAATCGAAAATGAATAAAAACGAGATTTTTACAAATAAAAAAGTTTGTTGGCAAGTGTAACACTAAAATCTTGATGAAGACTTTGACCGACTAAAAACGCTAATTTATGAGCATATTGACATACAGCTAAACAAAATTTTCATTTCAATAAAAGAAATATTTAATAGAAGATTTCTACCTGGTACTCGTATTGTTCCCGGCCAATTGTAATACAAATGACATCTAAAATGAAAGCTCGAATAACGACAAATAAAAATGCAAGCGAATAATTACAGTTTATAGGTTAATCGTTGCATATGATCAACTTTAAAATTTGTACGATCCCAAATAACACTAAAATATCATTCCGTGTTTGATGATTATGAATAAAGAATTTTTACTTATAATGTGTTGGAGCAACTGTTCCTTGTCGTGCACATTGTGAGATCAAATAAAAATCATACCATTCAGCCTGAAGAAAACTATTCATAGAAAGAATAATTTATTTGTTCATTATTTACACTGGTAACAGTATGATCGACGACAGTTCCAGGTTGAGGATTTTGAATATTACGTCCATCTTGTTGAAAGAATCGAGCATTACCACGTTTTTTTACAATAACAACTGCAAGTTTTGGTTCATAACCTGCCATGATTTTCGGAAATGTTTCGATTATCTGCGGTAATTCATGTTCAGCAACAATTGCTAATTGACCATCACTAACACCATCCCGATAAATTACAACTAATTGATGAATAGAACACGATCAATCATCATAATCATTCATGAAAACTTACTCTTCTCTGGTAAACAATTATTATTTCGATGATATTCTTTTAATGCATCTAAATCAAACGGATTTCGATCGATTCAATCATTGATTTCTATTCAATACCTTTCATACAAATCGCTAGACCATCCATAAGTTCTTGTGCTGTACGTTGATAAATAACACGGGAATAGAATTTTGTTAATGTTGGATTAGTCGATGCGACAAATGCGCCTACAGATGCACCTCGACGTTTTGAATCTAATTCAATTCAAATAGAATATTTCACAGACAACACAAAGATCGTCTTTATTACCATGATATGAATCCATTCCAATAACCATTAATGTTTTTGTTGGAATATGTACACCCCATACTTCTCCACCTAATTTCGCATTGATTTGTATTCCAATTTTAGTTGCCACAGACATTAATTGATTACGTCGTGTTAATGTTTTTATCAGAACCATCTAGAATTTCATAAGCAATTTATTTAGTAAGCAAAAAAACAACAACAATCTTTACTTGTGATGGTACAGGATTATCAAGACATAAATATTTTTTTAATGCATCATAACGATCTTTTCGACTATTACTTAATATACATAATACCAGATCGGTATTACCAGGTATCGTATCTTTTAATGCTTGAAGATAAGATTCCGGTCGATCGTTGATTAATTCATGTCTAAAGAGGTTTCTCTTGATTTCTATTTGATATATAAATAACTTACATATCAGGATATTCAACTTGCATTCCTATAGAAAATCAAAATGGGAATAATAACAAGAAAATTAATAGAGATTCTTACCGAATGGTTTACAAACTTGAAAAAGTGCATCAATAAGTCCGATTGAAACCAGTTTATCTTTACTTGGAAATACTGCAATCCAATTAAGAAGTGATTTTGCATTAATATGACGCATTGAACGACCATCACGACTCCAATCTAGAAGATTCTCCTCATCTTTCTGAAAACATTGCATATTTTTCTATTTACCGGCATCTGTATAATTGTATCTGACAGAACGCTAGAACGAATAACGAATAAGAATAAAACGAACGAACAACCAGAAAATAATTTACATCAAAATACAATATTTGCTCAGCATCAAGAACTCGTGCTTCGAATTTGACTAGATCAACATCAAGTTTTATGTTCCATTTGTCTAATTCTTCTTGACATTCATTACTTCTACAATGACAATTTCGTTTATAAGAAGAGATTAATTTCAATTTTACTGATGAATATCAGCAGCAAATTGTCGAAGACGATTATAACGAGATGGAGCATCAACATGAGTATAACTAGCCATTTCTTTCATAAATTGAAAATCTGAACGCATGATATCACTAATACCTAAATTAAATATAAAATAGATTTGATAAGAAATTAATTATTTATTTACCAGTTACACAACATAATTCCGGTACAAGTAAAAATGGTGATGTTACACCCGCTCGACGATCTTTTTTTGATGGTTTACTGACCAGAAGTGGTTGATTTGGATCGATTATTTTTAATTGATATCTCTAAGAAAAACAAGTTATTTGATATAATGAAGAGAAATATATACTTCTTCATAATATCGAATAAATGAACATTCTGAACCATCACGCATGGGAAATGTTTGAGCTGCAGAACGATCCCAAGCTATTTCATCAACTTTGTAGGTTTTAGAATTGTATGTTGTAAGAACAATCTAATATCAAGGAGAAATTTCGTTTTCTTTTCACAGAATCATCTTCGGTGTTTACCTGACCAACTAATTCTTTAGTGGCAGTATCTTGAGCATGTTTAACGTCTTGATATTGGCTAAATATATCTTGTAAACGTTGATATACCGTAGTTTTATTCAACACCTGAATAGATATAAGAGTGAATTCGTATCATTTTAAAGAAATCATCGAACCTTATGAGATAGATCTACATTGACCATCAAAGATCCTTCATAAATATTGACATTAGTCATAAATCCTGGAAATAATGTTAGTTTATATCGATCAAGATCAACTTTACGATCAAATTGATAATAATTGCGACCGACTAAATCATAGATTGAAAAAACAAACTATTTTATTCAATCTCAAGAAATCGACAGAACTAACTTAATTTCATGCCAGAGATTTCCAGTAATCTAAATATAGATCATTAAAAGAGAAAATAACTTTAGTGATCAACACATACTTTCGAACAATCAAATTTGCCATATGAAAAAAAACTGGTGAATCAGGTGAATTGCGTGCTACTTTTCGTAGAACAACTCTCACTTCATCCGATGTTGATGGATGACGACTAACAAAATCTCGTAAATCACCAAGATCATCAAAAGTATATATTGTTGTACCATCGAATGCGACATCTTTAAATATGGTCTAGATTTAAAAAAATAAATTTTCTTCCAAAACTCAAATTCCAATTTCATACTCGATGTTGTGTAATGATTTCACGTCGAAAACGTTTATTTTCTACATCAGGTGTAAATTCAATATGATATTGAAAAAGTTCCCATTGAGGTTTTGTTAAGATTTTTATATAATTTGCGATAATATTAATCGGATCACCAGCAGTACCTTAATAGAAGATTGAATAATGAAATGATAGAAGATATCGTTTACCTCGTTTATCAGTTGCTTGTGGTTGAGCTTCAGACATACTTGAATAAGGTACCGATCGAGCACTTGATCGACCACTACTTGAACCAACACGCATCGCAGCAAATCCAGATGTCATACTGTTCACACCACTACCTCGAGGTGCACCTGAACAAATGTTGATCAATAAAGAACGTTTCACGATTATTTCTAGTCATACCTGGCATCACTTTAGGTGGATTTCCACGACGAGGTTTTTCCGTTCGAGATTGCTATATCAAATAGCACATTAAAAGATACAAGCATTATATGAAGAATTTTCTTTTCTCAAACCTCATCAGATGGTATTACTTCGCTACTACATTGCGCTATATCACTTTGTTCTGAGACACACGATGCTGTTTCAGATTCGGTATTATCTTGTAAACCACCTGGTGCATCGAATTCTTTTGCGAGCGTAGGTCGTGCTCGACCACGTCCTAAATGATAAATCTTTATTAATCGAAAAAAACGAATATCATCATTACCTCGTGATTTTCCACTCGAGGACATTGTGATGGTTTGATAATAACGAACGGGAAAGATATTTCAATATTCTATATAATACTTTGATCTACAATGATTCTCAGATAAAATAGAATATACGAAATCGATTTTATATTAAAGATTCTTTACGCTATCAGATGCTTCGATTATAAACGAGAAAAATCTTTGCAAGACATACATAGTTAATTAGACACGTGTTATTTATTCATCTATTGTCATGATTTTTATATATTCAAGTCAACGAAAAACAAAAAAATGATCGACTGCATGCAGATAGAAAAAGAACGAATCGTATCGTACCAACATGATATATAATCCTTCGATGTAATCTAATAGAACAAGAATATCTAGTGAGAAAGATATGTTCGTTGAGAAACTGTAACATAGAACGAAGTAATGTATCTTCTGTGAGTAAATGTTGAAAAAAAAAGACAAGCAAACGTAAGTATAAGCCAAAAAGAAAAGAAAAATGCAAAAAACGTGCAAGTATGTTGTGGTTGAGAAGAGGCAAAAGAACATTGTACGTCAATTGTTCATGTGAAGATATACCTGAATAAATGCATATTCGTAGCGCACCAGTGACCTCATCTATATTCGATTTTGTATTCGAAACAAACAGAAAAAGAGGAAGATTTATGTTACTAAGATTATGATTGTACGAACACGTTACTTGTTTTATCTTTGGTTTTTTTTGTTGGCAGAATAGAAAGAAGAAAAAAATACTTCAGAGTTATAAACTCATTTAGTTATATCGAAATCAACAGAATAACGAAGGATCGAAAGTGATCTTCAAAACCTTCTGAAAAACGATATCAACAGATGAATACAGAATAAATTATTAAAATAAAGATTCGCTGGAAGCTATCGAATAGAATCGTGATTTAAAACAGTTCTGATAAACTTTTTCAATATACGTGTTCTCGTCGTCATCAAAAGCTGGATAGAGAGAGAAGAGTTAAGTATGGAATAGAAGCTGATTGGCGTTTCTATGTAGCAACACAAGTTATATTGGTGGATTCATTTTGAATAAAGCCAATGTGTTTTACTCCTACGAATGTAGATGTCGCTAGTTTTATATATTTAAAAAATGAATAGAGAACAAAAGGTTTGCAATGAGAAAAAAAACTAATGAAAAGATTTTTGTGTTTCAGATTACTTTATTTTCATTCTTTGACATAAAAAATTTACATTATATTTAAGCGACAGAAAAACGGATGTACAAAAAGAAAACAAAAGATATTCAGAGAAGATTCATTCACTGTCTTACAAATAGCATACGGAAAAAAAAAAGAAATTTATTGATTTGGGCTTTTGTTTTCTCTTCATTTCTCTTTTTTTGTACAAACAAAAGGGATAGAAAGACAAGAATATAAGTTATTAGAAAGGAATGCATGGATGTTGTGTTCGTTTAAAACACAAAAGAGAATTTGCACCGAGTTTATGCCAATCGAGAATAAATAGAAAATAAAAATCGAACAAATTTATCATGAGACTTCAGCATTAAAACGTCGATGAGTTGATACTGGAGTTTTTGGTACACCAAAATGTATTGATAAACCAAGTAAATCATCTTGATGTGTTCGAATTAAACAAGGTTCAGATTGAGAACGTTGTAAACGTGGAAATATACATTCAAATTTCGATAATGTATCATCAATCTTTAAAGATGAATTAAAATAGATTATCAATTCAAATAAGAATTTCATCATACCTCTGGTGCAAAATTTGGTCGTTTTTCATGATCAAATTCTGTCGATTGTCGAATAAGGTTTGTTATAGCAGTTGGTGTATCATCACGACATTGTTCAACTTTTAATTTTAATCTTCCTTTTCCCACAAGCCACATTATCTATTTGGAGAAGAAAAAAACTCATTCATTTGATAAACAAAATCTTCAACAAACCTGTTCTTTATTGCTT
>Ga0116231_10014416_pt1 | contig 10630 bp, 7 predicted proteins | sample S1TSphgellanicum_2_FD_89695 | JGI IMG/M metagenome (GOLD analysis project Ga0116231, IMG submission 89695) | Host-associated microbial communities from peat moss isolated from Minnesota, USA - S1T2_Fd - Sphagnum magellanicum MG | ecosystem: Host-associated > Plants > Peat moss > Unclassified... | reverse complement strand
TCAAAGAGTACATCGCGCAGAAAGAGTGGATCTTTCCGCCGCGTCCGCACGTCCGTGTGATCGTCGACATGATGAAATTCTGCACGGCCGAGATGCCCAAGTGGAATACGATCTCGATTTCGGGTTATCACATCCGCGAAGCCGGATCGACCGCCGTGCAAGAGCTCGCGTTCACGCTCGCCGACGGCTTCGCGTACGTGGAGGCCGCGATGAAGGCCGGGATGGACGTCGATTCGTTCGCACCGCGGCTTTCGTTCTTCTTCAATTCGCACATCGATTTCTTCGAAGAGATCTGCAAGTTCCGCGCCGCGCGCCGCATCTACGCGAAGCGCATGCGCGAGCGCTACGGCGCGAAAGATCCGCGCTCGTGGACGCTGCGCTTCCACACCCAGACCGCGGGTTGCAGCGCGACCGCGCAGCAACCCGAGAACAACATCGTGCGCGTCGCCTACGAGGCGATGGCCGCGGTGCTCGGCGGGACGCAGTCGCTGCACACGAACTCGATGGATGAAGTGCTGGCGCTGCCGACCGAAAAGAACGTCGAGATCGCGCTGCGCACCCAGCAAGTCCTGGCCTACGAAACCAACGTCACCAACGTCGTCGATCCGCTCGGCGGGTCGTACTTCATCGAAGCGCTCACCGATGAGATCGAGCGCCAGACCGAAGACTACTTCCGTCAGATCGAAGAGTTCGGCGGCGTGATCGAGGCGATCGAGGCGGGCTTCTTCCAGCGCGAGATCGCCGATGCGTCGTATCGCTACCAGCGCTCGCTCGAAACCAAAGAGCGGATCATCGTCGGCGTCAACGCGTTCGAAAAAGATGAATCGGCCGAGGCCCGCGACCTGCTCAAGATCGGACGCGACGTCGAACTCGCGCAAGCGCGGTCCGTCGCGGACGTGCGCGCGAACCGCGACGGCGCGGCCGTCGAAGCGGCGCTCGCGGCGCTCAAGCGCGCCTGCGCCTCCGAGACGAACGTGATGCCGCCGATTATCGATGCGGTCAACGCCTACGCGACCGAAGGCGAGATCGTCGAGTCGATGGTCGAGGTCTACGGCCGGTACGTCGAAAAGGCCGCCTTTTGATGGCGGATCGTCCGCTGCGCATCATCGTCGCGAAAGCCGGCCTCGACGGCCACGATCGCGGCGCCAAAGTGATCGCCCGCGCGCTGCGTGACGCCGGGATGGAAGTGATCTACACGGGGCTCTTCCAAACGCCCGAGCAGATCGTGCAAACCGCGATCCAGGAAGACGCCGACGGGATCGGGCTCTCGATCCTCTCCGGCGCGCACATGACGCTCTTCCCGCTCGTCGTCGAACAGCTGCGCGCGCAGGACGCGGGTGACATCGTGTTCTTCGGCGGCGGAACGATCCCGGCCGACGACGCGGCCGAGCTCAAGCGGCTCGGCGTGCGCGAGATCTTCACGCCGGGTGCGCCGCTTTCGAACATCATCGCCTTCGTCGAACGGGAGTGCGGAAAACGGCGTGAACTCGTCGGATAACGCGCGACCGGTTCGGACGCGCGTTGCCCCGTCGCCTACCGGCGACCCGCATGTCGGAACCGCATACGTCGCGCTCGTCAACTATTGCTTCGCCAAGGCGCACGGCGGCCAGTTCTTGCTGCGCATCGAGGACACGGACCGCGCCCGTTCGACGCCCGAATCGGAACGCGCGATCCTGGACTCGCTGCGCTGGCTCGGCCTTTCGTGGGACGAAGGCCCCGATATCGGCGGCCCGCACGGGCCGTACCGGCAGAGCGAACGCAGCGCGATCTACGCAACATACGCACAGCAGCTGATCGACGAGGGCCACGCGTTCAAGTGCTACTGCACGCCCGAGCGCCTGAGCGAGCTACGCGAGATGCAGTCGGCCGCCAAGGTGCCGCCGCGCTACGACGGGCTGTGCATCGGTCTCTCGCCCGCGCAGATCGCGGCGAACGATGCGGCCGGGATCGCGCACGTCGTGCGCATGAAGGTTCCCTCCGAAGGCGTCTGCGTCGTCGACGATCTGCGCCGCGGGCCGACCGAGTTCGCTTGGAACACCGTCGACATGCAGGTGCTGCTCAAGAGCGACGGCATGCCGACCTACCATCTCGCCAACGTCGTCGACGATCATCTCATGGCGATCACGCACGTGATGCGCGGCGAAGAATGGCTCTCGTCGGCGCCCAAGCACGTCCTGCTCTACCGCTACTTCGGCTGGGAGATGCCGAAGCTGATCCATCTGCCGCTCTTGCGCAACAACGACGCGAACAAATCGAAACTCTCGAAGCGCAAGAACCCGACGAGCATCCTTTTCTACGATCGGATGGGCTACTTGCCCGAGGCGCTGCTCAACTTCTTGGGCATCCTCGCCGGGATGGGCGGCGGTGGCGAGGAGCAGTTCGATCTCGCGCACATGATCGCGACCTTCGCGATCGACCACATCGCGCTGGGCGGCCCGGTGTTCGACGTCGCCAAGCTCGACTGGCTCAACGCGAAGTACGTTCACGCGCTGGGCCCGGCGGGGTTGCTCGCGCGCACGCGCGCCTGGGGGTTCGATCGCGCGCGCATCGAGGCCATCGCCGCGCTCGCGAACGAGCGGATCAGCCGGCTCTCGGATTTCGTCCCGCTGATCGCGTTCTTTTTTGCCGGCCGGCTGCCGGTGACGGCGGAGCAGTTCGACGGGAAGGTCGATCGCGACGGCGTCCGGCGTGCGCTCGCGGTCGCGATGTGGCGCTTCGATGCGGAGCCGGCGTTCGACAAAGTGACCGTCGAGCGCGTCCTCAAAGCGATCGCCGAGGAGCAAGAGCTCAAGTTCAAAGATCTCGCCCGTATCTACTACGTCGCGATGACGGGCTCGGCGCATTCGGTGCCGCTCTTCGATGCGATGGTGCTGCTCGGTCGCGACATCTGCCGCGAGCGCTTCCGCACCGCGCTCGACGTGCTCGGCACGCCGACCGCAAACGAACAGAAGCGCTGGATGGAGACGCCGCGCGAGCCCGCGCTCGCGTGAGCACGCGCGCGATCGTCCTTGCGGCCGGGATGGGCACGCGGATGAAGTCCGCGATCCCGAAGGTGATGCACCGGCTCTGCGGCCGGCCGATGCTCTGGTATTCGCTGCGCGCGTTGCGCGAGGCGGGCGTGGCCGAGATCGTCATCGTGACGAATCCGCAGGTCGATACCGAGATCGCGCCGCTCGCGACCGAGTTCGGCGCGCGCAGCGTCGTGCAAGATCCGCAGCGCGGAACGGGGCACGCCGTTCAGATCGCGCTCGCGGCGCTGGCGCCCGCGCCGGGTACGATCGCGATCGCCTACGGCGACATGCCGCTCGTGACGCCGGCGATTTTCGAGAACGTGCTCGCCGCCGTCGATGCGGATGCGGGAACCGCGCTTGCGCTGGTGACCGCGCAGATGCCGCTCCCGTCGAACTTCGGGCGCATCGTGCGCTCGGGAGCTGCCGGCGTGGCAAAGATCGTCGAGGCGCGCGATTGCACGCCGGCCGAACTCGCGATCGAGGAGATGAACGCCGGCATCTACGCTTTCGAGGAACCCAACCTGCGCGCGGTGATCGACAAACTCACCGACAACAACGCGCAACGCGAACTCTACCTCACCGACACGGTCGAGCTCCTGATCGAAGCCGGGCGCAGGGTGGTTCCCGTCGTTGCGGACGACTACCACGCGGTGCTCGGCGTCAACGATCGGGTCGAGCTCGCAAGCGCTCGCGCGGTGCTCAATCGCGCGCTCTGCGAGCGGCACATGCGGGCGGGCGTGACGATCGTCGACCCCGCCACGACCTATCTCGAACCCGATCTCGTGCTCGGTCCGGATGTGACGATCCATCCGAACACGACGCTCGGCGGCGCGACCGCGGTCGGGACCGGATCGGAGATCGGACCGAACACGCGGCTGCACGACGCGACCGTCGGTGCGAACTGCGCGATCGGCGAGAGCGTCGTCGTCGATGCACGGATCGGCGATCATACCCACGTCGGTCCGTTCGCACATATCCGCGGCGGCAGCATCGTCGACGACCACGTCCATATCGGGAACTTCGTCGAACTCAAGAAGACGACGATGCGCGCGAACGCGAAAGCCGGCCACCTGGCCTACCTCGGCGACGGCATCATCGGCGAACGCGCGAACATCGGCGCCGGAACGATCTTCTGCAACTACGACGGCAAGAAAAAGAACGTGACGACGATCGGAGCCGATGCGTTCATCGGCTCGAACTCATCCTTGGTCGCCCCGATCACGATCGGTGACGGCGCCCTCACCGGCGCCGGCACCGTCGCCATCCGCGATATCGCCCCCGGCGAGCGCGTCGTCGGGAATCCCGGCCGACCCCTCGGTGCCTCACTCGCTCGTCCGGTTACCGGGGCAGATTAGCGGGTAGGTTCATACCGGGGGCAATCCCGTGCTCGGCGTCGTGAAGGCGTCGCTGCACGGTGTTGTATCATGGTGCGAACTTGGGGCTGGATGTAGCCGCGCGACACGACGCAACAGGGTTGGTCGCAGCGGACACGATCGCAACGGACATCGGCAAGGTCGAGAGTTTGCGGCGGGCGCGCGCATCGTGGGTGTGAATCTCGTCGAGGACCGCCGTCATGCGGCGATCGCGCTTGGGGTCGTTCTGCTCGCGCTGATCGGCGCGTTGCTTCCGCCTGTGATGCTGCCCCGGCTTGCGCTTACCGGTCCGATCGCCTATTTCGTGGCGTTCCTCGGCGACGGCGCCACCGCGATCGTGTTGCTCGCGCTGACTCCGACGGCGGCGCGTCCGCGGCCGATGCTCGTCCTCGCCTTCTCGTTTTTCATCAACGCCGGCGTGATGCTGGCCTGCTTTCTCGTTTTACCGCTACTCTTCGGTCCGCCGGTCCTATCGTCGCCGCAGCAGTTCCCGGTTTGGCTCTTCGTCTCGTGGCACATCGGTGTCGGGGTGGGCGCGTTTGCCTATCTGCTCGCGCGGCGGGACGAGCGCGCGGTCAGTTGGGGCGCCGGCGTCACCCTGACCGTCGGAGGCGCGTTCATCGCGCTCACCTGCCTCTGGATCGCGCTGCTCTATTTTTTCGGGGATCGCTTACCGCTCATCGCTTCAGGCGGCACGGGCGGGCTCGTCCACCCCTGGGTGGGACCGCTCGTGCTGTTGTTGCTCGTCGGTGCCTCGGTGGCAACGTATCGCGTCCGGGCGCCGACCGCGATCGAGCGTGCATTCGCGCTCTCGATCGTGATCGACACGCTCAGTTTCGCGCTCTTCTTGCTCGTGACGTACCGGTTTACGCCGACGTATTATGTCGGTCGCGTGATGATCGCGGCGGCCTCGCTCTTCGTGCTCGTCATGGCGGTGCAGACGCTGATCCGTTCGCGAAGCCGCCTGCGCGAGGTCGAGGGGAAGCTCGGTGAAGTCGAAACGGAATCCGCACAGCGCGCCGTGCGCGGCCGCGCGATCTGGGAAATCTGTCTGCTTCCGGCAGCCTCGGAGATCGATCGCTTCAACGCCATCCTTTCGATCGCGGCGACCGCGTTGCGCCCCGGGCAGCCGATGGTCGGAATTCTGGCCCACCGGGATGCGCGGACCTTCGTCGTCGATGCCGTGGCGATGACGAAACTCGACCCCGATCGCGAAGAGACGCTCGCGCGTATCCTCTGGCCCGGCGCCGTGCTTCCGATCGAACAGACGATGGCGTCTCGTTTGATCGCAAACGACCGCGCGACGGCGTGGCACGATCGCGGGAGCGGCGCGCCGCTCATGCTCGAGCAGACGGGGACCCGGAGTTTCATCGGCGTGCCGATGGACATCGCCGGGCGCGTCCACTTTCTGGAATTCGTCTCGACCGCGGCGCTGACGGACGAACCGTATGGCGACGATGATCTCGCGTACGTCGATGTGATCGCCTCCTTGCTGTCGTTTCGTTTCAAGCAAAAGGAGCAGTACGAACGGATCAAGTTCCAGATCGAACACGATGCGCTCACCGGCCTCCAGAACCGCACGCAGTTTCGGAGCGCGGTGCGCACCGCCATCGGGCACGGCCGGCCCTTTGCGATGGCGGTCATCAATCTTGACGGTTTCCGTCATCTCAACGATCGGTACGGCTATCAGATCGGCGACGCACTGCTGGTCGACGTCGCCGCGAAACTGCTCGCCGTGGCGAGCCCGAATATCGTGGCCCGCGTAAGCGCGGATGAATTCGCGGTGTTGATCGAGGGCGTCGAGTCGCGCGACGAAACGGCGCTCGCGCTAGGCCGGTACGCCCGCGTGTTCACGCTACCGTTTCATACCGGCGAGCGGAGCGACGCCGACCTGCTCTCGGTCGGGGCGTCGATCGGCGCGGCCCGTTTCCCGAACGACGGTACCTCGCCGGAGGACCTGATGCGGCGCGCCGAAGTATCGCTCGACCTGGCCAAAAGCGGCGGCGGATCGATCACGATGATGTTCGATGAATCGATGCAAGAGGTGCTCGATGCGACCGGGTTGCGCTACATCGAACTTCGCGACGGGATCGCGGCCGGCCAACTCGCGCTCGCGTACCAGCCGACGTTCGCGTTGGATTCGCGCAAGGTGATCGGAGCGGAAGCGCTGGTGCGTTGGAATCATCCCACCAAAGGGATGCTCGCACCCGGCGAGTTCGTCGGCTTCGCCCAGCGAAACGGGCTCATCGCTCCGCTTTCGACGTGGGTCTTCGAGCGGGTCTGCGCCGATATTTTGAGCGCCGATTTCCCGCCGGGCTTTCGCGTCTATTTCAATCTCGCCGTGCACCTGCTCGACGATATCCCGTTCATCACGGCCGTCAGCCAAGCGATCTTCGCGAATCCGCGCCTGGCGGGAAACCTTGGCATCGAAGTGACCGAATCGGCCGCGATGCAAAATGTCGAACGATCCATCAACACGATCGCCCTCTTTCGCGGGTGGGGCATCTCGGTGGCGATCGACGATTTCGGCACCGGGTATTCATCGCTCGCCTACCTCAAACACCTGACGGTGGACTTGGTCAAGATCGACCAATCCTTCGTCGCCGGACTGCCCGCGGACGAACGCGATGGGGAGCTTCTCGACATGCTCTTACGCATCATCGAACGGTTTGGGTTCGCCGTGTTGGCTGAAGGGATCGAGACCGAGGAACAACTTGCGTGGCTGCTCGCGCACCGCTGCGCCCTCGGGCAGGGCTACCTGCTCGCGAAACCGCGCCCGTTTCAAGAACTGCTCGAGCGCTGCGGCATTCGCGCGATCCGAACGATCGAGGGTACGAGCGCGTCCGCCGCGAGCGGGATACGCAAGCGATGATCACACCGAGCGGCGTTCCGGGGCTCGACATCGTCCTGAGCGGCGGATTCCTGCAGCGGCGCACGACGATCGTCAGCGGCGGGACGGGCAGCGGAAAGACGGTTCTCGCTTCGCAGTTTCTCTTCGCCGGCGCGGTCGAACACGATGAACCCGGCTTGATGATTCTCTTCGAAGAGTCGCCCGCCGCGGTCGCCGCACATTTTCCGGGCGGCGGTTGGCCGCCGAAGAAGACCGGGCTCCATGCGCCCATCGCTTTCGTCGATGGGCGTTTACCGGAAGACACCATCCAATCCGGATCCTTCGATCTCGGCGGCCTGATCGCGATCGCCGCCTCGCTGGTGAGCACGCACGCGGTGAAGCGCATCGCGATCGACGGGATCGACGCACTCTTCGCGACGGTCGATGATCTTCACGTCCGCCGGCGCGAGTTTTCCCGGCTGCTGGATTGGCTGCAGCAATCCGGCCTGACGGCGATCCTGACGCTCAAGTCGCATGCCGGCGATACGCTGCCGATCTATTTCGACTTGGCCGAATTCGCCGCCGATGGCGTGATCGCGCTGCGTGCGACGATGATCGGCGAGCTGCAGCGGCGCACCTTACGCGTCGTCAAATTGCGTGGCGGCGGATACATCTCGGGCGCGCATCCGTACGTGATCGGCGAGCAGGGCATTCGCGTCCTCCACGTCCCGACGCGGACGCGCTGGCTTCCCCAGCCGCTCGACGTCCGGCTCTCGACCGGCATCGAGCGGCTCGACCTGATGTTGCAAGGCGGCTACCGGGTCGGTACGGCAACGCTCGTTTCCGGGACCCCGGGTTCGGCGAAGACGACGCTGTGTGCGGCGTTTCTCGAAGCCGGCGTGCGCGCCGGCGAGCATTGCCTTTACGTCGGGTTCGACGAGCCCGCCGAGCAGGTCGTCGCCGACGCGCATTCGGTCGGGATCCGGCTCGACGACGCTTTGCGCACGGGGCTCTTACACGCCGAATCCTATACCGCCGGTTCGGTCATCGCGGAAGAACATTATCTCGCGATCGAGGCGCTGATCGAACGCAACAATCCGAGCCGGGTGGTGATCGATCCGGCGTCGGCGCTCGACAAAGCGGGCGGCAGCGATATCGGCGATGTCATCCGCGAGCGGCTCGTCGTGCTCGTGAAATCGCGTGGCATCACGGCGCTGATGACCGCCGAGGGCTGGGCGGGGAACACGGATCTGACCCGCGCGCGGATCGCGACCATTTGCGATGCCTGGATCCAAGTCGGCTTCAGCAGCCTTGACGGCGAGCGAAACCGGACCCTCGCGGTACTCAAAGCCCGCGGCACCGGGCACTCGAACCAAATCCGCGAGCTCTTGCTCAGCGCCGACGGCATCGATCTCGCCGATGTCTATACGTCGCCGGGCGCGGTCCTCAGCGGGACAGCGCGCATGCAGCACGAGCAAGGAATCGCCGCGCAGCGCGAAATCGACGCGGAGCGCAGGACGGACGATCTCGCGCTGCTCGATCGCGAGCGCGACGACCTCTCCCGATCGCTCGTCGAGACGCAGCGCCGGCTCGCGCAGATCGCCGGCGACCGCGCCGGCTTGGTCCAGCGGATCCAGTCGAGCGGACGCACGCGCGCGCGCGATACGGTCGAGATCCGCTCGCGCCGTAGCGGCGATCCCGAGGTTGGATCCGAGGAGTCATGAGCGTCGCGAAGCCGGTCGCGCTCGTCCTCTTCGTCTCGGACGACTCGCCGCGTTCGCTCGTCGCGACCGCGAATATCCGGGCGGCGCTGGGTTCCGGATTCGGATCTGCGTTCGCCCTCGAGGTCGTCAACGTGTTCGAGGATCCGGATCGCGCGCTGGCCGCGCGCGTGCTGGTGACCCCATCGCTGCTCGCACCGGCCGTCTCGCGCCGCCTCGTCGGCGATCTGAGCGACCACACGAAGCTGCTGTACTTCTTGCACGGACTCCAAACCGCACCCGGCTTGGAGGCGAGTTCCGGCTAGCGTTCAGCCGGCGCCGATGGGTGCTCCCACGCGCGCGAGAACCGCATCCGCGAAGGCGCGCGTGCCGATGGGGTTCGTCGCCTCGAGGTCGGCCGTGCGCGGGCCGCGCTCGAGCGTCTCCGCGACGGCGCGTTCGATGCGCGCGGCCGCGGGTTCGTCGCCGAGCGAGAAGCGCGCGAGCAGCGCGGCGGAGAGGATCGCGGCGGCGGGGTTCGCGATGCCGCGACCGGCGATGTCGGGCGCGGTGCCGGCGATCGGTTCGTAGAGGCCGAAGCGACGCTCGCCGGGGGCGCCGAGGCTTGCGCTCGCGGCAACGCCGATCGAGCCCGCGATCGCGGCGGCTTCGTCGGAGAGGATATCGCCGAACATGTTCTCGGTGACGATGACGTCGAACGCGCGCGGGTCGCGGACGAGCTGCATCGCCGCGTTGTCGACCAGGATGTGTTCGAGCGCGATGTCGGGATACTCGTGCGCGAGCTCGGTGACGATCGAACGCCAGAGCCGCGAGCTCATCAGCACGTTGGATTTATCGACCGACGCCAGCCGGCGGCGGCGCGTGCGCGCGAGTTCGAACGCCGTGCGCGCGATGCGCTCGATCTCCGGCGCGCGGTAGATGAGCTCGTCGCGCGCGACCATCACGCCGCCTTCGTCGCGCAGTGATTTCTCGCCGTAATACAGGCCGCCGGTCAGCTCGCGCACGATGATCATGTCCATCCCGCGCACGCGCTCGGGGCGCAGCGGCGAGGAATCGTCGAGGCCCGGGAACGCGCGCGCCGGGCGCAGGTTCGCGTAGAGTCCGAAGTGCTGACGTAACTGTAAGAGTGCCGCTTCCGGACGTTCGTGCGGCGGCCGGCCCTCGAAGCCGGGTCCACCGACGGCACCGAAGAGAATCGCATCGCTCTGTTCGCAGAGTTCTCGGGTTGCGCGCGGCAGCGCGGCGCCATCCTCGCGGATGGCACACGCGCCGACGCGCGCTTCGGTGATGACGACGGAGGGCACGGCCGCCGTCAACACACGAACCGCTTCCGCGGTCACTTCCGGGCCGATCCCATCGCCCGGGAGCACCGCGATCCGTTTCATCGCGCCGCTTGCCACGCGCGAACCGCGTCGACTTTGCCGGCGAGAAACGGTAAGTAGCCGCCGCCGAGGATGAACGCTTTGCGCAGCGGATCGAGCGTGAACGCGATCGTCGCGCCGTCGAGCGGACGGAGCGTCTCGGCGGCGACGTCGATCTCGATCCGGTCCGCTTTGGCCAGCGCATCCACGACGGGTTGGGGAAGCTTGATCGGGACGAGCCCGTTGTTGTACGCGTTCTCTTCGAAGATGCGCGCGAAGCTCGGCGCGATCACGGCACGAAACCCGCGCTGAACGAGCGCCCACGCGGCATGTT
>Ga0116231_10014415_pt1 | contig 10631 bp, 2 predicted proteins | sample S1TSphgellanicum_2_FD_89695 | JGI IMG/M metagenome (GOLD analysis project Ga0116231, IMG submission 89695) | Host-associated microbial communities from peat moss isolated from Minnesota, USA - S1T2_Fd - Sphagnum magellanicum MG | ecosystem: Host-associated > Plants > Peat moss > Unclassified... | reverse complement strand
CGAACTGGCGCGCCGCGCCGATCGCCAAACGACTCAGCATCGACTCGTTTCCGCGAAAAGCGCGCGGATATTCCATGCCGCCGTTGAGAGGCCCAATCACCACCGGGACGCCCAGCCTGAACATCATCGAGGGAAATCGCGGCGCGACGGGTATCGGCTGATGCACAAGTTCAATCTGCCTCTCGGCAATCAACCGCCGCACCATGGCGCGCTGATTGTATTGGGTGATCAGCTGGCTGGCGAGTCCAAGCGAAGCTTCTGAAATTCGCCGGGGTAGATACAAGCTCAGGCGATACAACAATTTGTGAATCCAAAGATCGGGAACATAAAGGATGCGCTCCTGCTCGTGAGGAAACAGACTCGCAAGTTCGCTCCGGGTGCGCGCGTGAACGACCAGCCAACTCTCGATCCCGAGAGACCGGAGCAGCCGAAAATAATGCACAGGCAGGATAGCTTCGCCGCCGAAACTGGCCGAGGCGTGTTCGGCGACTATACAGATACGCATATGGGCTTAGACGGTACGAAAAATCTGGTAATACCCGAGTGCCTGAAGCACTCGTTTGAAGGCCAGTTCCCGCGCGTAGTGAGCCGGGGTAAGTTCGACGAAAGGAATGACGCGGCCGGGAGCCGTGATTTCGGCTCCGCCATCCAGCATTCCCGCTTCGCGCGCGCCATGCAACCAATTCTTGGCCTCGCCGCCGGCGTGAAAGCACTTAATGCTCGACCACGGTTCGGAACGCAGTACACGTTGGCCGCTCACACCCAGCTTGGTCATCACCCGCTTGGCCGGCGACCTGCGCCAGCATCGCCAGTAGGCCGGGTCGAGATGTCCGCCGCCCATGCGCATCGCCAGCGCAGCCCAGACAATCGCCTCAATGTGCATGAGCCGGGGCAGGCTCTTGCCCCCCAGACGTCCGGCCAGCCAGTCCAGCCAGTCGAGATCCGCATCGGCGCGCCAATGGGCTACGCCAATATCCACGTGATGCGCCAGCCGGATACCGCTGTCGATCGCCGTCTTGACCACTTCCGGCGGAAAGAGGCAATTGGGCAATTGCCACATCAGCAGCAGCCCGCTGGGCGGCGTCACCTCAAACTGGAAGCGGTTGGGAAAATAGAGATCGGGGTCAAGCAGCACCATTTCTTCGCCCGGCTCGCTCAACAGCAGGGGGTCGGATATCTTGCGCCAGCAAGGATGCCCGCGGCGAAAGTTGCGCAGATTCTCGCGGCCTGCAAAGATGGCCTCCTCGCGATCGGCGAGGTCGTCTTCGGAATAAACCGTCCACCGGTGCGGCCCTGCGTTCAGCCCCGCAGCGGCATCCGAAAGCTCTTGCTTATCTGCGCCGGAGTCGGTGATCAGCCGCAGGTGCATGGGCTCGATCGCGTTGCGAAAGAGGCTCTCCAGCGCATCCCGGGCATAGCCCAGTGAGCGCGGTGAGAGAACCATATAGACGTGACGATTGCTGGTCATAAAGCCGCTTTCAGGTTATTTTTCGGAATACTCCGGTGCGGGAGGCTTCACCTCTGCCGACGACTGCTGCAAACGAATGCGAAGCTTCTCGGCCAACACCCGCGTGTTGTCTTCCCGGAAGACCAGGTCGTGGTCTCCCGGCAGTTCAATTACTTGGACGCCCCCTTCGGCCAGCGGTGTCCAACCCAAATCCAACGGCAGACGCGGGTCGGGCTGGATAGAGGCGCGGAACAGAGTCAAGACACCGGGCCAAGGCTTGGGCTTGTAGTTCGTCGCCGCAATCCAGGAAATATCCTCAGTACTCTTCAAACATGAGGGGATCGTTCGGAAGCCCATGCGGACCGCCAACGCGTAAAATCGGCGCAGCGTGCGGGTAAAAAGCTTTCCGCGAAGATATTCCAACTTTTGCGAGAAGGTGAGTGGCGAAAGATTGCCGACAAATCGCCCAAGGCGGCGGTCGAGCCGCGTGCGCACTGAATCCTTGCTGAGAATCAGCGTCATATACTCCCGCTGACGGCTGTCGAGCATTCCCAGCAATTCGACCTGCTCACCTTGTGCGCGCAACTGATGGGCCATTTCGAGGGCGGTTGTGCCACCAAAGGAATATCCCAGGAAGAAGTAAGGACCGTGGGGCTGAATCTTGCGGATTTCCGAAAGGTAAAACGCTGCCTGATCCTCCAGCCGCAACAGCGCGGGCTGTCCGGATAACAGCGACTGCGCCTGGATGCCGTAAATTGGATGGTCGGTGCCGATCATCATGGCCAATTGATAAAAGCGGATGATATTTCCACCCGCTCCATGGATGATAAACAGCGGAGCGGCCGATCCGCGAGGCTGCATGGCCACGATGGACGAGCTGGTGTTATCGGAAAGCCGCTTCCGTACCAGATCCGACAACCGTTCAATTGTGTTGCCCGAAAAAAGTGTCGCCAGGCCAAAATCTACGGAATAGAAGCGGTTGATCTGGCAAACAATCCGCATGGCGGCAAGCGAGCGGCCACCGAGATCAAAAAAATTGTCGCGGATGCTCAGGTTTTTGAGCCCCATCGCGGTTTCCCAGATGCCTGCGATCTGCAACTCAAGGGCGTCGCGCGGAGCCACATACTCCGGCGCGGACTTCGACGCCGCCTGGCCAGCTTCGCTCGATGCTGGAGCAGTGTGCTGTTGCGATGGATCCGGCTTCTCGCTGGCGCCCTCGTTGGGTGCGGCGCCAGACTGGCGGCCCATCTCCGTCTGCTCCAAACCTTCCCCAACCAGAGATTTGGGATTGGAAAGCGTGGTCTCCAGAACGCGCAGATAGAGCCTCAGAATCCGCTGAATCGTGGTCACCCGGAAAAATCCCGGGTTGTATTCCAGTTGCAGGCGCGGCCCCTCCGTGCGCTCGACGATGCTCAGCGTGAGATCGAACATGGTTCCCGGACTGACAGAGCGCAGCGGCACGATTTCGAGTGAAGGCGTCTTCTGGGCCTGCATGAATGCCCGTTGATAGATGAAGTAAACCTTGAGGTGAATCTGGTTTTCCTGGTGAGAAAAGAAGTCGTCCTCGTTTAGATCTTCAAAAGGTAGATCCTGATGCGCCAAGGCTCCCATCGTCCACGTTCGGACCCGTTCGACCAGTGTTCCCAGGCTGTCCTCGGCGGCCATGCGCATTCGGATAACCTGGGGATTGGAAAACGGACCGATCAGATCCTCGGTTCCAGCCCTGCGGTTGGCGCAGGGGGTTCCGATCAGGATGTCTCCATAGCCGGTGAACCGGTGCAAGGTTGCCGCGTAAACTGCCAGCAGCAACATGTACATCGTGACGCCTTCGGAGGCGCAAAAGTCGCGCGCCTGCTGCACCTGCTCGGGAGGCAGCAGCAAAGTCTCGATCTCGCCCCCACCCTCGACATTCCGGCCGGAAAGATCGTGCTGGATCTGAAACGGCGCGAAATTACCTTCCAGGGTCGAGCGCCAGAAGTCGAGAGACTGACGCTGTTCCGGCCCGGTTCGCCATTGGTCGAGCCAGACGGCGTAGTCGCCGAATTGAATTGGCAGGTCCGGAAGTCCAGGCAGCGTATGCCGCGCCAATCCGTCGTAAATAGCCGCAAAATCCCGTAGCACGACCCCGTTCGACCATCCATCGCAGACCGCATGGTGAATGGTGATGAGAACGATGGTTTCCTCGGCACCCATCCGGATCATACGCGCATAAAACAGGGGCCCTTTCTCCATATCCATCTGGATTCGGGCTTCCTTTTGAATGATCGTGTCGCGCAGTTGCGTACGTTCCGCATCTTTGGCGTCCCGCAGATCGTCGATGGGCAGAGGAACCTTTTGAGGAGGATGGATCACCTGAGACAGCTTCCCACCTACCGCCTCAAAGGTGGTGCGCAGGGATTCATGCCGCCGTAAGAGTTCCGCCAGAGCCATGGCGGCCAGATCGTGATCCAGCTCACCCTTACATGTCCAGGCGAGAGGCATGTTCAGAGCGTGATTGCCGGGACGTGTTTGGTGCAGCCACCAGAAACGCACCTGACTGGGCGTCGCCGGCATCACAAACACTTCCTGGTCCCCGAGAGTTGGGGTCTGTCCCTGCTGGGTTTCCGGAACGGTGTTTGACGTTTGAGGCATGGTCTCCATCAGGCGTTCCGTCTCCGAAATTGATCTCTGGAAGCTGCGGGGATGGCCGGACCCGTGGAGACGGTTTCTGCTCCTGCGCTCGTTATGTTTCCCAGTATGTTTGAAAGATTGGCGATCGTGCGATGCTGGAAAATCTGCGCGGGCTGAATCGGGAGTCCCTCCCGATTGGCGCGCGCGGAGATGCGGAAAATCAACAGCGAATCGGCTCCCAGCTCAAAAATACTGTCCGTGATACTGACGCTTTCCAGTTTTAGTACATCGGCCCATATTGCGGCCAGTTTTGTTTGTTGCGGCGTCTCCGCCGGGGTGAAGACTCGCTCTTGCGCAGCGGCGGCAAAAGCCGGCTTCGGAAGCGACTTGCGATCGATCTTGCCATTGGCGGTTCGCGGCAAAGCCGGCAACACCGCGATCACCGAAGGAACCATATACTCCGGCAGCTTCGCCGTCAGCAAGGCTCGCAGTTGTGAGCTCAGATCCGCGGGTGGCGTTTCCAGCGGCGAATCCACCCATGCGACAAGCCGCTTGTCCCCCGCGCCTGCCTCGACCGCAGCGGCAACAGCATCGCGCACCGCGGGATGGCTGGCCAGAACCCCCTCGATCTCGCTCAATTCGATCCGGAATCCGCGTACCTTGACCTGGAAATCCGACCGGCCCAAGATTTCGATATGTCCATCGGGCAACCAGCGCGCCAGGTCTCCGGTATCGTAAACGCGCCCTTCGCCGAAGGGATTGGCAATGAATTTCTCAGCCGTCAGTTCCTCACGGTGCCAGTACCCGCGCGCCAAACCGGCTCCGCCGATATAAAGCTGCCCCGTTACCCCAATCGGAACCGGCTGGCGTTGGCCGTCGAGCACATAGAACTGGGTGTTCGCAATGGGAGGACCAATCGTGACCGGCCCCGACTGCTTGTGAAGCCGCGTGGCCGAGGACCAGATTGTCGTCTCCGTAGGCCCATACACATTCCAGACTTCGGCGCTGCAATCCAGCAGCGCATCGGCCAGGTCGCGGGGCAGCGCTTCCCCGCCGCACAGCACTTTGAGCCGCGGCTGACCGTTCCAACCCGATTCGAGAAGCACCCGCCAGCCTACCGGCGTCGCCTGCATCACGGTCGCCTGAGAGTCCTCCAGCAAATGGCGCAGGCGGAAACCGTCCAGCACCTGCTCCCGGCCGGCAATCACCAACTTGGCGCCACTCATCAGAGGCAGGAAGAGTTCCAGCGCGGCAATGTCAAAGGAGAGCGTCGTCACCGAAACCAGCGTATCGCTGGAGTTCAACCCTGGTTCCCGCTCCATGCTGCGTAGCAAGTTGGTCAACGCCCCGTGCTCGATCGCCACGCCCTTCGGCCGGCCCGTCGAACCCGAAGTGTAGATCACATACGCCAGCATATCGGGGGTGCAGATGCCGTCCAGATCCGCGCCGTTTTCGCGCGCCCACAGCTTCTCTTCGCTATCCAGGCAAACCACGCGGGCTTCGCTGCGCAACCGTGCCGCCAGATCTTCGTTGGTGAGCAGCAGCGAGGCCTTGGCGTCTTCGAGAACCAATTCAAGCCGTTCCGCCGGGTGCGATGGATCAAGCGGCAGATATGCCGCGCCGGCCTTCAATACGCCGAAGACCGCACCCAGCATAGGCAGCGACCGCGGAATGCAGATGCCTACCAGCGAACCGCTTTGGATGCCGTTCCGGCGAAGATGCCTCGCCATTCGGTTGCTGTATTCGTTGAGTTGCTGGTAGGTCCAGGAGATGTTCTCGCAAACGGCTGCTATCCGATTCGGCGATTGCGCAGCTTGGCGCTCGATGGCCCGATGGACTGGCTCGAATGCGCCGAAATCGACAGCAGTCTGGTTCCAATCTTCGATGATCCGCTTGCGCTCCTGCGCACTCAGGATTTCCAGCGCTCGTACATCGCGGCTGGCGTCATCGGCGATTCCCTTGAGAATCATCGCGTAGGAAGTCATCCAACGCTTCAGCGTGCTCTCGTCGATCAGATCCGTGTTGTAGTCGCAGTTCAGAATCAAGGTGTCGGCGGTCTCAATCACATTCAGGAACAGGTCAGTGTTGACAAATGCCTTAGGATTCGATTGCATCTCAGTCCGCAGCCCGTCGAACTGCACATTCGCGCCCAGCTTTTCCAGGTTGAACTGCACTTCGATTAGCGGCAAACGGCTGGCGTCCCGCGCAATGGGCAGCTTGCGCAGCAGCGTCCCATAGGTGAACTCCTGATGGTCGTACGCATCGAGGAGCCGCGTACGCGTCGCCGACAGATGCTCCCTGGCCGAATAGGCCTCCGGCAACTCGCTCAGCATAGGCAGGAAATGAACGCAGTGGCCCACCAGGCTCACGTCGTCGAGCAGCGCCTGTCCCGCGGTCGAGATCCCAACAACGACCTCGGATTGGCGGGTGAGGCGATGCAAGAGTATTTGAAAACCGGAGAGGAGCGTGACGAACAACGAACATCCAAGGCGGGAACTGGCCTTCTTAATCTCCGCGCTCAACGCCGCATCGAGATCGACGTGCAAAGTCGAGCCGTGGTAGGTCTTCATTGCCGGACGCGGCCGATCCGTTGGCAGATCCAGCACGGGAGCGCGTCCGGCAAAGAGTTCCACCCAGTAGTGTTCATTCTCCGCGTACGAGCCGACCTGCGTCTCCTTTTGTTCTTTGAGAGCGTAGCTGCTGAAGGGCATGAGAGGCGCAAGCGCCGGCTTTGTCTTGGTCTTAGCCGCCGAATAGATCCGGCCCATATCTTCCAGAAGCTGATTGGCCGACCAGCCATCCAGGATAATGTGATGCCCGGTCAGAAGCAGCGCCAATTCTTCCTGCGAGACGCGGAAAATGGTCGCACGCAGAAGAGGACCTTTAGAAAGATCGAAGGGCTTCCGTCCCTCCTCAGCGATGGTGGACTCGATCAGCGCCGCGCTCGCCTCGGCCGAGAGCGCGCTCAGGTCGACAAAGGGAATTTGAATTGAGAAATCGCGCGTGATGCGCAGAGCTTCGGCATCGGGATCGACAACGGAATGCAACGCATCATGTCGGGCAATCGCCGCTTCAAGGGCGCCGCGCAACTCGTCCTCGTTTGCCTTGCCGTAAAGGCGCAGGGTCAGCGATTCGTTGAAAGCGCAGTTGACCTCGTCACCGCGCGCCGCGGCGAGCCAGATTTCGCGCTGCGACTCTGTCAACGGAACGGAAAATTGGGGCTCGCGCAGAGCATCGGGATGAAACTCTGGAGCGGCAGAGACCGCAGCCAACTCCGGTTGCGCGCTTACAGGGGCCGGCAGCATGCCGCCCGTGCGCAATTCCTGAATCGCTTCACGGAAGGTGCGTACCACGCGGTCGAAATCGTCATCCGAATGCGACGTCGTAAAGAAACACGGGTAGCTCTCCAGCACATGCACGCCCTTTTCGCGCATGTGGTAGTAGAGCAGGCTTCCGAAGCGAGCCTCCGAAGGCAGGTTGAACATAAACCACGCTCCGCAAGGATGCACCGCCGCATCCACCCCGGCCTCGCGGAAGGCCGCCTCCACTTCCTTGGCCGCCTTGGCCACCTTGCGCGCCAGATTCTCCTGCAGCGCCGGTCCTTCGGCCTTGAGGTGCGTTAGCACCGCCTTGGCCGCAGCCATCGCCAGCGGATGGCGCACAAAGGTTCCGGCAAAGAACGTCATGCCGACTTCGGGAGCCGAATCGTCGCCATATTGCCAGGCACCGCCGTCCAGGGCGTCCAGATACTCCGCCTTGCCGGCTAGCACGCCGATCGGATACCCGCCGCCAATCACTTTGCCGTACGTGGCAAGATCGGCGCGAATGCCGTAATACTCCTGCGCGCCGCCCAGCGCCACGCGGAATCCCGTAACCACTTCGTCGAAAATCAGCGCCGTGCCTGCCTGCTCGGTGATGGTGCGAAGTTCCTTGAGGAAGGCTCGCGGCTGGATGTCCGGATGGCGGCTCTGAATCGGCTCAACCATCACGGCGGCAATCTCCTCCGCGTTCTTGCGGATGTACTCAAGCGATGCGTCGGCGCCATATTCCAGCACCACGGTGTTACCGACATTGCTGGCCAGGATACCTGGCGCAATCGGCGCTGCCCCGTTGGGCGTGGCGCGCAGCAGCACTTCGTCGAAGGTGCCGTGGTAATCGCCAATGAAGTAAACAATCTTGTCCCGCGCCGTGACAGTGCGAGCCACGCGAATCGCGGCCATGACTGCTTCCGAACCGGTATTGCAAAACGCCGCGCGCTCCATACCCGTCAGTTCGCAAATCATCTCTGCCACTTCGCCGGCCAGCGCGCTCTGCGGGCCAATTTCGACACCCAGCTCAATCTGCTTGCGTACAGCTTCGGTGACGAACTCCGGCCCATGGCCGAACATGATCGCGCCGAATCCGTTCACAATGTCGATGTACTCGTTTCCGTCCAGATCCCAGATTCTCGAGCCCTTGGAGCGGTCAGTCACCAGCGGATAGACCATCTCTTTCCAGATTGAGCGGAATCCGGCCACAGCGCGCGGATCGGCCAGATGCTGGCGGTATTTCTGGGTGTTTTCCTTCGATTTCGGCGTCTTCCTGGTGTATTTCGCAATCAGCGCCTGGATATGCTCGCGCTGCTGATCGGTGAGCCCATCCTTCGATCCAGCTTGCACCGGCTTGAACGGACCATCCGCCTTGGCCGCAACCGCGGCGGAAGTCCGCGCAGGAACCGGCGGCAGCACGGTTTTGGCCGCAATCGGAGCGGGAGCCACAACCTTCGCCTGAGCCGGAGCAGCCGGGACAGGGGCGGCGCCGCTTACCGCAGCCAGTTGCTGCGCAAAGAGCTGCGTCATCGCCTGCATCTGGGCGCGCATCAGCTCCTCAAGCGGCGAACCAGCCGTACCCGAGGATGCCGGCGCAGAGAAGGCTGGAGCAGCGACCGGAGCAGCAGCCGCAGCCGGCTGCGATGCCTCCGCCGGAAATGCGTCGGCGGGAAGGATCGAATCCAGCCTTTCGGAAAGAGAAGCGATCGTCGAAAACTGTTCCACAATCTGACGGAAGGTCACCTTCACGCCAAACTTCCGCTGCAAGGACTGCGTAACCTGAGTTAGAAACAGCGAGTCAAACCCCAATTCCAGGAAAGACGTATCGAAGGTCTCCGGACCCGTGGCAATGCCGCTCAGCTCTTCAAACAACTGAGCCACAATCGGTTGCAGTCGAATCCGTCGTTCTACGGGTGCATCATTTGAGTCGATAGGCATGTTTGTTTCTCTCTCGGTTGGGGGTTCCGGGACCGGCATAGCAGCCGGGACTTCCACCACTGGCGCGCTACGCGTCGCCTCAACTGCCAGCCGAGCCGGCGGTTCGATCCAATGCTTCTTGCGTTCGAAAGGATAGGTCGGGAGGGATACGCGCTGCCTCGACTCGCCGCTCCAAAGATGCGACCATTCCGGCTCTACGCCGGCAGCCCAGAGGCGCCCCAGCGCATCCATCATGCTGGCCGAGCCATGGTCGTTGCCGTCGCGTTCCGGCATCGAGGCCACAATCGGAATGGGCCGGTTGCCGCGTTGCTGATGCGCCAGCGTGGTCAGCGTCTGCCCTGGACCCACTTCGAGCGGCACCGCATTCGGAAAATCCAGCAAAGTCGCGGCAGCGTCGGCAAAGCGCACCGGCTTGACGCAATGCTCGCGCCAGTAGCGTGGACTCATAGCTTGTTCCGCCGTAATCCAGGTTCCCGTCACGCCGGAAACGTACGGGATCGCCGGAGCTCTGAGCGCAGTCTTCTGAGCTTCCGCTTCAAAGGCGTCCAGCATCGGGTCCATCATCGGCGAATGAAATGCGTGCGAAGTGCGCAGCCGCCGGCAACCAATCGACTCCGCTTCCAGCCGCTTCTCGAGACCCTCGATCTTCGCGATCGGCCCGGAGACCACGCAAAGCGTCGGGCTGTTGATGGCCGCAATCGAGAGTTGGGCATCGCCGCTCAAGAACGCGGAGATTCGCTCTTCGCTGAGCCGCACCGAAAGCATCGCGCCGCGCTCCATCTGCTGCATGAGCTTACCGCGCGCGGCCACCAGCCGCAGGCCATCTTCGCGGCTCATCACTCCTGAGACGACAGCAGCCACGAACTCGCCCAGACTGTGGCCGGTCATTGCCCTGGGAGCAATGCCCCACTCCATCCACTGCGCGGCCATAGCTACCTCCGTCACAAAGAGGGACGGTTGCGCCAAATGCGTTTCTTGCAAAGCAGCCGATTCCGCTTCGCCATCGGCTGCAAACAGCAGCGTCCGGATATCCAGACCCAACAGAGGAAGCAAAATTGCCGCGCACTCATCGATCTGCTTCCGGTACACCGGCTCACACCGATAGAGTCCCATTCCCATCCCCGGAAACTGCGAACCCTGCCCGGTGAACAGAAAAACCGGTTGAGGCCGCGCGACCACCGCCTTCGACTTATGAATTGCTTTGCTGGCCGGCTCGGCCAGAATCCTCGCCGCTTCCGCCACGCTGGTGCTGGCGAAGCCGGCGCGGTGCTCAAAGGCATGGCGTCCCGTCTGCAAGGTGTAAGCCACATCCGCCAACTTCAGACCTG
>Ga0116231_10014414_pt1 | contig 10633 bp, 12 predicted proteins | sample S1TSphgellanicum_2_FD_89695 | JGI IMG/M metagenome (GOLD analysis project Ga0116231, IMG submission 89695) | Host-associated microbial communities from peat moss isolated from Minnesota, USA - S1T2_Fd - Sphagnum magellanicum MG | ecosystem: Host-associated > Plants > Peat moss > Unclassified... | reverse complement strand
GACTGAAAGCTGATTGACGTTGATAAGCGGGCTATCCGGCAAGACCATACGGGTATGGCCGTTGCCATCAAACTGCTTGATGAGACGGCGCGGCGAAAAGAACTTGTTGGTTCGATACTCAATCCATCTTGTTGCTTGCGTGATTGCCTGCGTGATCTGCGTAGGGGTGCATGATCCGTTCACGATAGGTTGAACCCCGCCAATCAAATTCAAAACGTCTGAGACGGCGCAGTAGTTCGTATTTTGCGGGAGCGTTGGAAATGTAATCGGAGTTGACATGCTATCGTTGTCCTAAGCAAACGATAAAGCCGCCGTCAGAAACGACGACGGCCTTACTGTTTTGTTGGAGGCTTGGATTAGAAGTTTGCGTAGGAAGTCGGAAGTTGAATGTTCGATGCGAGAACGTGCGCGAGCGGGTTGCGAACCGCGAGAACGCTATACTCTTTGACACGGAACGGAATTGCGTCTTGTTGTACCGGCTTCGCGAGGTCGTTCTCTACCATGATTCCCATTTGCTCGGCGATAACCAAATCTGCCGGATCAAGGCTCAGTAAGAGAACGTTGTCGGTCGCGTACTCGAAGGATGCAGTTGGGGTCGCGCCAGGTGCGCTGTTGAAGGTAACAACATTGCCCTTGATGCTGTAGTTCGACGGCGAAACTGTGGAGCCTGAGACGGTGATAACCGGCGCGCTCCAAGTGTTGCCCGCGAAGTCATCGCCTGCGGTTGCGAGGACGTTTCCGCTTACCGGGATTGTCCAAGTTGTACCCGAGCCGGTAAGAGCAACGCCTGATGCGCTGTTATACTTCACGGCGTATGGGTCCATAATGACCGGGATGCCGTTGAACATCAACGCTTGGGTTGCGGATTGGCTGTAACCAATCTGAGCCTGAGCATCAATGCCGATGAAGCGAACCTGATTGAATGCGGCCTCTGAAATGATATTGTATACGTTTGGCGATACAACGAACACGCCTGGCTCATAGCCGTTGCCACGAAGGCTGTTATCCATCAGGGACAAGAGACTACGCGAGAGGGTCGCACCGTTCCCAACATATGAGAACGTAGCGGACGAAGAAAGAGCCGAGAACAGTCCTGGGTTCTGAGCGTTGTTAATGTCACCGTTGTAGAGGACCGAGCCTTCTTTGCGGATGACGGCCTTCGTCGCCTGACCAATTCTCAACGAAACAACATCAACGAGTTGTTGTGCCGCGAGGATCGCCGGATTCGTGATTAAAGCGAGGTAGTAGAAGTAGCTCATCTTCGCCTGATTCTGAGCGAAGGAAGCATCGGAATAGTTCAGCGTTGCGCCGTCAGTAGCGGTAGCCGCGTCACCATCAGAAAGGATCGAATCCCAAGTATAGATATTCGTTCCCCAAGGGGTACGCTTGATGATGTTACGCAGGGTCGGCATCTTGCGAACTTGTTCGCTGATGACTTTCGACAAGAGAACAGGATCAAGAACGTTGTTACCGTTCGTTGAACTTGTATCTAATGCCTTAGATAAATCGAATAGGTTTGTGTCCATGTGGCGGCTAAATCATTGCGTTGCTAAGAGATGATCTTATTGGCAATGCCCTTTCATTACGTGAGTAATTGTGTTGAAGTGTGGCGGTTAATTAGCCACTGATGGAGAGACGAATTGCTTCCGATAGACTATGGCTAGGATTGAATGGAACAGCCTTAGCAAGAGGTTCCGATACCTTTGGCTCTGGCTTCACTGCCTTAGCAAGTTCCGCTTTGATCGTCTTAGTAATCTCGGCCTTGATAAGGTCGAGTTGCTCTTTCGATAGCGACTTATCTGCAACAGGATTGTTGACGGCCTGACCAACGTCGTTGGCCTGGGTATCATCGGCATCGTTGTCGTCAACGTTCGCGCCTTCTGCTCCCATTGGAGTATCAGCATTTGCTGGAGCATCTGCTTCTGGCTCGGTCGAAGCGGAAGCATCATCAGATGAATCCCCCGCGTCAGCATCCGCCGAAGCGTTAATATCTGCGGCTAAGATTCCGGCATCATCGCCGAGTAGAGCGGCAATCTTTGCCTTTACGTTGTCATCGCCCGCGTCGTGAATATCTTTGAGAGCGGACAAGGTATCGGCGGAAAACTTTGCTCCGGCCTTTGAAAGTTGTTCTGTGGTCATAGGTTCCTCGAAGGCATCAAGAGCCTTGGTAATAGCCGTAGCGAAGGTTTGCGGATTGACCGGCCTGCGCGTCAGCATAATATGATCCAGCTCGACCCTATCTATCACGCGCTTAACGCTCTTGTTCAAGCCGGGCGAAGCAGAGAGGACACGCCCGCCGACAGAAAAGCCCATCTTATGACCCTTCTGCACCAGCTTAAACATGCGGGTAGCATCATCGGAATCTTCCTCAAGACGCGCCTTGATAACGTAGCGGCCTTGATCGTCAATCGAATGACTGACTACTTCCCCAATAACGTCCTTTGCCTCAGCATTGTGAGACGTAACAATGGGGATAATGCCTTCTGTCTCTACCATGCTCTTCAAAGCATTAGGAGACATTGCTTCATTCTGTTTATCGGTTCCGGTTGTCGAGGCAACACCTGACAAAAATAAACCTTCGTCAGTCTGTTCGGCCTTCAGCAAGTCAATGTCGAACTTAAAATTCATTTGGTCAATCCTCGTCATTAGGACAGTATGCAAGTTGACGAGAAGTGAAGTAGTATTTAGTCCTTATCTTCGTCGTCGTTATCGTCGTCGTCGTTATCATCATCTTGCGCGGCTGTAAGCTCTTCCGTGACCGCGATGGTAATGCACCGGCAATTCGGATGAGCGGGCGGTTCTGAATCACCGCTCGGAAAGTCGTCGCCTATTTCTACTATCTCGCCGTCATTGTCGTCGCAATCGTCACAACATGACTCTTGCGCGTTCCATTGCCACGTCTTGAGGTCCAAAGATTGCATCGTCGCCTTCTGTGCGAACGATGCCGCGCGAGCGGTTTCGGTGCGCGCCGTCATTACCGCCCAATCCGTAGCGTCCATCTGACGATCTGGGAAATACATCGTATCCGTACCGAAGGCGTCCCGGATTCCATCAACGATTGAATCAATGGAGTAACCTTCGTCCGAGGCCATTGCATCGGCGATAGCAGATTGAACCCCATCTGCTTGTTCATCAGATAACGTGGTGAAGTAGTTATCAGTATACGTCCGAAGATATTGGACCGCTTGATCGTTGACGAGACTATAGTTTACCTCAACGTCATAGACGCTCGCGAAGTTCTTTGCTATCTCGTCTATATGCTGTTCGAGCGCGGCGACCAATTCATCTGATGCTCCGGCAAACGCGGAAGCCATCATCGCGCGCAGTTGAGCCTTTATATCATCTTCGGAATCATCGGCTTTGGCAATCTTCAACTTGTCGGCCTTGAACTTGGTAAGAAACCGCTTGCGAGCCGTCTTGAGAACACCCTGAATCGCCTTGAGAGCCTTGGCCTCGTTCTTGTCGTGAATCTTGTTCTGCTTCGAGATGAACCCGCGAGGCGGCTCGTTCCCTACGGCCTTAACTAACGCCTGAATTGTTTCGACGTAGACTTCTTCGAGCTCGGTCATGGTTAGAGAGCCTTGCGTAATGCACGTAAGGACTCGCGGGCCTCTTGAACCAGAAGAGCCTTCTCTACGTCAGGGTCAGGCTTCGGGGGGATCTGTTCAGGTGCCGGCGACATCATCGGATGCCCCTGTGCCAGAGGGGAAACCGGCACGATCGGCGCGGGAGGCGGCGCAGGCGGGTTGATGATTGCATCAAGAGTCATACATGCGTTCCCGGCCGTGACGGTGATAATGTCGCCGTCAGGGATAGGATCGAAGCCCATCTTCATACGCTTCTCGTTGCGGGTCATCGTGCCGTTGTTGATAGCGACGTTATACATGGTTTCAATATCTGCGGCATCGTCAGCATCTTCTAAGACGTACTCAATGACGTAATCAAGACCGATGTTGCCAAATGCGGCCATGATCTCTCGGTTCATATGGTGCTCGATGTGATCGGTCAACGGACGAACCGTGTTCTCCAAGAACGAGCGAAGCGCGTTGTCGGAACCGGCATTGTAGGTGCTTGCCGTGCCGGTCGTATCACCAAGGACAGAGATTGGCACCCCTAAGTGCATGGCAATCGAATTGCGGTTATCTAAGCCTTGCTGTAAGAAGTCACCATCCTTGGCCTTCGATACATTCTCATACTTCAAATCGGAATTAGAAACGAAGAACGTGGCATCATTGCCGTTCTTGCGATACATTGTATTGAGTTGTTCGTAGATTCGCTTCGTCTCTTCTTCGTTCGCTGTATCAGGAAGCGTGAAGAGCGAATCAATGGCAATGTCCCCTTGAAGTATCTTCTTCTGCCTGCGATCAATCAATGCGTCCGTCGTCATAATGGTAACGATAGGCTGGAGGAGACTGTCCCCGTAGGTACTTGATGATGACATAGGATGAAATATCTGCAAGATTTCATCTGGAGAGAATGGGATACGTCGCCCGTCCATTGTCCATTGAACATAGCCGGTAATATAGCCGTTGTTGTCCGTGAGCACTTCCATTTGATCGAACGGTAAGACTTTAAGCCAGGTCGGAATGCCGTTGATGGCAACCTCTCCAACAACGTCTTCAATCTCTTGTTCAATGTTTGAGATACCGGCCGCATAAGGATTGAACGCCTTCGCGACAGTAGCGCGCACGGCATCCGCATCAACTGATGAACGACCGAGATAGAGAATACATGATCCTTGAACGACCATATCCCGAATGATCTTCGCTGTAAGGCTAGACCACGTGTCAAGGTCATTAGGCGCATTCATGAAGTTTAGGATTGGTTCGACTTCTGCCAGATAAGCAGAAGTCGATAGGGTCGTCGTCGTCTGATACTTCGGGACTAACTTCCACTGCTTCGACCCACTGCGCGCGATCATATCAACGCATGGACGCACCCACGGACAATGAAGGTAGCCATCAAGATAGACTTTGCTCTCTTGACGACGGTTATCATATTGCGGTGCGACCTGATACGAACCGCGATTCGGAACAACATCATTGGATGAAGCGAATGCGGTTATCTTCGGCTTCGGAGCTGGTCCTGGTGCCGGGGCCGGTGTTGCTTTCAGAAAGTCAAAAAATCCCAATGGGCGTTACCTACTTGGTCTAGCGTATATGGGCGAGCCGTCGCGCTCATAGCCCATGAGGATCGCACCAAGGGCGTTAGCCTCGGCTTGATGCTTCTCGAATATGTTTGGTTCTCTCTTGGGAGAAGTACGCAAGTCGGAAGGCGTTGCCAATGATTGTGGAGGCTCTTCCGATGAATACGAATAGATTGCTTTCTGTCTTGATGCAATCTCATACATGACGTAGCGCAAAGCATCAAGGCAATGATCGTTGCCATCCTTCGGCATATCACGGGCCGAATTCGTCAACCATTCGTATTGTTGAAGTTCACGAATGAGGTTGACGCAATCCTCAGCGATGAAAAGCCGGTTATCCTCAAAGAGCTGATTGATGAGTTCGATGCCTGCGAGTTTGGCACCATTGCCCTTGGTCGCAAGGGTCAACTTCACACCGTGTTCGCGGTAGGTGTTGATTGATTCGGTGTAATGATCCGAATAGCGGCGAACTACATGCTCTGTCTGTCGATTGATGAACTGTGCATGCTTCGAGATTGGAAGCGAAGCAACGGCTGAATAATACTCGCGATAGACGTAAAACTTATCCTGATACTTTGTCACCCACAATGCTGTAGTAGCATCCTTACTCCCAAAGTCGTGTCCGGTGTACGTTGCACCTTCGCGAATGGCTTCGATCATATCGGCCTTCGGCTTAACGTGCTTCTTCGGATCAAAGCTCGTATAAACTAAGCCTTCCTGCGAACACCATTCGCCGAGAATCTTACGGCGGAATTCTACCTGACTGTGACCATACTGCGCCTCTTTGCGCTCCCATGATGACTTCAAAGCCGGGTTGTCATACATCGTCAAGGTGTCAACATAGACGAGCTTCGGATTCAACTTAACGCTTGGGTCGAAGTATCGCTTATAGGCCCAATGATAGGGATTGGTTGGGTTCAGTGTGGCGACGATGAAACCAAGACCGTCCTTCTCGCGGAATGCACGATCTGCGAGCTCGTCCCATGTTTCTCCGGCCTGTTCGCCTATATCATCAGCATAAACAATACTGACATTGTAGCCGCGAAGATTGACGCCTGATTCCAGCGATACGAAGATGATCTTCGAGCCATTGGAGAATTCAATCTCCGGCATAGGATGAAGAACGCTCCGGTAATCACGGTTCTCTATCAAACCGCGAGGGCGTCCCTTAGAATCCTCCCAAGATAGTATCTTCTTGAATTCGGGGACCAGAAGATTGCGACAGTGCGTTCCGGTGATACCGGCAACGAGCGCGGTCTTACCCGCATACTCCGGCAACATCAGTAGGGCGCGAAGAATGTCCCCGGCCACTGCGACCGTCTTACCCGTACCTACTCCACCATTTAGGATGCGGGTAGGAATACCGTCGCGAGAATAAGCCCGGTGAAAATTCTTGTGCTTCTCAGAGAGAGGCTCGTAGTTAAGCCAAACCTTCTTAGGTCGTTTCGAGATGGGCGGTACATATTGGGGCATGGGCGAATTCGTTTCTCGAACTACCTACTTGATCGAAAGCGGTAGTTAGTGGTAGGATGCCAGGGCACAACTAACCCCAGGATGAGGAACTAGAATTAACTATGGAATCAAAAAAGAGATTATTGGCCATGATCGTAGTAGTAGCGGCTATGACGATGCTTGTGGGGACCGCCGTACAACCTGCTTCTGCTATTCAATGGCCTTTGTCATTAGCCGATGCCAAGGCATACGGTGAATCAGTAACAGCCAATGTGGTCCTTAGTGATAAGAACTACAACCTCGACCGATCAACGCCGCTAGGCGTATCGGCCAGCATGACGACACCCTTTCAACTAGCCGCCTTCGTATATGCGACCCGGAAGGCGACCTACAGCGATCTAAGCGCGTCCGATCTTACGGAACTTAAGAGCACGAACTATCTGGCCGTTACGGCACGAGCGTTCTCTACAATCTTGAACGCGAACGATGGCATGGTCGTCGTCTTGAAGCAGAACGGTAAGGTCATCCGCTCGAACTATCAAAACCGTCTTTCAACTGAAGTGACCGAGTATCCGCAAGTTGGCTATCGGACAACCCGGAACTTTGAATTCCCATTGTCATCGTTCGACTACACCAAGCCCTTGACGGTCGTTATTGCCAACGCCGTAACAGATGGCGCAATGGGGAAAGAAGAAACGACCTGGGACATTGATCCAAACAACATCAGATAGCAGTAGTAGTAGGTCATCATCAAGCCCTGGCTTGTTCTATGAGCCGGGGCTTTTGCTATTCCGCACTTGATCCTTCGTTCCAATCATCATCCAATGAATCGACCCGCACCGGAACGTAGATGAACTTCCCCTCTACTTCTGGATGCTTCCGATAATGATGAGGCGACGTATCCCGAACATACATCTTCAAGCGATTCTGTATCGCTCGCTTCAAGTAGACCGAGAAGAAACACCCCTTCGCCGGATCATACAACCGAACCGCATTGACAACAGCGAGCAATGCCTCTTGATACAGGTCGTCCCGCTCAATACGCGGATTGCCTCGACACTTAGAAATAGTGTTGGATACAGCTCCCTCTAGCATCGGACCAAAAAACTTGACCACGGCATCGAAGTCGGCTAAGTCCTCTTGCGACGGGATACGCAAAAGTTCTGATGATTTTTCCATATGGCTCCGGCTCTGGCCGATCGAGGTGGCCGATGATGAAATGATGATGACTAGACGGCGGGGATGCGGGCACGTATGATCTTGGAGGCTCCCGGTCGCGCAACGCGGCCCCACACCCGATGACCGGGAGCCTCTTTGATCCGAGGTTCATCGGGGTTATTTGGGAAAAAACTTTTGAAGCAGGGCACGCACCGGCTACGCAGGCGCGAATAGTAATCCGGCCACAATCGCGGGCGTCACGCAAGCATAGGAAGGTCCTGACTACTGCCTCGCCTTCGGCTCGGCTACCGGCTGTTGCAGAATGCGATCTTTGCCGCGTTCCTGGCTCTACAGCGAGGCTTTGGCTATCAGGGTATGTATCTGTGCGCCGGATGATCCTAGAAGCTTGTAGGGCACGGAATCCCTTGGGAGGTCACTACGCTACTCTGACAAGGTAGCGGACAGGCTTGATTCTATTGGGTTTGTTCGACTTTGACACGGAATCTGACACCATCGGAGTAGTCGGCTCTAGCCTGATAGACTAGAGGCTTCGTGCTCGGATTATGGTCGATAGCATCTTCGGGATAGGTTCCGGGATAGGTTGACCCTTACCAATCGGTCGTTTTGATGTTCACCTGAACCGCAGTGTTGAACTGTTGAGGCTTTAAGTCGCCTACAATCTCGGCGGCTAGCTTCCGGTCCTCTTTGGTGTCTCGTCCGGTATGAAACTTGTTGAGCAATGAGCGTCGATAGAGTTCACCGAGCCGTGACTTATTCTCAGGCCGTGATACTTCTTCGATAGCCGCGAGAACGTCCGGTAATCTTCGCCATGCTTTGATGGTTTCAGGATCAATCTTCAGTTGAGCGGCAATCTCTTGCGGCGTCTTTCGCACCTGCTCAGGATCAAGGTCAGTGATTATATCGACGTATGCTCGTTGCTTGTAGGACAGACGAAGGTAGGCTGAATCTAAGTCGTCGGTTTGGGGCGAATCGGCCAGGCTTTGAGGATCAATCTTAGCAATCTCTGTCTTATCATCAAATTGTCCCTCTGTCACAGAGGGTTCTTTGATGAATCTCAGTCTGTCTTTTTCCCATCGAAGTGCATTTGCTTCTCTTCTCGGTCGAATCGGCAGGTTGTCATCCTTGAGCCATTTTGTGACTGTGGTCCCCGAGCATTTGTAGATTCTTGCGATGGCACCGGCGGACTTGTTCTCTTCGCAATACAGCCGTTCCAGAGTTTCTCTTGATGGTCTTGGAAATGCTGATGGCATGATGGTTATTGCTCCAGATTTTGGATTTCAAGCAGTTTTGTTTTCAGGTCCAACGTATCTACCGTATCTACGATCTTAGCAAGATGATCCTTGTTATCTACGTCTTCGGTATCGACGGCGAATCGGAAGCCCCAATTTTGAATGTGAACTTTGTTGTCAGTCAATACTGACACGAAGCGTCTATCTCTTTCGATCATTTCGGTTGCGGGAATGTGCCCGCAAGCGAAGGCAAATTCGTACAGAGGTTCTTGCCAATCTCCGAAAATACGTTCTCCGAAGATACGTTGGACCGGAAAACAAAGGCTAACAACGATGAACGTCTGTCCTTTGTATTTCGTTTGCCAGAGTTCGGCTCTTAAATTCTCAGTGTCTAATTGGCTCATGCTGTTTCGTCCTGTCTGATTTCAGTCGTTGTCGTCTTTTTCTCAACTTGAAAATTCGTGACCAAGACGAAGCGGTTATCTTTGATTCCGCTTAGGATGACTTCGCGCAATTTCGTTTGCATGTCAATGTCATCGAACGTCAGGCCGGTTTCAATATCTATGGTGAATTGATAGGTGTTCATATCTCTGCTTTTCTTTCTGGTGTCAATTCATCTGGAAGCTGTGCTCGTCGAATTTCCATCGTCGTCCTTCTTCTTCTTATTGAAAATGCTGTTGTATTCTCGCACGAATTTCGCGAGTTTGTTGAATCGCAGTTGTCGATCTTGCGCTAGTGCATGTTCTCGCGGATGATTGTCGGCCATCCATTGTGCGAAGTGTTCGAGTTGCTCAGAGGGGAATGATTCGCGCGATTTATATCGTTTATATTTAGGCATGCGTGTCGCGCCAGATGAGGCGTCCTTCAATCTCGAATGACTTCTGACCATACTCCGGCCATTCAGACAAATCATCAGATTCGCATTCGTGGACTAGTGCGAAGAACGGTTCGTCAGTGTCGGGATCAACGAAGAGGTTCGTGACTTGATAGCGCGTTGATCCTGGAATCTGTTCGTAGACTTGGCGGTAAGGGATCAATTCTGTTCCGCTGACTTCATCAACCCACTTAGGATTGATGATGCGACGGAATTCGAGGTATCGGGTCAGGTCGTCGGTACTCTCGCCCAAATTGTCGCGGCTATAATACTCGTCAGTCCACAAATTGAAAGATTGCCATTGCCCGCTATTCTGATCGTGCGAATGCCTCTTCACAAAGACAATCCCTACATGTTCTATCTTTGTTCCGCGTTCTTGTTCTTTGCGTCGTTTTTCGGATGGCTTCAGCATTCTTCTACTTCTTCTGGATCATCTTGTTGTTTTGCGCGATCTAGGCTTTCTCTGGCCGACCAAAATGATTGCATGACGTTAAACCGTGCTCGCGAGAAGGCGCGGTCATTTTGGATTGAGACTTCAAGGCTTTGAATTACGTCGCTCATCAGTTTCGCGAAGATGAAGTCGAGGTAGTCATCTTCATTGAGGGCGCTTGTGTCACGATCTTTGAATCTGTTTAGGCTGAGTCTGTCTCTATTGTCGGCCATGAATGATCTTGTCCTATACTATGAATGTCTCACTTATCTACGAGACGCTTATGCGAGAGCGCCCACTGCACGATGCGGGGGCGTTTTTCT